>Ga0207708_10000989_pt1 | contig 21244 bp, 17 predicted proteins | sample KBSK5101metaG_FD_184340 | JGI IMG/M metagenome (GOLD analysis project Ga0207708, IMG submission 184340) | Corn, switchgrass and miscanthus rhizosphere microbial communities from Kellogg Biological Station, Michigan, USA - KBS K5-10-1 metaG... | ecosystem: Host-associated > Plants > Roots >...
GGGACAATCAGGGTGCGGGACCTGCCCGGCCAGGGCTGCGAATTCACGATCGACGTGCCCAGCATCGCGCCGAGACCGAGCTCGACGTGAAGCCGCATTGACTGGCGATCCCCGTGACCTGAGGGATCCCCACGAAATCGCGCGACGTTCGTCAGGATCTTCACCTCGCCCCGCGAAGCGGGGAGAGGTCGGTGCCCGTAGGGCACCGGGTGAGGGGCAGCGGCGCCGCGATCACGAGCTGGGGCTGCTCGAATCGCGAGCGAGGGCGAACAGTCGCAACGGTTCGTGCCTTATCACCTTGTCGAACGCCGCAGTCGCGATCTGATCGAATTCATTCCCCTGTTCGCGGGGATTCGCCAGCCCCCGTGACTGTCGTGGTATTGCGGGCGGCGTATGCGAGCCTCAATGCGAAAGCGACTCGCGCAGCCGGGTGAGGCGTTCGGTGGCCTCGGGATCGCCGCGGCGGTCCTCCAGAGCTTGCTCCAGGGCGGGAATCGCCTCGACGCCGTAGATGTCGCGGATGGCCCGCGCGGCGCTGCGACCAGCGACCGGATGCGCGGCAGCCTTGATCAGATCCGCGAGCATCCGCGGGTCGCCGCGACAGGTTGAATCGATCTGGTAGGCCCGGAGGTACCGTTCGACCGAGTCCCTGAACCAATCGACCTGTGCGTAGGCCGCGCCGAGCAGGAGCCATGGGCGCGGGTCGTCGGGATTCTTGCGCGCGAACTCGTACGCAGGGACAAGCGCCCGCTGGGACAGGTGCGCGCCGCGCTTGATCCGGTCCCGGATCGGTCGGAGAGGCCGGGGAACGGGCGCTCGCCACGGATCGCGCGCACCGGGCGCGGCCTTCGCATCGTTATCCGGTTGCGCCGGTCGCTCCGGAGCCTCTGGGTCGATGGGCGCCGGCGCCTTCACCGGCGGCGAAGTCGGCGGTTCCGGCTCCGGCGACGGCAGCGACGGCGCTGGGGGGGGCGGGGGTGGCGACGGTTGCGTCGCTTTGGGCGGCTGCTCCGCCGGCACCCCGGTCGGCGTCGCCTGTTTCGCGCCTTGATGCCGCAGATATTCCTCCACGGCTGCGATTCCCACCGCGAGGGTGACCACGAGCGTGACCCGCCGCCAGAAACGCGAGCCCGACGGCGTCGCGCCGCGTGCGCGAGGCGTCGGTTTTCGCCGTGCTTCAGCGCCGCCGCTGACGACCTCGGCGGGCAGCCGACCAACGACGTCCTCCAGCGCCACCGCCATCTCATACGCATCCTTGAACCGCTCTGCCGGATTCTTCGCCATCGCCCGCTCGACCACCGCCTGAAACAACGGCGCGTGCGCACGCCGGGGCCGCACCTTCGCCAGCGAAGGAACAGGTGCCGTGAGGTGCGCCGCCAGATAGCCGTCGGCGGAGTCGGCAACGAACGGACGCCGGCCGGCGAGAAGCTCGAACAACATGAGGCCCGCCGCATACACATCGGTCCTCTCATCCGTCGGCGTGCCCTTCAGCTGTTCGGGGGACATGTACGCAGGCGTTCCGATCACGACCCCGGCGCGCGTCCGCTCGGCCGGGGCCTGCGAGCTGGAGCCCTCGACAAACTTCGCCGTTCCGAAGTCCAGAAGCCTCACGTGGTCGGCCTGGTCCGGCAGCGCCTGGAGGAACACGTTGGTGGGCTTCAGATCGCCGTGGACGACTCCCTTGATGTGAGAGAAGGCGAGCACGCGCAACGTCTGACGGGCGATCTCCAGCCCTCGCCAGAGCGGCAGCGGTCCTTCCTTGATCAGAGCCCCCAGCGTCTGGCCCTCCAGCAACTCCATCACCAGGAACGGCACGCCGTTGTCGACGCCGAAGTCCGTGACCGGAACGACGTTGGGATGGGCCAGCACGGACAACGCGATCGCCTCCCGCTGGAAACGGCGGCGCCACTCCGTGCTGGAGGCCGTGTCCTGGCGGAGCACCTTGATCGCGACAAATCGGCCGAGGTGGGTCTGCCGACCCCGGTAGACAATCCCCACGCCGCCCTCGCCGAGGCGCTCCAGCACCTCGTAGCGTCCGTCCAACTTCCGCCCGATGAGCGGATCGGCGGAATTGAACGGCTCTCCGACCACGAGCCACGACTATATATTGTCGTCGCGTCGCCCGGGCCAAACTGCACGGGCAGCAGTTGCCAGGCCGTCCGTTGTCGTTACCGAATGGTGGTCGGCTTCATGCAGTCGCGGGGCGCGCCGGCAGGTGGCGGTCGGGGGCGTACGCCTCGAACGAGAAGCCGCCCATCATCAGGACGCCCCGCTGCGGGAACGGCACCTCGCCCATCGAGGCCTGCTCGGCCAGCGGCTCGGGCGCGCCGAGATCCCGCCCCGCGATCGCCGCGCGCGCCTCGGGCACCATCCAGAGCCGCCGCGGACCGGCCTGAAACCACTGGCGGTTGGGCACGTGACCCCACAGTCGAAAGCGCCCCGCGGCGAGCATCAAGGTCGACATCAACGACATCATCGACAGCACGAGGTTGCTTCGGAACAGCGTCGCTGGCATCAGCGCCATCATCAGGTTCATGAGACGCGTCACCGGCGTGCTGGCGACCTGCATGCTCCAGTGGAGGTCGGCGGCCGGCACGCGCACCTCGAGCGACGACGCTCCGGTCCACTCGATCTCGATCGGTGTCTCGACCGCCTTCGAAATCGCGGCACCGATGAACCGCGGACAGGACAGCTCGGGCGCGATCGAAGTGTAGACCGTCCACGTGCCCGCGGGCGAGCGGTGCCAGACCGACGTGTAACCAGGCCCGAACGTGGTCGCTGGAAAGCGGCGCAGGCAGAGCAGGTCGCCGGACGCGAACGGCAACCCGATCACGGCGAACCCCGCGACGTCGTCGCGGCCCGGCCGCGCGCGCGGAGGCTGGCTCGGGGCGCGGCGCATGATCTCGGCTGGCGCGGATGCAGATGCATGGCGGTTCAGGTTCATGGCGCTTCCTCCTGGCGTGTACCGAACTCTGACTGAACTCTATGATCTCGGTGTGGCGCGGCCCATGACCGGTCGTCCGAGTTCTTTGCCCGGTCGTCCGAAGCCGCCGTATCGACCGAGCGTTTGCGCACCACTCACCCGGAAGGCTACCCTGCGCCAGGAGGTTGCCGATGGAGCTGCACCGCGGGCGGTTGATCGATCACATCCAGCTTCGCTGCGCCGACCTCGCCGCCAGCAAGCGTTTCTACGCCGCGGCGCTGGGCGTCTTGGGCCGCGAGCTTGTCGAGCTGGCCCCAGGGCTGATCATCGCCGACGAACTCTGCCTGACGCCCGCGAACGGCGACCCGGTCTCGCGCATTCACCTCGCGCTCCAGACCGAGTCGCGCGACCAGGTCGCTCGCTTTCACGCCGCGGCGCTGGCGGCGGGCGGCCGCGACAACGGGGCGCCGGGCGAGCGCCGCTATCATCCAGGCTACTATGCGGCGTTCGTCCTCGACCCCGACGGCAACAACGTCGAGGCCGTGCATCACGGCGAGGCGACGCGCTCCGCACCGTCGGTGGTCATCATCGCGAACCTGCCGGGGCACTGACGCCCAATGCAACGCCTCATGGCAGCGCTCGCGATCGCGGCGTCGTCTCTCGGCGGCTGCACGACCACCCACCTTATCCGGAGGCCCGACACCGTGGAGCAGATCGAGCCGCTCCACACGAACGCGCGGTACCGCATGACGCTGCTCCATGAGCGGCCGCCGGGAGCGACGTCGACCATTCCCACGTCGCTTGCGCTGGATCCGGGCGCGACGGCGAACCGCGACGCGGCGCCTTTGGTCGATCTATCGAACCTGCGCGGCTACACGATCAATCGCCGCGGCCCGGGCGCGCTCAGGGGGTTGGGCCTGGGGATCCTGGCCGGCGCGGTGGTGGGCGCCGCCGCGGGGTTCGCCGCCGGCGACGATCCGCAGTGCCCGATGAGCGCCGAGAACGGTTGCATTTTCAGATTCTCGGCGGAGGACAAGGCGGCCGCCTCCGGCGTCATCGGCGCGTTGATCGGGGGGTTGCTGGGGACCCTGATTGGCACCGCGATCGGGAAAACGGACGAGTACATCTTCCGGAACCCGAACGCCCAACCTTGAACGTAGCGAATCGAAGTCCGCGCGCACGCGTCCGTGGTGCCCCTACCCGAAAAAGGTCCGTTATGGTCGCATGGGCCCGGTCACTTTTTCGGCAGGCGGGCGTCGACGAAACTTGCGATTCGGCCAGCCGCCAGCGGGTCGAGGTTCGAGAGCACCGCCACGACGTAGCCGGATTCTGGATAGATTCGGAGCTCGCCATTGATACCGGGGGCAGCCCCGCCATGACCCCAGGAGTGCAGGTCATCCAGCGTCCGATCTTCGAAGCCATAGGCGTATTTGGTCCCAGGACCCGTGTCTACCGTCCCCGTCGTGAGCAGCCGCGTGTGCTTGGCGTCGAGTAGCTTGTGACTGACGAGCGCGCTGGCAAAGCGCACCAAGTCCTCGACCGTGGAGTAGCCGCCACCCGCCGAGGTCCCGCGGTAGGGCAGGGTCTCGGTATTGGGTTGCCAGGTGTTGCGGCCCTCTGACTTCGTGTATCCCGTGGCCCGGTCCGGCACGTTCTCGTTCTCCGGCAGCTCTCCGGTGGAAGTCATGCCGGCCGGTTTGTAGACGTGGTCGCGGACATAGTCGTGGTAGCTCTGCCCGCTGATTTTTTCGATCACCAGTCCCAGCAGCAGAAAGCCGTAGTTGCTGTAGTCAAAGCGGCTGCCGGGTTCGAACTTCACGTCGCGCTTCCCGAACAGCGCCGTGTAGTCGCGTAGCGTGCGAAGTTCGGTTCGATGGGCGGTGAACTCCCGCCCGAAGAAGTCACCGGTCCCGCCGGTGTGAGTGAGCAGATGGTGGACCGTAACCCGCGCCGCCAGCTCTTTGTTGGGATAGTCGGTCAGGTACTTGCCGACTGGATCGCTGACCTTGAGCTTGCCGGCCTCGACCAGCGTCAGGATCGCCACCGCGGTGAACATCTTGTTCATCGAGCCGATGCGGAAGCGCGTGCCGAGCTTGCACGGCATCTTCTTCTCTCGGTCTGCAAGTCCGTATGCGCCGCTGAAGACGGTCTTGCCGTTCTTCGCCACGAGCAACGCGCCCGAAAAGTGATCGGCGGCCTGCTCGCCTTCGACGTAGGCGCGAACCGCCGTGACCAACGCGGTCTCGTTCAGGCGCGGCACCAGAAACGTGGGTGGTGTTGGAATTGGCTGCAGCGCGAGTATGGAAATGTGGCCGGGCGCTTCCTCCTCGACCCTCAGGCCGAACCAGAGAATCTGGTCCGAAGTCCGCTCTTGCAGCAGGCCCGTCAAGGTGGTCGGGCTGGAGGCTTCGATCCTTTTGAGGTTGAAGCCGCCCGTCCTCTCACGAAGGCGCAGCTCACTCTCCAGTCGACGCAAGCCGGCCGGCTCGTTCTTCTCCAGGAACTGCTTGTACCTGGTCGCATCACCGCTATTGAAGGCCGCCAACCACGCCGAGAATTGTCGAGCCGCCGCTGTGTCGGGCAACGAATCGGCCGAAGGCGCTGGGACCGCGCCCCCATCGGGGCGCTTCACCTCCGCGGCCTTTCCAAAGCCGTACGACTGCCCGCCGACGACCGCCAGCACGCCGAGGCTGATCTGAAGCCACAGCTTTCCTTGCTCCACGCGACGAACGATATCCAAACACACAAGGCCTGCAAAAGGGAACGCAGGCCTTTCCGGGACCGCCCGGCTCACGATCCAATTTGAGACCGGCGGGGCCGGTGGCGTTGCTGTCGGATGCCGCGTGAGGGCGCCTTCGCCGCGCGCAGCAGTCGTTTACCCAAAGCGCGGAGGTGTCGGCGCAGCTCGGGGGCGCCGACGACGTCGAAGTCGGCTCCCAGCATCGCGAGGTACTGGGTCAAGATCTCCGGTGAATCGGCGCCCACGTGCGCGATGCAGGTGGAGTCGTCGATCGGTTCGACCGTGACCGACGCCGGAAGGCGCCGCGACAGCGCGGGGGCGGGCGCGTGGACCCGTACGCGGGCGCGATACTGCCATGTCGCCTGGTCGATACCGCGCGCCACGTGGGCGATCACGCCACCATCGGGTGGCGGCCGGGGCACGAACCGCGGGCCGGCCGGCAGCTTGAGCGCGAGACGATCGATGCGGAACGTGCGCCAGTCGCCGCGATCGCGATCCCAGGCCGACAGGTACCAGCGGCGGCCGTCGTGCACCACCCGGTGCGGCTCCGTGTCGCGCACGCTGCTCGCGCCGGCGTGACTGCGGTAGTCGAAGCGCAGGCGCTGGTTGTCGCGGCAAGCGGCCGCGATCGTGGTGAGGGTGCCCGCGTCGATGGCTGCCGCGGCGCGGGGCAGGGTGGCCACGGTCCGCTGCACGGTCTGGCAGCGCTGGCGGACGCGCGCCGGCATCACCTGCTCGATCTTCGCCAGCGCCCGCAGCGACGATTCCTCGATGCCGGTTATCGCGCCGGTCGCGGCGCTGGCGAGCCCGACCGCGACCGCCACCGCTTCCTCGTCGTTCAGCAACAGCGGCGGCAGATCGGCGCCGGCCCCGAGGCGGTAGCCGCCTTCCACGCCGGGCGAGGCGTGAATCGGATAACCGAGCTCCCGCAGCCGCTCGACGTCGTTGCGCACGGTTCTCGACGTGACGTCGAGCTCCTGCGCCAGCTCCGCGCCCGCCCAGGATCGACGCGTCTGGAGCAGCGTGAGCAGTTGCAACAGCCTGGTGGAGGTCTTCAACATCCGAAAAGCCTAGCGCTCATTGAGGAACATTCCTTTCCGCAATGGAAGATAGCCTGACGGGCATGACAAACAACACCGACATCCAGCCCTTCCGCATCGACATCCCCCAGGCCGCGATCGACGACCTCGTTCGACGTCTGGAGACGACCCGCTGGCCGGCGGCCTCTCCGGTCGCCGACTGGAGCCGCGGCACGCCGCGCGGCTACCTGCAGGAGCTCGCCGACTACTGGCGATCTCGCTTCGACTGGCGCGCGCAGGAGACGCGTCTCAACAGGTTCCCGCAGTTCACCACCACAATCGACGGCCAGACCATCCACTTCCTGCACGTCCGATCGCCGCACGCCGACGCGCGGCCGCTGCTCATCACGCACGGGTGGCCGAGCTCGTTCGTCGAGTTCGCCGACGTGATCGAGCCCCTGACCAACCCGACCGCGCGCGGCGGTAAGGCCGCCGACGCGTTCCACCTGGTGATCCCCTCGCTGCCGGGCTTCGGGTTCTCGACGCCGCTGGCGGGCGCCGGCTGGGGCAATCTGTTCCGCGTGTCGTCGGCGTGGGCCGAGTTGATGACCCGGCTCGGCTACGAGCGCTTCTTCGCTCACGGCGGAGATGTCGGCGCGGGCGTGACCGGAATGTTGCCGATGGTGGCGGCCGGACGCGTCCTCGCGACCCACATCAACGGGCCCAGCTATTTTCCGCTCGGCCCCGCGCTCGATACCGCCGGGTTGTCGCCGCCCGACGCCGCGCGCGCGGAGCGTTTCAACCGGTTCCGCGAGGACGGCCTGGGCTACCTGCACCTCCAGGCCACGCGGCCGCAGACCCTCGCGTACTCACTCGCCGACTCGCCCGTCGGCCAGCTGGCGTGGATCGTGGACAAGTTTGCCGAGTGGACCGATCCGGCCAAACCGCTCCCGCATGAGGCGGTCGACCGCGACCAGCTGCTGGCCCTGGTCAGCGTGTGCTGGTTCACCGGCGCGGGCGCGTCGTCGGCGCACTTCACTTACGAGGGCATGCAGGCGTTCGCCGCGTTCATGAAAGACCACGCGCGCGGCCACGCGATCGCCAATCCGCAGGGTCCGCCGTCGGGTGTCGCCGTATTTGCAGGCGACCACAGCATCCGTGCGCTGCTCGACCCGGAGCGCACGTTTACCTCATGGTCGGAATTCGATCGCGGCGGGCACTTCCCCGCGATGGAGACCCCTGATCTTCTGGTCGGCGAGCTGCGCAGGTTCTTCGCATCCGTGAGCTGAGAAGGATCATCTGCGCGACGCCTCGACGTCGAACGCCTCGGCAGAGTCATTCAGGAACTGTGACCCCAGCGGTCGGATCATCGATACTCGAACATGGCCCACGCGACCATCTCTGCGTTAGGCGGCGTCGCTTCCTCGAAGCCGTACATCCGCCCGTACTTCGGACGAAGCGTGCCGGTCGCCTCCGTCGCGACCCGTGAGAAGAAGTTCGACAGGAACTCGGTGTGCGCCTTCGCGGACGGGTTCACGAATTCCGTGAAGGGGTGCTCGCTCATCGCCTTGCCGACCGCGGCCTTGAGATCCCCGATGAACGCGAACTCGAAATCGAGGTCGGCCCGCGATCCGATGTTCCCGTGGCTGCCCGACAGGTAATCCCACTCCAGATTCTGAACCTGGCGCAGATTGTCCTCGTGGAAGCGGAAGCGCTCGTTGCCGGCAAAGCGCCAGAACGGCGGCTGATCCGGGTTGATGAGGTCGGGACAGTGAACGATGCGCTCCTGCTTCAAGAGCCACGCTGCGTGATCGTCGCTGTGCGCCGCCCACTCGAAGCCATGCAGCTCGACGACCAGCCCTTCGAAATCGAAGCTGTCGCGAGGCCACTTCAGCTCCTTGGTCGGTCGGGGAAAGCTGCTGTTCGCGAGGTCCATCGACTGCCGGGTCTTCGCGCTCGCGATGATCTGGAGCTGGACGCCGCGGCGGGACGCGCCATCGACATACCGGGCGATGTCGCCGATGTGATCGGCGTGGTAATGCGGGTAGATGGCCGTGGTGATCGGCTTGTCGGTCACCGACGCAACGGCCTTCGTGATGTTGTCGTAGACGCCCTCAAGAGTGTCGAAGATCAGTACGCCGCGCTCGCCCACGTAGAAGACGGTGCCGTAGTTGAACGACTGCACCCACCACACGTGCTTCCTGAGCCGCTGCAGCACGTAGGGCTGGGTCATGTTGCGGTGCAGGAGGTCGCCCAGCTTGAGGCCAGGTTCGAGGATCGTCTCGCTCGACGGTTCGACGTAGGTGGCGTTGGTCGGAGATTGCGGCACTGGAATAATTTCCACGATGACCTCCTCGGGCCGTGACGGCGCGGACCCGAGTAGCTATAGGTGCACTCCGCGACAGCACAAGTCTGGGACGGGGCCTCCACCTCGAATACGGGGGTAGTCCTTGGAGTAGCGAAGGAGGGACGCATGACTGACCCGATGAACGGCGCGGATCTCAAGGTGCTCGTGTTCGCGGCCTCGCTGCGTGCGGAGTCGCTCAATCGCAAGCTGGCCGTCCTCGCGGCAGGTGTCGCCGAACAGGCTGGTGCGTCCGTGGACCTCGCGTCGATGCTCGACTTCGACGTTCCGCTTTACGACGGCGACCTCGAGATAGCCCAAGGCATTCCGGCCGGAGCCCAGGAGCTGCAAAGGCGGCTTCTCGCGAGCGATGCGTTCATCCTCGCGTCGCCCGAGTACAACGCCTCGATGCCGGGGACGATCAAGAATCTGATCGACTGGGCCTCGCGGTTCCGGCCGCAGCCGTTCGACGGCCGCCACGGACTCCTCCTGTCGGCGTCTCCGTCGCTCGCGGGCGGCAATCGAGGGCTGTGGGCGTTGCGCGTGCCGCTCGAGCACCTGGGAGCGCGGATCTTCCCGGACATGTTCTCGCTCGCGATGGCACACAAGGCGTTCGCCGGTGAGCAGATCGCCGACGAGGCGCTGCGCGGACGGTTCGAGAAGAACGTGCAGGCATTCCTCTCCCTCGCCGAGGCCGCGAAGCACTACCCCTGCATCAAGAGAGCCTGGGTCGAGTTCCTCGGTGAGCCACCGGGCGCCGGCGAGGATCGCGTCGATCCGGTGGCGCCGTAGCGCCGACGCGGATGGTCAAAGCCGGAAGGTTCGACTCGAACCATCGTTCCGGCGGGAGCCGTCCAGTTGGGACGTCCGATATGACGGTTCCGTCGCCTGCGCTCCCTATCGATCTTGGGCGACGAGCACATTCAGCAGCAGCGTCTTATCGCGATCTTCCGCGAACCAACGCGGACTGTATCCGTCCGGGGTGGTGATCTCCTGGTCGGCGCCCTTTTCCAACAGGAACCGCGCGATGCGGGCGCTCGTGTCGTCGCTGAGCGAGCTCACGATTGCGCACAGCAGCAGCGGCGTATGGCCTTGGCCATCGGTTGCGTTCGGATCTGCGCCCCGCTCCAGAAGCAGCGCGCACGCATCGACGTGTCCGTATGCAATCGCCCAGTGAAGAGGCGTCATTCCCTGAACACGCGTCTCCAGGTCCTCGCCGGACGCCGACGCAGATCGCAAGGCGTCAATGTCACCGTTCCGAGCCGCGATCGAGGCCGGCGACGGTATCGCCACGGGAACGCCATCGTCCACCTGTTCGATGCGCATGTCGGTCTCACCGTAGTGGATCCAAACGTCGGCTGCGCCTTCCCGCGTTTCGAACCTGAATCCTTGCTCGCCGATGCCGTCAGACCACTGGCCCGACGTATCTGCCGCAAGACGCTGGAGCTGATCATCCGCCAGCCTCCGCGGGGCCGAGTACTCGGTGACGATGGCAAGCCCGTTGGCGTCGGAGTAGGTACAGCGGATGGCACCTCCGCTGATCCCGAGGTCGAGGAACTCGACGTCGACCCAATCGCCGCATGTACCGCCATCGAATACCAAGCCGTTCAACTCTCGCAAACGCTGAGGGTCGGTGATCGGTTCATCCGACTCCGCATCGTTGGCGTCCGCTGGTCCCGAGATGATGATTCTCACAGCAGTCCCTGTTTCCAGCTAACGCCACGGACGCTCGAGGGATGCAACGTCCTCGAATGAGACATGACCGTGCGTCACTGCTGAATTGTCGCGCAACGCCTCTGTTCGTGGCAACGAGGCGCAAGGACCGTCGAGAAACGACGGCGCGAAACCCGCTGGGCGTCACTCTGGCGACCCCAGCGGGTCACTATCCAATTTGAGACTGTCCGCGGCCGCTTCGGTGCACTAGGGAGCTGGAGTCGAAGCGCACCGCACGGTGCCCACTGGGACGGCGGGGTCGATGACGTAGGTGGCCTTGAAGACGCCGTTGTTGTTCATGCGCATCGCCCGGGGTGTCGACGCGAATACCGGCGCTGGGTAGATGGACCCGCCGCCGAATATGTCGAAGTTAACTTGGATGTGGTCGCCCAGATCGACAGTCGTCCAGGTGCCCTCTTCGTCGAAGCCCGCACCGCGGATGGTGGCCGCGCCCTGCGCCGCATATAGCTTGTACCAATGATTGTCGGCCGTGATTTCGAGCCCGACGTCACCTCCATTCACCGCGAACACCGACCCGTGCCCACACAGAAGCCAGCGCCCCGCCATGGCAGCAACGAGGTCGGACATTGACTGAATGGCGACTTGGCCCGTTGGATTCAGCGAGCAAAGCGCCGATGCCGGTAGCGCATCGCAACCAGGTACGGTCCCTCCGCCCGCGCCACCCGATCCAACGCCCGCACCGCCGCCCGCCGCGCCGCCCACACCCCCGGTACCACCGCCCGCGCCAGCCGCGCCGGCACCGGCCCCACAGCCGGAACCACCGGGGCAGGGCCACGAGGTGTCGCTCGCGCAGCTCCACCTTCGCGTTCCCGACGGGTCCGGCGGCTGACAGACGCAGTAGCCGCTCTTGGCCGCGCCCCCCGAATCCAGATAAATGCCCCCCGTCATGCCCTGCGAGGTGTTGCAGAGCGTGCACCTTGGAACGTCGCACTCCATGGTTGCCTGGACCGTCACCCCGGCGGGGCAAGCGGTGTTGGGGGTCGACGGGATCTTGTAGCAGGAGTAGTCACGGCTCGGGTCGAAACGGCAGTCAACCAGCTTGTCGTAGAAACCGCCCGCACAGGTCACGGGGTCGAAGCCGACGCCCTCCGGTCCACAGGTCCTGTGATAACAGAACTGGGTGTCGGTCGGAGTGCAGGCGCCATGCGGCATTGGCACGGCGCCCTCGGCCGTCAACGGAACTTGGCAGCAGAGCGGACTGAAGAACATGTCGCTCGAGCCGCCGGTTCCCGTCGCGCAGCCGGTACCGGTCGTCCCGGCTTGCCCGGTCGTCCCGGCCTGTCCGGTCGTTCCCGCCTGTCCGGTCGTTCCGGCTTGCCCGGTCAGCGCGCGACCGCCGCAACCGCCGGTCACCACGAAGGCGATCGCCGCCGACAAGCCCCCAAGAAGGATCACCCTCGGCCCCATCATCAGTTGGTGTCCCCCGGGCCCGAATGCGGCTCGCAGATTGTGGTGTTAGTCGACGAAAGCGCGCCTCGTTAATCCGCAGCGCGCGCGATCGATCGCGTCGCCAGAATCATTCGCGATTCGGGCCGGGCTGGCGTTGACCGCCCGCTTCTGAAAACCGGCCGGCGCTCCGGGGCGTAAGATGAGCGGGTGCGAGGTCTGCGTATCGCCATGCTTCTCGCCAGCCTGCTGCCGCCGGTCGCGGGTGGGCTCGGTTGCGGCGGGAAGGGCGCTGTCGTCGACGCGAACGGGCATGATGCGGGGATCGACGTTGACACCGTCGACAGCGACACGAGCGGCGACGTCGTGCGGATCGACAGTACGCCAGGCAGCGACGCTGCGAGCTCCCCGACAGGCTGCTCGCCATTTCCGGCTCCGAGTGGAGCGACGGTCAGTGTCACAGCCGGAATGAACCTGGTGAGCGTCGTGGCTGCCGCGCCCGCGGGTGCCACGATCCTGCTCGCGGATGGAACCTACGCGCTGGGGGGCGCCATCGTGCAGATTCGCAGCGCCGGGATTACGTTGCGTTCGGCGTCGGGCGACGCGACGAAGGTGATCATCGACGGCGCGTACACCAGCCCCGAGGTGATTGCCATCAGCGCGTCCGACGTCACGCTGGCGGAGCTCACGATCACGCACGCGGTCGACCATCCCGTTCACGTGTATCCCAACGACGCCGGTCCAAATGTCACGGGCACGCTCCTCTACGCCGTTCGCCTGATCGACAATGGCGAACAATTCCTGAAGGTCAACCCGAACTCCGGGCGTTCGTTCTACGTCGATACCGGCCGGGTGGAGTGTTCGTTGTTCCAGATGACCGCCGCCGGACGTTCCCACATCGAGACTTTGAACGGGACGTCGTGCTACACGGGCGGAATCGACGTGCACGGTGGGCGCGGTTGGATCGTGCGCCAGAATCGATTCGAAGGCATCTACTGCACGGACGGCAAGCTGGCCGAGCACGCCATTCACTTCTGGAATGGTGCGCGCGATACGCTGGTCGAGAACAACATCATCGTCAACTGTGCTCGGGGCATCGGGTACGGCCTGATCGAAAGCGGCGAGATGCGCGTGTACGCCGACAACCCATACCCGGGTGTCGGGTACATCGGCCACTTCGACGGTATCGTTCGCAACAACTTCATTTTCGCCGACGTTCCCGCCTTCGACACCGGCGTGGAGCTCGCTCAGGCGCAAGGGACCAAGGTTTTCCACAACACGATCTACTCGGGCCCACAGGCCACGGGCTTCTACAGCTCGATCGACACCCGCTTCACGCACAGCATGGTCGATTTACGCAACAACCTCGTTCAGAGGATCACCATGCGCGACGGGGCGATCGTCACGTCGTCCAACAACAAGGACAGTGTCCCGGCGACCTATTTCAGAGATCCCGCGGGGGGCGACCTGCATCTGCTACCGACGGCGACGGACGCCATCGACAAGGGGATCGGCCTCCCGGAAGCGGGCCTCGACATCGATGGCGAGCCACACACCAGCGGCGCGGCGCCGGACGTCGGGGCCGACGAGCTGCGGTGAGGCCTACGTGAAAGTCGTGGCGATGCGCTACGACTTGCCGTAGCGCGCTTCGAGCTTCGACACGAGCTCGACCTATGCTTTCTGGGCGGCCTGGCGGTGCCCTTTGATTTCGTGGCGTTGCGGGCGGCGTAGATAGAGGAACGGCCTTGACGAAGGACGACACTGGGCGGGTCGACTCGAGTTTTCAGTTCGCGGTTGAAACCGTCGATTCTGGGAACGATTGGAGTCGTTCTCCGAGGTATTGAGGTGAAGTGGGCGCTCGGGATTGTCGCCCTGAGCGCACTGGGCACGTTCGGCTGTTCGCCGGATCTCAATCTCGCCCTCTCGCCCGACAGCGCAACGCTCGCCACGGGCTCGTGGCTCAAGATCGAGGCGAAGGCGTCGCCGGTGTGTGGTTACGTGACCCCGACTGCCACAACATGTCGCGAAGCAGGGGGCCCTCCAAATATCGTGCGGGTCGACGTCGATGGTAGCGTCTTCAGGGTCGACGAGTCCTTGGCGACGGACCACACGGCCATGCTCTACGCGCTTCAGGAAGGCGAAACCGAGGTGCTGGTCACCGCACGCCGGGATGGAGAGGAGGACTCTGCCCGCGGCACCTACACGATCGTCGACCCCGACACAGTGACGGTTCTCGCTCGCTGCGAGGGCGACGACGCCGCGCGGCCCGTAGGTTCCGAGGAGCCTGTCCTGGCGGGACTTCCTGTTCCGTTGGAGGTCCGTCTTGGCCACGACGGCCTCCCGCTTCCGGGGTACGGCTACGATCGACTCCAGGCGAGCGCCGGGGAAATCAGCATCCAGCTCCAGGACGGCGTGAAGACGAGCCATACCTTCATTCCGCCAGTGGCGCCGGGCACCGTTTCGGTCGCGTCACCTGACGTGACGGGAGCCCTCGCGACGTTTCGGGTCGTCGTCATGGAAGAGCTCAATCGACCTGAGCTCGTCGTATTGCCGAATCAGCCGTGCATGCTGGCCACGATCGACACGAGGGCGCTCTGCGTGTTCCGCAGGTACACGATCCTCACCCCGCAAACATGCGCGTTTTATCACTTCCCGGAAGCGACCGAACTGTCAGGACAGGGCGGCGGCACCGTCGTGAACGGCACCGGACCAGGCGCCTGTCGGGTTCGGGTGCAGGTCGAAGGCACCGCGCTGGAGGAGGATCTCGAGTTCGAGCTTTGCGGCGGCTGAGCGGCAGCGAGGCCGTCGTCCGCGGCGTCGGCGTCGATCGCGTCTGGCAAGACGGAGTGCAGATTCCAGCTTTTCAGGACCGTGGGTGCTCGAGGCGAAGCCGTACGGTTATCGCGAGATCCGCCTGCTCGTGAAGCCGGGCACGACGGACGTCGTGGAGTCTGGTACTCCGTGCCCTGATCGTTCAAGCAGCACCCTGCGGCGAGCGCTCAGGGAACGACGTCGAAGGTCGTCTGCGCCAGCGGCGCGTCTCGGGCGGAGAGGACGCGGACGGACCATGAGCCGACGCGGTTCGCGCTGATCTTCATGTGAGCGCGGGTCCGAATGGTCGACTTCGAGGCCGGGAGCGCCACGCGCGTCTTGCCGGCGAAGGCCCCGTTTCGTTCCCAGACGAGCGTCAGGCGGTCGGCCTTTCCTGGCCTGTGCGCGACTTGCAGGCAGACGTTCACGGTCTTGCTGGACTTCGCGGAGAACCGGGTGGTGGGGTCGGGACAGGTGAAGTTCTTGTAGGAGGTGCCAGCGAGCATCCTCTCGACGCGAAGCCCTCCTGAGCGCGCACTGGCCGAGGGAGGGGAGGGTGTCGGTGACGACGACACCGTCGGCGGAGGCAGCGTGGCAGTTTCGAGAGCCGGTGCGGCAATGGCGCGCGCCGAGATCCCGATGGTCTCCGGCTTCGCGGGCTCAGCCGGAGAGTCCGTGCGTACGCGCGCCCGACCGATCGACATCCAGACGACGGCGACGCCGGCGAACACGGCCGAACAGACCATCGCGACGCGAACCAGAGGGCGCCTCGTGCGTGGTTCAATCGACAGCGGTGAACTCGCCTTCGCGGGACCAGACGCGGGCGCCGGACTGGCCTGCGCGGCAGCGGCGCTTTCCGGCGCTGCTGCAGCCTGGCGCCGACCCAGAAGCCGCTCCAGCATCGGCTCGGTCGCAGGATCAAGCGTCGTGAATTTCACGCCCATGCCCTTGGGCTTTACCCAGGTAACGACGCCTTCGCCGGCGAACACGACGGTGTCGTCGAGTAGCGCGATCTCGAAGCGAATCGTCCGTCCTACCTCACGCGCGTCGCGCGTGGACAGAAAGATCCCGCCCCGCGTGACGTTCGGTGCGAACCGCTCGACGAAATCCTCGGCGTCTGGGCACTTCAGGTGCAGGCGGACCGAGGCGTCAGGCGGTGGTGGGGTCATTACATCTCGTCGCTCGAGCGGGATGCTTCAGACGACGCGCCCGGAAACCTCTTCGAGAAATGCAAAGTCGTCGTCCGGCTCGGGCACGCCGGCGGCGTCGCCGGGGATCGGCGCGGGGCGGCCGGCCTTCGCGGGCGGCGCGGGCGGTATCGGCTTCGGCGGCGGGGTCGCGTTCCGATCGTTGGCCACGCGCGGCTTGCTCATCAGAGGGGACGGCGCGGGCGTCACGGCGGGCGTCGGCTTGGGCCCGATGCGCTGACCGATTGGCGTCGGAACGGCCGCGGCGTCCTTCGCCGAGTTGCCGACCGTGACCGCGGTGGGCTCGTCGTTGTCGTCCAGCGAGGACACGCCGAGGATGCGGACGGCCTGGGCGACGATCTCGCGCAGCGGCGCCATCGGGACGCTGTCGACCATCTCGTCGATCAGATCGCGCCCGGCGCCGGCGCCCGCGAACAGATCCGCGTCGGTGAACGGCTTTCCTGCCGCGGCGGCCCGGCGCGCGGCCTTTCGCAGGCCCGTCCTGACGGCCAGCGACAGGTGCTGCTCCAGCATCTCCTCGCCGAGCAGGTCCAGAATCTCCGCGTCCGTCAGGATCCCGTGGCGGCGGATACTTCGCAGCTCGGTCGCCATCAACGCGCGCGTACCCGCGGTGGGTTCCCATTTCCACCAGCTGTCTTGTGACTCGTACGTCCAGATCGACTGCGCGGGCAAGTACGTCGCGAGGTCGACCGGGTCCAGGTACTTCATGTAGAGGTCGTGCACGGTCAGCGCGCGATCGGCTTCGGCGCGCACCGATCGTTCCGCTTCGGGGAGATCGTCGATGACCAGCAGGTCGATCTGGGACGCGAGCGCCTCCGGCGGTAGCCGCCGGAGCAGGGTGGGCGCGCCGCCGGTGATGGCCTTGACCGTCTTGACGCGGAGATCCGGTCGTTGCGCGAGCGCCTCCATCATTTCTCGCGGCGTGAAAGCGCCGTAGAACCCTTTCGCGCTCCTCATCAGCGCGCCTGGCACGTGCAGCGCGCGCAGCACGTCCGCCAGGAATCGGACGCCGGGATGGCGGTCGGCGTGTTCCCGCGCCTTCTCTTGTAGGGCGACGTCAGTTTGCTCGTCGCTTGTGTGCTTCAGTGTGCCCGGAATGCGCAGCGTCCGCTGATTCATGCATCCCATATCGCCTTGCGCGCGCGACGCTTGAGGGCCGTTCCGATCCCAACGGTTTCCCGTCGGTTTCTCCGCGTCACACTTTCGGTCATGCGCCGATTGCGTCGGATCAGCCCGAATGTCGGCGGCGGCGCTTCAGTCCGAAGCGCGAATCTGACGAAGACCGAAGCGTGGCGTCTGTGGTGCTTGCGGTGGTCGCTCCTGCCATCCTCACATGGGGTGGGTTGAGGCCGACCCAGCCGGTGGAGAAGAAGGTCGACGCCGGAACGTTCGCCATCACCGTGGGCGGGCGACGCGCCGGCCGTGAGACGTTCGAGATCGTGCAGACGGGGCTGTCGTTGGAGGTGCGGACGCGCTCCACGATCGACTTGCCCGCGGGCCAGACCACAATCCGAGGCGCGCTGCGTGTGGACCCGGACTGGAAGCCGCGCAGCGGCACCTTCGACACCATCATGCGCGGCGGGACCACGCGCGCGGCGCTGCAGCAGCGGGGAAGTGCGGTCGAGAGCGTCACCATGATGCCGGGGCGCCGGGCTGCGTTCACCCGCCCGCCGGCCGAACCTGATCTCTATCTCGGCGCCAACATCATCGCGCACCTGTCGCCGCTCTGCCGTGAGGCGAGCACCAAAGACAAGACGCTGACGGTGTTCCCGGCCGCGCCGCTCAAGATCGCCTCGTCCAGCGTGCGCCGGTATCCGCTCACCAAGCTGGGCGCGCCGGAGCTGGAGCTGACCGAGGTCGTGGCCGATCTTGCACAGTCGATGCGTATCAAAGTTGCGTGCGATGGGACGAAGCTGGTCGCGGCGTACCTCTCGAGCGCGCGGCTCACCGCGGTGCGCGCTTCGTACGAGGAACTGGCGTCCGCGCTGGAGTCGCGTCCTCGCGGGAAACCCATCCTGTCCAGCACGCTGACGGAGCTGCCACGGAAGGTGAGCGTTGGGAATGGCGAGGCCGTGCTGGCCTGCACTCTGCTCGTTCCCGCAACGCATGCGCAGATCGAGCGCTCGCCGTCCCGTCCGTCAGCGTCCCGCGCAGGCGCCTCGGCCGACGCTCCGGGTGAGCACAGCTTCGAACCGCCACCGCCGCCGCCCCTGCCGGCGGCGCTGCTGCTCGGCAGCTTTGGCCCTCAGGACCGCGACGGCAACTCCGCGGGAGCAGGAGACTTCCACGTCTCGTTCCTGGCGGCATTGGCGGCCAAGCTGGGCGAATCGGGGATTGCGTCCCTTCGCTGCGACGATCGCGGCACCGGCGAGTCTCGGGGCGACTTCAGGCGGGTGACGCTGGATACGGAGGCGCGCGACGCACGCGCGGCCCTCGGCGTGCTGCGGGCCGAGGCCGCGGTCGATCCCGCGCGCGTCGTCGTCATCGGCCACGCCGAGGGCGCGATCGTGGCGCCGATGGTCGCGGCCAAGCCGGGCGGCGTCCGCGCGCTGGCCTTGCTGGCCCCGCCGGGGAGGCCGCTCGACGCCGTCATCGTCGATCAAGAGCAAGCGAGCATGCGCCGCTTCGGCTTCAGTCAGGCCGAGATCCAGGCGAGCGTTGCGGATCTCCGAGCGGTCTTTGCTGCGGTACGCGCCGGCAAGCGGCTGCCTGACTCGCTTTCGCTCGCAGAGCGCCGCAGCATGACGGATTCCAGCCCATGGCTGCGCAGCCACTTTCGCCACGCGCCGCTCGCCGAGGCGAACGCGCTAGGCCAGATGCCCGTGCTCGTCGCCGCGGGCGGGCAGGACGTACAAATCTCCGCCGCGGACGCCGACTTGACCCGCGACGCGTTCGTGAAGGCCGGCAACAGGCTCGTGGCGTTCAAGGTGTATCCAGCGCTCAACCACCTTTTCGCCGTCAGCAAGAGCGGCGGGGTCGCCGATTACTACGATCCGATGGCGACGGTGGACGCAGTCTTCCTGAACGACCTGGCACGTTTTGTGGTCACCGCCAGTACCGCCGCGCCTGCCACCGCGCCCGCACCCGTCGTCCGCGCGGCGGGGCGTCGTCCCGCTCGATAGGATGGAATCCAGGATCACGAAGCTCGAGTAGGGTTCGACGAGTGCCCTGTCCACGACTCGGGTCGCTCGGGGCAAGATCATTCAGGAACTGCGACCCCAGCGGGATTCGAACCCGCGTTCATGCCTTGAAAGGGCATTGTCCTGGGCCGGGCTAGACGATGGGGTCTGACCGGAAAGGTCGCCAGTCTAGGGATCGGGAGGCAAAGAGCAAGCGGTTAAGGTGCGTTTCCTGACGCTGACCGGCGCGTCTTGGGCGCCGCGGCCAGCGCGCCGGGCAGAACCAGCATCGAATCGCCGAGCTCGTGGGTCAGGAAACCGGCGCGCTCGGCGTGGGCGGCCGCCGCCGTCAGCAGGTCGGGGCCGGCGAAGGCGGCGAGCAGCGAGAAGTGGCTCTCGTGCGCAGCGTGCGCGCCGGAAAGGATGCCGCTGACGACGCGCGGGCGGAAGGCGGGTGTAATGATCAGGTCCGTTTCGCCGGGGCCGGGGCGCAGGCCGCCATCCTTCGCGGTCGCGCCTTCCAGCGCGCGCACGACGGTCGTGCCGACGGCGACGACGCGGCCGCCGCGCGCGCGCGTCTCGGTCACGGCGCGGACGGTCGCGGCCGGGATCTCGTAGCGCTCGGCGAGGGGCAGGGCGGCGTCGATGGCGGGATCGCCGGTGGAGCTGAGGCCCGCCGCGTGCGTCAGCGACGCCCAGCGGACGCCCTTGCGGCGCAGCGCCAGCAGGATCTCCCACGACAGCGGCCGCCCGGCCGACGGCATCTCGAACGCCCACGGGCGCGCGGCGTAGACGGTCTGCACGGCCCACAGCGGCAGATCGTGCGCGAGGTACGAATACTGGACGGGCCGTCCCTCGCGATAGAGCGCGGCCCACAGAGCGTCGCCTCCGGCGGCGAAACGCAGCTCCACCAGGCGCGGCGACGACGGCGCGCGCGCTGCGATCTCCGCAGTCAGCGTGCCGTGGCGCGTGGGGAGTCGCCGAGCTTTGCTCGGCGCGTACCATCGCGGGAGGGTTCGGGAACCCTCTGAGGGTTCCCGACTGAATTGCAGGCGCGCGCCGACCGGCAGGGCGACGGGCGGCGGGCGATCCTCCGTGCGTTGATGCCAGTCGCCGGCGCCGAGCAGCACCGCGCTGAAGCGATCGTCGCCGCGCGCCGCGATCAGGCGCGCCTCGATCGCATTCCCGGCGTCGTCATGCCCGCGCAGCGACGCCGGTACGGTGGCCGCGTCGTTGACGACCAGCAGATCGCCCGCCGCCAGGAAATCGGGGAGGGCAGGGGTACGCGTCTCACGCAAAGCCGCGCCGGCGGGTGCTTCTGGCGCCGTTGGATCGATCACCAGCAAGCGCACGTCGTCGCGCCGCTCGGGATATGTCGTCGCGGGTTTCATGGTGATGCCTCCGTTCCTGATGGGCCGGTTCGGATCGCGACGCGGGCGCCGGGCGCCGGGCCCGGCTCCGCCTGCAACAGCGCGACGATCTCGTTCGCGACGCGCGCGGGATCGGCCAGCTCGGCGCGGTTGGCGTCGGGGATCGCGTCGGCGTGCATGCGCGTGTCCATCTCGCCGGGGTCGACGTTGACGACACGCACGCCGGTGCCCGCCAGCTCCGCAGCCCACACGCGCCCCAGCTGCTCCAGCGCCGCCTTCGACGCGCCGTAGGCGCCCCAGCGTTCGTATGCCTCGGTCGCGGCGTCGGACGTCACATTGACGATCGTTCCGCCGCCCCGCAGGACCATCGGTCCGGCGACCGCCTTCGTCAGCCGGAACGGCCCAACCAGGTTCACCGCCAGCGCGCGATCCAGGTCCTCGCAGTCGGTGTCCAGCAGCAGCCGCAGCGGCACCGGTCCCAGCGTGCTCGCGTTGTTGACGAGCACGTCGATCGACCCCACGGCCGCCGCGGCCTGCCCGGCGATCGCGTGCGCCGCGTTCTTGTCGGCGACGTCGGCGACGATCGCGTG
>Ga0207708_10000990_pt1 | contig 21239 bp, 17 predicted proteins | sample KBSK5101metaG_FD_184340 | JGI IMG/M metagenome (GOLD analysis project Ga0207708, IMG submission 184340) | Corn, switchgrass and miscanthus rhizosphere microbial communities from Kellogg Biological Station, Michigan, USA - KBS K5-10-1 metaG... | ecosystem: Host-associated > Plants > Roots >...
GGATAACTCGTGTAGCGAGGACCCGGAACGTCATATTTCTCCAGAAGCATCGAAGACATCAACCAGCGCCCTTTCGTCCGACACTTTCTCCGCTCTCATTCAAAAAAAGAAAGAACGGAATTGGGTCGGGAGCAACGCCTGTGCCCAGTGTTTATGCGATGAAAGTCGCGGTTGGGGTTGAGTCTAGGTGGGAAATAAACCTAGCGGTTGCGGAGAATTCCTCAGCGCTCTCTGGATATTTCTGCCGAGTTGATTGGTAACCGCACAAACTTTGCGCGGCCTTTCAGTTGCTCTCCTTTTCTTGTCGAAATTGAATGCAACTTTCAACTTCGACTCTTTTTTGGCGCGGAGGAGCGGAATGAAGAAGTCGAAGTACCCACCCTATAGAGCCCACTCAACTTTGAGTGCGTTGCCACCTGGACGTTGGGCGACCGTCTTGACTGTTGTTGGCCCAGGCTTCATCGCACTGCGATTAATGGAGATGGGGTTGGTTCCTGGAGCCAGTATTTCAGTCGTTCGCAGCGCACCTCTCGGCGATCCTATTCAGATAAAGCTTCGCGACTACCACCTGGCTCTGCGGAGAACGGAGGCTGAGCTGATCAACGTCGCACTCGCGGATTGATTCCTCAACATAAAATGTCCGCCCTACCAAGCCAATCGCTTTCGACATTAACCGTTGCCATCGCAGGTAATCCCAACGCCGGGAAGACTAGCCTGTTCAATGCACTCACTGGCTTAAGGCAAAAGATCGCGAACTATCCGGGCGTGACTGTCGAGGCTACACGAGGTGTTTGGTATTTGGACGATGGTTCGCCGGTGGCTGTTGTTGATCTTCCCGGCCTTTACAGTCTAAACGCTACGTCGATCGATGAACAGATTGCATGCGATACGCTTGTAGGCTCTGGCGAGCGGTTTGAACCATCGATTTCACCTGATGTGATCATCGTTGCGATAGACGCAACCAATCTCTCTCGCAATCTGTACCTTGCTACTCAAGTAATAGAACTCGGAAGACCGACGGTGGTCGCATTAACGATGTTTGACCTGGCTCTGCGAAACGGTATCGAAATCAATGTGCCATCGCTGGCCGAGGCTTTAGGTGTTCCGGTCGTGCCAGTAGTAGCGAGGCGACTGATTGGCATAGACGCTCTGGCAAGCGCTGTGAAGAAGATAGCTGAGCAGACTCGAGCGTCTGTTTCTGCAACTCGAATTGACGATGCATTGACTATACGCAAGCACGAACTGCTAGATCGGTATCAGCGAATCGATACTTTACTCTCGCGCGTGTTGACTCAAAAGAACAGTGAAGGCCTGAGTCGAACCGAACGCATCGATGCCGTATTGACTCACCGAATCTTCGGACCGCTGATTTTGATTGCCGTCGTCTTATTCGTTTTTCAGATGATCTTTTCCTGGGCCAACCTGCCGATGAATTTGATTGATGGTGGATTCTCATCTCTGGGTCGCTTCGTGCGGACGACACTGCCGCCTGGGGTGTTCACCGATCTGCTGGCGGACGGAGTAATTGCGGGAGTTGGCGGTGTTTTAGTGTTTTTGCCTCAGATTCTGCTGCTATTTCTTTTCATCGCGATATTGGAAGAAAGCGGCTACATGGCCCGCGCGGCATTCCTGATGGACCGATTGATGCGGAGTGTCGGACTTGACGGAAAGGCTTTTCTCCCGCTCGTGATGAGTTTTGCCTGTGCAGTTCCGGCTGTAATGGCAACGCGAACCATTCAGAGCACGAAGGATCGAATCACGACGATCATGATCGCTCCCTTCATGAGTTGTTCGGCACGCTTGCCGGTTTACACACTCATGATTGCCTCGTGTTTCGCGAACCAGAAGACGTTTGGCTTCATCTCCACGGGCGCGTTGATAATCCTTACGATGTACTTGCTTGGTATCTCAACGGCAGTCGGCGTTGCGTGGTTACTCAAGCATTCTATTCTCAAGGCGCCGTCCACACTTTTTGTAATGGAACTACCCGTCTACCGAATTCCCAGCGTATCGAATGTTTTTCACACGATGCTGTCGCGCGCAGGACTGTTCATAAAGAGGGCGAGCACAGTAATCCTCGCAGCGTCGATTTTGTTGTGGGCACTTGCGGCCTTCCCGCGTTCTACAGGGTCGTCAAGCGTTACGGCGAGCGAACAGGTTAAAAACAGCTACGCGGGAAGAGCGGGACGACTAATGGAGCCGTTCATCGCACCGCTTGGCTTTGATTGGAGAATTGGGATTGGACTCATCTCGTCATTCGCAGCGCGCGAAACGATCGTTTCGACTCTCAGTGTTGTTTACAACGTTGGCGAGGAAGACGAAAGTCAGCGGTCTGGTTCACTCGTAAGAGTAATGACGGATGCAAAGAGATCGGATGGCTCACCGATGTGGACGCCTCTGGTCGGTCTATCACTGATGGTCTTTTTCGTTTTGGCGTGTCAATGCATGTCGACACTTGCAGTTGTGCGTCGTGAGACAAATTCGTGGCGTTGGCCACTCTTTATGGTGAGTTACATGTTGGTGCTGGCTTACGTGGGCTCGCTGATAACTTTCCAGGGCGGAAGATTATTGGGGTTTAACTGATGTTCGACTGGCAAACACCGGTAATGGTGATCAGTATTATCGCGGCCAGCGGGTTTATTGGCGCACGTGCGTGGCACCACATTCGATCACTTAGCCTCCGATCAAACTCGGCCAAATGCGTAAGCGGCTGTCACGCCTGCAACATCAGCATGAATAACCGCCACACAAGGTGCGGACCAGACGTACTTTTAAAACGCGACTAATCCTTCGCGCCGCCAAATCTTCAGACACGTAAGTTGAGCCTGCCCTGAAACGTTTGCTAACAGCCGTTCGAACAAGCCATCAGTAACCGCTACAAGCGCTGATTCAACTTCCTTTTCCTGTTCGGCGCTTAACCCTAAGTTGCGGTGGCGTCTCGATACTTCGGATCGCGCAATCGCCTGCCACTCTAATCGGATTTCTTCAAATCGGTTTTCGGTGAGCTTGGTTATGGATTCCACTGTTTTCCTGGTCCTGAGCGTAGGACGCTGGTCCTCCTCCAGGTAGTAACGCGTAATTTGCCGGCAAACTGGATACCCGACCCTCAAAACTCAATTACCCGAGTGTTCGGACAAGATGATGACGTCCAGGCTGCGTGGTTTCTCTCAAGTCTGGGAAAGATCCCGCAGGCTGTTCACTTACTGGGGGAGCGCACCGGTCCTCGCGTGCAATGAAAGCCGCAGCACGAACAAGGGTTTCGTTCGCGCTCCGCCCTCATCTGCACACGAGGCGCGTGCGCCCTCCAGTTAGGCATATCGGTTGCTCTTGGTGGTCCTGTCACAGAGGGGACTCTAGGATCTTGAAACCACTTAGGGAAACGGAGGACACGACAATGGCAAGAGATGATCGCGATCTTTTGGAGTTGCTGAAAGAAGAGCTCGCCTTCATTGAGCAAGGCGGTTACGGACGGTCAGTTCGCACACCATGGAAACCGACATCGACGTTCCAGGACTCGCTGTCGTGCATCAACTACGGATATCCCTATCGCGCGCATCCATGTAATGAGTGTCAGTTCATCGATTTCGTCTCAAGGGAAGATCGCGCGACAGATATACCCTGCCATCACATTCCGCTGAACGCCCAGGGCGAGACCATCGCTGATCTCGAACTGACGGATAATCAGCACAAGTTAGAAGAAGAAGTTAAAGCGTGGCTGAGAGGCAGGATCAAAGAGATCGAAGAGCAGAACCTACTTGAGCGCGATAGACAGTCGGCGCCGAGTTCGTCGGAAGCGAACTTCTGCTGCCAAAGCTGATAAGAGTATCCACAGATTACGCAGATTAGAAATAATAGGAGCAGGAGCAGCAGGCAGGCGCAGGACTAACGACTCAGCCTTTCCTGCTCCTGCGTGCTGCTCCTACCTCCTCAAGATAATCTGTGTAATCTGTGGATACTCTTTGCGGTTACCCGATCAGCTTCGCGAAGGCGCTACTCAAGGTCGCCACCAGTTTTCCGGCTTCTGCGTTGTAGCGGCGAAAATCAAACGTCGTCACTTGCGCCACACCTAAACCTGACGAAGTAAGAAAGATCTCATCTGCTTCCGTGAGGTCCGGCATTTCGTAAACTCCCTCAATCACGGGGACGAAGTGCTTGCTAGCGATATCGATTACACACTCGCGCGTAACGCCGGCCATCGCGCCGGTGCTGAGTGCAGGCGTGTGGACTGTTCCATTCGTTACCCAGAAGATATTTGCGAGCGTGCCGGAGACGATCTCACCGCGTTCGTTCAGCATTACCGCCTCATCGAAATCACGCGCCTGCGCTTCTTCCCACGAAAGCACATGGTCAAGGTAGTTAAGACTCTTGATCCCGGTGGTTGGAGAGAACGTGCTCACACGATGGGGCGACACGGCCAGCGCGAGTCCACTTGCCGGCTTCTTATGCGGCTCACCGGTCATGATGATCAGATCGGTGTTCTTCGAACCGGTGGTCCTGGTTTTCCAAACGTCGCGACCGCTACGGGCTAACAGGATCACGCGTGCTCGGCCATCTTCGACTTGATTCACCGCGATCAGTTTGCGCAGTGCCTCGCCCACATTCTTTTCGGTGAGACCCGTGAGATCGACGGCGAGTTTGGCCGCATGGGCCGAAAGACGTTCCCAATGCCTGGACCAGAGGAAAGGTTGCGAATTGTAGACGGCGAGTGTTGTGAAAACTCCGCGGCCGTAGAGCATTGCAGACGAGACGGGAGCAACTCGCGCCTTCGTCGCTTCGACCATCGTTCGGTTGAGGTAGATGACCGGATGCATAGGTCTATAGGTCTTCTCGTCCTATATGTCCTATACCACTTATCGAGCTTTATTCTTTTCCCGCTGCCATTGCTTCAGCTTCAAGCTTCCGCGACAGCGACGTGCGCCAGGCAGTTTCTAATTCCGCCACCTCAAGCGCGATGAGTTCGTCACCGTTGAGGGAGATACGTAACGCAGTTCCGGTTACGCGACCGATAACGGCGACCGGCGTGTTGTTCCTACCGGCAATGCTTCCCAACTCCACAACGTTTGCCGTGTCGACGGTTACGATTATTCGAGAAGGTGATTCGCTGAACAGTGTGACGGCAGAAGACAGAGGGCTGTCGAGTTCAATATGTGCACCAATTGAGGATCGACCGAGTGTTGAAAAACAACTCTCCGCGAGTGCAACGGCCAAGCCGCCGTCAGAACAATCGTGGGCCGACTGCAACAACCCTGCTTCCGCCGCTTCCAAACACGTCTTTTGCACACTCAATTCCCGAGTCAGATCGAGTTTGGGAACCGCAACTTCCGCGTCGTTACCTTCGCCGCAAATGGCAGTGTATTCACTCAGCGAGAGATCGTCTTCCGTGGTGCCAAGCAGAACAACGAAGTCGCCTTCTTTTTTGAACCCGGGCTGCAATACGCGACGCACGTCTTCGATCAAGCCAACCATGCCGATTACGGGTGTGGGTAGAATGCCGCGACCTTCAGTTTCGTTGTAGAACGACACGTTTCCAGAAACCACCGGCGTTCCAAACGCACGACATGCTTCGGCCATTCCATCGACCACTTCCGAAAACGACCACATCACTTCCGGTTTCTCTGGCGAAGCAAAATTTAAACAGTTAGTAATCGCAACGGGCCTGGCTCCGACACACACGACATTTCTCGCCGCTTCAGCCACTACGAGCTTTGCGCCCTCTCGTGGATTGGCAGCGCAATACCGGCCGTTCCCATCGAGCGTCATCGCCAGCGCGCGTCTTGTTTCCTTGATTCTCACAACTGCTGCATCGGCGCCGGGCAGGATCGCCGTGTTGGTCCTAACCATGTGGTCATACTGTCGATAGACCCACTGCTTAGAAGCAATGTTTCCTGATGCGAGAAGTTTCAGTAGATCCGCAGTGTGATTCTGGTCTTTGGCCTTTGGTCTTAGGTCTTCGGACTTTGGGCTTTGGACGTTGGACATTGGACGCATCGGCCGTTCATATCTTGGCGCCTCGTCTGTTAATGCGGCTACGGGAATGTCAGCGACTTGTTCACCGTTGTGAATAACCTGCATCCGACCTGTATCTCGCACGCGACCGATTACGACCGCGTCGAGATCCCACTTGCGGAAGATATCCATCACCTCTCGCTCACGACCGGAATGGGCCACGATTAGCATTCGCTCCTGCGATTCAGAGAGCAGCATTTCATAAGCTGTCATTCCCTCTTCTCGCTGCGGCACTAAAGACAGATCTAGTTCGATACCAGTTCCGGCGCGTGCAGCCATTTCGCATGACGAGGAAGTCAGACCCGCGGCTCCCATGTCTTGAATACCCGCGACCGCACCGCTGCGCATCGCCTCGAGACATGCTTCCAACAAAAGCTTTTCGAGAAATGGATCGCCAACTTGTACAGTTGGTCGTTTCTCAAGCGCCTCTTCATCAAACTCAGCGGACGCCATCGTAGCGCCGTGAATTCCGTCGCGACCGGTTTTTGCTCCGACATACAAAACAGGATTGCCGATACCGGTCGCTTTGCCGAAGAAGATCTGGTCGTGTCGAACTAAACCAAGAGCGAAAGCATTCACGAGCGGGTTCAGAGCATATGCATCATCGAAAGCAACTTCTCCACCAACCGTCGGCACTCCGAAAGCGTTGCCGTAGTGCGCGATACCCGCAACCACACCTGCGAGCAACGATCGATTGCGACGACCGTTTTGCGCGTTATCCAGCGATCCAAACCGCAAACTGTTCATCGCTGCAACTGGACGCGCACCCATGGTGAAGATGTCGCGGAGGATGCCTCCGACACCTGTCGCTGCACCTTGAAAAGGTTCGATGAAAGACGGGTGATTGTGAGATTCGATTTTGAATGCCGCGCACCAGCCGTCACCCAGGTCGATGATTCCGGCATTCTCGCCCGGAGGGACAATCACGCGTTCTCCGGTTGTCGGTAATCGTTTCAGATGAACACGCGACGATTTGTAGGAACAGTGTTCCGACCACATCACAGAGAAGATGCCGAGCTCGGCAAGCGTTGGCTCTCGACTCAGCAGCTCTTCTATTCGTTGATATTCGTCCTGAGTGAGGTTGTGCGCGGAGATGACGTCTGGGGTGATCATGCTTTAGTTGCGCGCGCCGATCACTTTGTTTCGCGCGCCGAGCACTTCTTCGATCTTCAATCTTAGTTCGGCCGTATTAACCCGGCCGAAATGTTTGAACTCAATTTGCCCGTTGGTGGTGTAGAGAATCGTCGCGGGTAGATCGCCTTGCCACCTGGGATCGACAGCTTTGATCAACGGATCAGGATCCGACTCGTTTAGCAGGAAAGCCGGCATCGTCGCCTTCATCGACTGTAAAAACTTCGGGACCTCAGTTTTGATATCCGTAAACTCGTCGAGCGAAACAGTATAAAAGTCTAATCCCCGTTTTCTGTAGTCAGCATCGACCTTGACGAGATCTGGGAATTCTTCGCGGCAAGGGTCACACCACGTGGCCCAGAAGTTAATCAGGAGGGGTTTATCTGATTGTCTTTTGAATAGGGCAACTAGGTCGTCGGTCTTGATTTCCTTAACAACGGGCAGGTGAACGGCAGGTTTCGACTTCGCGGGCCGGCTTTTTTTTTGTGCCGGCGCCGCGAAGCTCGAAAGCAAGATGCTCAGACCAACTGAGCTAACTAACAGTGCTCGAGTCGGGCGCATAGTTAACCGCGTTTGATAGTGCACCCGAAAGAAGCAGCGCCAGTCTTTTCTACCGGTTTGCCGGCAAGAACCAGGTTCATCGCGTCGCGCAACTCGCTTGAATTCACGCCCGCAGGATCTTTGCTGTTATCGATACGGCCGTGATAGACGAGCTTGTTATTAGCATCGAGCAAGTAAGCCTCCGGAGTTACTTTGGCTCCGAGACTGTCAGCGACTTTATTGCCTGGGTCTTTGAGAACCACGAAGCTAAATTTGTGCTCGACTGCGTGCGCCTTCACAGCGCCGGCATCGTCTGTCACGTTCGAGTTGATGCCAATAACGTTGATGCCTTTGGCTTTGAAATCCTGTGCGAGCTGCTCCATTCGCTCGTTGTAGGCGTTGGACACCGGACACTGAACGGCAATAAACAGAATCACAGTTCCGTTCTTACCTTTCAGCGAGGCAAGCGTTCGGTTTGTGCCGTCGACATCGGGAAGCATGAAATCTCCGACGAGGGCTCCGATTGCGGGTGGCGCCGGAATCTCGTTGTTGATACTTCGTCCGCTTCCAGCAATCACAAATGCCGACAGCAGCAGAGCCGCCGGCAGAATCAGTGCGAGTCGCTTCTTCATTACAATCTCCTTTCAAGCAGGGGAAAAGTGGAAGGCAAAGATTAGCAGCCTGATGATTGAGTAGCAAGCGAGCGTAATAGGACGTATTTGACTTATTCGACCTATGGTATTTTATTACGCGATGTCAGAATTGATCGCTAGCGAAGCACCCCCAGAAACCGTCGAGCAACAGCCCCCAACTCCCGCCAGTCAGCTAGATCAAGCCTTACCAACTCCGCTGCGATTGGATGCCGATGAACGATATACCGGTCGCGGCGTAACCATCGCGTTTCTCGATTCAGGTTTCTACGCGCACAGCGACCTGCTCGAACCGGTCAATCGTATCCTTGCTTACCACAGCATCTTCGCATCCGAAGATGATCCGACACGGTTGCACACTCCTGACGTCGCGAGTTGGCACGGCATGATGACTTCTGTTGTCGCGGCTGGTAACGGTTATTTGTCGAATGGACTTTATCGGGGCATCGCGCCCGAAGCAGACCTGGTGCTGGTGAAGATTGGCAAGACCGGACGCATCCCGGAAAAGAACATTGAGGCCGGACTCGAATGGGTACTTAGAAATCGCAGCAGGTACAACCTTCGCGTGGTCAACATTTCGGCCGGCGGCGACTTTGAGCAGGCGTATCTAAGGAATCCTTTGTGTCAGATGGTTGAAGAAGCTGTGAGTCTCGGGCTAGTCGTAGTTTGCGCCGTTGGTAATGCAGGTCTGGCGCCGGGACATCCAGTGTTGCCTCCGGCTAGTGCTCCGTCTGCTATTTCGGTGGGCGGATTGGACGATCAGAACTCGCTCGATCGCGCACGCCGGGGAATGTATCGCTCGTCATATGGACCAACTGTTGATGGGCTACAAAAACCAGAAGTGATCGCTCCTGGAATCTGGGTGGCGGCGCCGATTCTTCCCAACACGCCGACCGCGGATCAAGCACATCTCTACGCGGAACTCGACTCTTCCACAGATGACGCGCTACGAGAAATCATTCGAAAACACAAGGGCGTCGACCAGGCTCTCGATGACGCGTGCGACTTACCGATTCCAATGTTGCGGCAGTTGATCAGCATCAAACTACAGGAAGGAAATGTAATCAACCAGCACTACAAGTTTGTTGACGGAACTTCCTTCGCGGCGCCGATCGTGTCGTCAATCATCGCTTGCATGCTGCAAGCGAATCCGGCTTTGACTCCTCAGCAAGTGAAGAAGATCTTGATTGATTCAGCGGAGCGAGTTGCCGGAGTTGAAGTGGATCGACAAGGATGGGGCGTGGTAGTACCGCGCAAAGCAGTGGCGATGGCTGAAGCCTCACGCAGTGTCTGAAACCCTGTTGCCCTAGGCCGCAGAGAGCGCACTGATCGTGACGTAGTAACCATCAGGATCTCGGAGAGAGAACTCCCTGGTTCCAGTGCTTGAATTCACGTGGGTTTCCTCTTCGAACCGAGTGACGAGAGCGCCTGCTCTTTCCAGGGCGTTGTCGAAATCATCGACGCGGAAGAATAAGAGGAGGCCGTTGCCGGGCGTCGCGTGATCAGGGCTCATTAAGGACGGATGATCGTGAGCGCCCCACCCATGGAGGCAAAGCAAAACCGTTCCATCCGAATCGAGAATTTGTCCAAAATAGTCGTGGGCGGGAAGCGTCTCCGGTTGGCCGAATAGAGCCTGGTACCATTTGAAGCTAACCCCTACGTCGCGTACCGCAATGATGGTCCACGTGCGCTTCATCGGATTCCCTGGTGCTAAGGTTGAGGACGCGGCGGCGCGATCGATTCAAGCACAGCAACCGTCCCGAGCATGATGTTAGTTTGAGAAGCAGAGCAACACAAGATCGAAACACTATGTTCGACTCGCTGGACACTCTAAGCGAGCGTATGACACAATCCCCTGCATCCACAAAGCATATCTGAAGAAATTTGAAGGAGAGTTCGAGACGTTCTATGTCTGAAAATGAAGCAGCAATTAGTGGTGCCGCGGCGGAATCAGCCGCAACTGAAACCCCGGCGAGCACCGAAGAGATTACCTATCACGCAGTTGAGAAGGATGGAGTGGTGACGGCGATTTGGGAGATGCAGGGACGAAAGCACCTGCGCACAATCGATCCGCGTTCAAGACAGGGACAAGACATCCTGCGACTTTACACCACTGAGCATCACGACGAAGTGCCTGCAGGTGAAGCCTCATCCTGACGTCGATTGTTTTTGGTCTTCGGTCTAGTCTTTGGTCTTCGGCCTTTGTGTCTTGCACCGAAAACGAATCCAGAGCAGAGCCTAAACCAAAGACCCAAGACCAAAGACCTATGTCACTAAATTCCTCGGCTCACCTCTGACAAAAGCCTCCAAGTTATCAATCACCTGGTCGGCGAGTGCTTGCGTCGCTTCGCGGCTGGCCCACGCTACATGCGGAGTGACAACCAGGTTCGGCAGCTTTTCTTCCAACAGCACATTCGAATTCTCCGGCGGTTCGACTCGCAACACATCAATGCCGGCGCCTCCGATCGTTCCATCTTTCAACGCATCAACCAAGGCAGCATCATCGACCAGCGCACCGCGAGCGGTGTTGATTAGAATAGCTGTCGGCTTCATCAATTTGAGCTCAGCGGCGCTAATCAAGTTTCGTGTCGCGTCAGTCAGTGGGCAATGCAACGACAACACATCACTGTGCCGTAAGACATCTGCAAACGACGTTCGGCCTTCGCGAATGACGGTAGCGCCTTTTCGCTCAGCAACCAACACTCCCATTCCCACAGCACGCGCAAGGTTCTCAGTCGCTTTTCCCAGCGCACCGTAACCTACAATTCCAATCGTCGAACCGCGGACATCGTTGATCGCATGATCCAGCAAGCAGAACTGCTTAGCATGCTGCCACGCTCCACGAATAACGTCTTCACGATAGGCAATCAGATTTCGACGCAGCGCGAAGATCAGAGTCAACACATGTTCCGGCAAAGACGTCGTGGCGTAGTTACGTCCGTTGCACACTGCGATATTGTGAGACCTACAGAACTCCAGATCGATGTTATCGACACCGGTTGCGGCCACGGCAATCAGTCGCAGCGATGGCAGGTGTGCCAATACCTCTGCGCGCAGCGGCAGTTTGTTACAGATTGCAATCGTTGCGTCCCGCAAACGCTCGATAATCTGATGGGCCGGGGTGAACTGATAGTCTGTCCATGAATGTGGGAAAGAGGGCGTCCGGAAATTTATTGTGAAAGTTCCTCGTTCCAGGAAAACGATCGATTCGAGAGGCTGGCGGTCGTCCATAAGAAATCGCTTGTCTTCGAGTTTGTTTACACAAGAATGGATCAATCCGAGAATTTGAACGATATTGATAGCAATCTGCTAATTTCACTCACCCCGAAATCCGGCATCAAAAGCCATAATCCAAACTATAAGTACAGTTAGGCGGTGAGTCACGCCAATTAGTGCCCACTGGAATATCGGTTGCTTCTGGTTCCACGTCAGCCCCGCGGCTCAACTGCGTTGCCTCAAGTAAACAAGTTAAATAGCGCGTTACTCACCGACGCTCACAAAGGAGAATTTGCGATGAAGAAAGCTACCTGGCTTCTGTTGTTGTCTCTGGTATTCCTTCTAGGCTCATCCGCCGCAGCGATCGGACAAACCACTGGATCACTTGCCGGCGCGGTCACGGATGAAAAAGGCGCAGTGATACCCAATGCTACGGTCACTCTGCGCAATACTGAAAAGAACACTTCGCGCACGACCCAAACCGGCAGTGAGGGAAATTATCGATTTGATAATGTGCCCGTTGGTCCCTACGAAGTCACTGTTGAGGCTCAAGGGTTCGCGAAATACGTGCAGACTGGAATTACCCTGTTGCTAAACCAGAATGCCGTCGTTGATGCCGCATTGAAAGCGGGTAGCGTTCAAGAAGTTGTGAACGTGACGGAAAACGCCGCGATTATCAATACGAGCAACGCTGAGGTTTCAACCCAATTCGATTCGCGTCGTTTGTCGGAGCTGCCATTGGGACCAACACGCAACGTTCTTGCTGTGGCGTTGTCGGCTCCTGGTGTTAGCCAGCTTGGCGCTGGCCAAACTGGATTCGCCAACGGAATAAGCTACTCATCAAACGGAGGGCGCGTCAGATCAAATAATTTCATGGTTGATGGTCAGGATAATAACGAGCCCGGTGTTGCCGGTGCTGCTCAACCCTTAAACAATCCTGACTTGATCCAAGAGGTTCGCTTAATAACGAACCAGTTCCTCGCGGAATATGGTCGCAACTCCAGTTCAGTCTTCAACGCAATTACGAAGTCAGGAACAAACGACTATCACGGTTCACTGTTCTTCTTCCATAACAGCAATCCGCTTAATGCTTGCAGCAACACGGACAAGAGAGCCGGATTCTGTAACTCCGCGTCCACTAACCCCTCGCGACAACACGCACCATTCAGAATTGAGAATCAGATAGGCGGCACTCTCGGTGGGCCTTTGCATTTGCCGCGCTTCGGTGAGGGCGGTCCAACTTATATTAGCGGCAAAAACCGGACCTTCTTCTTTGGTTCGTATCAGCGCTGGAGCGATCGTCAACTCGGTTCTGGTACCACTTTGAACGGAGCTCCGACCGAAGCAGGGCGTCAGATATTAGCCACGGCAGCAGGTCACTTGCCACAGGTGCAGGCTCTATTGCGTCACCTGCCAGCGGCGCAAGCTCCAATAAATGCTTCGGCACCCTTCACTCTCGGAGGACAAACGTTCAATGTACCGCTTGGCTCCATAACCGGTTCGACTGCGTTTTTCTTCGATAACCACCAGGCGTCATTCCGAGTCGACCATAACGCCGGCACTAAACACCTGCTAACTGCGCGTTATTTATTCTCGGATTCGGATACAGGCGGAACCGGGCAAGCAACACCGCCAGGTTTGACCACTCAAAACGTAAACCGGCAGCAGACGTTGGCGTTATCGCACATCGGCACTTTCACGCCGACTGTAGTTAACGAGTTGCGAGTTGGCTACCAGCGCTTTGCTTCGGTCACAAGCGCGACGGATCCGCGGTCTGAAGAAATCCCATCTCTTGAGATTTCGGAGCTGGGATTGATTGGATTCAATGCTGCAGCCAGCAGAACGGCAATCGGGCTTGCTGTGAACCTGCCGCAGTTTCGCACCAACAATATCTACCAACTTCAAAACAACCTCTCGTGGCACACGGGTAACCACAGCGTCAAGCTCGGCACCAACATCGTCGAAAGCAGAATTCAGAGCTTCTTCGTGCCGACCATTCGCGGGTTGCTGCGATATGCCACGCTAAACTCATTCGTCAATGACTTCGCCGAAGCGGCTAATATCAACAAACCGTTGCCGGGTGGCGAAGCCATCAATAACTACAACTGGTGGGACGTTCACTTCTTTGGTCAGGACGAATGGCGAATCAGACCAAACTTCGCACTCACGTATGGCTTACGTTACGAACGTAACGGTGAATCCACGCTGAGTTTATTGCCTGCCAATGAACGAATCGTCGGCGTGGCCGGTGGTGACTCGCGCTTTGCGTGGACACCGGTACCAAAGGTTGACAAGAACAACTTCCAACCACGCATTGGGTTCAACTGGAATCCGCGCACGGACACTGACGGAGTCCTTGGCTTCATCACCGGGGGCGATCGGCTGGTGTTCCGCGGAGGCTACGCGATGACCAACGACTACACGTTCACCAATATTGCTTTGAACGTGGCTAGCTCTTTCCCGTTTATCGCGGCTGTAAGTTTGCCGGCGAACACGACGTTCGCGGGAGCAGCATCAGTGCCCAATGCGTTCACCCGGCTACCAAATGTTTCGAATGCCGGTGTGAACCCCAATGAATTCACGCGAACAATCGTAGGCGACGACTTCCGCTTACCCTACTACCAGAGTCTCAGTTTCGAGGCTCAGCGTGAATTTGGTCCAAACGTCGTGTTCCGCCTGGGCTACGTCGGATCGAAGGGTACGGCGTTGTTCCAAACACTCGACGGAAATCCGCGTCGACTTGAAACGCTCGCTCCTGCCACTTGTACTCCTACGTTTACTGGACCCAACCCGGATAGCTGTCGCGTGAACCGCACAGCCGCCGTCGTTCGGCTCCGAGCAAACGCAGGATCGTCGATCTATCACTCGATGCAAGGTAGTTTGGAGAAGCGTCTCAGTCGCGGGTTCAGCGCAGGTGTCCACTACACCTGGAGCTCATTTATCGATACCGCGTCGGAGATCTTCAATCCGTCCAGCGGTGAAGTTGCTGTTTCGCAAGACTCGTTTAACCGCAACTCAGATCGAGCTCGTTCGACGTATGACCGGCCACATCGCTTGACCGGCAACTTCGTTTACGAACTTCCGTGGCACCAGGACCAGCAAGGCTTTACCGGTCATTTGTTGGGTGGTTGGCAGGTAAACGGCTTCTTCACTTTCCAAAGTGGTGCTCCGTTTACTGTGCTTAATGGATCGGATCCGGCAGGCGCACTATCCGGCATCAACACGTTGGTTGGTGACGCTATCCGGCCGAACCTCGCAACCAATCTTCCGCTGAGCAATATGACCGTTCCGGAAATCCTGGCAGCCGGCGGTGCCAGCTTGTTCCAGAGAATCACGGCTGCTCAACGCGTGGGTAATGCAGGTCGCAATATCCTACGTGCTGACGGAATCAACAACATCGATTTCGGAATCTTCAAGAATACGAAGATTGGTGAAAATCAGAGGATCCAACTCCGAGCCGAATTTAACAATGCGACGAATACACGCGATTTCGGTATCCCCGAAGGACGTGTTAATTCCTCCAACTTCCTCAACCAGTGGGGAACCAATGGTGGAAACCGTCGCATCGTTCTCGGTCTGCGGTATATCTTCTAATCCTTCAGTCGTTGGAAGCCCTTCGGTCTTATCCAACGAACCGTAGTCAATGGCTGGAGAGAGCATTCTCTCCAGCCATTTCTTTTCGATGACGAGCGTGTGTGACATAATACGCCGCACATCACCTCCGAACTTTCCGCGCCCACAGCTGTGAAAGGAGCGCAAACGATGAGACTAATTCTAGTATTCGTTGCTTTAGTTTCCTTTGGCCCCGCACTACGTGCACAAACAGCAGCTGCACCACAACCGGCCACACTGGAAGTGGAAGTCGTCAAGTTTAGCTGGAGTAAGGAGCGCTTGAATTGGCAACACAATCCGTTTGGAGGGCCAAACGAGAACTTTCACGAAATGCAGATGCGCGCTCGCGCTGAAAAGCGTTTGACAGACGCCAAACGAGGCAACTCAGCAGACATCAAAAAAATCGAGAGCGACGCAAAAGCTGACGTCAAGATTTCTGAAGCGCGGCGGGAAAACGAGAGCGCCGAAGTCCCACGTTACGTCTTTCTCTATCGCACGTCGATTAGGAACGGCAGTACTAAAGCCATCAAGGAAATCGACTGGGACTACATTTTTTACGACGTCGGCACCCGCGAGGAGCTCGGCCGACGACAGTTCACAAGTGTCCAGACGATAGGCCCAGGTAAAAGCAAAGAGCTGTCGTTCATGGTTCCAACTCCTCCAACCAGACGAATCAGCGTTAACTCTCTCGACAAGAAAGAGCGAACCGGACTTGAGGAACAAGTCGTCGTCGTCAGAATCACTTATGCCGACGGCTCGGTCTGGCAGCTTCAATGATACCGCTCTTATGAACATGCTGATCAGACGTTCCCTTCCCGAGGAAGCTGAACTCCTCTCGCAAATAGCTCACGACGCAAAGAAGTACTGGGGTTACCCTGAAAACTGGATAGAACGCTGGAGCGCAGACCTTACAATCGCGCCTGAATTTGTCCGGGACAACCAGGTGTATGTTGCGGAGCGTGATCAACAGATCTGCGGCTTCTATGCCTTATGCATCAATGGCGAGAGAGCAGAGCTTGAGCACATGTGGGTTGCTCCCGCTCATATCGGTAGCGGCGTGGGCAAGGAATTGTTTCTCGATGCGATGGACCGCTCAACTGCGATGAATGTGCGTCGAATCGATATTACTGCCGATCCCAATGCAGCCGGTTTCTATGAACGAATGGGAGCGACTCGGACGGGAGACATTATGAGTGAGATGGATGGCCAGCCAAGAATCCTGCCGCGAATGACAATTGAAACCAGTGATGAGTGATGAGTGATGAGTGATAAGTTTTAATAGATTCTTACTTATCACTTATCACTCATCACTTATCACTTTCTTTCTTTTCTCTGCGCAAATCTGCAGCTGCTTCTTCTTGCTCCTGCCTTCTGCCTGCTGCTCCTGTTTCTTTGATTCCTCACATGGACGTTTCTCTTCTTCTGAATCAGCCTCATCAACTGAAGACGGCAAGTTCAGTATCAAAATCCCTGGCGTCGTAGGCAGATCAACTGTCGGGACTTCAACAGTTGGCGTGTCTGACGGTTCACTGCCGGGTCCCATCGTGCGAAAAGTCTTTCGGATCAACTTGCGTCCTTGTGTGGGCCCGCCAAAAGCCAGGCCCGACAATGCCTGGTCGTCGAAATCAGCAATCGAAAAGACGCTTCCGTTTCTAAGCGTGCCGTCAAGATTGGGATCAGGAAAAGCATCGATGCGTGCGATACCGCCATTTCCGTCAGACCCGTCGAACGAAGAAGAAGCATCTTCAATCACGTAGACGTTTCCTCTCTGATCGACTGTTAGACCATGCAGGAAAAGATTGTTGTCGATCGAAAGTCCTTCGACCACAACCTCATCGTAATCAGCTCGGCCGTCACCGTTGTCGTCGTAAACTGCCAACATCAGCGAGTCGTTTCCAACTGAATGAGAGAAGACAACACCGCGCGAGTTCACTGCGACGTCGAGCGGCGCATCGTCAGAGAACTGATACGAGTAGTACGGAACGTTGTCGAGTGTGTCCGGGTATCCGTCCTGGTTGGTGTCGCGAATGATTCTCAACTCGTCGGACGCAAAATCAGCAATAAGCACGTCGTTGTTCGGAAGCAACGCCAGGCCGTTTGCATTGAACAGACGATTGTCGCCGACTGTAACCAGTGTGTGAGAACGCGAGTTATCAAAACCACCAGTCAAAGGATTGCGAACCAGCAACACAACTCCGGGTGAAGGCTCGTTGTTCGGATCATCCGGGTCAGCTGAGTTGTAGTAACCACTCGACGAAATAACAACGAACTCACGACCGTCAAGAGCCGTTCCCGCTACGACTGCTGCCGCTGAAGGCAAGGCAAAGTCGCGCTGTAGATCGTAGGTTGCTGACTGGTTAACAACGAAGTCACCATTCGTATCGAGAGCAACGACGAGAACACCTATCAATCGATTATTTAGAGTGGCTGAGTAAACTTCATAACGCGAACCTGAACGACCTACTGCAATATCAAACGAACCGCCCGCTGAATCGAACGTGGTACGTTCATCAGCACCGAGATCCAAATTACGATCGACGAACTGCTCGTCGGTTCCCGCTGTGGAGGTAAGACTGACTTGCGATGTATGCAGAACTCGGTGTAACTGCGTACCGGGTGGAATCGGTGTCGTCGCAGGAATGTTCTGATCGCCACTCATCGCACGCGCGACCGCTGGATTGTCGGTGCGATTCAAGCGTGAGCGACTCGGTCGTTGATTTGCGGGAACTGCGGGCCGATAGCTGCCGCCCCGCGAGCGCTGTGAAAATGCCGGCTGCCGGGATCGCAACGCACGCCTGAGATCAGGACGAAGATCAGGATTAATCACTTGCGCGCTGCCAACAATTGCCGAGACGTAGGCTCCAATAATCAAAGCAACTACAAAGGCAAGAAATAGTATGACGAAACGAACAGCTTTCATGGCCGGCCTTCTAACCTCTTGCGAGCCGCGACCCCGGAGAGCGAAGCCTTATTCCAGGGGGCGCGGCTTAGTTCAGATCAACGCAGTTAACGAACGGGATCGTCGGGCTTCCCTGGTCGTGCCGGAGGAGGATCCGATCGTGGCGGCGGATCTGAGCGTGGCGGCGGATCCGAACGCGGCGGCGGATCCGAGCGCGGTGGGGGATCGTTACGGGGAGGCGGCTCATTCCGCGGTTCGGACCGCTGCGGTGGGGGATCGTTACGGGGAGGCGGCTCATTCCGCGGTTCGGAACGCTGCGGTGGGGGATCGTTACGGGGAGGCGGCTCATTCCGCGGTTCAGATCGCTGCGGTGGGGGATCGTTACGGGGAGGCGGCTCATACCGCGGCTCAGATCGCTGTGGCGGTGGATCTGACCTCGGGGGTGGCTCAGATCGCTGAGGCGATTCCGAACGTGGCGGCGGTTCAGAGCGCGGTGGTGGATCGGATCTTGGCGGGGGTTCGTAACGAGCCGGTGGATCTGATCGCGGCTCCGAACGCGGCGATGAACGGGGCTCAGATCTTTCCGTCGGTTCAACTCGGTCGGGTCTCGATGGTCTTGCAGGCGGATCGGCAGGCTCAGAACGCGGAGACTCGTATCGTGTTGGATTGTTAGACGGGGGTGATGGATTGTCAGACGGGCGTGGAGCCTCGATCCGCTGCCGTTCGCGCGATGGCTTATCACCATCGTCACGCTGTACTGGTCGAACAACTCGGGTGGGCGGATCGTCGCGCGTTTCAGTCGAACGCGGCGCTGGTGACGTATCAGGAGATGAATTAGACGGATTATTGGGTGCTGCTGGTGCGCGTCGATCCGGTCGTTCGCCATCAGGATTTGTTGGCGCAGCCGGAGTTGTAACTCTCGACCTCACAGGTTTCGACGATTCACCTGTTGGACCAGTGACATCCGGATTTCCTGAATCACCTCCACCAACAATCCGTGGCGGACGTGAAACTGCGCCTGTCGGTCTGCTCTCCGGCGTTCCTCCTCTTGAGGTATCAGCTGGAGATGCGCCTCGCGGTTCACGACCATTGAAGATTCTCGAGCGACGCAACTCATCATCGAGTGGCGCTCCCGGTGTTCGAGTTGCTGCTCCGGTGGTGTCCGGAAGGCCAGCTGTTGGAAAAGAGCGAATTGGCGGACGAGCTATAGCCGGCCGATCAGGTCGTTCACCAGCGCCCGATCTATCTTGTCGATCTCGTCCATCCTGACCCGTTCTCACACGCGCCGGCAATCCTCCTCTGACAGGATCCGCGTTGACTGCGCGTCGCGCGAGAGTATCGTCGGCACGAGCGGGTCGCAGAGCATCGTCGCCAATCGATCTTGCTGGAATCCTCGTCACCGCTCGCAAGTACGCAGGATTCACACGTCGCAGTTCCGCCAACTCATAGGCTCGTAACGCAATCAAGCGCTCACGAGTGGCATGATGGTAATAACGTGAGTGCGGATCGCGTTGGTAGTAATGAAGCGGATACCAGCAGTAATAGTTATCGAATGAAATATGAAATGCGACGAGTGCCGGCCGCCACCAACTTCGATTTCTGTAGTAACGACTTCGCGGACACCAGGCCCAACGGTTGTTGTAATAGACCCAGCGACCGTAGTGATACGGCGCCCAGCCCCACGGTTCGTAACCAACCCACGTCCACCCATATGGAGGAACCCATGTCCAATGGCCGTAGCGGTAAGGCGCCCAATCATCATAGATGCCTATGGCTGTACTACGTGGCTGCCAAACCCAACCATATTCAGCAGCGTAGACCCAATCGCCATAGGCATCCAGATCTTCCGCCCCCCAGACATACGAGTCGTAGTACTGAACGTCGTAACGTAAGCGTTGCGCGAGATAACGCTCACGATCATCTACCCATCGATCCAAAACATCAGCAGTGGCTGCAGCGACGAATTCCCAGTCGCCCGCATTATCGCCTTCAGTAATCAGTTCAGCCGTTCGCCCATCACGCAAAGCGAAACCAGACGTGTCCGAGTAGATTCGCGCATTGCCTCCGTCCCGCACGGTAAATCGCACGTGACCTCCGCGCGCGACATCGACCCGATAGAGTCCGTTCTTTTCCGCGGCCAGCGTCGAGTGCGGCGCATCGATCTCAAAATATTCTTTCTGGCGATCGAATCGGGCGAGCCGGAGAAGCGCCGTGCCCTCAAACACGCCAAGTGCAATTCCTTCATCGCGCAAAGTGAGAATCTTGAGAGCCGAGCTCGGTCCGAGACGCACGAAATTACGAGCGTCGATCTGGATCTCCAAACGACTCTCAGCATCGGTTGCAATGGTGTCGCCTTCGACTAATGGAAAGTTGAGTCGCGCCCGCTCCCAGTCGGTATTTCCGACACGTTTGAGGCTAACTTCGCCGCCAATCAGACTGATGCGCACGACGCGCGCTTTTACGTCGTAATCGTCTGGTTCATCGTCGTCGAATGCACGGGCGGGGATTGCAGTGAAGAGGACAGTAAAGAAGAGACCCAGAAGAATCGGGGAGACCAGTCGGGTACGCATTTTCGTGCTCCTTCTATCGGCTGATTTGTTCTTGTGTGTCAGCGCCTCATGCCGACTGATTAGCGGAAAGAACCGTGCACTGACAGCGGTCATCGGAGCCAAACCGTGGGGTAGTAGCTTGTTGTGGTTTGGTCCGTCGCCTTAAAAGGAGCAATGGGCATGCCCGCAAACGACTTATGGTGACTTTGAGGAGCGAATTTGAGAGTTCTCAAACGCGGATTGAGAATCAATCTCGAAGACTGAAACCAGCTTGAGTGAAACTTGAGAACGAAAAGTTTCGATCAATGAGTAGTGAGAAGACGAGTTGTTCCCATTAACGACTGATTACGTGCAAACACAACACGATTTCGTGTCCGCACTAGTCACCAAAACATGCAGCATGCGCCTTCCGTCGAACGACGTAGCGTGGACGTGCTCAAGGCCATAACATCCAACGTCCGCTAAACAATTCGACGTGCAAAATATCCACGGTCAAGATTCACCGAAACAACTCAAGCCAAGATAAATGCAGGTAAGGAAGGGCGGTTTACCCCCGCTCAAGTTGCATGACACTCAAGCGCCGACGAAATTGCCCAACCGATGTCCGATACGCTTTAGCTTGTCGTTGAGGTGCCC
>Ga0207708_10000995_pt1 | contig 21179 bp, 11 predicted proteins | sample KBSK5101metaG_FD_184340 | JGI IMG/M metagenome (GOLD analysis project Ga0207708, IMG submission 184340) | Corn, switchgrass and miscanthus rhizosphere microbial communities from Kellogg Biological Station, Michigan, USA - KBS K5-10-1 metaG... | ecosystem: Host-associated > Plants > Roots >...
GACTGTCACCCTGACCACTTGTAACCGATGTCTTGTCCCCTCCCCGTAACCGATGTCTTGTCCCCAGACCCCCCCAGCCAACCCCGCGTTACCGCACCCAAAACCTCGATCGCGACGCATCCAAGAATCCGCCCCCGCACGTAAGCGTAAAATGTCGCCGCGGCGCCTCAACAAGCGCTATTCAGCGGTCGATGTAGGAGGTCCCGTCTCTTAGATGTCGCAAGGTTCTTCCGCTACTCCCGATCACGGGCAGGCTACGCTCGCGCGCGGCGCGAGCATTGGCCGTTACGTCGTGCTCGGGCTCGTCGGTCGCGGCGGGATGGGCGAGGTGTACGCGGCGTACGATCCCGAGCTGGATCGCAAGGTCGCGGTCAAGCTGCTGCGCGTGAAGCCCGGCGCGGGCGTGTCGCTGACCGAGGGCCGGCAGCGGACGTTGCGCGAAGCGCAGGCGATCGCGCGCCTGTCGCACCCGAACGTCGTCGTCGTCTTCGACGTCGGCACGTTCGAAGAAAAAGTCTTCATCGCGATGGAGTTCGTCGAGGGCAACACGGCGGGCTTCTGGGCGCAGTCGCAGGCGCGTTCGTGGGAGGAGACGCTGGAGGTGTACCGGCTGGCGGGGCGCGGGCTGGCGGCGGCGCACGAGAAGGGCCTCGTCCACCGCGACTTCAAGCCCGACAACATCATGGTCAGCCGCGACGGCCAGGTCCGCGTCATGGACTTCGGCCTCGCGCGCCAGGCCGAGAAGGCGGCGAAGGTCGTCCTCGTCAACGGTGGGAACGGCGGGAACGGCGCGAACGGTTCGGTAGCGAGCGCCGGTACCGGCGAGGGCGTCGTGACCACGCAGCGGCTGCCCGCGCCGATGGCCGAGCCCGGCGCGCCCATCGCGCCGCTCGACGGCAGCACGCTGGTCCTCGCCGCGGTGGCCAACGATCCGCGCACGCCGAACCTGGAGACGTCGAACGCCGCGATGTTCGAAGCGCGCCTCACGCGCACGGGCGCGATGATGGGCACGCCCGCGTACATGGCGCCCGAGCAATTCCGCGGCAACCCCACCGACGCCCGCACCGATCAGTTCGCGTTCTGCGTCGCCCTGTACGAAGCGCTCTACGGCGAGCGCCCCTTCGCCGGCAACACCCTGTCCGCGCTGACCGGAAACGTCCTCAACGGCCGCATCCGCGACGCGCCCGCCAACACGAAGGTGCCACCGTGGGTGCGAAAGATATTGATGCGCGGCCTGCGGGTGGTGGCCGACGAGCGCTGGCCGTCGATGGACGAGCTGCTGGACGCGCTCGGGAAGGACCCGGTGGTCGCGCTGAAGCGCCGGCTCTGGGTGGCGGCCGGTTCAGCGCTCGCGCTCGGCGCCGTCGTCAGCATGGTGCACAACCTGTCGAGCGCGAAGCCCGTCTGCGGCGGCGGCCCCGAGCGCCTCGCCGGCATCTGGGAGTTGACGGCGGCCGGCGCGCCCGAGACCGCGCGCCAGGCGCAGTTGCACCAGGCGTTCCTGAAGACTGGCAAGAGCTACGCGAAGGACGTGTGGGCGACGACCAGCCGATCGCTAACCAATTACGCGCGCGCGTGGACCGGCATGTACAAGGAAGCGTGCGAGGCCGCGATGGTGCACAAGGCGCAATCGCCCGACGTGATGGACCTGCGCATGGAGTGCTTGAATGAACGTCTGGGTGGGTTGAGGGCGTTAACGGATGTCTTTGCGACCGCTGATACCGAGGTCGTCGAAAACGCGGTGAGCGCGGCAAACTCACTAGCCACACTAGATCGCTGCGCGGACGTGCCACTTTTGCGCGCTGTCGTACGTCCGCCCGACGATGCGGAGACGAGGCGAAAGGTTGGCGAACTACGAGACCGGATTGCGAGTTTGAAGGCGCGGTACGATGCGGGACGGTGGAAAGAGACGCGCCAAAACGCACCGATCCTGGTCACCGAGGCCAGAAAGATCGCCTACCAGCCCCTCGTCGCGGAATCCCTTCTCCTGAGCGGACACATCATGACCAGGGCAGGTGACTCTCGGACCGCGGAGCGGGCGTTCGATGAAGCGTTTCTGACCGGCGAGGCTTCGCGACACGACGAGGTTCGCGCGGAAGCTGCCGCCATTCTCGTTTATGTCGTCGGTTATCAACAGGGCAGGTTTCAGGAAGGTCAGCAGTGGGCCAGGGTCGCAGACGCCATTTTGCGACGATTGGGCGGTCACGACCTCCTCCAGGCATGGCTGCTCAATGATCTCGGGGTGGTGCTCGTACAGGAAGGATCAGCTGACGCCGCCATGCCTCTGTTCCAGCGGTCACTTTTGTTGAAGGAAAAAGTTCTCGGGTCCCGGCATCCCGATGTTGGCGCCGCCGAGGTGGGTCTAGCGTTCGCTCTCAACAATCTCGGGCGCAATGAAGAGGCGCTGCAGCACAGCAAGCGAGCCGCCGCAATCTTGGAGGAAGGGCTCGGTGCCGCCCATCCCGATCTGGCCCTTTGCTTGAGCAACAGCGGCGAGATGTTGAACGCCCTCAACCGCTACGCCGAAGCTCGGGAGGTATTCGAGAAAGCCTTCCGAATCTGGGAAGGCGAATTCGGTTCGGACAATGTGAACCTGGGCTTCGCGCTCACGGGCATCGGTATTGGCTACATCGCGGAGGGAAAGTCCAACAACGCGCTGTCGCCCTTGGAGCGCGCATATCATCTGCGCGAGCGGTACGAACCGGAGAGTTCGCGGTTCGCCGAGACTGGCTTTGCGCTGGCGCGTGCACTGTGGGACTCCAAACATGATCGCACGCGAGCACGCAGCCTGGCGGCGCGTGCCCGCGACAGTTATGCGAAGCTGTCGGAAAAGAAAAGGCTCGCCGAGGTCAACGACTGGCTGCGCGACCACGGCCCCGCTGAGAAACTCTAGCGCGCGGCCAGCATGCGCCCGCTGTGGTTTCGCATGGCGCACACTTCGCTAGCCTTGATGGCGGACTTCACCTTAAGGCCCTTGCGGTTGTGATTGACGGGACCGATGCCGCCAGCCCTGATGGCGGACTTCACCTTAAGGCCGTTGCGGTTGTGATTGACCGGACCGATGCCGCCGGCCTTGATGCTGGTCTTGACCTTCAGTCCCGCGTTCGTCTTGCTGCTCGTCTTCATGTTCGTTGGTCCTTTTCTTTCTTCCCCCTGAGGCAAACCCTGAAATTGCAGCGGGTGTGCCAGGGGCGGACGACGACGAAGACGGCGCGTTTCCGCGGATCCGAGATCGCGCGCGTATGACTAGCCCCGGATCCAGGAACTGATTTTCTGGATCTCGGAGGCGAGACGCGCCGAAGTCATATCGCTAGTCATAGGAAGTCATATGACTTGCGAGGGGCGATTTGCTCGTAAAAACAGTATTACAAAATACGAAGCAATCTGATGCGTAAGTGGGCTGATCAATTCCGGGCGAGGTGATCTGCGTGCCAGGCTTCGACTTCCCGCTGCTGCGGCCGCCGCACTTCCCGGTACTTTTTCAGCGCCGCCGTCTTGTGCACGGGTGGTACTGCTAGGTTGAGAAAGATCACGGCGCGTTGCTTACTGAGAGTAGGCCCGTGATCGGCCACGTGCGCATGACGGCGTGGGCGTTACGTGTCGCGGCGCTACTCGGGATGTCGATCGGATGCGGATCCGGCCTCGCCCCTGATGCGCGCGATCCGACGGTGGTGCCCTTGACCCGCTGGCCTGCGGAGTATGCGGCGGTTGTCTGCGCGAAGATCGCCGGGTGTTGCGACGCGGTCGAGCGGATGAGGTCCTTGTACGAGAACGACAATCAGTGCCGCGCGATGCAAGCTGATATCAGATCGGGTCTGGTCAATTTGGTCCTCGAGGAGCGGATCGCGTACGACGAAAAAGCGGCGCGACGGTGCCTGGACGAGTTGGCCGGGACGCCTTGCGCGGCGTTTTTCAACGCCCCGGCGGACGACCTCTGGCCCTCCTGTAATCAGATGACGCACGGAGCTCGCAAGATCGGCGAACCGTGCGATGGCCAGGACATGTTCTGCGAAAGCTCGAATTGTGTCCTGGAGACGCAGACCTGCGGGCCGCTCGGTGGCTGCCCCATTTCGTGCGCCGCGGGCGAATTCTGCGATGAAGCAGCCCAGATGTGCAGACCGGAGCGGGCCGACGGAGCGTCTTGCCTGGACGATCTCGAGTGCGCTTCGCCGTCGTTCTGCCGGGTCGAATGCGCCGCCTCGACGTTCTGCGATCCGGCTTCGAGCAGGTGCGGTGGGCCCTTAACGGACGGGACAATTTGTGAACAGGACGCAGAGTGCGTTGCGGGGACCTGCGTGGGCAGGGTGTGCGGACCGCGTCGTCCGAACGGTGCGGCCTGCGCCCTGGACACGGACTGCTCAAGCGGCGCGTGCTTCGGACCCAACGTTGATGCGCGTACGTGCGGCCCGCCCCAGCCGGACGGCGCAACCTGCACGACCAACTCCGCGTGCGCCAGCGGCACCTGCGCGCAGCGGACGGCCCTCGGCGCTCGCACCTGCGGCACCCTTTTCTGCGATGGTGTCTGAGCGGCGCGAACGCCGCGACTGCGGGATACACGCATGACTCGGGACGCGCGCCAGCGTTGGCGGCAGCAGGTCGTCGATCTCGGCGGCGGGGAATAGGCGCTGCGTCGGCCTACTTGCGCGCGGCGATCGTATGCGCCGCGAGCCACTTCGTCGCACTCGCCGCCCGGTCCGTCCGTTCCAGCTTCACACAAGTATCCCGCGCCGCCTCCGCAAGCCGCCGCGCACGCCCGCGATCCCCGCCGCCATCCCAGAGCGCGCGGGCGAGGGCCAGCTCGGTTTCGGCCGCGGCGCTTCCGGAGCCGGGGAAACGATCGTAAATGTCGATCGCGCGTGAGAGCGGGTCGATCGCGGAACGGTGCTGGCCCAGCGCCAGCTTCGTTCGGCCGATTCCCGAAAGCGCCGACGCGAGGCCGGGGCTCCAGGGATCGGCCACCTTCGAAAGGGTGGCGAGGGCACGCTCGAACGATGCCAGCGCCTGCTCGTGCTGCCCCAGCGCCAGCAGGGCGACCGCCTTGTTGGCGACCGCGTCCGCGAGGACGGGATCGGTGGGATCGGCGTGCTTGCTGAGGATCGCGATCGCGCGCTCGGTGAACTTGATGCCTTCGGCGGGGCGACCGAGCTCGGTCAGGATGGCGCCCAGGCCGTCCAGGCTGATGGCGACGTCCGGATGTTCCGGTCCGAGGCTCTCTTCCTTCAAGGCGATCGCCTGCCGGTCCAGCTTCTCCGCCTGCTCCAGCCGGCCGTTCGCCGCGTAGACCGCTGCCAGGTTGTTCGCGACCCAGGATCGCGTCCGCGACGTCCCAGCCGGCGTTCGATCCAGGATTGAATCGGCGAGGCGCGCCCACCGTTCGGCGTCCGCGATTCTGCCGAGGTCCAGCCCGACGACGTAAACCAGCATCGCGGCGGCCTTGGCGGCCGTCGCGTCGTCACGCGCGGCCTCGGCGACGAACAGCGCCTCCTCCAGCGTTCGTTCGGCGTCGCGCATGTGCAGCTGGGACTGGATGACGCCCAATTCCTGCAGTTGCTCGCCCAGGAGCGGCCGATAGCCGACCTTCTCGACGACGGGGGTCAGCGCGACGGCCCGTTGCAGCGCTTGATGGACGCGTCCCAGATCGCGCGTCGCTTCGATCTCGGCCAGCTCCGTTCGCACGCGCTGAACCTCGCGCAGGGTCCCTTCATCGCGCGGCAGCGGCACGGCTGACTTCAGCAGCGTGACGTCGGCGCAGCGGCTGACGGGCGTGAGCTCGCTGGCCGCCAGAACGGCGCGCGGAACGACGGTCGCGTCGGCCGTCGCCAGCGCGTCGGTCAGCGCGCGCATCTGACCGAGGTTGTCGTTGAGGCAGGCCATGCGCAGGTCCAGCACCTCGGCGGATTGCTCGCCGCGGACGTGCGTCGCCTGGCACGTCTGCAGATACATCGCGCGCCACGCGGCGACGTGGTCGTCCAGCACCTTCGACACGCGTTCCCAGCTGGTCTCCGCGGTGGGGCGCCCGCTGGCGGTGAACGCCCGGTGAATCGCCTGCCGCCGCGGATGGTTCGGATCGTCCGCGGACCAGGCTTCGGCGACGCGATCGTTGGGGACGCCGCAATCGACGCGGTTGCCGCGCGCGACCCGCCACGCGCCCGCGCTGGCGAGGACAGTTACCATCGCGACCGCCGCCAGCGACAGGCGCCGCCGGACGCGCGTGCGGCCGTGCTCGAGCGTGGTGCCCAGGTCGTTCATCGACCGGTAGCGCCGTTCGCGTTCGGCGGACGCGCCGCGCAGGACGACGGCCCGCAGCCAGCCGGGGACGCCGCGGGCCTCCGTGCCAACGGCGGGTCGTTCAGCCGCACGTCGCTCGGGCCCGGCGGGCCTGGCGGAGGCGGGGCGAGAACCGAACAGCGACTCGTACAGCGCGACGCAGAAGCTGAACTGATCGGACCGCGCGTCGGCCGGTTCGGACCGGAAGACCTCGGGCGCCATGTACGCGGGCGTGCCGACGAACGCGCCCGCGGGCGTCATCCGCACGACGCCTTTGCCGTCGACGCTGTCGGGCTGCGGCAGCTGAGCCAGGCCGAAGTCCATGACGCGCACGGACCCGTCCTTCGAGATCATGACTTTCTGTGGTTTGAAGTCGCGGTGGATGACGCCGGCGGCGTGCGCGGCGGCCAGACCGCGCGCGGCGGCGATGAAGACGTCGAGGATCTGCTGCCACGTTCGCCGTTCGGTGCGCAGCCACTGCTTGATCGTCCAGCCGTCGATCAGCTCCATGGCGATGAACACGCCGTCGCCGAACGTACCGGCGTCGTGCACGGCGATGACGTTCGGGTGCGACAGGCGGGCGATGGCGCGCGCCTCGCGCAGCAGCCGCTCGCGCCGGCGATCGTCCGCAGTTTCTTCCGATCCGTAGACGACCTTCACGGCGATGCGGCGGTCGAGGTCGGGGTGGTAGGCGGCGTAGACCTCGCCCATGGCGCCGCGCCCGATGGCCCCGAGGATCTGATAGCGGTCGATGCGCGCGCCCGGCTGCAATCGGCCGACGAACGGGCGGCCGTCGGGTCCTGGCAGCCGAATCGCGCTGTCCTGGTCGGCGGCGGCCCAGGTCACCAGCTCCGCGCATGCGGTGCACGTCGCCAGGTGGTCCTCGACGGCGGGCAGCGTTTCGGGCGGCAGCGTGCCGCCGACGAACGCCAGCACCGTGCTTTCCGCCAGGCAATCGGCCGTCACAGCGCCCCACGCTACCGCGAGCCCTTGTCAGCGGCCGTACAAAGTGTGAAATAATCCGGGCGGATTCCGTGGCGCTATGCGCCGGGGGGATTAACGGGAGTCTCGATGTTCAGGGAAGCGTAGATGGGCTCAGGCTCAGGTCAACCGCTGCCCGATTCAGTGCCGGCCGCGCTCGCGCGCGGATCCAGCATCGGACGGTACATCGTGCTCGCGATGGTGGGCCGCGGCGGCATGGGCGAGGTCTACGCCGCATACGACCCGGAGCTGGACCGCAAGGTTGCGGTCAAGCTGCTACGCGTAAAACCCGGCAACGGCGTCTCGCTGGCGGAAGGCCGCACGCGAACGCTGCGCGAGGCGCAGGCGATCGCGCGCCTGTCGCACCCGAACGTCGTCGTCGCGTACGACGTCGGCACGTTCGAGGACAAGGTCTTCATCGCGATGGAGTACGTGGAGGGCAACACCGTCACGTACTGGCTGAAGGTGCAGGAGCGCAGCTGGCGCGAGATCCTGTCGGTGTTCAAGGACGCGGCGCGCGGGCTGGGCGCGGCGCACGAGAAGGGCCTCGTCCATCGCGACTTCAAGACCGACAACGTGATGGTCAGCCGCGACCGCCACGTGCGCGTCATGGACTTCGGGCTCGCGCGGCAGGTGCAGGAGAAGGCGGCGCCAGCTCCGGCGCCGGCCATCGAGGCCAGTGGCGCGGCACGGACGAGCGGCGCGGCGGCTATCCCGATCCGCATCCTCACCGGCAACGCGGCGTCGGGCGGCGAGGGATCGTCGACCGTCGTCATACCGACCGATCCCGCGGCTCCGATTCCCATCGAGGGACGATCGAGCTCGGGGACGTTCGACGCGCGCCTCACCCGGACGGGCGCGATGATGGGCACGCCCGCGTACATGGCCCCCGAGCAATTCCTGGGCACACCGACCGACGCGCGCTCCGATCAGTTCAGCTTCTGCATCTCGCTATACGAGGCGCTGTACGGCGAGCGCCCGTTCGAGGGGTCGTCGATGTCGACCCTGACCGCGAACGTCGTCCACGGCAACGTGCGCGAAGCGCCCGCCGGGTCGAAGGTGCCCCTCTGGGTGCGCAAGGTCCTGCTCCGCGGGCTGAAGCCGCGCGCGAAGGATCGCTGGCCCTCGATGGAGGCGCTGATCGAGGCGCTGGAGAAGGACCCGAATATCAAGCGGAAGAAGTGGCTCGCGGGGGGCGGCGGGGTCTTTCTTGTGCTCGGGGCGGTGCTAGGTGTGAAGGCGCTGGTGCCCGATCAGAACCAGATCTGCAGCGGCGGTCCGCCTAAGCTCGCCGGCATCTGGGACCTCGCGAAGCCAGGCGAACCCGAGCCGGCCCGCCACGCCCAAATCCGCAAGGCGTTTATCGCAACGGGCAAGAACTACGCGCCCGACGTATTCGCCACCGTGAGTCGCGCGCTCACGATCTACGCTCAGAACTGGGCGAACATGTACAAGGAGACCTGCGAAGCGACGGACCTCCGCCACGAGCAGTCGGCGGATGTCATGGACCTACGGATGGAATGTTTGCAGGAAAGGTTAGGTGGCATCCGAGCGCTCACCGACGTGTTTGCCGGAGCCTCCGGAGAGGTAGTGGAGAACGCCGTCAGCGCAGCGAATACCCTTGAAACCCTCGATCGGTGTTCGAATGTTCCTCTGCTCCGTGCGGTCGTGCGGCCGCCCGAGGACCCGACCACGAAAGCGAACGTCGCGGCCCTTCGAGAGCGAATGGCAGAGGTCAAAGCTCAGTTCGATGCAGGGCGATGGGTCGAGATGGTGAAGAAGGGCCCTGCGCTTGTCGAGGATGCGCGCAAGCTCGCATATCAACCCCTCACAACGGAGAGTCTCGCTCTCCTCGGAACGATGTTGGCAAAAACAAATGACGCTTCCGCGGCGGAGAAGGCGCTCACGGAATCATTCTGGGCGGCCGATGCTTCGCGCCACGATGAAGTACGAGCCGAAGTAGCTGCCAATCTGGTTTTCGTCGTGGGATACCTGCAGGCCCGCTTTACGGACGCGAAGCGTTGGGCGACTGCGACGGAAGCCGTGTTGGAGCGCATGGGCGGGCACGATCTTCTTCGCGCGTGGCTTCTCAACGATCTGGCGGCCGTAATCCAACTGCAGGGCGACAAAGAGGCTGCTCTAAAATTGAACCTTCAGGCATTGACGCTGAAGGAAATGGTCCTCGGATCCCGTCATCCCGACGTGGGGCTTTCCGAGACGAATTTGGCGATCGCGCTGACGGAGCTGAAGAGGTACGACGAAGCGCTACGTCACATCGACAAGTCAATCGCAATTCTTCGGCAGGGTCTCGGGGCTGACCATCCCGAACTTGCGAATCAGCGAAGTAACAAAGGAGAAATTCTGCGCCTACTTGGGCGTCATCGGGAAGCGCGTGCTTCCTTCGAAGAGGCGCGAATCGCGTGGGAACGCGACCTCGGACTCGACAATGCGCTTCTTGCCTATCCCCTGACTGGAATCGGCATGAGTTATGTCGAGGAAGGCGATCCCAACAGTGCCCTCGTGCCCCTGGCTCGCGCTTTCAGGATTAGGCAGACGCAGGATTCAGACGCCTCACGGCGTGGGGAAACGGATTTCGCGTACGCCCGAGCCCTGTGGGATTCAAATCGTGATCGGGGAAAGGCGCGCGACCTCGCAGAACAAGCGAGGACTGAGTACGCAAAGACGCCCGCCAAGGAGAAGTTGGAGGAAGTAGAGGCGTGGCTGAAAAAGACAGACGCAAGCATCACTCAGCGGCGCGTCATGGCGCGCCGCTGAGACGCTTCGCGATCACGACGTGGTGCCTAGGCGATCGAGACGAAGGTCATCGAATGATTCCTCGCGTAGATCTGCGCTCCAGCCTTGAGACCCGTGCTGACCTTCAGACCCCGCGAGCTGTGATTCAAGTTGCTGCTCCAGCCGCCCGCCTTCACGCCCGTCGTCACCTTGATGCCCGCGTTCTTCGTCGTCGTCTTCATGGTGATGTCCCTTTCGTTTTTCGTTGATGCGTTCGTGAGTTGATTGCGCGGCTGAGGTCCGGGAAGAAAGTTCCGGGATCTCGTTTCGCGCGCGGACTATGCCGCCCCTCGGCGGGTGATTCCATCACTAACGTCGTCCGTAGCCTGATTTTTAGGCTCCGGACACATACGTAGCGAGTTTTTCAACTCGCTGAATGTGTGTTGGAAAACATGTACAAGAACGTTTAGTCCGTGTTAACCGAGGCAGTCCGCGGTGTTTCAACTCACACGGTTGTGGATAAACGTTTTCCGTTGAGTGCGCTGACGCGCGCGCGACTCCGGACGACCCCTTAAGGCGATGACTTACGCCGAGCTAAGGCGATGCCTTACGCGCGAGAGCGCGGCTAGTCTTTTTCCGCGGGCGCGGTTTCTTCCGGCTCGGGCGCGGTTTTCTCAGGACGTTCGACGTGCTTGTCGCGGCGCTTTTCGGAGTGCTTTTCTTCCCCGGAAGAGTCGGCGGACTCCGGGCGGCGGATCGTCACGCGCACGAAGTCGTCGGTGATCTCGACCTGCGGATCCAATGACTGGCCCAAGATGAAGCGCAGCTTCGATCCGTCGCGCGGCTGCGCGTTCGCCTCGTCCTGATCGATCCACACCTTCTTGAACGAAGGATGCTTGAGGTTGTAGACGTGCAGCGTGACCATCGAGACGGCCTTCGGGAGCGTCACGATCACCTTGCGGCGCTTGTCGATGATCTTGAAGTCGGCGCCTTTGATCGATCCTCGGATGGGAACGAGGATCGCGGTCTTGTTGCCGTTGACGCTGATGTCGGGACGGTTGCGGCGCCACGCTTCGCGCGCGAGTTCCCTGTCGGCCTGACGTTGCTTATCGATCGGCTTGCGCTCGTCCGGTGCCGGCGCCTTTTCTTCGGCGGTCGCTTTCTCGGACTCGGGCTTTTTCTTTTCAGCCGTCTCTTCCTTCTTCTCGGGTTCGGCCGTCCCGGCGTCAGGCTCCTTGGCGGCGATCGCACCGGCCTCCGCGGCGGGCGGCGTCGCCACCGTCCCGGTATCGACGACTGGTGGCGGCGGCGTCTGGACGACGGGCGGAGCAGGGGGCGGCGCCGACGGCGGGCGACGGGTCGGGAAGATCTCCAGCCCGATCACGAAGACGATCATCGCGGTGACGCCAGCCACCGCCAGACCCGGGCCGCGCGCGATGCCCGCGTCGGAACGCCGAGGCTGCGGCGGCAGTTTGCCCGTCGGGCCACTCATCATCGCGACGCAGACTACATCATTGCCCCGGCGAAACGCACACCAGAATCGCATGCGTCGGCGCGGGCTTATGGAAGGTAGCTACAGGAGGTCCGGCTTGTGTTCGGCGAGCCAGCGGACGACGGCTTGCTCGCGTCGCGGAAACGGTTGCGCGCGGAGGGTCTTCCGAGCTTCCCGCGCGAGGTTCAAGCTCCGCTTGCGATCCCGACGGGTTTCCCACAGCGCCCGCGCGAGGGAAAACCGCGCTTCGGCGACGAAATAATCGTCGTGCCAATGGCGTTCGCGAATACGCAGCGCTTTCTCCAGGACGGTAACGGCTGAAGCGGGAGACCCTTGAAGGAGGCGTGCGTTGCCGAGGCCGTGCAATGCAAATGAGACTTCCATGTCCTCTTCGTGAGTACGATAGACCTTTAGCGCGATCGAGAATGCCGCTTCCGCTTCCGAACCTCGGCCCAAAGCTACCAGAGCTTCTCCCCGTCTGGTTTGCTCTCGACCGTATGAATCGGATTCGGGGTCGCCGTGCAGGGCGAGGATCTGCAACGCGCGGTCGGCGGTCTGAAGCGCCTCCTGAGGCCTTCCTTGCTCCTCGAGAGCGCTGGAGAGGCCTCCGAGGCTGAGCGCGACATCAGGATGATCCTTGCCGAGAGCACTTTCCTTCAGCGCTATCGCCTGCCGACCGAGGGTCTCGGAGCGTTCCAGTTGTCCAGTAACCAGCATAACGCTTGCGATGTTGTTCAACGCCCACGCGCGAATGCGATCGTGTCCTGGTCCAAGCCTGTCGAGAATCGATTCACTCAGACGCAGCCACGTCTCGGCTTCCTTCGGCCGGTTGAGGTCGACACCAACGAGGTAGATCAGATCGACGGCGGCCAGCGCGGCTGTGACGTCGTCGCGAGCCGCTTCGGCCGTGAACAACGCCCGGTGCAACGTGCGCTCCGTGTCCGCGGGATCTTCACCCGTCGGTACACTGCACCCGATCAACTCGAGCACTTCCGCCAGTAAAGGGGCGTATTTCGTTGCCTCCACACGGGGCAATAGCGCCGCCGCGCGCTCTCTCGCTTCGCGGAAGTTGGCAACGTCCCGCAGTGCCTGCGCCTCGCGCAGCGATGTGCGCAACTCCCGGACGGCGTCGAGAGTCTTCTGGTCGCGGGGCAGGGCGACGGCTGATCGGAGGAGCGCGACGTCGGCGCACCGAGAGACAGGGGTGAGATCGTGAGTCGCAGCGACGGCGCGGCCGATCGCAGCGCCGTCGGCGCTGGCTAGGACGTTCGTCAGTGCGCGCACCTGATCGAGGTTGTCGTTGAGGCACGACATCCGCAGGTCCAGGACGTCGGCGGACTGCTCGCCGCGCACGTGGGTCGCTTCGCAGGTCTCGATATACATCGAGGACCAACCGCCGATGTATTCGTCGAGTAGGCGGGAGACGCGCTGCCACGAGGTTTCAGCGGTCGGCCGGCCGCTGGCTGTGAACGCGCGGTGGACCACCAGACGGCGCGTATCTTCGCGGCCCGACCACGCCGCGCCCAGGCGTGCTTCCGGCACCGCGCAGCTCATCCGCGCGCCGCGCGCGACACGCCAGCCCCCAAGAGCCACCAACAGGACAGTCAAGGAGATGCCGGCGCCGACGGCACGCAACCGGGGAGCGGCACGGCCCTTCACGAGGAACCGAATCAAAGCGTCCATCGACGGGAATCGGCGTTCGCGCTGTTCCGCGAGGCCACGCGACACGATTGCCCGCAACCAGGACGGCGCCGCTCCGATGTCCGGCGCGGCTCCTGCCTCGGCGTTTTGGAGTGTTGACAGGTGGGCGAGCGCCGGGCGGCGGCCAAAGAGCGCCTCGTGCAGCGCCACGCAGAAGCTGAACTGGTCCGCGCGCGCGTCGAGCGGCTCGCCGCGAAACTGCTCGGGCGACATGTACGCGAGCGTGCCAATGACGGCGCCGGTCTTCGTAACGGTCGCCGGGAGCGGAAGCGCGTTGGCATCGCGCATCGATGGCGATGCATCGGGCGGCTCCTCGGCGACGCGCGCGAGGCCGAAATCCATGACGCGCACAGGTCCGTCGCGCCCGATCATCACGTTCTGGGGCTTGAAGTCGCGGTGTACGATGCCGGCCGCGTGAGCCGCCGCCAGGCCGCGACCCGCCGCGATGAACACGTCCACAACCTCGCGCCAGCTTCGCGGTCGTGTGCGCAGCCATGCGTCGACCGTCTCGCCCTCCACGAACTCCATCGCGATGTAGACGCGGTCGTCGACGGTGCCGGCGTCGTGCACGGCGATCACGTTGGGGTGCGACAGGCGCGCGATCGCCCGTGCCTCGCGCAGCAAGCGCGCCCGCCGCTCGGGCGCCCGGGCGCCCGATTCGCCGACGACCTTCAGCGCGATCCGCCGGTCGAGGTCCGGGTGGTACGCCGCATAGACCTCGCCCATGCCACCGCGCCCGACCGCGCCGAGGATCTGGTACCGATCGACGCGCGACCCCGGCGCCAGCGTTCCGACGAACGGGCGACCTTCGGGCGCCCGGCTGCGCCCGCCGTCGCTCGCCGCCGCCCATGTCAGCAACTCGGTGCAACTGCCGCACGTCGCGAGGTGGTCTTCGACGATGGACCTTTCGGGCGCCGCCAGCTGGCCTTCGAGGAACGCGACGACCGTTCCTTCATCCAGACACCCCATCGTCACAACGCCCAGACGTTACTCGTTTTTCGGCGACTTGGCGTGTCCGGAGTCGACGGCGCCCAGCCAATCCCCGACCGCCTGCCGCTTCCCCGTCTCCTCGAGCTTCGCGTACGTCTCCCGCGCCGCCTCCGCCAGCCGACGCGCGCGCGCCCGATCGCCGCCGCTTTCGACCAGCGCCCGCGCGAGCAGGAACTGCGTGTCGGCGACCGAGACGGCGTCGGGGTCGTGGCCGGATTTCAGGTCCAGCGCCTCCGTCAGATAAGGCACCGCGCGCCGCGCGTCGCCGGCCTCCAACCGGGCCTGACCGAGGCCGTGCAACGGGTACGCGGTCTTGTGATTCGCAGGCCCCAGTTGCGCGCGCAGGCCGCGAAGGGCGGCGGTGTATTCAGTCTCCGCGTCGGCGTATCGCTTCAGCGCGTTCAGAGCGTCGCCGCGGTTGTTGTGCGCGATGGCCAGCTCGATGCTGTTCGCGTCCAGCGCCAGGATCTCGATGGCGCGGTCGAGCAGCGGCAGCGCTTCATCGGCGCGTCCGAGCTCGGTCAGGTTCCACGCCAGGCCGATCGCCGTCCGCGCGACGTCGGGGTGCTTCTTGCCGAGCTCCGCTTCCTTGATCGCCAGCGCGCGTTCCAGCAGCGGCCGACCGGCCTCGAACCGCCTGGACTGGGTCTCGACCATTCCGCGGTTGTGCAGCAGCCACGCGCGCAGACGCGGCTCGGGTGTCGCCCTCCGCTCCAGGATCGCCTCGGCGAGGTTGGCCCACCGGTCGCTCTCCTCCCGGCGCGACTGAACGGCCCCCGCCACGTAGATCAGCGAGATGGCCGCCTTTGCGCCGGTGACGTCGTCGCGCGACGCCTCGGCCACGTAAAGAGATCGTTCCAGTGCAGCCTGCGCCGTCGCCGGCGTGCTGTCGGACTCGACGGCGCCCTTCAACCACAGCACCTCGCCCAGCAACGGCTTGTAACCGACGGCTTCGGCCTGCGGCAGGATCTCCTTCGCCTTTGCCAGCGCCGCGCGATCATCGCCGATCTCTTCCAGCGCCGTCGCGTCGCGCAGCGCGCGCCGCAGCGACGAAACGGTCTCTGCCACCTTCGGGTTCGGCGGCGGAATGGCGGAACGAAGGGCGGCCACGTCCGCGCAGTGGTTCAGCGGCGCGAGGTCGTACGCGGCGGTCACGGCCTGGGAGAAATTCGTCGCCTTGTCCGCCGCCGCGAGCACCTCGGTCAGCGCGCGGACGCCGTCCAGCTTCTCCGACAGGCACGCCATGCGCAGGTCCAGAACCTCGCCCGATTGCTCGCCGCGGACGTGCGTGGCCTCGCAGGTCTGAACGTAGGCGGCCGACCACTGAGCCATGTAGTCGTCGATCGCCTTGGCGACCAGTTGCCACGTCGTCTCGGCGTTCGGCCGTGCGCCTGCCGTGATCGCGCGATGGACCGCCTGCCGCCGCGGGCTGGTCTCGTCCCTGGCCGGCCACACCGCCGCCAGACGATCGGTCGGCACCGCGCACGACACGTGACTCGCGGTCGCGAGCCGCCACGCGCTCAGCGTCAGGCTCGCCAGCGCGACGCCGACGGCGACGGCGGCGGTTCGCTGTCGGACGCGCGTCCGGCGCCCGTCGATCGCGTCCAGCAGCGCGTCCATCGAGGGAAAGCGGCCGTCCCGATCGCGGGACAGTCCCCGCGCGATGACGGCGCGCAACCAGGTCGGCGCACCCTGGCGCGGCTTCGGTGCGTCGGGCTCGGCGACGTGGGGGCTGGGCGCGATGTCGAGATGCGCCAGCGCAGGCCGGCGTCCGTACAGCGCCTCGTGCAGCGCCACGCAGAAGCTGAACTGATCGGCGCGCGCGTCCAGCGGCTCGCCGCGAAACTGCTCCGGCGACATGTACGCCAGCGTGCCGAGGACGGCGCCGGTCCTGGTCACCGTGATCGGAAACGGCGACGCGTTCTCGCTGCCGTCGCCCGCCGGATCGGGCGGCTCCTCCGCCAGCCGCGCGAGGCCGAAGTCCATGACGCGCACCGATCGGTCGCGGGTGACCATGACGTTCTGGGGCTTGAAGTCGCGGTGGACGACGCCCGCCGCGTGCGCGGCTGCGAGACCGCGCCCGGCCGCGACGTAGACGTCCAGGATCTCGCGCCAGCCGCGCGCCTCGGCCCGCAACCACGCGTCGACGGTGACACCTTCGACGAACTCCATCGCGATGTAGACCCGATCGCCGACGGTGCCCGCGTCGAAGACCGCGATGACGTTCGGATGCGACAGGCGCGCGATCGCGCGCGCTTCGCGAAGCAGGCGCGCGCGCCGCTCGGGACCGCCGCCACCCGATTCGGTGACGACCTTCAACGCGATCCGTCGATCCAGGTCCGGGTGGTACGCGGCGTAGACCTCGCCCATGCCGCCTCGCCCGATCGCGCCCAGGATCTGATAACGGTCGACGCGCAATCCGGGCGCCAGCGATCCGATCAGCGGCGGTCCCTCGGGCGCGCGGTCCCGCTCCGATTGTTCGGCCGCGGCGAGCGTCATCAGCTCGGTGCAGTCACTGCAGGTGGCCAGGTGGTCTTCGACGCTCGACCGTGCTGTGTCCACCAACCTGCCATCCAGGAAGGCGACGACGGTTCCCTCGTCCAGACAACCATCAGGCACGACGGCGGACGTTACGACGATCCGCGCTGGACGGGCTAGTTCGTCGGGAAGGCCGCCACGCGTATACTGGTCGGCCGGAGGACCACGATATGGACGGTTCGTTACAGCGCTTCGGGGGCATGGTGGCGGGGGGCGGGTCGCTTGGACAGCACCGTCAGGTGTTCGTGCGGCAGCGCTTCGAGCTGGGCGAGATGTTTGGTTTCGAATCTCGCAACAAGTACGAGGTCGTCGGCGAGGGCGGCGCGCAGGTCGCGTTCGCGGCCGAGCAGCAGAAGGGGTTCTTCGGCTTCCTGTTCCGGCAGTCGCTGGGCCACTGGCGATCGTTCGACATCCTGTTCTTCACGCCCGACCGCGTGCCGTTCATGACCGCGCGCCATCCGTTTCGCTGGTTCTTCCAGCGCCTGGAGGTCTATGACGAAGCCGGCGCGCTGGTGGGCGCGATCCAGCGGCGGTTCTCGATCCTGACGAAGCGATTCGATGTTCAGGACGCGAACGGCAACGTCATCATGGAGGTGTCGTCGCCGTTCTGGCGGCTGTGGACGTTCCCGTTCGTGTCGCGCGGCACAGAGGTTGCTTGTGTGCGGAAGAAATGGTCCGGCTTGCTGGCAGAGGCGTTCACCGACAAGGACAACTTCCAGGTCGACTTCGGCACCGGCGCGCTCGGCGAAAACGAGCGCCGGCTGATCCTGGCCGCCGCGCTGTACATCGACCTGATGTACTTCGAGAAGAAGGCGTCGTCAGGGAACGCGCTGCCTTCGATCATCACGGATTAACCGGAATCGCTGGCGTCGCCTCGACCGCGCCATACACGCGGCACCCGATCTCCGTCGGTGGTCGGGCCACGAACTGCTTACGGGCGGCGGGCCGATCGTGTTAGATACCGTGCCGATGAGCGCGCTGCTGCGTGCGTTCGGCGAGGAAGCCGGGTCGGTCGCGGCCCGGCTGGTCGACCGCGACAGCGCTGTCGTGGCTGACCTGCTGGCGGCGCTGTATGCGCGTGGCCGCGCTGCGTATCCGCGCGTCGTCGTCAGCGAGCAGGCGTTCGCGCGGCACCTGGCTCGCTGCGCGAGCGGCGGCGCCGCCGGCACCGCGTCGCTGGCCGAGGTCGCAGCCGAGGACGTTTACCTGGCCTGCGCCTGCGCCCAGCACGTGCGCGGCGCCGCGGCCGCCTTCGACCGCAACTACGGACGGGTGATTCGCCGGGCGGTTTCGCGCGTGCTGGCGACGCCGGACGAGCGCCAGGAAGCCGAGCAGCGCGCCTGGCAGCACCTGCTTGTCGACGAGACCGACGGGCCGCCGCGGATCTCGCAGTACCTGGGGCAGGGTCCGCTGGAAAAATGGGTGTCGGTGGCGGCGATGCGCGTCGCCATCTCCTTCGGACGAACGGAAAGCGCCGAGCGGCGCCTGCGCGAGAAGGCGATCGCCGAGGCGTCGGGCGTCGATCCCGAGGCGCTGTTCATGAAAGGTCAGCTGCGCGAGGCGTTCGAAGGCGCCGTGACGGAGGCGCTGGCTAATCTGAAACCGCGCGAGCGTCTGGTGCTGAAGTTGTTTTTGGTGAGCGGCATGACGCTGGAAGCGATCGGCAAGAGCCTGGGCATCACCCGCCAGGCGGTGTCGAAGACGATCGGGCGCGCCCGCGAATGCATCGTCGAGCGCGTCGAGGCGTCCGTGCAGCAGCGCCTGAAGATGACGAAGGAAGACCTGTCGTCGATCCTGCGCTACGTCGCCAGCCAGCTCGACGTCAGCATCTCGCGCGTGCTCGGAAAAGCGTAGCGCCCGCCGCGCCCGTGACGATTTCGGGTTGCGCTTCGCGACCCAGCTGCGTCCCTAAGTCGGGTGCGAATGCCCGAAGCCAAAGCCACGCGACCGCGACAGAAAAGTCATAGCGGGTGCTTGGTCGGTGCTTCGGGCTCGCGTTACAGGGGCGAACGCAGACCTGGAGGACCGGTGATCGTGAACGGACGGCGGTGTTGGATTTCCCTATCGATCATATTGGCGACCGCGGGTGCGTGCCGGCAGGCGTCGCGGACCGACAGCGGCCCCGTGACGGCGGGCCCGGCGGACGGCAAGGTGGAACAGCGGCGGTCCGGGCTGACGGCGCTGTCGCGAACCGGGTGGGTCGCGAGCGCGTCGCCGACAGGAACACCTGCGAACGCGATCGACGGTTCAGCCACGACGCGGTGGACGACGACGTCGATTCAGGCGAACGGGAACTTCTTCCAGGTCGACCTGGGAGCGCAGCGGACGTTCACCGAGATCCGGATGGACACGACGACGACCGCGACGGACTTTCCGCGAAGCTTCAACGTCGGGGTGTCGAACGACGGGAGCACGTTCACGACGGTCGCGTCGGCGATGGGCACGTCCGCGGTGGTGACGGTGGCGTTCGCGTCGCAGACGGCGCGATACATCCGCGTGACGCTGGCGAACCTGCCGGCGGGGCAGACGAACGCGTGGTCGATCTACGAGTTCAACGTATACGACGCTTCGCTCGCGCGGACGGGGTGGACGGCGACTGCGTTGACGACGGCGCCGGGAACGACCACGGGCGGCGCGCTGGACGGGAGCACGACGACGCGGTGGAGCTCGACGAGCGGCACGAGCCACCAGTTTCAGGTGGACATGCTGGCGCTGCAGACGTTCAACCAGATCACGCTGGATGCGGGCAGCTCGACCTCGGGGAACTTCGTCCGCGGCTACACGGTGTCGGTCTCGAACAACACGACGGCGTCGCCGCCCACGGCTTCGTTCGCGCAGGTCGCGACCGGAACCGGGACCTCGCGGTTCGTGGTGATCAACTTTGCGATGCAGCAGGCGCGCCACATCCGGATCAACTCGACGAACGCGACGGCGTTCACGTGGTCGATCGAGGAGATGAACGTCCTCGGGCAGCCGACGGTGGCGACGACGCATCAGCGCTCGGCGTGGACGGCGACGGCGACGACGGCGGCGACCGGGACGACGGTGGGGGGCGCCATCGACGGGAGCACGACTACGCGGTGGACGGCCAACACGGTGGCGTCGATGACGTTCTACCAGGTGGACATGGGGACGTACCGCCTGTTCAACCAGATCACGATCGACGCGGGAACGATGACCGGGAACTTCCCGCGGAGCTACAAGGTCGAGACCTCGAACAACGCGTCGACGTGGACACAGATCGCCGCGGGGACGAACGCGGCGGTCCTCCTAACGGTGAATGTTCAGCCGCAGACAGCGCGGCACATCAAGATCAGCCTGACGGCTGCGAACCCGACGGGTTCGCCGTGGTCGATCCAGGAGCTGAACGTGTCGGGGCCGGGGCTGTCGCGGACCGGCTGGGTGGCGTCGGCGTCGCCGAGCAGCACCACGGACGTCCCCGGGAACGCGGTCGATGGCAGCGCGACGTCGCGCTGGGACAACGGCGCGAATCAGACGAACGGGCAGACGTTCACGCTGGACATGGGCACGGCGCAGGTCGTGAACCAGTTGACGCTCGACGCGGGGAGCAGCACCGGGAATTACCCGCGCGGCTACTCGGTCGCGCTGTCGAGCGACGGGACGACCTTCGGGACGCCGGTCGCGACCGGAACCGGAACTACGCAGCTCGTGACGATCAACTTTCTGACGCAGACGGCGCGCGCCATCCGGATCACGCAGACCGGAACGGCATCGAGCAACCACTGGTCGATCCACGAGATCAACGTCTGGCGGATCGCGCAGCCGTGCGACACGGTGACGTGCACGCCGTCGGACCAGTGCCACCTCGGTGTCTGCGACGCGAACACGGGCGTTTGCTCGAACCCGAACAAGCCGAACGGGACGACCTGCGACAACGGCCTGTGCCAGACGGGTGAGACCTGCCAGAACGGAACGTGCACGGGGACGCCGGTGACGTGCACGGCGCTGGACCAGTGCCACACGGTCGGGACCTGCAATCCGGCGACGGGCATCTGCTCGAACCCGAACAAGACGAACGGCACGATGTGCGACAACGGCCTGTGCCAGACGAATGAGACCTGCCAGAACGGAACGTGCACGGGGACGCCGGTGACGTGCACGGCGCTGGACCAGTGCCACACGGTCGGGACGTGCAATCCGGCGACGGGCGCCTGCTCGAACCCGAACAAGACGGACGGCACGATGTGCGACAACGGCCTGTGCCAGACGAATGAGACCTGCCAGAACGGAACGTGCACGGGCACGCCGGTGACGTGCACGGCGCTGGACCAGTGCCACACGGTCGGGACGTGCAATCCGGCGACGGGCGTCTGCTCGAACCCGAACAAGACGAACGGCGCGGCGTGCGACAACGGCCTGTGCCAGACGGGGGAGACCTGCCAGAACGGAACGTGCACGGGCACGCCGGTGACGTGCACGGCGCTGGACCAGTGCCACACGGTCGGGACGTGCAATC
>Ga0207708_10000996_pt1 | contig 21178 bp, 21 predicted proteins | sample KBSK5101metaG_FD_184340 | JGI IMG/M metagenome (GOLD analysis project Ga0207708, IMG submission 184340) | Corn, switchgrass and miscanthus rhizosphere microbial communities from Kellogg Biological Station, Michigan, USA - KBS K5-10-1 metaG... | ecosystem: Host-associated > Plants > Roots >...
TTGCTCAACCACACGAGCGGGCTGCCGAACTTCACCACCTCGCAGGGGTTCGTCGACGACACGGGCGCGGACCCGCAGGGGTTCGTCTCGCCGATGCACGTGATCGATTGGGTGCGCGACGACCCGCTGGTGTTTGCCCCGGGCTCGAGCTATGCCTACTCCAATACCGACAACATCGTCGTGGGACTGATCGCGGAGGCAGTGAGCGGGCAGTCGTATGCGCGGCTGCTGTCCCAAACGGTGTTCGGGCCCGCCGGGCTGCGCGCGACGTCGTTCCCGTCGGTGGTGACGCTGCCGCGGCCGTTCCTGCACGGCTACGACGTCGCACCGGGGAAGAAGCCGGAGGACCTGAGCACGGCCGTGAGCCCGAGCTGGGCGTGGGCCTCCGGCGCGGCGGTGTCCACGCCCGCCGAGCTCAACCTGTTCGTCCGCGACTATCTCGGCCGGCGGTTTTTCGGCGCGGCGCAGCAGCGCCAGCAGCTGCGCTTCGTGCCCGGAGGAGCGTCCAGCCCGCCAGGTCCGGGCAGGAATGCCGCCGGGCTGGCGATCTTCCGCTACCAGACGCGCTGCGGCACCGTCTACGGCCACACCGGCGACTTCTTCGGCTACGCCCAGTTCGCCGCCGCGACCGCAGACGGAAAGCGGGCGCTGACGACGTCGCTCAACATCTCGGCACCGCAAGGCGGGCTGTTGCGGCGCCTGCGCACGGTCCAGACGACGGCGGTCTGCGCGTTGCTCGCACCGAGGTGAAGCGTGGCTGTCGTCCTTCACGGTCCAATTCGTGTCCGTTGGGTCATGTACCGCATCGGTGACGGCGCCGGTGTCGCGTCGCACAGTGCTGTGCAATGTGAGAAATGTCGGCGTCGGCAGCGTGCCTCGGCACGTCGTCGACTATTCCGTGATGACTCCGCCGGATCTCAGAAGCTGACGGTGGTGCCCACGGACGACTGGACGAAGGCGGCGGGCATCTTCTGCGCGAGGAGGTGAACGGCCTTCCAGCCTGAGCAGTGAGCGGGGACGACGCGGTCGACGTCGGCAAGTGCGAAGGCCTCGACTGTGGGCTGAATGATCGACTCGAAGATCCCGCCGGTCAGGTGGCAGCCGCCGATGAACCCAGCGATCCGCCGTTCGCCCGTGAGCCGTTGGGCGTTTCGCATCACGTTGACGGCGCCCGCGTGGGAGCAGCCGGAGACGATCACGAGGCCACGGTCCCTGACGTTCACGATCACGTTCTGGTCGTCGAAGATCAGCGGGTCGGGCTCCCAGCGGTCCTCGACCCGGGCGAAATGGATGGGGAAGCCTCGCTCGTACTCGGTCACCCGCTCGACTTGGCCGGACACGAGCACCGCGTCGTCGAGCAGCAGCGTCTGACGCCGTTCTTCCACCAGGTCGAGTCCCTCCGCCTCGAGGTCCGCGCGGCTTGGCGGCGGCAAGCGGATCTCGGCTCCGGTCGGCAGGACCACCTTGCGCTCGCGCCAGGCCTCGGGATGGATGACGAGCGGTAGCCGCTGGCGCCCATAGCGTGCGAAGAGGCCCTCGAGGCCGCCGTGGTGATCGGCGTGGCCGTGGGAGATCACGATCGCACGGAGGTCTTGCACGCGGACCTGGAGCACGTCGAGGTTGCGCGCCAAGCCGTCGGGCGTGAGCCCGGCGTCGTACAGGGCAGTGCTCCGTTGCCCGTCGCGCTCGACGGTGATCAGCGCCGAGAACCCATGCTCGGCGACCAGCTGCTGGCGGTCGCCCAAGTCGTGCGGCATATAGCGGCCAATGCCCTCGCTGGGCGCGAGCAGGAGGTCGACGAAGTTGTCCATCAGGATCATGACCTCGGCCCGATCGACGGGCCTGAGCCTCACGAGGGGATCGCCTGCATCCTGCACGTCGTTGATTATCGCCTGCGCGCCCGCGCAGCGGCGGGAGCCCTAGCCCCAGACCTCCGCCGCCGTCTCGACGACGAGCCGCAGCTTTGCCACCTCCTCGTCATACGACAGCGTGTTGCCCTCGACCGTCGACGAGAACCCGCACTGCGGCGACAGGCACAGCTGGTCCACGTCCACGAACTGCGACGCCTCCTCGATGCGCCGCATCAACGCATCGGACGACTCCAGCGCACCCCGCTTCGTCGTCACCAACCCGAGCACGACCATCTTGCCCGGCGGCACGAACCGCAGCGGCTCGAACCCACCCGACCGCGCGTCGTCGTACTCGAGGAAGAACCCGTCCACATCCAACCCGCCAAACAGCGGCTCGGCCACGAAGTCGTAGCCGCCCTCGGCCACCCACGACGACCTGAAGTTCCCGCGGCACATGTGCGTGGTGACCGTCAACCCGGCGGGCCGCTCGGCCAGCGCCTCGTTGATGTGCGCGATGTACCGCTCGTGCAGGTGCTCGGCATCCTCGCCCCGCCCCGCGACCATCGCCCGCTGCTCGGGGTCGTTCAGGTACGCGAGGCTCGTGTCGTCGAACTGCAGGTACGTGCAGCCGAGCCCGGCCAGCCGCCCCACCTCGTCGCGATACGCGGCCACCAAGTCGGACCAGAACGCATCGGAGTCGCCGTACACGGCGGGGTCGATCGCCGCGGCGCCTCCGCGGTAGTGGACCATGCTCGGCGACGGGATCGTCTGCTTGGCCACGTTCTTCGTGTGCTCGCGGACGAACGCGAAGTCGTCGCCGAAGATCGTCTCCCCCACCCCGAGCTTGCCGTCGACCTTCAGCGCCGCCGGCGTGAAGTCGATCCCGCCCTCGGCGTTGCGGAAGTGGACGACCATGTCGTCGCTGGCCCGGCTGATCCCGTCCAGCGCGTAGATGAAGTCCATGTGCCACGAGGCGCGCCGGAACTCGCCGTCGGTGGCCGATTGCAGCCCGACCTCCTCCTGCATGCGGATGGCCTCGAGGATCGCGTCGTCCTCGACCGCCCGCAGCTCGGCGTCGTCGATGCGCCCCTCGGCGTGGGCGGCGCGCGCGTCGAGCAGCCGCCGGGGCCGCAACAGGCTCCCGACGTGGTCGGCGCGAAACGGTGGCTCAGAACGGATAGGAGCGGCACCTCCCCGGCGATGGTCCGCCATCGGGTCTCGGTGAACGCTTCAAGCTTGCCCAGACCGCCCAGCCGCGAACCGGCCATCGCGTCCTTACTACGTTGTGCGTATCTCGCACAGGCGTTCGCGGAACCGTACTCGAGGCCTTCCCGCCCCATGGTCCGCACAAACGCCGCCCGGATTACGCCACGAGGCCGGGGGTAGTGTTCGCTGTGTGAACGCGACCGCGTACGTCCTCGACGCCGTGCGCACCCCGTTCGGCCGGTACGGCGGCGGCTTGTCGGGCGTACGTCCCGACGACCTCGCCGCCCACGTCGTGCGCACGCTGCTGAACCGCTCGCCCGCGCTCGACCCCGCCACCGTCGACGACGTCCTCATGGGCAACGCCAACGGCGCGGGCGAGGAGAACCGCAACGTCGCCCGCATGGCCGCCCTGCTCGCCGGCCTGCCCACGAGTGTGCCCGGCGCCACCGTCAACCGCCTGTGCGGCTCGAGCCTCGAGGCCGCCATCGAGGGCAGCCGCGCCATCGAGACCGGCGACGCCTCGCTCATCGTCGCCGCCGGGGTCGAGTCGATGAGCCGGGCGCCCTGGGTGCTGCCCAAGCCCGACCGCGCCTTTCCCCGCGTCAACGAGACCCTGTCCTCGACCACGCTGGGCTGGCGCCTGGTCAACCCGCAGATGCCCGAGCAGTGGACGATCTCGCTGGGCGAGAGCGCCGAGAAGCTGGCCGAGCTCTACCACGTCTCCCGCGAGGACCAGGACGCGTTCGCCGTCCGCAGCCACCGCAACGCCGCCGCGGCCTGGGACGCCGGGCGCTACGACTGGGTGGTGCCCGTGCCCGACACCGCGCTCGAGCGCGACGAGGGAATCCGCCCCGACACCAGCGTGGAGAAGCTCGCGAAGCTCAAGCCCGCGTTCTCGGTCAGCGGCACCGTCACCGCCGGCAACGCCTCGCCGCTGAACGACGGCGCCGCCGCGGTGCTGCTCGGCGACGACCGCGCCGCCGAGGCCCTCGGGCGCGCGCCGCTGGCCCGCGTCGTCTCCCGCGGCGTTTCCGGCGTCGACCCCGACGTGTTCGGCATCGCTCCCGTCGCCGCCGTCAACCAGGCGCTCGAGCGAGCGCAGATCGGCTGGGACGACGTCGCCGTGGTCGAGCTCAACGAGGCCTTCGCGTCGCAGTCGCTGGCCGACATCCGGCAGTGGGACGGGCTCGACCCCGAGAAGGTCAACCCCAACGGCGGCGCCATCGCGCTCGGCCACCCGCTGGGCGCCTCGGGCGCACGCGTGCTCGGCACGCTGGCCCACGAGCTGCGCCGGCGCGGCGGGGGCTACGGCGTGGCCGCGCTGTGCATCGGCGTCGGCCAGGGGCTCGCCATGGTGATCGAGGCATGACCAGCGTCGGCGCCGACCCCCATCCCCCACTGCTCTATCCCGACTACCGCTCCACGCGCAAGCGCGCGCCCAGCCGGCCGCTGGCCGACCTGCGCCCCACGCTCACCGAGCTCACCGGCCCGGTGCTGGGTGACCGCCCGGTCGCGGAGTCCGACGCCGACCTCACGATCCAGCACGACGGCGAGCCCCAGGGCCAGCGCATCGTCGTCCACGGCCGCGTGCGCGAGAGCGGCGGCCGCGCCGTGCCCGACACCCTGGTCGAGATCTGGCAGTGCAACGCCGCCGGCCGCTACCGCCACGTGGCCGACCAGCACCCCGCGCCGCTGGACCCGAACTTCACCGGCGTCGGGCGCTGCATCACCGACGAAGAGGGACGCTTCCGCTTCATCACCATCCAGCCCGGCGCGTACCCGTGGGGCAACCACCCCAACGCCTGGCGCCCCGCCCACATCCACTTCTCGGTCTTCGGCCGCGCGTTCACCCAGCGGCTGGTGACGCAGATGTACTTCCCCGGCGACCCGCTGTTCGCGTACGACCCGATCTTCAACTCCGTGCCCGACCCGGCTGCGCGCGAGCTCCTGGTCTGCCGCTTTGACCTCGAGCAGACCCAGCCCGACTGGGCGCTGGCCTACGCGTTCGACATCGTGCTGCGCGAGACGCCGTTCGCATGAGCCTGCCCGAGACCCCCTCGCAGACCGTCGGCCCGTTCTTCTCGATCGGCCTGACCTGGGAGGACGGCGCCCGCGTCGTGCCCGAGGGCGCCGAAGGCGCGCTCTGGCTGCACGGCCGCATCCTCGACGGCGAGGGCACGCCCATCCCCGACGCCGTGGTCGAGACCTGGCAGGCCGACCCCCATGGACACCTCGACGCGCCCGGCTTCCGCGGCTTCGGTCGCGGCCCGACGGACGAGGACGGCCGCTGGCGCGTGCTCACGCTGAAGCCCGGCCCGGTCGGCGACCAGGCGCCCCACGTCGACCTCGCGATCTTCGCGCGCGGACTGCTGCGCCAGGTCCTGACCCGGCTCTACTTCCCCGACGAGACCGAGCGCAACGCCGCCGACCCCGTCCTCTCGAGCCTCGACGCCGACGCCCGCGCGACCCTGGTCGCGCAGCACAGCGACGACGGCTATGCCCTCGACATCCACCTGCAAGGACCGCATGCCACCGCCTTCTTCGCGTTCTGAGGACGGCGAGCGCGTCCGCCGCGAGGTGCTCGGCGACGAGCACGTCGACCGTGCGCTCGGCCGCGCCACGCCCTTCACCCAGCCGTTCCAGGAGTACATCACCGGCGCCGCCTGGGGCGACGTCTGGGGCCGCCCGGGCCTGGACCGCCGCACGCGCAGCGCGGTCACGCTCGGCATCCTCACCGCGCTGCGCGCCGAGAACGAGCTGCCCATGCACGTGCGCGCGGCCCGGCGCAACGGCCTGACCAAGGACGAGATCTCCGAGGTCCTGCTCCACACCGCCGTGTACGCCGGCGTGCCCGCCGCCAACGCCGCGTTCGCGATCGCGCAGCGCACGCTCGACGAGGAGGGATGAGCTACTTCGTCCAGTCGCTGCAGCGGGGCCTGGAGGTCATCCGGGCCTTCGACGCCGACGCGCGCGAGCTCACGCTCTCCGACGTCGCCCGCCGCACGGGCCTGAGCCGCGCCGCCGCGCGCCGCTTCCTGCTCACGCTGGTCGACCTCGGCTATGTGCGCACCGACGCCCGCTACTTCAGCCTCAGCCCGCGCGTGCTCGAGCTCGGCTACGCCTACCTGTCGAGCCTGAGCCTGCCCGAGGTGGCCGAGCCCCACCTCGAGGCGCTCGTGGCCGAGGTGCGCGAGTCCTCCTCGCTCTCCGTGCTCGACGGCCCGGACATCGTCTACGTCGCCCGCGTGCCGGTCTCGCGCATCATGACCGTCGCCATCAACGTCGGCACCCGCTTCCCCGCCCACGCCACGTCGATGGGCCGCGTGCTCCTGGCCGGGCTGGCCGAGCCCGAGCTCGACGCCTACCTCGAGCGGGCCGAGCTTCAGCGGCTCTCGCCGCGCACGGTCACCTCGACGTCGACGCTGCGCACCGAGCTGCGCCGGGTGCGCGACCAGGGCTGGTCGATCGTCGACCAGGAGCTCGAGGAGGGCCTGCGGGCCGTGGCAGCGCCGGTGCGCGACGCAAGCGCGAAGGTGGTGGCCGCGATCAACCTCTCGGCGCACGCCAGCCGCTCCTCGATCGAGTCGATGCGCCGCGACCTGCTGCCGCCGCTGCTGGCGACCGCGGCGCGGATCGAGGCCGACGTCCGCGTCGCCTCGTCCGGTGCGAAGCGCTCGGCATGAGCCGCCCGGTCGCCCGCATGGCGGGGCTGATCTTCCTGCTGGCCATCAACCTGCGCACGGTCTTCGCCAGCCTGCCGCCGCTGGTGACCGACATCCGCCACGACCTCGGCCTCTCCGGCGCGGTCGCGGGGCTGATCACCACCCTCCCCGTGGTCCTGCTCGGTGCGCTGGCGCCGGTGGCGCCGCGCCTGGCCCAGCGCGTCCCGATCGAGCGCATCCTCGTGGCCTGCGCGCTGCTGACCGCCGCGGGCGTGGGCGTGCGTGGCGTCGGCGGCGCGGCTGCCCTGTTCGCCGGCTCGCTGCTCGCCGGGGCCGCCATCGCGTTCACTCAGGTGCTGCTGCCGGTGCTCATCCGCGACCGCTACAAGCACACCGTCGGCCTCCTCATGGGCGTGATGTCGGCCGGCATCACGCTGAGCGCCGCCGTCTGCTCCGGGCTGGCGGTCCCGCTCGAGCACCTGCTCGGCGGCAGCTGGCAGGCGTCGCTGGCCGTGTGGGCGATCCCCGCCGTGGTCGCCGCGGCGGCGTGGCTGCCGCGCGCGGTGCGCGACCACACCGAGGTCGAGCGCGGCCCGGCCCTGTCGCTGTGGCGGATCCCGCTGGCCTGGTCGGTGGCGGTGTTCTTCGCCATGCAGTCGATGGCCTTCTACGGCACGCTGGCCTGGCTGCCCTCGATCCTGCGCGACGACGGCTACCACGCGGGCGCCGCCGGGGGGCTCACCGCGCTGGCGCAGATTGTCCAGTTCGCGCCCGCCTTCCTCGTGCCCGTCGTGGCCGCGCGGCGCCCCAGCCAGGGCGCACTGCTGGCCGGCATCGTCGGGTTCGCCGTCGCGGGCCTGATCGGCCTGGTCTCCGCGCCCGGCGTCGCGGTGCTGTGGATGGTGTTCCTCGGTATCGGCCAGGGTGGCGCGCTGGGGATGGCCCTGATCCTGCCCGTGCTGCGCGGCGGCGACATCCGCACGGTCGCCGCACTGACCGCGATGTCGATGTGCGCCGGCTACCTCATCGCCTCGGTGGGCCCGTTCCTGGTCGGCGCCGCTCACGACCTCTCCGGCAACTGGACCGTGCCCGTGGTCGTGCTCATCGCCATGACCGCGTTCGAGGCGGTCCCGGGCGTCAACGCCGTGCGCGATCGCAGCGTCGCGCACGCGGTGGCGGCGGCCGCGTGATGCGCACCCAGGTCGGCATCGTCGGCGGCGGCCCGGCCGGCCTGCTGCTCGGCCACCTGCTCGCCCGCGACGGCATCGAGTCGGTCGTGCTCGAGGCGCGCAGCCGCGCCTACGTCGAGCAACGCGTGCGCGCCGGCGTGCTCGAGCAGGGCACGGTCGACCTGCTCAAGGCCATCGGGCTGGGCGAGCGGCTCGAGCGCGAGGGGCTCGTGCACGAGGGGCTCGAGCTGCGCTTCGACGGCGTCGGCCACCGCATCCCCCTGGCCGAGCTCACCGGCGGCGCGACGATCACCGTGTACGGGCAGCAGAAGGTCGTCTCCGATCTGACCGACGCCCGCCTGGCTGCCGGCGGCGCGCTGCTCTACGAGGCCGAGGACGTCACCGTCGCCGACATCGACACCGACGCACCCAGCATCCGCTTCCGCCACGACGGCGCCGAGCAGGAACTGCGCTGCGACGTGATCGCCGGCTGCGACGGCTTCCACGGCGTGAGCCGCGAGGCCATCCCCGACGGCGCGGTCCACGTTTACGCGCGCGAGTACCCGTTCGCCTGGCTGGGGATCCTGGCCGAGGTCCCGCCCTCGACCGAGGAGCTCATCTACTGCCACCACGAGCGCGGCTTCGCCCTGCACAGCCTGCGCTCGCCGCAGCTCAGCCGCCTCTACCTGCAGTGCGACCCCTCCGACGAGCTCGCGGCCTGGCCCGACGCGCGCGTGTGGGAGGAGCTGCAGACGCGCTTCGCCACCCGCGACGGCTGGACGCTGAACGAGGGCGCCGTGGTGGACAAGCTGATCACGCCGATGCGCAGCGTGGTCATCGCGCCGATGCAGCACGGCCGGCTGTTCCTCGCCGGCGACGCCGCCCACACCGTCCCCGCCACCGGCGCCAAGGGCCTGAACCTGGCCGTCAACGACGTGCGCGTGCTCGCCGCCGCCCTCGTCGAGTGGTACGCGAGCGGCGACGAAGCGGCTCTGCGCCGCTACTCCGACGACTGCCTGCACCGGGTCTGGCGGGTCCAGCACTTCTCGTGGTGGATGACCTCGATGTTGCACCGGCCCGCCGGCGATGACCCGTTCGAGCAGCAGCTCCAGCGCGCCCAGCTGCGCTACGTGACCCGCTCGCGCGCCGCGGCCACGACGCTGGCCGAGAACTACACCGGCGTCGCCAGTGCCTGATCCGGGCCTCTTCGACGGCGTGCTCGCCCGCGGACCGGTGCGGGCCGAGGTCGACGACCGCGCCTGGCTGCAGGCCATGCTCGACGTCGAGGCGGCGCTGGCCCGCGCCCAGGGCTCGCCGCACGCGGCCGCCATCGCCGGGGCGTGCCAGTCCGAGCTCTACGACATCGCCCGCGTCGGCGCCGAGGCCGCGCTGAGCGCCAATCCGGTGGTCGCCCTCGTCGGCGCGCTCCGCGAGCGCGTCGGCGCCGAGGCCGCCGGCGACGTCCACCGCGGCGCCACCAGCCAGGACATCCTCGACTCGGCGGCCATGCTCATGGCCAACCGCGCCCTCGGCCCGCTGCTCGACGACCTGCGCTGCGCCGCCGACGCGGCCGCGACCCTGGCCGAGCGCCACCGCGCCACGCCGATGGCCGGGCGGACGCTGCTCCAGCAGGCTGTTCCCACCACCTTCGGCCTCAAGGCCGCGGGGTGGATGACCGCGCTCGACGCCGCCGCGGCGCGCCTGGACGCCGTGCGCCGCGAGCGCCTGGCCGTCCAGCTCGGCGGTGGCGCGGGCACGCTGGCCGCGTTCGGCGACGGCGGCCCGGAGCTGGTCGCCGCGCTCGCACGCGAGCTCGGCCTGGCCGAGCCCGTGCTCCCGTGGCACACCGACCGCACCCGCATCGCCGAGCTCGCGAGCGCGCTGGGCGAGGCGTGCGGCGCCGCGGGCAAGCCCGCCGCCGATCTCGTGCTGCTGGCCCAGAACGAGGTCGGCGAGGTGCGCGAGGCCGACCAGCCCGGCCGCGGCGGCTCATCCGCCATGCCGCACAAGCGCAACCCGGTCGCGGCGATCTCGGTGCTGGCCTGCGCCCGCGACGCCCCCGGCCTGGTGGCCACGCTGCTGGCCTGCATGGTCGGCGAGCACGAGCGCGCCGCCGGCGCGTGGCAGGCGGAGTGGCGCCCGCTCGCCGAGCTGCTGCGCCTGACCGGCTCGGCCGCGGCGTGGCTGCGCGACGGCCTTGAGCGCGTCGAAGTCGACGCCGAGCGCATGGCGCAGAACCTGAAGGACCTCGAGCGCAGCTACCCGCTCGCGGAGGCGGTCCCGCCCGCCGCGGCGCTCGTCGACCGCGCCCTCCGCGCCCGCCGCGCCTAGCGGCCGCGGCGAAGCTCGCCGGACATGATGCGGCGCGCGACCGGCGCCGTGATCATCGCCGGCACCAGCCGGTTGGGCGCGAACGCGAGCTTCGGCGCCACCCCGCCGGGCACGACCGAGCGCTTGCCCCGCTCGGCGGCGTCGAGCGCGTCCTCAGCGACCCGGTCGGCCTCGACCCACACGAGCTTGGGCAGCCGCTGGGCGAACAGCGTCTCGGAGGTGGCGTGGAAGTCGGTCCGCACCGGCCCGGGCGCGACCGCCGTCGCGGTGACGCCGGTGCCGCGCAGCTCCTCGTGCAGGCCCTCGGTGTGCACGAGCACGAAGGCCTTGGCGGCGGAGTAGTCGATGCTCCCGGGCAGGGCCTGGAAGCCTGCCGTCGAGGTGAGGTTGATGACCGCCCCGCGGCCCCGCTCCACCATCGCCGGCACGTAGCGGGAATCGAGGTCGACGACGGCCTCGACGAGCAGACGCACCTGCTCGAGCTCGCGGGCGCGGTCGCTGACCGTGAAGGGCTCGTAGATGCCGAAGCCGGCGCAGTTGACCAGCACCTCGACCGCCAGCCCGCTCGCGGCGACGGCCTCGGCCAGCCGGTCCCGGTCGCCCTCCTGCGCCAGGTCGGCGGCCACCACCTCGGTCCGCACGCCGTGGGCGCGCGCCAGCTCGTCGGCGAGCGTCTGCAGCCGGTCCTCCCGCCGCGCCACCAGCGTGACGCCGTGGCCGCGCCGGGCGAGGGACCGCGCGAGCGCCGCGCCGATGCCGGCGGATGCGCCCGTGACGAGCGCGGTCGCGGCGGCGCTGGGCGGCGGCAGAGCCATGCCCCGGATCCTATGCGCGCGCGCCGTGGACCGGAGTAGGCTCGCGCCATGTCGTTCACGCCCGCCGCCCCCGGCTGGTACCCGGACCCCGAGCAGCCCGGGCAGCAGCGCTACTGGGACGGCACGCAGTGGGTCGGGACCCCGGCGCCGGTCGCCCCGGCCCAGCCGCCGGCCACGACGAACCCGCGCCAGTGGGCGATGTGGGCCCACCTCTCGGCGCTGGCCGGGCTCGTCATCGGCTTCAACTTCGTCGGCCCGCTGATCATCTACCTGATCAAGAAGGACGAGGGGGACCCGTTCGTGCGCGACCAGGCCGCCGAGGCGCTGAACTTCAACCTCTCGTTCTTCATCTACCTGGCCGTCGGGTCGATCGTGACCTTCGTGCTCATCCTGGTCCTGATCGGCCTGCTCCTGCTGCCGCTGCTGGCCGCGATGATCGTGGCCTGGGTGGTCTTCGTGATCATCGGAGCGGTGCGCGCCAACAACGGCGAGCTCTACCGCTATCCGCTGACCATCCGCTTCGTCTCCTGATCGACGGCGGCGAGCTTCGGCACCGCCTCCCGCACGATCGCCAGCAGGCACTCGACGAGCAGGGCCTTGACCTGCGCCCGCGTGGCCCGGCCGGTGACGAGCCAGTCGCGGGCGGCGACCTCGAACAGGCCCGTGTAGGCGCGCAGGGCCAGCCGCACCGTGGGTGGGATGTCGGCGCTGCCGAAGTGGTTGAGCACCATGCGGTCGACGAGCTCGTCGCGGATCTGGGCCAGCATCTCGGCCGCCTCCGGGTCGTCGCCGAACGGCCCCACGCCGCCGATGGCCAGCGACGTGTTCACGTTGGCCTCGACGTGGTCGAGCCAGGCATCCGTGTTGCGGGCCACCATCTCCTCAACCGGCAGGTCGAGGTCGGTCCGCACCACGTTGGGGGCGGCGTCGGTGACCGCGTGCAGGGTCTCGATGTAGAGCTCGCGCTTGGAGCCGAAGTAGTGGTTGACGAGCGCGCGGCTGATGCCCGCGGCGCTCGCCACGTCGGCCATGTTGACGGCGTCGTACGGCCGGTCGGCGAACACGCGGCGGGCGCTGTCGAGGATGGCGGCGCGCCGGTCCTTGGGGTCGCGGCGCGTCCAGCGCGCCGTGGTCCGTCCTTCCATGCGCCCCCAACGTACCGCGTGCGGCTCCAAACCGCATTCCTATTGACGCTATGCCAACAGGCCTTATCCTGCTCGGATGCCCCTCGCACGCGTCCTGGGCGTCCTCATCGCCCTCCCCTTCGCCCTCGTCCTCGCGGCCACCGCCTCGGCCGCCCAGCCCCTGACCCCCTCCGGGCCGGCTCCCACGCTCTCGGCCTCGATGGGCAAGGCCGCCAAGGCCGACCCCGTCCCCGGGGTCACACCGCCGCCACAAAACCCGTTCATGGCCCCCAACCCCAAGAACAACGTCCACAACGACGCGTGGATGACCGACAACTACGCCCAGCTGTCGGGGCCGCTCGGGCGTGCGCCGGAGCAGTTCTCGACCACGATCGGGCGCGACTGCATCACGCTGACCTTCGACTCCAAGGGGCGCCTGGTCGGGACCTGCACGGACCTCTCGCACGGGCCGGCGCTCTACCTCTTCGACCCGCAGACGCTGGACACCCTGGCCTTCCTGCAGCTGCCCTACGTACCGCCGCCCGCCGGCACCAACCCGGCCACGAACACCACCGGCGGCGCCTACTTCTACCTCGACAACCAGGACCGCGCCGTCGTCGCCACGGCCGACCGGCAGATCAACGTCTACGCCGAGACCGACGCCAACGGCCAGGCCGGCTTCGAGCAGGTGGCGTCCTACGACCCGACCCCGTGCCTGCCGCCCGACGAGCGCATGCCCTCGGTTCTGCCCGACAACCAGGGCCGGCTGTGGTTCATCGGCCGCACCCATGGCACCGTCGGCGTGCTCGATCCGAGCACGGGCAAGTGCAACTCGATCGTCCTCGGCGAGGAGATCGAGAACTCGTTCGCGATCGCCAAGGACGGCGCCTACATCGTCAGCGACACCGCCCAGTACAAGTTCCGCGCCGGGGCCGACCTCAAGCCTCAGGTGATCTGGCGCGCGACCTACCGCAACGACGGCCAGCAGAAGGTGGGCCAGTTCAACGCCGGCTCGGGCACGACGCCGACGCTCTCGTGGGCCGGCAGCCAGCCCAGCAGCACGAGCAAGGGGCCCGACTACGTGTCGATCACCGACAACGCCGACCCGCTCGACGTCGTCGTGTACCGGACCGCCGACAAGCTCCAGCACGGCCAGAAGCGCGTCGTCTGCCAGGTGCCGGTCTTCAGCAAGGGCGCCAGCGCGGACGAGAACTCGCTCATCTCCGTGGGCCAGAGCCTGATCGCCGAGAACAACGCCGGCTACGACCTGACCCAGTGGAACGACCAGCTCGGCGACGGCACCCAGATCGGCGGCAACCTGGGCCTGGTCTCCTCGCCGGGGATGATGCGCATCGACGTCAACCCCGACGGCAGGGGCTGCAAGACGGTCTGGACCAACAACAAGGTGCGGACGCCGAGCGCGGTCTCCAAGGGCGACAGCGCCAACGGCCTCGTCTACACGTACGAGAACCTCTCCGACCCCAGCGGCGCCGACCCGTGGTACTGGACCGCCATCGACTACCGCACCGGCAAGATCGTCTGGCGCCAGCAGGCCGGCTACGGCGGCCTGTTCAACAACCACTACGCCGGGATCGCGCTGGGGAAGGCGCGCGGCGGCAACCCCACCCTCTATCTGGGCGGCATCGGCGGGATCATGGCGCTGCGCGACGGCTAGATCGCGCGCGTGCGGCCGCCTACCGGGAGCGGCGCTGGAGGTAGCGCATGCCCTCGTAGAGCGCGAAGACCACGACGAAGATGAACAGGACGACCCACCACGACGCGGACTCCCCGCGGATCACGTCGACCACGACCAGCACCGCGATGCCGATGACGCCCGGAACGAGGATGTCGACGAGCGCGCGCTTCACGGCGCGCGAGGATACCCGCCGCTTCATGCATGGCCTGGGGACTGGGGGGAATACCGAAGGGTGAGCAGCACCCGTGAGGCACGTCGATGACCACTGAGCTCAGCACAACCATCGCCGGAGGGCCCTATGCGGCGACAGCCGCACGGAGGGCGCTCGGCGGGCTGCGCGACATCATCGGCACGCAGAAGCTGAACGACGTCTACCTGCTCGTCTCCGAGCTGGTGACCAACGGCGTCCGTCACGGTGGCGCCGGGGAGGACGACGTCATGGAGCTCACCGCGCTGCGGCACGGCAACCGGCTGCGCGTCGTGGTGACGGACTGGGGCCCCGGCTTCGACGGCCGGCCGCGGCCGCGCAATCGCGCGGACCAGACCGGCGGGTGGGGCCTGTTCCTGGTCGAGCGCCTCGCCGAGCGCTGGGGCACCCAGCGCGACGAGGACGCGACCGCGGTCTGGTTCGAGCTCAAGCTCCCCACGCGCGCGCCGACCCGAGCGGCGCCGCAGATGCGCCCTGTCCTCCAGGCGTTGATGCTGGCTTAAGGCGTTCTTATCCGCGCCCGGGAACATCAGCGCGCTAAACCCGGGTGGCGCATCGCCCGATGCTGGAAGCGATGATCCCCGGGTACGGTCCGACCGCAGTACCCTCCTGAACCAGGGCATGGCGCACGCCGAAGAGCAAAGCTTCTCCACGCCCATGAGCCAGCAGAACGTTTCGCTGGCCATGGAATGGCGCCGGCTGCGCCGCGCCGCGACGATCGTCGGGCTGTTCACGGCCCCGGCGTTCTTCATCTGGCTGTACAGCGGCCTGCACTGGAGCCTGCCCGTCGCGCTGATCGTCACCGCGTTCGGCGTGGCCGCCTTCCGCGGCCTGATCGACGTCGTCGTGCGCCGGCTTCTGCCCTGGCCGAGCATGTACGGCGCCGACGACGAGCTGGCCGAGGAGGACGTCGTCGCCCGCCGGCGCGTGTGGTTCTGGCGCAAGTTCTTCAAGCGCCTCGTCGTGACCGTCGTAATCCTGCTCGGGGCGCTCATCGCGCTCAACCTCGTCCTGCGCCTCTTCGGCACGAAGCTGCCGCTGTTCGGCACGCTCGATTCGCTCGGCCCGTTCATCGCCCAGAACGGCGCTCAGCTGGCTGCGCTGTTGCTGCAGCTGCCGTTCTTCCTGCTCATCAACGTCCTGATCTTCATCGGGCCGCTGATGTTCGCCAACATCAAGCAGATCCGCGGCTACGAGCCCGGCGACGCCGACTGGGGCGTCAAGCTCGAGGACGTCCGCGGCCAGGCCGAGCCCAAGCAGGAGGTCGCCCGCGTGGTGAACCTCTGGCAGTCGGGCGAGGAGTTCGAGAAGCGCGGCGGCAAGCGCGAGCGCGGCATGCTCTTCCTGGGCGCGCCGGGCACCGGCAAGACGATGCTGGCCAAGGCCATCGCCACGAACTTCAAATGCCCGTTCGTGACCATCCCCGGCTCGGGCTTCGCGGCGACCTTCATCGGCATCGACGTGATCGTCGTCATGTACCTCATCTTCAAGGCCAAGCGCCTGGCCAAGAAGTGGGGCGGCCAGTGCATCATCTTCATCGACGAGATCGACGCCGTGGGCCGCCGCCGCCAAGGCGTCGGCGGGATGGCCGGCGCCGGCTTCGAGGACACCGCGCCCTCGATGACCGACCTGAGCTTCTACGGCCCTATGGGCGCGCTGAACCGGACCGGCGACATGATCCTCGAGACCTCCGCCTGGCGCGAGCGCCTGTTCCGCGAGCGCAAGCCCGAGCCGACGCTGGGCTGGGCCGGCCGCGTCAGCGGCGCCATGCAGGGCTACCTGCCGTTCTTCGGCGGCGGCGGGGGCGGCCTGGCGCTCAACCAGCTGCTGGTGCAGATGGACGGCGTCGACGAGCCGCCCTTCTTCCGCCGCATCTTCACGAACAAGGCCAACACCTGGCTCGACGCCATGTACTTCATCCCGCAGCGGGTCGGCAAGGTGTCGCTGCGGCTCAAGCGGCCGAAGCCCTCGCCCGAGCAGGTCTTCTTCATCGGCGCGACCAACATCCCGCTGACCGAGCTGGACCCGGCGCTCACGCGTCCGGGCCGGATGGGCCGCCATGTGTGGTTCCGCACGCCCACGCAGGAGGACCGCAAGGACATCTTCGACCTCTACATGGCCAAGGTCGACCACGATGCGGAGCTCGACACCGACCGCCGCCGCGACGAGCTCTCGCGCATCACCAACGGATACTCGCCGGCCATGATCGAGCAGGTGTGCTCGATGGCGCTGACCTACGCCACCTCCGAGGGGCGCAGGCAGTTCGAGTGGACCGACATCGTCGAGGCCATGACCACGGTCGAGTCGGGCACGGCGATCAACCAGCCCTACCCCGAGCACGAGAAGCGCTCGATCGCCATCCACGAGGCCGGGCACGCCGCCGCCAGCCACATCTACGCCGACAACCACCTCTCGACCCGGCTGTCGATCCGCCGCCGCGGCCATTCGGGCGGCCACCACGCCGCGATCGAGAAGGAGGAGCGCTTCGTCCACTGGCGCAGCGAGGAGTTCGCGGGCCTCGTCTGGGGCCTGGGCGCGATGGCGGCCGAGACGGTCTTCTACGGCCAGAACTCCACCGGGGTGGGCGGCGACGTCGAGTCCGCCACCACGCAGGCCGCGGTCATGGTCGGCTTCTCGAGCATGGGCCCGGAGCCGGTCGACCTCTCCAAGCGCATCGGCGACCCGGTCAAGGCCCAGGAGCTGCAGGACGAGGCCATGCAGCACTACGAGAAGATCGGGATGCGGATCATGAACCGCGGCCGCAGTGGCGGCGCCATGGCGCCCGACCCGATCGCCTCCGTCCTCATGGACCCGAGCAAGAAGCGGGCGGTGGCCGGGCTGCTGGGCCAAGCCTTCGTGTGCGCCTACGTCCTCGTCTGGCGAAACCAGGACGCGGTGGAGAAGGTCGCGCTCACGCTCATGGAGCGCGGGGAGATGTACGGCAACGAGGTCGTCGACCTCCTCGACAACGTCGGCCTGGTCAAGCCGGAGATCGACGTGCTCGACGAGAAGACCTGGCCCAAGGTATGAGCGCCGGGCTCCCGCCTCCCGAGCCGCCGTCCGAGCCGCCCCCGCCGTCGAACGAAGGCACGGGCCTGCCGCCGGCGCCGCACGCGGACCGCTTCCGCTTCGTGCTCGGCGCGCTGCTCGGGCTCGGCCTTGCCGCCATCGTCGCCGCGGTCGCGCTGTTCGTGCAGGGCCCGTCGTCCAACAGCGACTGGTCGCAGTGGAAGCCGACGCAGGACGGCCAGGCCGGCGCCGCGCAGATCGCCGCGCGCGTCGGGTCGACCTACCACGCCCCCGACGGGTCGCAGCTCGTGGCCGTCAAGGCCGGGCCGATGAAGGTCGCCGACCTCGACCTCAACGTCGCCGTCAAGGCGGCCAAGGGCGACCAGGTCTTCTCCGGCTCGGGCGTGCGCTACGTGATGTGCGGCCTGGGCCCGAACTGCTCGATCGCCGACGGCAAGCCGTCGGTCGAGCGCGGGCTGCTGCTGCAGCGCGAGGCGCTCGAGCTCGCCCTCTACAGCTTCCAGTACCTCTCGAACGTCGACCAGGTGGTCGCGTTCCTGCCCCCGCGGCCGGGCGAGGACCCGACGCAGGGCAAGGCCCTCTTCTTCCAGAAGGACGACGTCGGCTCGGCGCTCGACCAGCCCCTGGCCCGCACGCTGCCCTCGCCGCCGCCGTCGTTCAACTCGCTGCGGGCCTCCGACGTGGCCGCGGTCGACCACTTCGCCGGGCACCACGTGTACTGCTTCGCCTACCAGGTCGCGCAGGACGTCAGCGCCTACCTCGTACTCTCGCCGCCACGCACCACCTGCCCGGGCATGGGCTCGCAGCAGGCGGGCCCCTGAGCCACTCCCCCGTCGCCGCGGCGCTGGGTCGCGGTAAGCGCCATCTGGACGCGCAGGGCTTGTACCCGCGCCCCCTGCGGCTGCGCCGGGTGCGGGTGTGGGTGGCGCCGTGGCTGTTCCGGCTCCCCTGGTTCCGGCGCTTCGACGGCTACACGATGTGGGACTGGATCTTCCTGAGGCGGCCGCTGGGCGCGGGCACGAGCGAGGAGCTCCTGTGGCACGAGCTCTGCCACGTCTGGCAGATGCAGCACCACCCGGTGCGCATGCCGCTCTCCTACGTCCTGCAGGGCTACGCGCGCAATCCCTACGAGCTCGAGGCCCGGCGCGCCTCCCAGCCGCGGCACTCCACCACCGGCAGCCGCGGGTAGCGCGGGTACTCGGGCTGGGTCTTCGAGCGGCGGCACAGCGAGAAGGTCGACCCGCGCGTGTTGCGCACGATCTGCTGGTGCTGGCAGGTGGCGCAGAGACCGGCGTCCATGCCGGACATTGTGCCTTGAGACCCCTCCTATATTTCTTGAAGTAATGGCTGTGTTCTGGCGTCTGCTCGGCTTCCTGCGCCCGTACCGCAAGGGCGTGATCGCCTCCGCCGTCCTCGCCGCCCTGGCGATGGGGGCCACCGTGCTGCTGCCGTACCTGATCGGCACCGCGATCGACGAGACCACGGCGGGCTCGGCCGACACCCACAACGCCAACGCGTGGACCGACCACAAGGGCTACCTGACCTTCGTCGCGATCATGATCGTGATCACGGCGATGCTGCGGCTGGCGCTGACCGTGGCGCGGCGGCTGGTGGCCGGGCGCGTGTCCCTCGGGGTCGAGGTCGACCTGCGGCAGCGCCTGTACGACCACCTGCAGTCGCTCGAGCTCGGCTTCTTCGACCGCCAGCAGACCGGCCAGCTCATGTCGCGCGCGACCGTCGACCTGCAGTCGGTGCGCTTCTTCCTCGGCTACGGGCTCATCTTCATCATGCAGTCGGCCCTGACCATCGTGCTGGCCGCCGTGGCCATGTTCTTCGTCGACCCCGGCCTGGCCGCGATCGCGCTGGCGCCGGTGCCGGTGGTGATCGTCATCGCCTGGCGCTACGGCCGCCGCGCCCGTCCGGCGCAGCAGGAGGTCCAGCAGCGCATCGCCGAGCTGACCGCCGACGCCGAGGAGAACGTCTCCGGCGTGCGCGTGATCAAGGCCTTCGCGCGCGAGCAGGTCCAGCTCCACCGCTTCCGCCAGTCGGTGGCGCGCGTGTTCGAGCAGGCGATGATCGCGACGCGGGTGCAGGCCTTCTACACGCCGGCCATCGGCTTCCTGCCCAACCTCGGCCTGGCCGCGATCCTGCTCTTCGGCGGCCTCTCGGTCATCCACGGGTCGCTGAGCATCGGCGACTTCTCCGCCTTCTACACGTACCTGCTGATGCTGATCTCGCCCATGCGCACGCTCGGCTACATGCTGGGAACGGCCCAGCGGGCCACGGCCTCGGGCCGGCGCGTGTTCCAGATCCTCGACCGTCCCACGGCGATGCCGGTGCCCGAGGATGCGCCGCCGCTGCCCGACGGGGCCGGCCGGGTCGAGCTGCGCGACGTGACCCTTCGTTACGAGGGCACCACCCAACCCGCCCTGCGCGACGTCTCGCTGGCCGTGGAGGCGGGTACGACCGTCGCCCTCGTCGGCCCGACCGCGTCGGGCAAGACCACGCTGGTCTCGCTCATCCCGCGGCTCTACGACCCCACCTCGGGGTCGGTCCTGGTCGACGGGGCCGATGTGCGGACCGTCGAGCCGCGGTCGCTGCGGCGGCAGATCGCGCTCGTGACCGACGACCCGTTCCTGTTCTCGGCCTCGGTGCACGAGAACATCGCCTACGCCAAGCCCGACGCCACCCGTGATGAGGTCGTGGCGGCGGCGCGGCGGGCGCAGGCGCACGCGTTCGTCACCGAGCTGCCTGACGGCTACGACACGATGATCGGCGAGCGCGGGCTCACGGTCTCGGGCGGCCAGCGCCAGCGCCTCGCCATCGCGCGGGCGATCCTGGCCGACCCGCGCATCCTCATCCTCGACGACGCCACCTCGTCGGTGGACGCGTCCACCGAGCAGCTGATCAAGCGGGCGCTGGCCGAGGTCATGCGCGGGCGCACGACGTTCGTCATCGCCCACCGGCTCTCGACCATCACCCTGGCCGACGAGGTCGTCGTGCTCGAGCGCGGGCAGATCACCGCGCGCGGCACGCACGACGAGCTGCTGGAGCAGTCCGCGCTGTACCGCGAGATCGTCGAGAAGGGCCTGCCCGACCAGGTCTTCCTCAACCGCGCCCCGACCGAGGCGGTGGGCCTGTGAGGCAGGAGATCCTCCGCCGGCTGCGCGCCACCCGGGGCCGCGGGCGCAAGCTGCGCGGCATGGCCGTGCTGCTGCGGCCCTACCGCGGGCGCGTCATCGCCATGTTCGCCGCGCTGCTGGTGGCGACGGCCGCGACGCTGGCGCCCCCGCCGCTGGCCAAGCTCGCCATCGACGACGGCATCACGCCTGGCAACGTGACCGTCCTGTACTGGACCGTGGCCGCGTTCCTGGCCTCGGCGCTGATCCTGTGGGGCGCGACGTGGCTGCAGACCTACCTCGTGGGCTGGGTCGGCCAGCGCGCGCTGCAGGACCTGCGGATCGAGGTCTTCGGGCACCTGCAGCGGATGTCGATCGGCTTCTACTCGCGCCGGCGGTCGGGCGTGCTCATCTCGCGCCTGACCAACGACGTCGAGGCGCTGGACCAGCTCGTCTCCGACGGCGTCGTGACGCTGTTCCAGTCCACGCTGACCGTGATCGGCACGATCGTGATCCTGTTCTGGCTCGACGCCGAGCTGGCGGCGCTGACCATGCTGGCCGTGCCGCTCCTGCTGCTCGGCTCGCTGGGCTTCCGGATCGCCTCGGCCGACGCCTACCGGATCACGCGCGAGAGGATCGCGCTGATCACCGCCTACCTGCAGGAGACGCTGTCGGGCGTGCGCGTCATACGGGCGTTCGGGCGCGAGGCGCGCCACCTGAAGCAGTTCGCGAAGCTCAACGACGACAACCGGGCCGCGAACATGAAGACCGTCAACCTCAACGCGGCCTACTTCCCGGCCGTGGAGCTGCTCTCCGCGCTGGTCACGGTGGCCATCCTGCTCTACGGCGGCTACCAGGCCATCAACGACCAGGTGACCGTCGGCGTCCTCGTCGCGTTCATCACCGCGCTGAACACCTTCTTCGATCCGATCCAGCAGCTCTCGCAGCTCTACACGACGTACCAGTCG
>Ga0207708_10000997_pt1 | contig 21174 bp, 19 predicted proteins | sample KBSK5101metaG_FD_184340 | JGI IMG/M metagenome (GOLD analysis project Ga0207708, IMG submission 184340) | Corn, switchgrass and miscanthus rhizosphere microbial communities from Kellogg Biological Station, Michigan, USA - KBS K5-10-1 metaG... | ecosystem: Host-associated > Plants > Roots >...
GCCACCGTCGGCGCCGATCACCCGGAACGGCCGGCCGCCGAGCGATAGTCGCACGTAGCGCGAGCTGCAGGCGTTCACGATCCGCCAGCGCTCGGTCTGCCCGGCGGCGATCTCCAGCTCGGGCTGGTTGCGACCGTTGATCAAGGTGACCTGCCCCTCCCGGCCGCTGTGGCGATCGAAGAGAGCGGTCCCCGCGATCTGGCCCTTTCGATCGAGCTTCACGTCGTCGAGCACCAGCACGCGATCCGCGTCGAAGGCGGGCTCGTTCGGTCCAAGGACGACCAGCGCGCCGTACAGGCCGCGCTCGATCTGCACCGTCTCGTTCGCGTGCGAGTGGTACCAGAACGTCCCGGCATCCGGCAGCTCGAAGCGGTACTCGAAGCTCTCGCCGGGCTGCACCAGCGTGACCATCTCGGTGCCGTCCATGGCGGCGGGCACCCTCAGCCCGTGCCAGTGGATGACCGTCGGCTCGGGGAGGCTGTTCACAAGATGCGCGACGAGGGTATCGCCGACGTTGGCGACGATGACCGGGCCCGGCACCGTGCCCTGGTAACCCCAGGCGGAGACGGTGCGACCGGGCGCGATCTCCCAGGCGGTCTCCCGCGCTTCGAGATGGACGTGGACCTCTTTGGGCGCGGCGGGGCTCCCCGCCGGGACCGGCCCGCTCTTCGCGGCGTGCAGCGACCGGAGGTCCAGGCTGGTCCCGGGCGCGACGGTCGAGTGGTGGTTGGGGTGACTGTGGTGACTGTGGTGGGCGGAATGATGTGTGTTCATGCCCGTACGACGCGGGCCCTATCCAGCCATTACACCCCCGATCTCCCGATCTAATGACAGGACATGTCGCAGGTGCAATCCAGGCAGCCGTGGTCGGCGCAGGTCCCGCATGAGCGAGCGACCTGCTTCCGAAGGGCATCGCGGGCGCGGAAGATCCTCACGCCGGCATTGCTGGCCGAGATGCCCGCGGCATCTGCGTAATCCTTCACAGCGACCCCTTCGACCTCGATGCGCCGGAGGGCCTCGGCGTACTCGGGCTTGAGCGTGTCCGCCAGCTGCCCGACGCAACGGCAGACCACCCCGGCCAGCTCCTCCCCGCCGTCGCTGCTGGACTCGAGCTCGGCCGCGAACTGGTCGAGCCTGCGGTCCGCCACCGCCTGACGCCGCTGCCGGTCGATCACCGCGTTGCGCAGCACCCGATAGAACCACCCGACGACCGAATCGCGGATCTCGTCGCCGCGATCGAGGCTCCGGACGAATGCGTCCTGGAGGATCTCCTCCGCGAGCGCCCGGTTGCCGATGCGCCGCTCCACGAACGCGAGGAACTCGCGGTGGTTCGCGACCAGCTGATCGATGACCGGCTGGGTCAGGGGCTGGACCGTATCTTCTGATGGCCCGTCGCTCATCGCCGCCAGCATGGCACCTCATTCCTGATCGGCCAAGGGCACGTGTAATGCGCCGGCCGCCACGGCGTCGTCCCCTCGCAAGCCGTAATGAAGCGGCTGCGAACCAGCAAGGGAGATCGCCATGGAAACATCGTTCATATCAACTGGCCTGCGGCTTCTTGCCGCCGGCGTCCTCGCCCTAGGCCTCGCCGTCGCCGGCGCCGGCTGCGGGGGCCGAGCCTCCGCCGTCTGCAGCGCTGATCCGAGCCCGTCGTCGGATGCGGTGCTCATCGACCTGGCGCTCGACGCGAACGCCGACGGTACGCCGTTCGCCATCGGTGCCAACCTCACCTCGGCAAACGGCCTCGACTACAAGGTCAGCATGCTGCGCTTCTACCTCTCGCACGTCGAGATGGTGGACGGCAGTGGCGTCGCCCGCCCCGCCGTGCTTGCGGACGCCGGCGGCGTCCCGCTGAAGTACGGCGTCACGCTGGTCGACTTCGCCAATCCAGAGTCGCAGCTGATTCACGTGCTGGCGCCTCCCGGCAGCTACGAGTCGGTGTCCGTGGGCATCGGCGTGCCGAGGGATTGCAGCGGTGGCGTCGGCATTCTCAATCACGAGAATGCGTCGGAGCAGACGCCCCCGCTCGACGTCGACTCGGACATGTACTGGGGCTGGGACCCCGGCTACGTCCATTTCAAGATCGAAGGTCGGGTGAACGCGCCGAACGGCGCCAGGTCGTTCGCCTTTCACCTCGGCGACGACAAGCGATACACGACCGTCAGCATCCCCGCCAAGGTCGATGTCGCGGCGCCGACGCATCACCACCTGCACCTGGACATCAATCGCCTGTTCGTGAGCCCGAGCGGCGATCCGACGCCGGACATGACCGGCGCGACCACGTCCAACAACGTCCACGGAGGCGTCGAGGCCGACACGCTCGCCAACAACCTGAAGATGTCGGGGGTGATGTCATGGAACGACTAGCGCTGTCTCTCTGGGTCGTTCTCACGGTGGGCACGCTGGCCAGTTGCGAAGATGGCAACTACGAGGTGGCGGTGCCGGCAGGTTTCCCGGACTTGCCCATTCCGGCGGGCAATGGGCTCACGGAAGCCCGGGTCAACCTCGGGAAGCGCCTGTTCTACGACAAGCAGCTCTCGCGCACGCAGGAGATCGCGTGCGGCAGCTGCCACCTCGCGGACAATGCGTTCTCCGACCCGCGGCAGTTCAGCGTGGGCGTGGAAGGAAGGATCGGAGGACGCAACGCACCCAGCATCGTGAACCTCGCCTGGAACACCAGCTTCTTCTGGGATGGTGGGGCGCCCACGCTCGAGCAGCAGGTGATCGGACCGATCATCAACCCGCTCGAGATGGACATGAAGATGGGCGACGTCACCGACCGGCTGGCCCAGGATCCGACGTACGTGGCGGCGTTCCAGGACGCGTACGGCACGGAGCCGATCCCGGGCAGCCTGACGAAGGCGGTCGCGTCGTTCATGCGGACGATCGTCAGCGGCGACAGCCGCTACGACCGTTACCAGAACGGCGACCGAGCGGCGCTCAGCGAATCGGAGAAGCGCGGCATGGCGATCTTCTCCGGCGAGCGGGGCGAGTGCTTCCACTGCCACGTGGGGTTCAACTTCACGAACAATGGGTTCCGCAACGACAACCTCTACGCGGTCTACGAGGACATCGGGCGGGCGAAGATCACCGAGCTCGAGAGCGACGTCGGCAAGTTCAAGGTGCCGACGCTCCGCAACGTCGCCCTCACGGCTCCGTACATGCACGACGGATCGCTGGCGACGCTGGAAGACGTCGTCGAGCACTACTCGACCGGCGGTGTCCTCAACGCGAACTCGGACCCGACCATCCAGCCGCTCGACCTGACCGGCGAGGAGAAGGCGGACCTCATCGCGTTCCTGAGGTCGCTCACGGACGAGACGCTGATCGCGGATCCTCGGTTCCGGGCCGACGAGGTCCGGCCGTGATCGGTCGGCGCTGGGTCCGCTGGGTTGCCGCGGTCACGGCCTTCGTGGGTCTGCCCCTCCTCGTCGCGGCGGTTCGCCTGCGCGCGTTCGAGCGGGGGCAGCACCCCGCGCTGCAGCCGCCGCTCGCGCAGGGCGACAGCCTGCCCGCGACGCCCCGCCACGATCCGGCCAAGCCGACCGTCGCGGTCATCCTCGGCGCCGACCTCACCGAGATCACCGACGCCCTGGGACCGTACGAGATGTTCTCCCGGGCTGGCGCGTTCAACGTCTACACGGTTGCGCCGGAGCGCCGCCCAACCTTGCTCTCGGGCGGCCTGCGGATCCTGCCGCACTACTCGCTTGCCGAGCTCGATGCGCAGCTCGGCGGCGAGCCACCGGCCATCGTCGTCGTGCCCAACATTCCCAACATCGCGAGCGCGGAGAACAAGCCGCTCGTCGAGTGGATGCGGCATCAGGCCGCGGCCGGTTCGCTGATGCACTCATGGTGCACGGGAGCCATGGCACTCGCCGAGGCGGGACTTCTCGACGGGCTCACCGCGACCGCGCACTGGGGCGATCTGAGTCGGCTCGCGAAGCTTTATCCGCGGGTCAGCTGGGTCCGCGGCGTGCGCTGGGTCGATCACGGGCGGGTGATCACCTCGGCCGGCCTCACCTCGGGCATAGATGCGTCCCTCCGAGTCCTGTCCAAGGTCGCCGGCGAGGACATCGCCAAGCGCGTGGCCCGCGAGCTCCGCTATCCGAATTTTCGCTTCTCCACGGATCCGGCGGTGACGCCCTACACGGTCGGGCCCGCCGACGCGATCCTCCTCGCCAACCTCGCCTTTCGTGCCCCTCGCCAGCAAATCGGACTCGCGCTTTACGATGGCGTCGGCGAGATGGACCTCACCGGTCTCTATGACGCCCACGCCGCTTCGGCGGCCGCGGACCTGTACGCGGTCGCCGCCCCGTCGGGCACCGTCCGCAGCGCGCACGGCCTCACCCTGCTGCCGTCGCTGGTGGCTTCCGAGCGCGACGGCTCTGTCGGAGCGATTCGCCACCTCGATCGATTCGTCGTCCCCGGAAGGGATGGAGTAAAAAACGCAGCCCTCGTGGTCGGGGCGATGCGCTCGCTCGCTCCCGAACTCGAGCCGACGTACGTGCATGCTGACGCCGGTCAGCGATTCGCTCTCGAGCCGGTGATCGAGGATCTCGCGCGGACTGCGGACCTACCGACCGCACGGTTCGCGCTCAAGCGTCTTGAGTTCCGCTCGCAGACCGTCCGCCTCGAGGGAAGCGCCGTGGCATGGCGTACGCTGCTGCCATCACTCGGCCTCGGCTTCTTGGGTGCCCTGGTCGCTTTCGGGCTGAGCCGGATGTTGCGGTCGAGGCGAGCGCCGCTTCGCGGCGCGCATGAGGGCGCGGGCGCCGAACCAGAAGACCGCAACCAACAAGAGATTCTCCAGCAGACCGCTCGCTCCCTTGCCGCCGCAGAACGGGCAGGCATGCGCGAGACGCTCGAGAGCGAGCAGGAACCCGAACTGCACCAAGACGACACGAGTCATCGTCATACCGGCCACAGCCTGCAGTAGCAGTAGAGAAACTGCTGTTCGGTTCCCCCGGGCGTCCTGTGGTTCTCGACGACGCTGCTCATCTTCGTGAACTCTGGGCCGAACTGACTGTGAAGTTCGTCGGCGCCGTATCGGACGACATCGAGGCCGCTGCATCGTTCAGGCCCGTCGGGACCAAATGTCGCGACCAACACGTGGCCGCCCGCCTTCACGGCACGGCGGACACTGGCGACGTAGCTTCGACGCGCGGCCTCCTCGCGCAGAAAGTGGAAGACCGCACGATCGTGCCAGAAGACGTACCAATCCGGTTTCAAGGTCGCGTCCGTGACGTCCGCGACGATCCAATGAACTCGTTCAGCCCGATCACCGAGCCGCGCCTTCGCCGCGTCGATCGCCGACCGCGAAATGTCGAGCACGGTGAGATCGGTGAAGCCGCGGTCGAGAAGATCATCGACGAGCGTCGACGCACCACCGCCGACGTCGATGATCGGATCGTCGCGGTCTAGCTTCGCTTGGTCGATGAAGGAGAGCGAGCGCTCGAGGTGGCGCTGGTACCAGCTAACCCCCTCCGGCGTCTTGCGAGAGTAAAGCGCGTCCCAGTGCTCTCTCACCGCCGCCATCCCCAAGGTATGGGGGAGGTCGCTTTTGGGGTCAAGCGGGCGGCGACTCCGGCCGAGTTGTCTTCGGATAGGGGAAACGGCGCGCCCTAGAACAGAAGGGGCATCAGAAACCCCCAGACCGTCGCCGGCACCCAGGACGTCGACGAGCCGGAGTCGGTGTCTTGGAAGCCGTGACCGCCGTCGTAGGAGCACCAGGTGACCGGGAACCCGTCGTTGCAGCCCTTGTACGGGGTGCACACGTGTTTCCCGGTTTCGGCCGTCGGTAAGGTTTCGATGGTGCAGCCGTTCACCTTGGCGAATTGATCAGTCTGCGTCTTCTGACTGTTGTTGGGCATCTCCTGGGTTCCCAGCGAGCCGAGATAGGCGACCGGCGACAGGGCCGGGATGCCTTGCACACCTCCGCCCGAATGACCGACCACTGCGCGGAAGACGCCCGGACGCGAGCCGGTGAGGAACCACGACATGGCCGCCCCCTGGCTGAAGCCCTCGAGCACGACCTTCGAGGTGTCGATGCAGAGCTCGCTCTCGACCTGCTTGATCACCGCGTCGGTGTACTCGAGGTCCCGAGCGCCGGACCAGAGGCCGCTCACGGCGGCGAGGGTCACGAAGATCGTGGAGTCCTTGGAGAGGCTCCAGAGGCCGAAGTTGTCCCTGCCGTTCTCGGAGAGGTTGCCGTTGGCCCCGTGCAAGCCGATGTGAAGTGGATATGCCTTGCTGTTGACGTACGTGGTGGGCCAGCGAACCAGGAACTGGCGGTCCATGCCGCCCACGGAAATGCTGTTGGTGGGCGTGGCCTGACCAACGGTCGCACTCTTCAGGGTGGCGGGCGCCTTGCCGCATCCTGCGCTCATCTTGGCTCCTCCGGTGCCGCCGCCTCCCGCACCGCCGGCAACGCCGCCGCCACCGGTTGCACCCGCCGAACCACTGTTCCCGCCCGAACCAGCCCTCGAACCGCCCGAGCCACTCACGCCGGTGCCGGCCTTGCCGCCCTCGCCCGCGGAGCCCGTGGTGCCGGCGGTGCCCGTCGTGCCGGCTGTCCCGATGGTTCCGCTCGCGCCGCCGTTGCCCGTCGTCCCTCCCGAACCGGCAACGCCGACGGTTCCGCCCGAACCGGCAACGCCGACGGTCCCTCCCGAACCGGCAACGCCGACGGTTCCTCCCGGGCCACCAGCACCGCCGGTCGCTGACGACCCGCCCTTCCCGGCGCTGCCGCCCGAGGTGCCCGCCGAAGGGGTCCCTGTCCCGGAATCCCCGCCGGCGCCACACCCCAGCGCGAACGCGAGGCACGCTCCCAGCAGAGCGCGGCGAAACGTCCCGAGGACGGAGGTCTTCTTTTGCGACATGCGACGGAATCCCAGACGATGCGTGAACGGATCACCGCGACGCACGGGCTCAGCGAGTACTGTCCTCAGAACCGCACTTTTATTACGGAACTTTCACCCCACACGGGCATCGCGGGCTGGCGAAGGCCCGGTCCGCCTGCGAATCTCTGAACCAAGGAGCGAGACGATGTCTGACCGCGCGAAGAATTCCGCGAAGCTGGGAGTGCTGCTGGTGGGCGTGGTGTTGGTGGCGGCGGTGCCGGACGTCGCGGGATCGCTCGGCTGCTCCAGCTCTGGCGGCGGGCCCGGAACGGGCGGCGGCGGCGCCGCGAATACTGGAGGTGGAACCGGTGGCCAGGCCGGCACCGGAGGCGAGAGCGGCGGTGGCAATGGCGGCGCAAGTGGCGCCAGCGGCGGCGCGGGTGCAAGTGGAACGACGGGCAGCGCGGGCGTGAGTGGAACGACGGGCTCTGGCGGCACGGGCGGCGGCAACGACGGAGGCTCCGACGGACCGCAGCTGCCCCCAACCATCACGATGCTCACGCCGTCCTCCGCGCACATCGGCGACGGGGGATTCACTCTCGTCGTGGAAGGCCACGACTTCCCACCCAACCCGTACGTGGCGTTCGACGGAAACATCTTCAACACGACGGTTGTCTCGGCCACCCGTCTCGAGGCGAGCATCCCCGGCGCAGCCCTGGGGGCGACACCGCGGCAGGTCTCCGTTGTCGTGACGCACATCAGCGGCTCGTCAGCGAACAGCAACGTCCTCCCGTTTCAGATCCTCCCCGCGCAGGACGGCGGCTGACCGGCCGGACAGCCCATCGATCCACTTCGCCGGGTCGGCGTTCCCGCTGCCTGGGTAACGACTCACTTCGTCCGATCGGCCCGGCGCGAAAATGCCCCTCAACCGGTGCTAGTCACCTCTCCCCCGGGGCTCGATCCCGCGCCAGCAGGTAAGCGCCGATGCCGCCGCTGATCGCAGCCGCGCCTAGTGCGGACAGCGACAGCGTCAGGTTCAGCATGTAGCGGTCCCTTGCCTGCTGGGCGGGCAGCTCCAGCTGCGTGCCGTCGACGTCGCGGTACGCGCTCAACGCGAGAGCGCCGAGCACCCCAGCGCCGACGGCTAGGAGCGCTCCGGCGCCCACCAACACCCGCCCCGCCGTGCGATCTCGAAGGGGCGGGCGCGGGGCTTCGCGCGACGCCAGGGGCACCTCCAGCGCGAGCGCCCCGCCCGCCGGAACGTCGACTGACACGAGCCCCTCGGCCTGGTGGACGAAGCCGCGGTAGTACCCGGCCCCGTACGGCGTGGCGAACAGGCCGCGGCGCAGGGCGGACTCCACCGCGCCGCGGCGGCGCGCGGACTCGTCGACGAGCCCCAGATCCTCAAGGCGCAGCACTTCGCCACCGCGCGGGTGCAGCACCGACTCCTTTTCGCCGCTCCTCAGGTGAAGGACTCGCCCCGCGGGAATGACCAGGCGCACGCTGTGCTCGCGCTCGGCGCGGACGTCCAGCAGACGGTTCCCGCGTTCGTCCTCGATGAAGAACGACGCCAGCGCCGGCGCGCGTCCCGTCAGGACGGCCCCATCGCGCTGCGCCGACAGATCCACGATTGGCGTGCGCCGATCCAGCGGCGGCGGATGGACCAGGATTTGCGGGCGCGCGCGCGGATCGGACACCGCGTGGTTCGCGGCGGCCACGAACGCTCCGAGCTCGCTGTACTCGATCCGCTGATTGCCGTCGATGTCAGCGGCACCGCGCAGCGCCGACAGGATCTCGTGCGTAAAGACGCCCGAGCCGTAGGCGTCCCACTCATGGGCGACAGTATCAGCAGTGCTGGCCACGACGGCGCCCACGTGCGGGAAGCGGGCCAGCGTCGCCTGCTGCACGAACGCTGCCGCTTGCTCGGGCGACGGCGTGACCCGCTGCGCGTCGCGGTCGCGTGTACGCACGACTGCTTCGGCGTGGCATGCGTCGATGAACAGGTGCACATAGCGCGCGGCCGGCAGCGCGGCGATCACCCATTCGTACAGCCGATCGTGGGTCAGCTCGCCGTCGAGGAACGCGAGCCCGCCCTGGTCGTCGCCGCCACTCCCGCCGCGGCGGCCGTGACCGCTGTAGAAGACGAGCACGGATGGTTGCTCGCCGGCGGCGGCTGCGGTGGCCATCGCTGCGTTCAGCTCGGCGACCGCGCGCCGCAGCTCGCCCAGTGCGGGCGCGCGCGCCTCGGCCACCAGGTCCGGGAAACGCTGCTGGCTCTGCGTATCAAGCATGGCCAGCAGCACGGACCGCCGCGCCAGCGAGCGCACCAGCTCGTGGAAGGCGGCGGCATCGTCGTCTGCGAACTGCAGCGGGGCGAGATCCGCGTCTCCGGCGGGAGCGCCGTTGTACCCGATGGCCAGGCTGAACAACGCGGGGCGACTGCCCGCGGCCAGCGCGCGCCCTGGTGCCAGTGCGGCTGTCGCCGCCAACAGCAGCGCCAGCGGGAGCGACCGCGTCCGGAGGTCCGCGCGCGGCTCGCGGGCGGTCGCGCTCATGGACCGTCGACTCGCAGCACGAAGTCGCGGCGCGCGATCACGCCGCTCGCCGCGCCTCCAAGCAGCACCGCTCGTGCCTGCGGCGCACGCGTGACGAGCACGTGCACGGTGTACTCACCAGGCTCGTGTTCGGGTCCGATCCGGATCGAGCGCGAGAACGGCTCGGTGCTGGCGCCCACGCGTACGTGCGGCGATTCGGTGTCCGCCGAGAAGTACCAGATGCGCTCGCGGCCGGGCGAGCCGCCGCGCGGGTCCGCATAGGCGGTGAGGAACCCGTCCTCGTCGCGGCCCGCCGCGCCAGCGCCGAAGATCAGCGTCGCCCCACGCGGGCAGGCCGCGAGCGTGCCACCGGAGCACGACAGGCTGAGCGCGACGCTGGCTCCGTCGTTTGCGGCCCCTTTCGCGCGCAGACCATCGCCGCGGTCAGCCGGCCGCGCAACGAGCAGGACGAGCGCGGCTGCACCCGCGAGCGCCGCCGCGCCGACCGCCAGCGACAGCGGGCGCCACCGGCCGGGCGGGCGTCGTCCAGCGACGGCCAGCACATGGTCGAGGACACGGTCCTTGGCGGGACCCGTCAGACGCCCCTCACCGAGCAGCGCGTCCACCTCCGGATCCCACTTCGGGTCGCTCATCGTCCTGAATCCCTATACGCGAGAGCCGCAGTTTGGATTGTCGATTTCATCTTCATGTCTCAATCAACCTGCAGGCAGTACACGTGCACCATCCCATCGTCGCATGCGTAGCGCGCGCCACCTTCGTAGAACCAGCGCGCGACATGGCTGCTCCGGCCGGTCAGGGCGCCGCCGCCCACGAGCTCCGACCAATCGTTGCAGGAATCGTCCAGGCTACCAATGGTGTCGGCGCGGCTGGCGCCGGTCAGCGCAGCGACGTCCAGGTAGCGGCCCGCACTGGTCACGTTAAGCGGCGCGAGCAGCGGGCGCCCGTCGAAGGGGCCGGGTCCCGTGCCGTCGTTGATCGCAACGCCGTCGGGCCGGACCCACACGCGTTCGGCGCTGGCCCCGATGCGCGCGGCGGCGGCCGCGGTCGAGGTCGCCATCAACACGCGGAAGGTGCCGGCGCTACCGAGCCGCGCGGCCTCGGTCGCGCAGAGCTCGTCAGCGGCGGCGACACCGTTCCGGGCCATGAACGTCGCGTCCGACAGGAACGCCAGCTTTGCCGACGACGGCGCGGGCGACGGCGCGACAGGCGCCGCACCGTCGACGCCGAAGCAGTACAGCCGCGCCTCGCGGTCGCACCTCAGTGACGTGTAGTCCGTCCATGTCACTGTGGTCGCGGCCGCCACGCCGCATAGCGCCTCGCCCGTCTGATTGGCAGCCCACCCGTTGCAACTGGAGCCGGCCGCGTGCAGGCCAAGCTCGTTGGTGCCCGTCATGATCGGGTCGTCGATTCCACCCGTGACCGCGTGGCCGAATTCATCCAGGCTGAGTGGGTTGAAGATCCGGCCGCCGGTGATGTCGGCGACTGTGTCGGCGAACGGTGTCCCGTCAGGCCGGATCCACCCGCGCGCACCGCCGAGGCGATCTCGCGCGTCGACGGACGGCGCTGACAGCCATGCAACGAACCTTCCCGGCAGGTCGCCCATCCGGGCGGCGTCGCTGCATCGCTCATCCGCTTCCGCGAGCGTCGCGAACCGCATCGGGAACTTGCCCGAGCTCACGAATACGTAGTTGCGGACGCCCGGGAGCACCTCGCTCGGGTCGGCACAATGACCCGCCACGCAGATGCGACCGGCGGCGCAGTGCGCGTTCGTCTCGCAGTCGTGCTTGCCGGACAGATCGGCTAGGCACCCGCCGGCCAGCACCAGCGCGACGAGCACGCGCGACGCGATTCGAAGACGGGCGTCGCTCGTCATGATCGGCCCGTCCCGAGCCGCGCCCGGGCCGCGGGCGGCGCCGCCGCGGCGCCGTCGAGCTCGCGGCGTAGCCCCTCCTGCAGGCGGGCCTCCTGCGTGCGCAACACCTGGCGACCGATACCCAGGCGCTCCGCAGCGTCCCGCTGCGACAGCCCCTCCACGTAGCGCAGCTGGTGCAGTTGCTTGAGCGCGGGCGGGAGCCCTTCGAGGTACCGCCGTACTACCTCCGCCTTCGCCTCGATCATCCACGCCGAGGTGTCGACGTCGTCGCCACCCACCGCGTCCATCGCGCCATCGACGAGACGCTGGAGATCGTCGAGGGGCACCGGGATCTCGTGCCCGCCCCGGCGCAGGCGATCGACGGTGACGTTGCGGGCGATGGTCGCGATGTAGGGACCGTACTCGCGGCCGGCATCAAACGACTGGCGCGCCGGCAGCGAGAACGCCTTGATGAAGATCTCCTGCAGCGTATCCGCGAGGTCGGAAGGATGCGTTCCCCTTCCGGCGATGAATCGCACTAGCCGCGCGATCCTGTCGACGTACCTCCGGTAGACCGCCTCGAGCGCGTCCGCGTCCCCCCGCCGAAACCCGTTGAGCAAGGCCGGCTGCTCCCGAAAGGTCGGCATCCCTGGGAACCATCCTATCAGTCGCCGACGTTCGCTTTCCGCCAACCCACCGACGCGCCCTCTGCGTACTCCAATTCAGGAGGGAGATCATGGGGCGATCGCGTCGAACGTCGCTGTTACTGTCGCTGTTGGTGTCACTGCCGATCGGCCTTCTCGCCCGGTCCGCCGGCGCGCACGTTCCGGGGGCCGACGTCGGCGCTTTCGGGAGCGCCGTCGTCGACGGCGTCCGGTCTCCTAACGAGTGGGATCGCGCCGCCGTGATCGACTACGGCCAGTATGCGTTCTACGTGATGAACGACGACCGCAATCTTTACGTCGCGATGCGCGTCGACATGCCTACGCTCCAGTTCAGCAGCTTCGGGATCGAGTTCGACAACGACCACGACGGTGTGTTCTACGAGCCAGGCGACGACAGCCTCGTCTTCATCACCACCCTCGGCTTCTTGGACGAGTTTCGCACCGCAGACAACGTGTTACCCGACACCGACCAGCGCGGCAGCAACGACGGCGCCGGCGCCGCGGCCAACGACGGTCAGTCGTCGTTCTACGAAATGTCGCACCCGCTCAACAGCGGCGACCTCGGGCACGACGTCGCCCTGCGACCCGGCGACACTGTCGGCTTCATCGCAGTGGCGACCATCTGCGACAGCGGCTGCACCGACCTCTGGGCGCCGATCGAATCGACGGGCGGCTATCCACCCGGCGGCGACATCCGCATCTTCGCCAACCCGAACGCGCCGCCAGCCGCGGTCGCAACGCCGAGTACGCTGTGGCCGCCGAATCACAACCTGGTCCCGGTGTCCGTCTCGATCGCGCTGCCCGGGCCGTGGGCGGGCTCCGCTGTGGAGCTTATCGCGGTGACCAGCAGCGACCCCGGCGGCACGGGCTGCGGCGAGCCCGACATCCAGGACGCCGCCATCGGCACAGACGACCGGACGGTGCTGCTTCGCGCGGAGCGAGAGGGTGGCCGCACGCGGACGTACACCCTTTCGTACCGGCTGACGGTTCCTTCGGGGGAGTCCACCGTCGTCGACGCTACGGTGGTCGTCAGAGATCCCCGCGGGGGATTCTGAAGGGCCGCCGGAAGCGGCGCACGGCGCAGGTGGCCGGGGGCCACTGGCTGCTGACGGCTGCGAACCGCTTGTTCTTCCGAGCGACCTCTTGCCATCGCGCCGTGAACGGTCGATGGTTGGTCGGTTGGAGGGAGCGGCTCCCCGATGAAGAGGACCGCGGTGGTCTGGACCGCGTCGATCGTCGTTGTCGCCCTCGGCCTCGGCGGCCGCGCCGGCGCACAGAACGTCGAGATCGTGCCCCCCGACGCGCCGCCCGAGGTGACGCCCGCGACGCCGCCGGAGGGCGCGCCCGCCGCGCCGCCCGACGGATCGCCGCCAGCGGAAGCACCCGCGACGGGCTCCCCTGAAGCGCCCGCAAAGGCCGCGACGGCCGCGGCGGCCGCCTTCGGCGAGGCCTGGCACTACGCGATCTCGCTCGAGCGCGCGGTCGGGTACGACCACGTCTCGCTGACGCAGGGGTCCTACGGCAAGGACTCCGGGACGGTGAACGGCAAATCGACGACGGCGAGCAACTTCTCGCTGTTCGGCGCCCCCAACACCGGGGCTCTCGCCGCGTTCTCGTTTCCGCGCGTGGCGTTCGACCTCTTCGTCCCGCCACACTTCAGCGTCGGCATCGGGCTGGGCGCGCTGTACGGTTCGAGCAGCGTCACCGAGAGCGGACTTGGCACGACGACACATTCGTTCACCGGCCTGCTGGCGGCACCGCGCGTCGGCTATGCGTTGAACCTGGCGACCGCCATCACGCTATGGGCGCGCGGGGGCATCAGCGTCGTCTACTCCAAAGTCGAAACTGGCGGCGGCGGGCCAGTGTCGAGCCGCCTGGTGGCCGCGACCATCGAGCTGCCCGTCGTGTTCACCGTGCTGCCACGATTGGCGCTCACGGCCGGCCCCACGCTGGACATCACGTTCAGCGGCCACGGCGGGGGGAGCGGGCCCTACCAGTCCTACGACGAGCACGTCACCGAGCTGGGCATTCAAGGCGGCGTGCTCATCCACCTCTGAGACGGTCAGACCGGCGCCGCGGTCAACCGTCGGGCCACGCTGACTGGCGGCCGACCACGCGCCGGTCACGTCAGCGCGTGAGATCTCCATCGGCGATCGCAGCGAGCATCGCGGTGTACTCGGTTCCCGTCTCTGTCCAGTGGACGCGCAGCTTGCCGTCGACGAGCGTTGCGGTCAGCGAGATCGTCAGGTCGGTGAAGGGTGTCTCGGGCGTCTCGCCCTCGTTCAGTCCCGCGCTGAAGGATGTGTACGTGAACAGAAGGTGGTCGCTCTGCCAGTCGGCCGACTGCACGGTGAAGCGGAGCATGAAGCCGGCGCCCTTGACCACGTGGGAGAGAGCGCTCCCGGCGAGTGGTATCTCGTCCGGCGGGGTACCGAAGCTCGCCTCGTAGCCAAACTCGTCGAACCCACTGAATCTGAGCCTTCCGTCGTCGCCGATCTCGATAGTCATCCGATCGATGGGTGGCCCCGCGAAGTCGGGATGGGAGATGTGCACGTTGCCGGACCAGATTCCGGCCAGGGCAGTCGCCGGGGACATGCCCGCGTCGGCAGGCGTCGTCGTCACGTCGGCACCCGCATCGGGGGCGCCGTTAGAATCGTCCAGCTCACGCGCCGAGCAACCGATGGCGACGAGGCTCCAGATTCCTGCGCCAAGCACGGCTTTCGTCGACATCGCGAACCTCCTTTTCGCCGAATGCGTCAAGCAGAAAGTGTGCCATGCGCGGACCGCAACAAGCACGCGGAATCCGGCGCCGGCGCTCCCGCGCGACAGACTGCGCCGCGACATCGATGTCGTGACCTCGCGACCTGGACGATCTTCTACCGTCTTATGATCCGGGCATGCGACGGCCGATCGTGCTCGCCGCCGCCTTCATAGTCGCGACGGCGGCCGGCTGCGCTCGCGAAGCGTACTGGCAGGGCGTGAAGGTCACGGCCGTCACGCGGCACGCCGACGGCACCGTCGCCGTACCGGACGCGCAGGTGCGGCTGCTCGAGCCGTCGGCGGGCGTTTGCAGCCTGCCCCGTCGAATCGACAACGAGCATTGGTTCGGGCTGTATGGCCGGCGCACCGACGGTGACGGCGACGCCCGCTTCCAGATGTGGCGGTGTGAACGCGTGCGGGCCGTGGTCTCGAAGGTCGGTTTCGAGCCGGCGCTCGCCGACGTCGATTCGTGCGACGCCAAACCGCTGAAATATGCGACGGTGACGGTGGAGCTCGCGCCGCGGCGAGCGGCGCCCGCCGCGCGTGGGCCCGGCATCGCCGCCGTCGCCTTTGTCGAGGCGCTCGCGCAGGACCGATGGAATGATGCGATGGCACTCACTGCTGCGGCGGGCGGGGATCTCGAAGACGCGCCGCCGATCGTGACGCCGCTGCGGCGTCCTTATGAAGCCGAAAGCATGGCGACCGTCGCAGAGCAGGTCTCCATGGACGAGCGAGGCGCCGGCGCCGCGGTCTGCGTTCGCCTGGTGCACTCGGACGGATGCATCGTGCCGTTCGAGGTCACGAACTGCGGACGATAGGGGGAACGCACGCCGGTCAGAGGGCGGCGACACGCGCCGCGATCCGCGGTTGCTTCTTCCGGCACTCCTCCGCATCCTTCGCGGGGCAGCGCGGCTGTGGCCTGCCGTTGCCCGCGGCCTTCAGGCGGGGCTCGGCGACGCCCAGGGCGACGAAATGATTCTTCACGGCCGCCGCACGGGCGGGGGCCAGCCCCTTGGCCGCGGGAGCGGCGGCGTCGTCGTAGCCCACGATCTCGAGCTTCACGGCGGGGTACGCCTTGAGGATCGCCGCGACGTTTTCGAGCTGCTCGCTTGACGGGCCGACATCGAGGCCAGCGCCGTCGTCCGCGAACCAGACGCGATCGAAGGCCAGCCAAGGTGCGCGGGATGACGCCGGGGCGGCCTTCCTCCGGTCCGCGACGATGTCGAGGAGCCGTTGTTCGATACCGTCGTTCGCGGCTCTGACCTCGAAGCCCGTCGGCAGGACGCGCGTGAAGAACACGCCCGCGGCGGCCAGGGCCCGAAACTGGGCGACGGTGCGTTCGAACGGGATGAGCCCGTGAGACAGATCGCCGACGGATTTCTCGAACTTTTTCATCTCGTCGTCTGAGCTCGCGATCGTCCCCGTGACCTTCTCGATCTGCTTGTCGTCCCCGCCGGCAAAGGCCGCCGACAGCTCCTTCGCAAGGAACTCGACCGTGCCACCGACCCCGCCCAGGATCTCCTCGGTCGCGAACAGGTTGGAACGAAAGGCGGCCAGGCCCGGCAAGTTATCGGCCGTGGCCTCGACCTGATCGAGCCGTTTGTGGATCGCCGCCGTCGTGGCCTGCAGCTTCCCGGCGTCGGCCTTCAACCGTTCCAAGGATTGGCTCGCCGCGACGTACCTGGGATCGGCCTGCCGGCTTCCCGCCTTCTTGACGCACGCCTGGATCGACACGACCTGCAAGGCGACGAGCAACGGCAAGATCACCGCGTTCGAGCCGGACAAGCGGCGCATGTCTCAGTTCCTGGGAGCGCCCGCGGCGATCCACTGGCGAACGATCGCGAGGTCGTCGGGCTGCACGCAGCTCCCTACCCCGCAACCGAAGGGCATCTGCGGAAGCATCTCGCACGTCGTCGGATCGCTCTGCGCGCGGTAGAAGGCGCTGTCCTCCGGGGCGCAGGCCTTGACCAGCACGCGCCCTCCACACTTGGTGACCTGGTACGTCGTCAACGTGGTGTACAGCGTCGTATCGTTGTCGGGGAACAGGTTCGGCATCCGGCCGCTGTTGTGGCAATCCCCTCCGCCGCAATAAAAGCCGACGACGGTCTTCACGTCGGACCAGGTCGCGGCGCCCGCGCTGCCACCGGTCGCTGCAGCGGCGCAGGGCGCGCCGCCACCCGTGCCTCCACCACCGCTACCCTCGACGCCGCCCGCGCATGCGCCGACGCCGCCAAGCACGACGAGGAAGGCAAACGTTCGCGCGAGAGCGGGCAGCACTATGTCGCGCGAAGCTCCGTGTACTCGCCGGGATTGGCGATCGTCACCGGCTTGCTCCCGCCGTCCGAGAACATCTTCGTGTCGTCGTACTTGCCGAACTTCGTCACGGGATTCGTGCCGCCCACGGCCGGAAATCCGTCGGCCCCTGCCTTCACGCCGATCGCGTTCATCAGGTTGCAGAAGTACTTGTTGATCGGCATCGTGGCCGTGGTCGGCGGCGTCCCCAGCGAATCGAGCTTGTTCCCCGGCGACTGCCCGCCCATGCAGTCAGAGTCGCTGTTGCCCTGGCTCATGTCGGTCGCGCCCTTCTCGACATTGACGGCCCACCCCTGCTTGAAGTAGCCGCCGGCGCCCCCCGCCTGGAGGATCGGCAGGTTGTTCAGGTTGTGGCTGTTGCCGTCCGACATCTCCTGGAACCAGACGGTGGCGGTGTTGTCGAGCACCGTCTTTCCGGTCCCTTCGCTGACGGAGTCCAGCTTGCCGACGAAGTAAGCGAACAGCTGCGCGTAGTACTTGTCGATGGTGTGAACCATCTCCAGCGCGTTGCTGACGCACGTGCCGCCCTGGTTGGCATTGCCGGTCCGGTGGGAGACGGAGTGCGATTCCAGGGTCAGGCCCAGGTTCTTGTAGACGAAGTTCCCGGGCATCTTGACGAAGATGACGCGGTTGTTGTCGCACAACGCCGTCAGCAGCGTGAGATCCATGAACGTCTTCGCGGCCGTGTCGATGTCGATACTGGTGCCGAGCTTTGACGCCGTCGTGAGCCGGCTGCTCGTCAGGTTCAGCCCGGCCGGGTCGATGGCGGTGGCCATCGTGCACATCCCGCCGTTCGAGCCGGTGCCCGGGGTCGCGTAGTGCAGCAGCTCCGTCCAGTCGCTGACCCTCTGCTGGTCTGCGCGGCTCATCTTGATGGCCTTGTATCGGTTCAGGTCGTCCCGGACGCAGTCGATGATGCTCTTGCCCTTCGCCACCGCGTAGGTGTCCGGGTTCACGCTCCCCGTACCGAACAGCCCCGTGAGGGTGTTGTAGAGCGCCGTCGGCGAGCTCACACCCGCGAAGATCTCCTGGGCCTTGGACCACGAGATGATGTGCATCGTGTTCGTCGAGTTGCCGCTCGCGCCGTTGATCTCGATGAAGAGCGGCGCCGCGCCGTTCCGGTTCACCTGCTGCGCGCAGACGTGATCCAGCGACGGGCCGGTCGGCTTGGCCGCCTGCTTCGGGCTGACGCCCGACGGATCGGACGTGTCGAAGCCGCTGTCGGCGTTCGGGGTCACCGGCTGGCAGGTGAAGAACGACCCGTTGACCTGCGTGTGGGGATCGTTCTTCTGACCGTACGTGCCCTCGTTGCTCCACTCGTTCATGGACCGGACGCCCCGCACCATGAGCAGCTTCTTCGCGTACGGCGCCATCGGCTGCAGCGTATCCATGGCCATGTAGTCGGCCGTGGTCAGCGGGCCATGCGACAGCTTCGGGAACCAGCGGTCGGTCAAGCAGCCGTAGTGCGTGTAGAAGACGATCAGCCGCTGCGGGCTCGCGGCGGTCATTCCCTGCGCTTTCGCCTCCTGCTCGAGGACGGATGGGAGGAAGGGCGCGGCAACGGCCGCACCACCCAGGCCACGGAGCATCGTTCTGCGATTGAATGTTTTCATGCTCTGATTTCCCTTCAGTTCCCAGCGGTCCGCAGGAGGAAGGAGTCCGATTTGGTGAAGTCGGCCATCATGCTGGCGATCGAGTAGCTGGGATCGGCGAGGTTGGTGGTCAGTTGATCGACCACGCAGCCGTCATTCAACGTGGAGGGCCTGTTCGCTGCGAAGTTGACCCACGCCCCGGCGTAGAAGCGCTGCGCGTTCGAGGAGCCCGCGATTCCGGTCATGAGCTCGGCGGCGGTCGACATCGTCTGCTTGTTGACGCCGTCGAAGCTGATGTCGGCCGTCGAGTTGATCGTGCCGCCGAGCGGATCCTTGTCCTGCCAGCCACCGACGGCGTCGTAGTGCTCGAGCACGAAACCGGGCGGATTGACCTTGAGGGCATGGCAGCTGCTGCAAGGCGAGACGCCGGTGAGCGCCTCGATGGCTTCTCGCTGGGTCTTGTAGTTCCCGGTGGGGATGCCCGCCTTCACGGCGTTCGGATCGGGCGTGCCGGTCGGGACGTTGAGGACGCGCCCGGTGATGAACGCTCCACGGAGGATGGGGCTGGTCGAATCGAAATGAGAGAACGTGCTGAGGAAGCCGATGCGGGTCAGGAACCCGGGACGCTTGCTCGCGTCGAGGGACATCTTCACGGGCGTCGTGCTGGAGGACGTGACGCCATAAATCGCCGCGGTGTCCTTGGTGACGAACGCCGTGGGACTCAGGAACAGGTCCTTGAACTTGCCCCCGTTCATCACCACGTCACCGAAGAAGGAGTCGAGCTCCTGCATCGCCGTGTTGTAGGTCCCGGGCTGGAAGCTCGGGTACTTGGTGGTGTCGTGGGTGTTGTTGTTGACCCAGTGCGAACCGGTCGAGATGTCGGCGTAACGCTGGTGGAAGGAAGTCGCGACGCCCGTCGCCTTGGGATCGGCGAGCAGGCGCTTCGCCTGCGCCGCAACCAGGTCCGGCGTCCCGAGCTGGTTGTTGTCTGCCGCGGCGCTGAGCATGGGGTCGGGGAGATCGTTCCAGAGGAGAAGGGACAGCTTCGTCGCGGTCTCGAAGTTGTTCAGCTTGAAGGACGAGCCTTGCGGGCTGTCCGTCGCGAGCTGAGGGACCATGATGAAGGTGGGCGAAGCGAGGAAGGCCTCGAGGATTGCCTCGGCGACGTCCGCGGACGTATGCGTCTGGGTCAGGCTGTTGAACCGCATGAAGCTGGTGACCTCGGCGTCGGTCAGCGGACGGCGGAACGCCTTGCGACCGAACGTCTTGATGGTGTCGGTGAGACAGCTGGCGGAAGCCGCGTCGCAGGTGATGAACTTCGCCTTCGCGGTGGCGTTGCCCATGACCTGGTTGGCGATCAACCCGGCTGCGCTCAGGTACCCGTTCCAGGTGACATCGGTGAGGCTGCCGTCAGAGTCGGCGCCGATCAGAGTCAGGACGTCGGCGCCGGGAGTGATGCCGAACAGACTGTTGATCACCGTCGCGTACTGGACCTTCGTCAGCCGCGGAATCTGGCTCGATGCCGGAATGCCGGGCGCGCAGTTGGAGGTCGGAGGCACCACGATCCCCGTGCCGCCCGTGCCGGTCGGGTCGGCGCCCCCGGTGCTGCCGGCCGATCCGGCGGGGCCGGCGGTGCCCGCTGTGCCGGATCCGGTGGACCCCGAACCGCCGGAGCTCGTGTGACCAACCTGACCGCTGCAGGCGGCCAGCGAGGTTGCCAGCAAGATCAAAAGACCGTTGCGAATGGAGTGGATCATTTGCATGTCATCCCGTCCTTCTGCTGGAGGCACAGCTATCCCGACGGTCTCGGATCCAGACAGGCGGACGCCTCCGAATTCGATCGACCTTTGGCCGAAGTGACCCCTGGCGAGTTCGCGCAGACGGCGAGCCCTTCGGACTTTTTTTTCAGCGCGTTCTGAAACGCGGCGTTGTCACCAAACGGGAACGACGACCGAATCTCGCGACGTTCTGCCTACAGATGTCGCGGCCTTCTGAGATCAGCTCACCCGAAATGACCGCCGGTGCAGAATTCCGAACGTTATGGGACGAAGCCGCGCTTGTTTGCGCAATCCAGCGACCGCGATGTCCGTCTCACGAGCGGAGCGCCGCCAGGAACTGTGACAGCCGCTTGAACTTGATGTAGGCGTCTTCGTAGCTGGCGTGGTCCACCGACCAGACAGCGGGGTCGGTCGATCGGTCGCAGAGATCGAGGCTGTAGAAGAAGCCCGTGTCGCTGCTGGCGAACGTCACAAGGAGGCGGCGCTTGCCGTCGACGACGAGATCGGGATTCTCGTTTCCTCCCCCAAACGCCAGCACCCTGGGCTCTCCTCCGCCGGAGTCGACCAGTTGGAGGTCGCTTGTGCGGAAGTCGACGTTTTCGAGGAACCCGTAAACCGCTGGCGGCACCTCGGTGACCTGGCCCTGGGGATCAACGCTCTCCCAAGGGTCACCATGAGGCACCCAGAACGAACTGCCGACGGAGACCGGGCGCGGGGCATTCGGGTCGAACGGGACCACGACGGCCCGCAGCCGCTGAAGTTCGGCTGTGACCGCCGGCGCCCACGGCGGCATCTGGTCCGGGCGCGCTCCGTCCGCCGC
>Ga0207708_10001002_pt1 | contig 21137 bp, 14 predicted proteins | sample KBSK5101metaG_FD_184340 | JGI IMG/M metagenome (GOLD analysis project Ga0207708, IMG submission 184340) | Corn, switchgrass and miscanthus rhizosphere microbial communities from Kellogg Biological Station, Michigan, USA - KBS K5-10-1 metaG... | ecosystem: Host-associated > Plants > Roots >...
ATGGTCATCACCATCCCGATCATTATCTTTGTACTCATCTTCCAACGACGGATCGTCGCCGGCCTGACGTCCGGTGCGGTGAAGGGATAGCTCCATGGCCGAAATTGTGTTGGACCGGGTGACCAAGAGTTACCCCAACGGCGCGACGGCCGTGAAAGACCTGTCGATCACGATCGCCGACGGCGAGTTCATCATCCTGGTCGGGCCTTCCGGCTGCGGGAAGTCCACCACGCTGAACATGATTGCCGGCCTCGAGGATATCTCCGCAGGCGAGCTGCGTATCGGCGGTCAGCGGGTCAACGAGAAGGCGCCCAAGGACCGCGACATCGCGATGGTGTTCCAGTCGTACGCGCTCTATCCGCACATGACCGTCCGGCAGAACATCGCCTTCCCGCTGACGTTGGCCAAGGCGAAGAAGGCCGAAATCGCCCAGAAGGTCGAGGAGACCGCGAAAATCCTTGACCTGACCGACTTTCTGGATCGCAAGCCTGCCCAACTGTCGGGCGGTCAACGCCAGCGGGTCGCGATGGGACGCGCGATCGTGCGCAATCCCAAGGCGTTCCTGATGGACGAGCCGCTGTCGAATCTCGACGCCAAGCTGCGCGTCCAGATGCGCTCGGAGATCGCGCGGCTGCAGAACCGATTGGGCACGACGACGGTTTACGTCACGCACGACCAGACCGAGGCCATGACACTCGGCGACCGTGTGGTGGTGCTGCTGGCCGGCGTCGCCCAGCAGGTCGGCACGCCCGAGCAGCTGTACAACCGGCCGGCCAACCTGTTCGTCGCGGGATTCATCGGATCGCCGTCGATGAACTTCTTCCCGGCCACCCTGACCGACGTCGGTGTGCGCCTGCCGTTCGGTGAAGTCACGCTCACCCAAGAGGTGCACGACCTGCTGGCGCGACACCCCAAGCCGAACAACGTGATCGTCGGCGTGCGCCCCGAGCATCTCGAGGATGCCGCGCTGATCGACACCTACGCGCGGATCCGCGCGCTCACATTCGAGGTGAAGGTCGATTTCGTCGAATCGCTTGGTGCCGACAAGTACGTCCACTTCAAGAGCGAAGGAGCGGGTGCGCACGCTGCCCAGCTGGCTGAGCTCGCCGCCGATTCCGGAGTCGATGAAAACGAGTTCGTCGCACGCGTTTCCACCGAGTCGAAGGTCACGCCGGGCCAGACCATGGAGCTGGCTTTCGACACCTCCAAGATCGCGATCTTCGACGCGGACACCGGCGTGAACCTGACGATCGAGCCGACGGGCGCGCAAGAGCCGCCTGCGCCGAGCGCGGCGCCCGCACCATCGGGTGAGCAGACGCCAACACCGCCGCCGACCGACCAGACTCCGCCACTACCGGCCGAGTGATCGACGTCCTGGCGGAGGTGCGCGCACACCTGCGTGAGCACTTCGCCCGGTCGGGGACCAGCGCAGAAGCCGACGAAGCCAGCGTGACATTTCTGGGTACCGAGCGCATTGACGTGCTGCGGTTCGGCCCCACTGCCGACGGGGTCAGTCACTATGTGTCGGTTGGCTGTTCGCGCCATCCGATGTTCGACCCGACGGAGATGGTGACCGATGCGCTGCACGGTCCGCGGGCCGAGGTCGTCGTCGCATTGCGCGGCCGGTCGCCGTCCGGCCTTGCCCGCTCCATCGCGATCCTGGCCGCGGCGCCCGCCGTCGAAGGACTGATACTCGAACCCGACGGATTGATCGATCTGGAATCGCCGCTGTGGGAGTCGACCCCGTTCACGGCGTTCCTATTGGGCCGCAGCGAGATTGACGACGTTCCGCTGACCGCACCGCTGCCACCCGTCACAGTGCTGTCGGCCACCCCGATTACTGCGACCGAGGCCGCGTGGGTGCGACTCAAGGGTGCCGACGCCATGCGGGACGCGTGGCAGCAGGACGGCGTCGACGTCCTCGACCAGTCCAGGTCTGCAGCGCGACCGAGCTAGGTTCCCCACGCGCGAACGTTCCTTACCGCTCGAAAAATCGCCAAATTTTCGAGCGGTAAGGAACGTTCGGCGAGATCAGAGCCAGTGGTTGCGCCGGAACGTCCGGTGCAACAGCGTGCACACGACCGCCATCAACACCAGCACTGCCGGATAGCCCCACACCTGATGCAGTTCGGGCATGTGGTCGAAGTTCATCCCGTAGATGCCCGCGAGTGCGGTCGGCACTGCCGCGATGGCCACCCACGCCGAGATCTTGCGCATGTCGACGTTCTGCTGCATGGCCACCTTGCCCAGCGCGGCCTGCACGAGCGAGCTGAGCATGTCGTCGTAACTGGCGATCCGGTCGGAGGCCTGGATGTTGTGGTCCAGCACATCGCGCAGGTACCGACGGACCTCGATGGAGATCAGATCGTTGTGGTCGGTGCCCATTCGCTGCAGCGCCAGCGTCAACGGCGCGACCGCCCTGCGCAGCTCGACGACCTCGCGCTTGAGCAGATAGATGCACTCGATGTTCGTCTGCGTCAGCGGCGAGAAGATGTCTTCTTCCATCGCGTCGATGTCGGTCTCGATCAGATCGGTGATGTCCAGATAACTGTCGACGACGTGGTCGGCGATCGCATGCATGATTGCGTACGGACCGAGCTTGAGGATCGCGGGGGAGGCGTCGAGTTGCTTGCGCACCCCGGCCAGACCGCCGTGTTCGCCGTGCCGGACAGTGACCACGAAATCGGCTCCGACGAAGATCATGATCTCGCCGGTCTCGACGATCTCGCGCGCGTGCACCATCGATACGTGCTCGACGTATTTAACGGTCTTGAGCACCAGGAACAACGTCTTGTCGTAGCGCTCCAGCTTGGGCCGCTGATGCGCATGCACGGCATCCTCGACGGCCAGTTCGTGCAGGCAGAACACGTCGGCAACGGCCTGCATCTGGTGCTCATCGGGTTCGTGCAGGCCGATCCAGACGAACGCTTCCTTGCCTTCGCGTTCGAGTTCATGCACCTTGTTCAGCGCGCCGGCGTGGGTGTACTTGCCGGGCGCCCGCTGACCATCGACATAAATGCCGCAGTCGACCATGGCCCGCGCCACGGGTACGTGAATGGACTTGGCGTCCGTGTGTGTCGGCTTGGGTCGTACGACCGGTCGAAGCGATGGAGGCAAACCCCGAAACGATGGCATCGGCTCACCCTCCCCGTGAAAGAACAGTTGCGCAGGTCCGATCGAGCGCCGTTAATGCTACGCGCGCGGCTATACCCGCACCGTCGATGAGCAGGTACGTCCCGAAGATTCACAGCTGAGCCGGGTGCGCTAGTTTCGTCCAGGACCCAACCGAAGCCCAAGGAGCATCTGACGTGAGCACAACTCCCCTCAAGGTCGCGGTCACCGGTGCCGCCGGCCAAATCGGCTACAGCCTGTTGTTCCGCCTGGCGGCAGGATCGCTGCTCGGCGAGGACCGCCCGATCGAACTGCGTCTGCTCGAGATCGAGCCGGCTCTCAAGGCTCTCGAGGGTGTCGTGATGGAGCTCGACGACTGCGCGTTCCCGCTGCTCGCAGGTGTCGAGATCGGCGCGGACCCGAACAAGATCTTCGACGGCGCGAACCTGGCCCTGCTTGTCGGCGCCCGTCCGCGCGGGCCGGGCATGGAGCGCGGCGACCTGCTCGAGGCCAACGGCGCGATCTTCACGGCGCAGGGCAAGGCGCTCAATTCGGTCGCCGCGGACGACATCCGGATCGGTGTGACGGGCAACCCGGCCAACACCAACGCGCTGATCGCGATGAGCAACGCGCCCGACATTCCGAAGGAGCGGTTCTCCGCGCTGACCCGCCTCGACCACAACCGGGCGATCAGCCAGCTGGCCAAGAAGACCGGCGCCAAGGTCACCGACATCAAGAAGATGACGATCTGGGGCAACCACTCGGCCACCCAGTACCCCGACATCTTCCACGCCCAGGTCGGCGGGAAGAACGCCGCCGAGGTCGTCAACGACCAGGCCTGGGTGGAGAACGACTTCATCCCTACGGTGGCCAAGCGCGGCGCGGCGATCATCGACGCCCGCGGCGCCTCGTCGGCTGCGTCGGCCGCATCGGCGACCACCGATGCCGCCCGGGACTGGCTGCTGGGTAGCCCGAAGGACGACTGGGTGTCGATGGCGGTCATCTCCGACGGCAGCTACGGCGTGCCGGAGGGTCTGATCTCCTCGTTCCCGGTGACCACCAAGGACGGAAACTGGTCGATCGTGCAGGGGCTGAAGATCGACGACTTCTCCCGCGGCCGGATCGACAAGTCGACCGCTGAGCTGGCCGATGAGCGCCAGGCCGTCACCGAACTGGGTCTCATCTGAGACAGGGGCAATTAGATTACCTACCAGTTCGTCAGTAACGTGAGGCGAGTGTCCGATAAGCCAGAGAATCCGCAGGTCGTCATCACTGACGAGGAGATCTTCGAGGCGCACGTAGCGGGCAAGCTCTCGGTCGAGCTGAAGTCACCGCTGGATACCCAGCGTGCCTTGTCGATCGCCTACACCCCGGGTGTGGCGCAGGTGAGTCGCGCGATCGCCGCCGATCACACCCTGGCCGCCCGCTATACGTGGGCCAACAGGTTGGTGGCCGTCGTCAGCGACGGCAGCGCGGTGCTCGGCCTCGGTGACATCGGCCCGGCGGCGTCGCTGCCTGTGATGGAGGGCAAGTGCGGCTTGTTCAAGGCCTACGGCGACCTCGACGCAATCCCGATCGTGCTGGACACCAAGGATCCCGACGAGATCGTCGAGACCCTGGTGCGGTTGCGGCCGACGTTCGGCGCCGTCAACCTCGAGGACATCTCGGCGCCGCGCTGCTTCGAGATCGAACGACGCCTCATCGAGGCGCTCGACTGCCCGGTGATGCACGACGACCAGCACGGGACCGCGATCGTCGTGCTCGCGGCGATGATGGGCGCGACCAAAGTGCTCGACCGCGATATCGCATCGCTGCGCGTCGTGATCTCCGGCGTCGGCGCGGCAGGCATGGCGTGCGCGAACATCCTTCTGGCCGCTGGTGTTTCGGACATGACGGTGCTGGACTCCCGCGGCATACTGCACCCGCATCGCGAGGATCTGACACCGGTGAAGCTCGATTTGGCGCGGCGCACCAACCCAGACGGCCTTTCCGGCGGAATGGTGGAGGCACTGAAAGGTGCTGACATGTTCCTCGGGCTTTCGGGCGGCATCGTGCCCGAAGAGCTAATTGCGACGATGGCTCCCAACGGAATTGTGTTCGCGCTGTCCAACCCCGACCCGGAGATTCGACCGGAGATCGCCGCCAGACATGCCGCGGTGGTGGCGACCGGTCGTAGCGACTACCTGAATCAGATCAACAACGTGCTCGCGTTCCCCGGTGTGTTCCGCGGCGCGCTGGACGCCGGTGCCCACCGGATCACCGAGAAGATGAAGGTGGCTGCGGCCGAGGCGATCTTCGGGGTGGTGGGCGACGACCTCGCTCCCGAGTTCATCGTGCCGAGCCCGCTGGATCCGCGTGTCGGCCCGGCGGTTGCGGCGGCGGTGGCCGCGGTGGCCGCTGAGATCTGATCGGCCCGATGCGCGTCTGCCGCGGCAGCGGCGCAATCGGCTTGGGCCAGTTGGCGTCCATATTCCTCTCGCTCGTCGTTGTCGGCTGCGGGAGCCACGCCGGCCCGCCGTCGATCGCGGTCGGCTCGACGTCCGAACCCGACTCGAAGTTGGTGGCGCACCTGTATGCGGCGGCGCTGCGGTTCTACGGCAGCCCCGCACACGTGCTTTCGGTGCAGGATCCGGTGAGCGAGCTGGACCCGGGGAAGGTTCGAGTTGCGCCGGGGTTCACCGGCCAGCTGCTGCAGAGGTTCGACCCCGACGCCGCCGCGCGGTCGGACGCGCAGGTGTACGGCACGATGGTGTCGGTGCTACCCGAAGGTGTCGCGGCAGGTGACTACACGACTTCGGCGGAGGACAAGCCCGCGGTCGCGGTCACCGAGCGGACCGCCGAAGCGTGGGGTGGTCGCGACCTGACGGCCGCGGTTCGCAATTGCGCGAAGGTGGTCGCCGGCGCATTGGAGAACACGCAGCCACCTTCGAAGGTCGGCCCGTGCCCGATGCCGAAGCCACGCGAATTCCCGGACAATGCAACGCTTTTTGCCGCGTTGCGCGCCGGTCAGATCAATGCCGCGTGGACGACGACCGCGACGCCGAACATTCCGTCCGAGCTGATGGTGCTCTCCGATAAGACCGCACTGGTCCGGGCCGAGAACCTCGTTCCGCTGTACCGGCGCAACGAACTGAATGAGCAACAGGTGCTGGCTCTCAACGAGGTGGCGGGTGTGCTCGACACCGGGTCGCTGGCCGACATGCGTCGACAAGTCGCCGAGGGCAAGGAGCCGGGACTGGTGGCGGATGCGTGGCTCGACGCCCACCCGTTGGGCCGCTAGCGCGTTACTTCTTTACAGTTTGTTGACAGCGAATTTGGTTGACGGCGACAGGTTGTCAGCCTTTACTTGGGTTAGGCGCGTCGGGCGGTCCGGCGCGTTCAATCGTGTTGAGAGTGAGGTGAGCGGCACATGCCGGACGACAGTATCGCGCGGGATGCGATTGCTCCCTTGCGGATCGGTCACTAGGCGTAACGCCCTTCCCCGCTAGTGGTCAGTGCGACCACTGGATCTGTCTGGTTTGTGCCCGTGTCATCCCGAGTGGGATGGGAGTGCGGCATGCCGTCAAAAGTAATGGGCCTGATTAAGGTTGCCTGCAAGACATTTCAGGTGACTCGCGCATGACATCGATGCGAACCTTTCCGGCCCAGGGCGCGCTCGTCCGGCCCGCGCGCAACTGGGTTGCCGACGCCGTCGTCTTCGTCGCCGCCGCAACGCTGCTGTGGCTGGTCGTACGGCTGGCCAGTAGTGCAAACGTCCCGTGGACGGTCGAGCATGCACCGTCGACCGTTTCCACCGATCCGGCAAACCTTCCGTACTACGCCGCGCGGTCGTTGTTGCGCATGTTCGTGGCGTTGGCACTGTCGGTCGTGTTCACTTTCGTGTACGCGACCGCGGCCGCCAGGCTCCGTCGGGCCGAGAAGGTCTTGATCCCACTGCTGGACATCCTGCAGTCGGTCCCGATTCTGGGTTTCCTGTCGATCACGATCACCGGCTTCATCGCGCTGTTTCCCGGATCGGCCCTGGGTTTGGAGTGTGCATCGATCTTCGCGATATTCACCTCGCAGGCCTGGAACATGACGTTCGCGTTCTACTACTCGCTGAAATCGCAGCCGCGTGAACTCGACGAGGCATCACGGTTGTTGCGGCTGTCGCGGTGGCAGCGGTTCTGGCGCGTCGACGTGCCCAGCGGCATAATCCCGCTGGTCTGGAACGGCATGATGAGCTTCGGCGGCGGCTGGTTCTTCCTGACCGCCTCGGAAGCGTTGAGCGTCAACAACCATCAGTTCGCGCTGCCGGGAATCGGTTCCTACGTGGCCGCTGCCAGTGATGACGGCGAGCTCGGCAAGGTGTTGCTCGCGATCGCAGTCATGATCCTGATGGTCGTCGGGGTCAATGTGCTGTTCTGGCGGCCGCTTACAGCTTGGGCGGATCGCTTTCGGGTCGAGGAGTCGGAGGGGGCCGAGGCGCCTCGCAGCCTCATGCTCGACCTCCTGCGGCGCTCGCGCATCCCTCGGGCGGTTGGCCAAACCTTCGGCAAGCTGGTGTATCCGATCGACCGCGCTTTCGCCCCGTTGGGGGTCGCCGAGCATCCGCTGCGGACGTCGGCAATGCGCCGCCGGGCCGGCGACTGGGCGTTCGGCGCCCTACTCGGCGTCGCCATCGGTTATGGCGTGTACCGGCTTATTGAATTCATCGGTAGCACAGTTGGTTTCGGCGAGGTCGGTCACGCGCTGCTCCTTGGGCTTGCGACCTTCGGCCGTGTCGTCGTGGTCGTCATCTTCGCAACGCTGATCTGGGTCCCCCTCGGAGTGTGGATCGGGTTGAACCCCAAGATATCTCGTCTCGCACAGCCGGTCGTGCAGGTGCTGGCGTCGTTCCCCGCGAATTTTCTATTCCCCATGTTCGCTGCAGTGTTGGTGGTGACGGGCATCAGCCTGAACGTGGGTGGCATCGTGCTGATGGCTCTCGGTTCGCAGTGGTACATCTTGTTCAATGTGATCGCTGGGGCCAGCGCGATACCCAACGACCTGCGGGAAGCGGCAGCCAACCTGCAGCTGCCGCGAACGTTGCGGTGGCGCAAGTTGATCCTGCCCGCCATCTTCCCGAGCTATGTTACCGGCGGCATAACTGCCGCCGGGGGAGCGTGGAACGCGTCGATCGTGGCCGAGGTCGTGTCCTACCACGGGATTACGCTGACGGCGACCGGACTCGGCGCATACATCAGGGACGCCACGGCGGACGGGGACTCCGGTCGCATCCTCGTCGGGGTGATCGTCATGAGCTGCTACGTGGTCGCCATGAATCGGTTCTTCTGGCGTCGGCTCTACGCGCTGTCCGAACGGCGCTTTTCCCTGTCCTGACACGGCTTTGAACGAGGAGGTATCACGATGAGAATCGATGATGAGGTGCTGGTCAAGGTCGAGCATCTCGACAAGAGCTTCACCGGTGCGGCAGGCGACACCCTGTTGGTCCTGGACGACATCAGTCTCGACCTGCATGCCGGTGAGATCGTGGCGCTGCTCGGCAGGTCCGGATCGGGGAAGTCGACGCTGCTGCGCTCCATCGCCGGCCTGATCGCCCCGACGAGCGGGTCGGTGCGCTACCGCGGTGCGGAGTTGAACGGCGCGAACCCCGGCGCCGCGATGGTGTTTCAGACCTTCGCGCTGATGCCGTGGTTGACGGTGCAGGACAATGTCGAGCTGGGGCTCGCGGCACGCGGTGTCCCGCCCGCTGAACGGCACGGTCGCGCCCTTCGGGCGATCGACCTCATCGGCCTCGATGGGTTCGAATCCGCCTATCCCAAGGAGCTTTCGGGCGGTATGCGGCAACGAGTCGGCTTCGCTCGTGCGCTGGTGCTCGAACCGGACGTGTTGCTGATGGACGAACCGTTCTCCGCGCTCGACGTGCTGACCGCCGAGAACCTGCGCACCGAACTGATGGCGCTGTGGACCGGCCAGAATTTCCCCACCCAGGCGATCTGCCTTGTCACCCACAACATCGAGGAGGCTGTGCTACTTGCCGACAGGGTGATCGTGTTGGGCGACAACCCCGGCCACATCCGCGCGGAGGTTCCCATCGGCCTCGAGCGGCCACGCGACCGCCGGTCGACGACGTTCGCAGGCCTGGTCGACAAGCTGTACGAACTCCTCACCGGTACCGAACCCGGCGCCCCTGAACCGGAGCCGACCCAGGCCTCACCGACGACTCGGCCGCTACCGAAGGCGACGGTGGGCGGCATTGCCGGTCTCGTCGAGATCGTCTACGCGCAAGGCGGACATGCTGACATGCCCGATATCGCCAACGAACTCAACTTCGCGATCGACGATCTGCTCCCGCTGGTCGACGCCGCCGCCTTGCTCGACCTACTTTCCGTTCGCAGCGGCGACCTCGAACTGACCTCCGTCGGAACTGAATTCACCACCGCCGACATCCAAACCAGCAAACAGATCTTCGGTGGGCAGGTGCGCACCCGCGCGCCCCTCGTCCGCACGATCTGTAAGGCCCTTGCCGCGAGCGCTGACGGCAGCCTGCGCGCGGGTTTCTTTCTCGACCTGCTCAGCCGCGGATTCGGGCCAGACGATGCGAAGCAACAACTCGACACCGCGATCGACTGGGGCCGCTACGGCGAGTTGTTCGACTATCACACCGACACCGACCAGATAACTGCTGACCCCGCCGCAGGAGTGTTCGCGCCGCCGACCTAACCCCCACTACCGCGAGTTGGGGGCACCTCCCCGCGTGCAAGGGGGAGCGTGTCTGCACACCGACACACCGACACACCGCAAACTGCGGACATTCTGCGCACGTTCGCGGGCCGCGAGGTTTCGAGTAGTGCGGTACTCAGGGCGCCGAGCCCGGTCGGTGGCATGCTAAGCAGCGCAAGCGGATCGCGTTGCACCAACACAATCCGATGGGGGTAGGAAGACATGGCGCTGCAGTATGGCGTGTTGCGGGCACGGTTCGACAGGGCCAAGCGCGAAGACGGGTTGAGTACACCGCACCTTCAGATCCGGGCACTCGACTCGACAGGGCAGCCGTGGCGGGTGGCCGTCAATGTGCAGTCGCAGGATCACAGCGAGGTGGTCTTCTGGATCGTTGACCCACTTGTAGGCCACCCGATCGTCGATTCGTTGTCGACGAGGCCGTCGGGGTTCAGCCCGGCCGGGCCCAATGCGACCACGTCGCTGGACTACGTCACCGCACCACTGTTCGACTTCTCGCGTGGCCGGGTACTGCCGCCCAGCGGTAGCGCCAATGCCGACGACCTGCAGGACCTGCTGGGGTTGTACCTCGACCAGTGCAAGGCCGCCGGTGGTGAGCTGTTCACCTTTGGAATGAAGTTCGACTCGAACCGCCACCTGCCGATCGACGCGGAGTTCGGAAACACCGACGGGCTGCACGGCGTTCACGACATCCACATGATGCAGGGCAATGTCGGTGAACACGCCGGGGACAACGGCGCATTCCGCGACGGTGCCCTACTGCTCGCCTTCCCCGACCGGATCGTGGGCATTTTCTTGGCGTTTCAGACACAGCGCATTCCCACCGACGGCAACGGCAGGCCCCGATCCGATGCCAAGCCGTTGTCGTCGCTGATCGCACCGGGCCCGCCGACGCCCGTCACCCCCACCGGATCGGCGGTATACCTCGAGCGCGCACTGATCAACCCGGCCGGAGCCGATCCGGGGCACGAGGTGGTCGTGCTCGGGAACTGCGCCACCACGCCGCATAAGCTGGCGGGGTGGCAGTTGGTCGATCGCAACGGCCGCATCACTGACCTCGACATCGAGATCGGCGCTGGGGCATCGGCGTTGGTGCCACTCGACGGCACGGGCGTGCAACTCGGCAACGGTGGCGGAAACGTCGTGCTGCGGGACGAACAGGGTGATCAGGTCGACAGCGTCACCTACTCCGCGCAGGACGCCGGTCCATCGGACCGCTTCATCCGCTTCCGCCGGTAGCGATTCGCCCTCGGCGTCAGCGTGCTTCGGGCACTATCCGCGACATCACCGTCGAGAACAGTCGCTGGTAGCGCGACCCCGTGATGCGGACGATGAGGTCCAGCGCCGTGGCATCGGGGCCGACGAGTACGCGGGCCTTGTTCTTGCGAACACCGTCGAGGATGATCCGCGCGGCCTTCTCCGGTGTCGTGTTGGCGAGCATCTTGTCGAAGGTCTTCGTCAGCTGCGCCTTGTCGACGCTGTCCACGGCGGTCATGTTGCGCACGATGTTGGTCTTGATGCCGCCCGGATGCACGGTCGTCACCTTCACCGGATGCCCGGCCAACTCCATTTCCTGTCGCAACGCCTCTGTGAAGCCGCGAACCGCGAACTTGGCCGCGTTGTAGGCGCCCTGCCCGGGCACCGAGAACAGCCCGAAGATGCTCGAGACGTTGATGACGTGGCCGTCGCCGGATTCGATCAGATGGGGAAGGAACACCTTGGTGCCGTTGACGACGCCCCAGAAGTCGACGTCCATCACCTTTTCGATGTCCTTGAACTGGCTGACCTCGATGTCACCGGCGAATGCAATGCCCGCGTTGTTGTAGATCTGGTTGACCTTGCCGAAGTGCTTCTTGACCGCGTCGGCATATAACTCGAACGCCTCGCGCTCGGTGACATCCAGCCGGTCGACCTTCACCGACGCCCCGATGGCCTTCAATCGCTCCTCGGTCACTGCCAGGCCCTCGGCATCGACGTCGCTGATCGCCACGCTGGCGCCCGAGCGAGCCAGCTCGGTGGCCAGCGCCTGTCCGATGCCCGACCCCGCGCCCGTCACCACCGCGACCTTCCCGGCGAAGCCCTCCATAGCCGCACTCCTCGTGTCAGTTGACTCGCGTCGAGGTTAGTCGGTACCCGCGGTCCCGCCTAACCGGGCCTATGCCGGTTTGGTGGCCGTGATCAAGTGGGTGCCCATCCCAGGACCCCACCACATTCGCCAGCCCAGGCTGCGGCGACGGGCGTCGGTCCAGCCGAGGGCGCGTAGTTGACGCACGTGGTGCCCGGTGGCCCAGATGTCGGCGAGGATGAGTCGGCCACCTGGGCGCAGCACGCGGGCGGCCTCACTGATGGCCTTCGAGCGGGCCTCCGGGCTCGGAATGTTGTGCACGACGAGGCTGCTGACGATCACGTCGACGCTGTTGTCGTCGAATGGCAGCTCGGTGATGTCCGCGGTGCGCACCTCGACGCGATCGGCCACGCCCTCGAGCTCGGCATTGCGCAGCGTGTTCTGCTGCGAGTTGTCGGTTTGGTCGGCCCGCCAGATGTCGACGCCGATCGCGCGGCCGTTGGGCAGCAGCTTGGCGGCCGCGAGCAGGACCGCGCCTCGCCCGCAGCCGAGGTCGAGCAGCGTCTCATCGCCGCGCAGTCGCAGCCCCTCGAGGATCTCCGCCCACACCTCGAACTTCCCGATGCGTGTCGTGCGAATGAACAGCGCCGCCGTCGTGACGATGAACGCACCCGTGCCGCCGGCCACCGCGGCGGCGACAGGCTTGCCGCGCACGAGACATCTGGCTGCATAAGCGAGCAAGCCGGCACTGACGGCCCCGACGATCTTTGCCGCGGTCGGCGCGGACACCCTCCGGTAATCCCCGTCGAAACCGTAGTCGGCCCTGTGTTGGCGAACGTCTACGACAGTCATCTACCCACGGTAGATCGCTGCGAGCGCCCATGCGGCGCTGTGTATTTCGCCTCCAATCGGCTGTGAACTCGCTGTACGTGCACGTGAGAGGCGACAGGGCGTGTCCATCGACGGTGCTCGTGAAACTAGCTGCCGAACGCCTCGTCGATGATCTCCTGCTGCTCCACCGCGTGCACCTTCGACGAGCCCGACGACGGCGCCGACATCGCGCGCCGCGAAATCCGTTTGATGCCGGCCAACGTGTCCGAGCACACTTCCGGAAGCGTGAGCCCGAACGTCGGCCACGCGCCCTGGTTCGCCGGCTCCTCCTGCACCCAGAAGAACTGCTCGGCGTTCGGATACCGGTCGAGGGTCTCCTTGAGCCGCCGCCTCGGCAGCGGGGCCAGCTGCTCGATGCGCACGATCGCGACGTCGTCGCGCTGATCCTTGTTCTTGCGAGCGACCAGCTCGTAGTAGAGCTTGCCGCTGGTCAACAGGATTCGGCGCACCTTGTTGCGGTCACCGGTGCCCTCTTCGTAGGTGGGCTCCTCGATCACCGACCGGAACTTCATCTCGGTGAAGTCCCTCAGGTCGCTGACTGCGGCCTTGTTGCGCAGCATCGACTTCGGCGTGAACACAATCAGCGGGCGATGGATCCCGTCCAGGCCGTGCCTGCGCAGCAGGTGGAAATAGTTCGCCGGCGTCGACGGCACCGCTATCGTCATCGAGCCCTCCGCCCACAACAACAGGAACCGCTCGATGCGTCCCGACGTGTGATCCGGACCCTGCCCCTCTTGGCCGTGCGGCAGCAGCAGCACCACATCGGAGAGCTGGCCCCACTTGGCCTCGCCGGAGCTGATGAACTCGTCGATGATCGACTGCGCACCGTTGACGAAATCGCCGAACTGAGCCTCCCACAACACAAGTGCGTCGGGGTTGCCGACGGAGTAGCCGTATTCGAAGCCCACCGCGGCGTACTCGGACAGCGCCGAGTCGTACACCATGAACTTGCCACCGGTCGATGTGCCGTCGGTATTGGTGGTGAGCAGCTGCAGCGGGGTGAACTCCTGACCGGTCTTGCGGTCGATGATCACCGAATGACGCTGGGTGAATGTGCCGCGCCGGGTGTCCTGCCCGGAAAACCGGATCGTCTTGCCTTCGGCCAGGAATGAACCGAGCGCCAGCAGCTCCGCGAACGCCCAGTCGACCTTGCCTTCGTAGGCCATCTCCCGGCGCTTGTCCAGCACCGGCTTGACGCGCGGATGTACGTTGAAGCCATCGGGAAACGCCAAGTGCGCGTCGCCGATTCGGGCCAGCAACGACTTCTCCACGGCGGTGTTCATGCCGGCGGGGATCATTTGGTCCGACTCGACCGACTCACTCGGTTCAATCGCATGTTTCTCGAGGTCACGAACTTCGTTGAAGACCCGCTCCAGCTGTCCCTGATAGTCGCGCAGGGCGTCTTCGGCCTCTTTCATCGAGATGTCACCGCGGCCGATCAACGCTTCGGTGTAGGTCTTGCGGGATCCGCGCTTGGTGTCGATGACGTCGTACATGTATGGCTGCGTCATCGACGGGTCGTCGCCCTCGTTGTGCCCGCGCCTGCGGTAGCACAGCATGTCGATGACGACGTCCTTCTTGAATTGCTGCCGGAAGTCCATGGCCAGCCGCGCCACCCAGACACACGCCTCGGGGTCGTCGCCGTTGACGTGGAAGATCGGCGCGCCGATCATTTTCGCGACGTCGGTGCAGTATTCCGACGACCGGGAGTCCCCTGGCGATGTGGTGAACCCGATCTGGTTGTTGACGATGATGTGGATCGTGCCTCCGGTGCGGTACCCGCGCAGCAGCGCCAGGTTCAGCGTTTCGGCCACCACGCCCTGGCCGGCGAACGCGGCGTCGCCGTGCAGCATCATCGGCACGACGGAGAAGCCGTCGGGCCCGTCGCCCTTGTCGAGCAGGTCCTGCTTCGCGCGCACCAGGCCCTCGAGCACCGGGTCGACGGCCTCCAGATGCGACGGGTTGGCGACCAGCGACACCTGAATGTCGTTGTCGCCGAACATCTGGATGTAGTTACCGGTGGCGCCCAGGTGATACTTGACGTCGCCGGAGCCGTGCGCCTGCGACGGGTTCAAGTTGCCCTCGAACTCGCTGAAGATCTGTGAGTACGGCTTGCCGACGATGTTGGCCAGCACGTTGAGCCGTCCGCGGTGGGGCATGCCGATCACGACCTCGTCGAGCGCGTGCTCGGCGGCCTGGTCGATCGCCGCGTCCATCATCGGAATGACGGTCTCCGCACCTTCGAGCGAGAATCGTTTCTGCCCAACGTATTTCGTCTGCAGGAACGTCTCGAATGCCTCTGCCGCATTCATCTTGGACAGAATGTACTTCTGCTGTGCGACGGTCGGCTTGTCGTGTTTGACCTCGATCCGCTCCTGCAGCCACTTCTGCTGCTCGGGCTCGAGGATGTGCGTGTATTCGACGCCGACGTGGCGGCAGTACGCGTCGCGCAGCAGACCCAGCACGTCGCGCAGCTTCTTGTGCTCGGCGCCGGCGAAGCCGTTGACCTTGAACTCGCGGTCCAGGTCCCACAGCGTCAGGCCGTGCGAGTTCACATCGAGGTCGGGGTGGCTGCGGAAGCGGGTCTTGTCCAGCCGCAGCGGGTCGATGTCGGCCATCAGGTGGCCGCGGTTGCGGTACGCCGCGATCAGCTCGAGGACGCGGCCGTTCTTGTCCTCGATCGAGTCGGGGTTGTCGGTGCGCCAGCGCACAGGCTCGTACGGGATGCCCAGTTCGCGGAAGATCTCGTCGAAAAAGTCGTCGGACAGCAGCAATTCGTGGATCGTGCGCAGGAAGTCGCCGGACTCCGCGCCCTGGATGATCCGATGGTCGTAGGTGGATGTGAACGTGACCAGCTTGCCGACGCCCAACTCGGAGATGCGTTCCTCACTGGCGCCCTGGAACTCGGCCGGGTACTCCATCGCGCCGACGCCGATGATCGCACCCTGACCGCGCATCAGCCGCGGCACCGAGTGCACCGTTCCGATCGTGCCAGGGTTCGTGAGCGAAATCGTCACGCCCGCAAAGTCTTCGGCGGTCAGCTTGCCGTCGCGGGCACGCCGCACAATGTCCTCGTAGGCGGCGATGAACTGGCCGAAGCGCATGGTCTCGCAACCCTTGATGGCGGCGACCACCAGCTGACGGTTGCCGTCCTTGCCCTGTAGGTCGATGGCGAGTCCGAGGTTGACGTGTGGTGGGGTGACCGCGTTCGGCTTGCCGTCCACTTCGGCGAAATGGCGGTTCATGTTCGGGAACTTCTTGACCGCCTGCACCAGTGCATAGCCGATCAGGTGCGTGAACGAGATCTTGCCGCCGCGGGTGCGCTTGAGGTGGTTGTTGATGACGATCCGGTTGTCGATCATCAGCTTCGCCGGTATGGCCCGCACGCTGGTCGCGGTCGGCACCTCGAGCGAAGAGGACATGTTCTTCACCACGGCGGCCGCTGCGCCACGCAGTATCTGTACCTCGTCGCCTTCGGCGGGCGCCGGGCCCGCGGGTGCCTTCGGCTTGGCCGCAGGTTTCTCCGGTTCCGGCGCCTTGGCGGGAGCGGCGACGACGTTGGCCGCAGCGGCCTTTGGTGCGGGGGCGGGCGCCGGCTCCGGCGGTGCGGTCGGTGCGGGCGCTTGTGCCGGTTGCCCATTGCCTGTCGTGGTGGTGGTCGTGGTCTGCGCTTCGGTGGTTGGCTCGGGCGAGTAGTCGACTAAGAATTCATGCCAACTCGGGTCTACCGACGAGGGATCCTCGCGAAACTTGCGATACATCTCCTCGACCAACCACTCGTTCTGTCCGAATGGTGATGGTGAGTTCACGGCAGCTACTCGCCTCGATTCCTTCGCTTCAGGCAAGCGGTTTGGTAGACGCTCGCCACCCATATTCCCGCGGTCCGCGGTCACCCGCGATTCCGCCGCCTAAAGGCTAACGCTTCGGCCGTCGGCCAAACCATGCGAACGGCAGTTATCCTCATCGCTCGTTAGGGCCGGGCAGCACGTGCAGCGATGAGGGCCACCGCGGCGGCGGGTTGCCGAACGCCTTGCGAGCGTTGGCGACGATCTTCTTGCCCATCAGCCGGTTTCCCATGCCGCCGACGACGGCGCCAATGCCGACTGGCAACAACTTGCCGAACGCGATCGCGCCGCGCTTGAGCGTGTACCGCTTGACGAAGTACCGCAGCAGCCGCGAGTTCAGCTGGGACACCGCAGGCAGCGGCAGCGTTGCCGCACCGTCGGACAGCCACCCACCGCTGGTGCGGCTCGGCCCGAGCAGGTCGGCGACTGCGTGCTTGCTTTCGTCGCCCACCAAGACGGCAAGCACCAGGGCGCGGCGGCGCTCGCGGTGATCGGCCGGAATGCCGTAGACCTCCGCGACCGCAAGCACGTACACGGCCGTCGCCTCAAGGAATACAACCGTCTCACCGGCGACCGCCGAGAGTGCCGCCAGCGTGCCGATTCCCGGAAACGCGGCGGCGGAGCCGACCGCGGCGCCGCTGGCCATCACGGCAGCCAGGTAGTGCTTTTCCAGCTTCTTGGCGATGTCGGCAGGTGTCGCGTCCGTGTTGTGCTGACGCAGGCGATCGACGTAGGCCTTGATCGCGGGCCCCTGCACTCGGGTGCCGCGTTCGAGGATCTGCGACAGCACCTTGGCGGCGGCGCCGGGATTGTCGTCAGTTGTCGCCGGCAGCTGGCTCTTGGTGCTTGATCGAGCGCTCATGTGCGGCTCCCCCTCGTCGACCGGGTTCGACCTGTTCGAACCTTCAGGCTAACGCTTGATGAACGAATAGAGGCGGCCTCCGGGTGCCCGATCGTGATCGCGGTCACCATCTGTGACGAAGGGAACAAAGTATTGCGAAGCGGCGCTAACCACTTCCATGGCAGCATCGACCGACGTGGACGTGAAAGCAGCTGAAACCCCAGAAGGGGAGTCGAAGCCGCCCAGCCGCGTCCGCATGATCGCCGTGCTTGGCGCTCTCGTCGCACTGGGTCCGCTGACCATCGATATGTATCTGCCTGCGCTGCCCAAGATCGCCGAGGACCTGTCGGTGTCCTCGTCGGTTGCGCAACTCACGCTCACCGGCACGTTGACGGGGTTGGCCCTCGGCCAGCTGATCGTCGGGCCGCTGTCGGACTCGCTGGGCCGTCGCAGGCCGATGATGGCGGGGATCGTCCTGCACATGCTCGCGTCGGTGATCTGCCTGTTCGCGCCCAACATCACGGTGCTCGGGGTGGCTCGCGGGCTGCAGGGCATGGGCGCCGCCGCTGCAATGGTGGTGGCGATCGCGGTTGTCGGTGACCTCTATGCCGATTCCGCCGCCGCCACCGTGATGTCGCGGCTGATGCTGGTGCTGGGTGTCGCGCCGGTCATCGCCCCCTCGCTGGGTGCGGTGGTGCTGCTGAAGGCCTCGTGGCACTGGGTGTTCGCGGCACTGGTCGTGTTGGCCGGCGGCCTTCTTCTCCTGGCTGCCCTGGCGCTGCCGGAAACGCTGCCTGTGTCGCACCGGCGGCCACTGAAGGTGCGCAGCATCGCCGCCACCTATGTCGAGCTGCTGCGTGACATGCGCTTCGTCATCCTGGTGCTGGTGGCCGCGCTCGGCATGTCCGGGCTGTTCGCATACATCGCGGGTGCGTCGTTCGTGCTGCAGGGCCATTACGGCCTGGACCAGCAGGCCTTCGCGCTGGTGTTCGGCGCAGGTGCGGTCGCGCTGATCGGTGCCACGCAGTTCAACGTGGTGCTGTTGCAACGGTTCGCACCGCAGACGATCGTGGTCTGGGCGTTGGCGGCTGCCGTGCTTGCGGGTGTGGTCTTCGTCGGCCTGTCATATGAGCACATCGGCGGTCTGCCGGGGTTCGTGGTGCCGGTCTGGGCCATCCTGGCCGCGATGGGGCTCGTCATTCCCAACGCCCCCGCGGTGGCGTTGTCCCGGCATCCCGACGCTGCGGGCACCGCGGCCGCGTTGCTCGGTGCGGCCCAGTTCGGCCTGGGCGCTGCCGTGGCGCCGGTGGTCGGCGTGCTCGGCAACAACGAGATCGCGTTAGCCTTGGTGATGACGGCCGGCATGGTGATCGCGTTGCTGGCGTTGCTGGCGGTCGGCATGCCGGCCACCGAAACAAAGGACGACGTCACCGGCGACGCCGTCGCCGAAGCGGCCTGACGTCGTCACTGGGTGACCCCGGACTTGTCGCGGGATAGCTGGGTCCGTACCGTCGGCTGAATTGTTGTGTACCAGGTCGACTCGAGATGTACGAAACGCTGACTACCGGGCAGGATGGCCGCGCTCGAGGGGGAGTGCGGCGCCAAGTCGACCCTTCGAAACACGCCCCGCACGCCGTCGAAAACCCGTGGAATGCCTTGTGGGCGATGCTCGTCGGCTTCTTCATGATCCTGGTCGACGCGACCATCGTCGCGGTCGCGAACCCGTCGATCATGGCCAAGCTCGGCGCCGACTACGACTCCGTCATCTGGGTGACGAGTGCCTACCTGCTGGCCTATGCGGTGCCGTTGCTGGTTGCCGGCCGCCTCGGCGACCGGTTCGGACCGAAGAACCTCTACCTGCTGGGCTTGACGGTGTTCACTGCCGCGTCGCTGTGGTGCGGCCTGGCGGGCACCATCGGAATGCTGATTGCTGCCCGCGTCGTTCAGGGCATCGGCGCCGCCCTGCTCACGCCGCAGACTTTGTCGACCATCACCCGGATTTTCCCGCCCGAGCGCCGGGGCGTGGCGATGAGCTTGTGGGGTGCGACCGCGGGAGTGGCGACGCTGGTCGGTCCGCTCGCAGGTGGGGTGCTGGTGGATCACCTCGGCTGGCAGTGGATCTTCTTCGTCAACGTGCCGGTCGGCATCATCGGCTTCGCGCTGGCCGTCTGGCTGATCCCGGTGTTGCCCACGTCGACTCACCGGTTCGACGTACTCGGCGTGGTGCTGTCCGGGGTCGGCATGTTCATGATCGTGGTCGCGCTGCAGGAGGGCCAGTCGCACGATTGGGCGCCGTGGATCTGGGGCACTCTCGCCGGCGGCATCGGGTTCATGGCGGCGTTCTTGATCTGGCAGTCGGTCAACCGCAACGAGCCGCTGATCCCGTTGGTCATCTTCCGCGATCGCGACTTCTCGCTGTCCAACATCGGCGTCGCGACCATCGGCTTCGTCGTGACGGCGACGTTCTTGCCGTTGATGTTCTACGCGCAAGCGGTGTGCGGACTTTCGCCGACGCGCTCGGCGCTGCTGACGGCGCCGATGGCGATCGCGACCGGCGTGCTGGCGCCTTTCGTCGGCAAGATCGTCGACCGGTCTCACCCGCGGCCGGTGATCGGGTTCGGGTTTTCCGTACTGGCCATCGCGATGACGTGGCTGTCCATCGAGATGACGCCGACCACGCCGATCTGGCGCCTCGTGCTGCCGCTTACGGCGATAGGCATCGGCTCGGCGTTCATCTGGGCACCGCTTGCGGCGACGGCCACCCGCAACCTGCCGCCGGAGCTGGCCGGCGCCGGATCCGGCGTCTACAACACGACCCGGCAGGTGGGCTCGGTGCTCGGCAGCGCCGGCATGGCGGCGTTCATGACGTCGCGGATCAGCGCCGAGATGCCGCCCATGCCGACGCAGGCTGTGCAAGGCGTGGGTTCGGTGACCCAGCTGCCGGCATGGCTGCACGAACCGTTCGCCGCGGCGATGTCGCAATCGCTGTTGCTGCCCGCATTTTTCGCGTTGTTCGGCGTCGTCGCCGCGGTGTTCCTGCTCGGCTTCGGCAATACCGACCGTCTGACCGAGCATGAGGACTTCGACGACACGGACCGCAGCGCCGGTTACGCGGTCGAATACGGCGGTGACGAGGCGTTCGTGGATGACGACGAGTACCTGGAGTACGAAGTGCCCTGGGACGACGGGCCCGAACCGGTGACGCAGGCCGTACCGGTGGTGGAGGCGGGCCCGGTGGTGCCGGCCGACGACACTGTCACAGAGCCGATCCGGGCACGTGCCGAGCACCTTCTGCACGCCCCGGCGGAACCCTGGCACTCTGATCCGATCGAGTCCTGGCGGCACTTCCCGCGCGACGACGAGCCCGAGGAGCCCGAACCTGGGAGTGACCCTGAGTCGCACAGCGTTCTCGACGAGCTGCTCAGCGACGTTCCGCCGCTCAGACCGAAGACTGAACCAATCGGCTTCGCGCACAACGGGTTTCACGTCGACGAGGAGCGGTTCCAGCCGCTGCCTCCGTCCGCCCCGGAAGCGGCCAGGCCGTCGCGCCACGAACGCTCTGCGCGGCACCACCTGGCCGAAAACCAACCGGAGAAGAGGCAGTTCTGGTTCGAGTCCAACGGCAGGCATTCCCGCGACGACGACCCCGACGACGCGCCGA
>Ga0207708_10001004_pt1 | contig 21104 bp, 15 predicted proteins | sample KBSK5101metaG_FD_184340 | JGI IMG/M metagenome (GOLD analysis project Ga0207708, IMG submission 184340) | Corn, switchgrass and miscanthus rhizosphere microbial communities from Kellogg Biological Station, Michigan, USA - KBS K5-10-1 metaG... | ecosystem: Host-associated > Plants > Roots >...
CGCCGCGACAGGTGGGGCGTCGAACAACGCCGTGTATTGCTCGCGGATCTCGCGATCGCCGCGCCGGCAGCCGCCCGCGCCCAGCGCGAGCGCCGCGGCGACCCCCAGGGCCAGCCGGCTCACGCCCGCAGTTCCAGCGCGTTGATGCCGAACGCGCGCGCCCCCGGCGACGAGCCCGCGAAGATCGTCGCCTCGCGGCCCGTCTCCTGCCGGTACTGGGCGGCGATCGCGTCGATCGCCGCGCGCTTGCCGGCCGCCGCGAGCACGGCGATCGAGCCGCCGCTCCCGCCGCCGGTGATCTTCGCGCCGTAGACGCCGGCCGCCGGTCCGGCGGCGCGGCACAGCTCGACGAGGCGGTCGGTTCCATCGGAGCCGAGCCCGCACGCCGAGTAGCTGGCGTGCGATTCATACATGAGCTGGCCCAGCTGGATGCGGGCGTCCTCGCCGGCGGCGCCGTCGGCCAGCAGCGCGCGAAAGCGGCGGACGCGGTCGTGCTCGAGGACCGGATGCTCGGCCGCCGCGCGCACGCTGTAGCTGCGCTCGCCGTCGATCGACGTCGCTGCGTCCGTCGATCCGCCGAAGCGTTCGAGGAATTCGCGCCCGGTCATCCGTTCGGGGACGGCGTCGCGGAAGCGCTCGCGCCACAGGTCGGGCGGGATGTTCGCCAGGTAGCCGCGGAACTGCGGATCGTCGATGGCCACGCGCCCGGGGCCGACCTCGCGCGCGGCGAAGCCGGCCGTCGCGGTGACGATGCGATAACCCATGAACGCCGCGGCGCGCACGCTGCCGTAATCAGCGCCCGAGACGGCGTGGCGGATCCCCGAGTCGATGCCGAACAGCTCCAGCTCGGGCGGCACCGCGACGTGGCCGACCACCTCGGCGGGCTGGCAGAGCAGCTCCAGCAGATGGCCGGAGCGGCCGCACGCCGCCGTCATCTGATCCATCACGCCGCACGGCGCGCCCACGACCAGGTTCTCGACCGTCTGGGCGCCCAGCGCCAGCGCGCGGTCGTCGATCCTCACGCCGGCGAGGGTGGCCAGCGCATCGAGCGCCGCCACGTCCAGCGCGGCCGACGAGCTGACGCCTTTGCCGATGGGCACGTCGGATCGGACGAGCACCTTCGCGCCGTGTCGCAGCGCGTGCCCGTGCTCGTGCTGCAGCACCACCAGCGCGCCCGCGATGTACGCCGCCCAGGCGCGCTGCGGATCCCGCGACAGCCGCACGCGCGCCTCGGCGTAGGGCAGCGGCGCCGCCGGGACGATGTCTTCGATCGGCATGGTGACGCGCCCGTCGGGCGCATCGCTGCTCTCGATCACCAGGCGCGGCGCGTCGCTGCCCTGCACCGCGACCCACGTCGCCACCGCGAGCGGCAGCTCCAGCACCAGCGAACCCGAGTAGTCCGCGATGCCGCCCATCACGTCCAGCCGTCCGGGCGCGCGCGCCACGACGATCGGCCGCCCCGCGACGAAGAAGTCGGCGCGCGACGTGATCCAGGCGCGCGCTGCGGCCAGCTGGTCGTCGCCGGCCGGCTTCATCTCGTGGCGGCGGCAGCGGCGTGGTGAACAGCCGGCAGCGCCCGCAGCTCGGCCGCCGATGTCTCGGGTGAAGTGTCCGACAGGAAGTTCCCGCCGCCGATCTCGGGGCCCGCCAGGTACTTGAGCAGGTGCGGTTGGCGCAGCGGCGGATGGAAGGCGATGAAGAAGTGGAACGCGTCCGCGCCGGCGTCAGACGGCGCCTGGTGCAGCACCATCACGTACGGAAACGACGTGCGCCACAGGTTGTCGAAGCGGATCGTGACGGCGGACAGGGCGCGCGCCAGCGCGGCGCTCTCCGCATCGTTCAGCGCGAACACGTGCGGCACGCGCCGCTTCGGGACCAGGTAGACCTCGTACGCGTAGCGCGCGAAGTAGGGGACGAAGGCGATCGTGTGCTCGTCCTCGTGGATGATGCGCGGACCGCCGGCCGCCTGCTCGGCGCGGATGACGTCGTCCATCAGCCCGCGACCGGTCTCGGCGCGGTGACGCGCCGACGCGGCCAGCTCGGTCTCCATCGTCTTCCAGACGAACCTGGTGGCGTAGATCTGCCCGTGCGGGTGCGGGTTCGAGACGCCCACCACCTCGCCCTTGTTCTCGAAGCAGAGCACCTGCTTCACATCGGGGCGGGCGCCGAGATCGCGCGTCTCGCGCCGCCACACCTCGACGACGCCGCCGATCGCCGCGTCCGACATCTCGGCCAGCGTCAGGTCGTGGCGCGGCGAGAAACAGACGACGCGAGCCTGGCCGTCCGCGGGCGCGACCCGGTAGGGCGCGGGCGGTTCCACCGGCGTGCGTGGCGCGGCCGGTCCGACGCACGGATGATCGTTATCGAACACGAACGTGCCGTCGTAGCGCGGGTTGCGCGCGCCGCCGACGCGCGCATTCCCCGGGCAGAGATAGCATTCGGGATCGTACGCCGGCCGCGCCGCGGCCGGCGGCGCCGCCACGGTGCCGCCCGTCCAGGGCCGGTGCTGCCGGTGCGCCGCCACCACGACCCACTCCTCGCGCAGCGGGTGCCAGCGCTGTTCCCAGGTCGGCGTCACGCGCGCTTGCCGTGCGCGCGCCAGCGGACCGCGTGCTCGACGATCACGTCCAGCTCCGGGTAGCGCGGTTTCCACCCCAGCACCTCGCCCGCCTGGCGGGCATCGGCGACCAGCGCGGGCGGATCGCCGGCGCGGCGTCCCACCTCGCGACTGCGCACCGGCTGGCCGGTGACCTTCGCGACCGCCGCCACGACCGCGCGGACCGAATGGCCCTGGCCGGTGCCCAGGTTCAGGCGCAGCGCCTTCGTTCCGTCGCGCAGCTTCGCCAGCGCGCGCACGTGCGCGTCCGCCAGATCGGCGACGTGGATGTAGTCGCGGATCGCGGTGCCGTCGGGCGTCGGGTAGTCGGTGCCGAAGATCGAGAGCTCGCCCGTGCCGACCGCGGCCTCGATCGCCAGCGGGATGAGGTGCGTCTCCGGGTCGTGCACCTCGCCCACCTCGCCGTCGGGATCGGCGCCGGCGGCGTTGAAGTAACGAAGCGCCGCGTAGCGGAAGTCGTACGCGTTCGCGTACCAGTGCATCATCTTCTCGACGGCGAGCTTGCTCTCACCGTAGGGGTTGACCGGGTTCTGCGGGTGGTCCTCGGCGATCGGCACGCGCTGCGGCTCGCCGTACGTCGCGCACGTCGACGAGAACACGACGTCGCGCACGCCGGCGTCCAGCATCGCATCCAGCAGGTTCAGCGTCCCCGCCAGGTTGTTGCCGAAGTACTTGCGCGGGTTCGTGACCGATTCGCCGACGTAGGCATACGCGGCGAAGTGGATGACGGCGTCGACGCGGTGGCGCTTCATCACGTCGACCAGCAGCGCGCGATCGGCGAGATCGCCGCGCACCAGCGGGCCCCACTTCACGGCCCATTCGTGGCCGTAGACCAGGTTGTCGAACACGACCGGTTCCAGGCCGGCCGCCGCGACGACCTTGGCGGTCTGGCTGCCGATATACCCGGCGCCTCCGACGATCAGGACGGACACGCCGCTAGAGTATCAGATGCGTCCTGGGCGCCGCTGGGCAACGCGGGGACGCTAGTCCCCGCCTGGGTTGTACACGCCGGGCAAACGCGGCCCACGGTCGCGGTCGCGGTGGCGATGATGATCGCGTCGATTGCGGTCGCCGCCACCGCCGTCGCGGTTGCGCCCGCGCCTCCGTCGCCGCCGGCCGCCTCCACCGCCCCCGCCCCCGCCGTCGAATCGGCCATCGGGCCCGCCGCCGCGATGATTGCCGCCACCGCCGCCGCCGTGTCCGTGACCGTGGTGGCCGGCGTGGTTCGCCTGCCCGCCGCCCGACGGTGGCCGCGCCGCGAGCACCGGCAGCGTGACGGGCCCGCCGGGACGCCATTCGGCGTACGGGCGGATGTTCGCGTCGCGGACCGCCACCCAGGCCGGGCCGAAATCTTCTTCTGCTGGCGCCCCCTCGTCGGCCGCGGCCGCGGGCGTCTGCGCCAGCTCGGGATCGTTCATGTCGATGACGGCGTCGCCGGCCAGCGGCTCGCCCACGCCCGCATCGGCGGCCGCCCACAGGCCCTCGTCGAACGCCTGCTCGCTGTCAGGCGGCGGCGGAACCTCGTAGGGTGGCAGCGGAGCCGGCACGTCGCCGGGGATCTCCCATTCGAACTTCGGCGGTGGCGGAGCCGCCTGCGCCTGCGCGTGCGCCGGCATCCCGGCCGGTGCTTCGTGGCCGCCCCCGCGTCCCCGGCGGCGCCGCCGCGGGCGCGCGTGGAAGTCGGTCGCCGCGTGCAGCCCGTGCCGCTCGTCGGCCGACCCGGGATCGAACACCTCGCTGTCGAGGCCCGCGTCAGAATCGCACAGCCCGCACTTCTCGCCCTCGGGCTCGCCGAAGTAGGCGCGCAGCATCTGCACGCGGCACTTCTGCGTGTTCATGTACTTCAGCAGCGAATCCAGCCGCCGCCGATCGGAGATGCGCCGCGCCTCGAACACGCTGGCCGCCTTGTCGATCTGCTCGCGCGTCGGCTTGGGCTCCACGCCCTTCCAGCGCGCCGCCTTCACTTCCTCTGCGACGCCCATCGCCTCGAGCACCGACAGGATGACGCGCACGCGCCGTTCGGGCAGCGCCATGGACAGCGCCAGATCGCGCACCGAAACTTCCTTGCCCTCGTCGCTCCACGCGTAGAGGCCTTCGGCCACCATACGCGCCTGCGACTTGGTCGGGTGCGCTTCCTTGAGGAAGTGTTCTTGGATGGACTGGTCGTCGGGCTGGTTCAGCAGCACGCAGCGCGCTGGCTTGCCGTCGCGCCCGGCGCGTCCCGCCTCCTGCACGTACGCCTCGGGCGACCCAGGCATCTGGTAGTGGATGATGTAGCGGATGTCGGGCTTGTCGATGCCCAACCCGAACGCGTTGGTTGCCAGCATGACGACCTTCCGCCCCGGCTGCATGAACGACGCCTGCGATTTCTCGCGCTCGTCGCCCGTCATCTTGCCGTTGTAGCGCTCGACCGGGATCTTGCCGTGGCGGAGCGCCACGTAAAGGTCGTCGACCGCGCGCACCGTCGCGCAGTACACGATGCCGGGACGGCGAAGCCGCTGGATCAACTTGCCCAGCTGGCGCAGCTTGTCCGCCTCGCCCGCCACCTTGCGCACGTCGAACGCCAGGTTCGGGCGGTGGAACGAGACGCGGCAGACCTTCGGGTCCTTCATCCCGAGCTGCACCAGCACGTCGTCCGAGATCGCGGGCGTGGCCGTCGCGGTCAGCCCGAGGATGGGCGGGCGCCCCAGCACGTTCGCGGCGCGCCGCAACCCGAGGTACGACGGACGGAAATCGTGGCCCCACTGCGAAACGCAGTGCGCTTCGTCCACGCAGAACAGCGAGAACTTCACGCCCGCCAGCGCCTCCTGCGTCGCCGGCGTGTTCACAGATTCGGGCGTGATCATCACGATGCGGATGCTGCCTTCGCGCACCGCCGCCAGATCCGCCGCGCGCTCCTTCGCGGTGCGCGTCGAATCGATGCGCACGATGGGAACGCCGGCCGCCTTCAGCTTGCCGTATTGATCTTCAATCAGCGCCAGCAGCGGTGACACCACCAGCGTCGGCCCCTCCATCACCAGCGCCGGGACCTGGTAGGTCAGCGACTTGCCGCTGCCGGTCGGCATGATCGCCAGCGTGTCGCGGCCCGCCAGCGCCGCTTCCATGATCTCGGCCTGACCGGGCCGCAGATCGCGGATGCGGAGCACCTCGCGCATCTTCTCGAGCGCGCGTTGCAGCGCAGGGGACGGCGGCTCGCTGGGCGCCGCCACGATGGTCGGGGCCGAGGCCGTCACGGACGGCGCCGGCGTCAGGTCATTCGACGGCGACGGCCGATCATCGTCCGCCAGCGCGTTGCGCCGGATGACAATCGTCGGCACGCCGTCATCGGCGGCGGCTGCGCCATCTGATGGAACCGTATCGGTGCTACCGGGGCCTTTGGCCGCCCGGGCTTCGTCGTCGGAACTCAGGCTGAACTCCTGTTAAATCGCACACGTAGGACTGGCTGCGGCTCATCCGCTAACCCTCATTCCACATCCCGCATTCCCTCGTTGCCACTTGCCACGTGCACTTGTTGCAAAGCTTGATTGCCGGGGTCATCGCGAGAAAACCGAGACCCTTCGGAGCGCCGGTGCGGGCCTAAAAAACCCGCGAATCACGAGCGTCGACGGTCACCCTACCACGGTGATCTGGGGCTGTCCATCGGCAATTTCCAGGTGTTCTTGCCTGGCACAGCGGTTGCCGTGACGACGGGAATGGCGACCATAGCGGCCCTGGAACCGGACGCTCGACCCCGCGAGCGACTCACCGCGCGCGGCGCGGAACACCTGACGGACGGTGAGCTGCTGGCGATCGTCCTCGGGGCGGGGACGCGTGGCGCGAGCGCGATCGACGTGGCCGCCGCCGTGCTTCGCGGTGTCGGCGGGCCGGCCGGGCTGTCGCGGGCGACGCGCGCCGAGCTCGCGGCCTACGCGGGCATCGGGACCGTGCGCGCGACGCTGGTGATCGCGGCGCTGGAGCTCGGACGGCGCGCCGCCGCCGGGCGTCCCATCCGCGGCCAGCGCCTGGCGGGAGCGTCCGAGGTCTGGACGTACTTTCGCGGCCGCCTGGCGCCGCTGTCGGTCGAGGAGTTCTGGGCGATCGGGCTGGACGTGCGCCACCGCGTGCAGGGCGAGACCTGCCTCGCGCGCGGCTCGCTGACCGGCGTCGAGATCCATCCGCGCGACGTGTTCCGCCCGCTGATTCGCCAGGGAATCGCGGCAGTGATCTTTTGTCACAACCACCCATCCGGCGATCCGGCGCCGTCGCGCGCGGACGTCGAGCTGACCGCGCGCCTGCGCGACGTCGGCGATCTCGTCGGCATTCCCGTCCTGGATCACGTCGTGGTGGGGTGGGAGGGGTTCGTCAGCTTGGCCGAGCGGAATTGGAGATAGATCGCATTTCCGCGGCTACAATCGCCGCCGTGCCGCGATCCAACCTGGCGCTGCTCCCCGCAGCGCTCGCCATCGTGTCGATTCTGGTGTCCGCGCGTGCCTGGGCGATGGACGACTTCACGGGCACACGCGCGATCGGGATGGGCGACGCGGGCCGCGCGTACGCGGTGGGCGACACCGGTCCGATGCTGAACCCGTCGGGCATGTCGCTGGTGAAGAACTTCCAGGTGCTGGAAGGCAGCTACGGCTACGCGAGCCGCCTTCACGGCCACACGCTGCACGCGTCGATGGTCGACAACACGTCGGGCTTCGGCGTCGGGGGCGGGCTTTACTACACCTACCGTCTCAGCGAGCCGGGCAACGGCATGACCGGCCACGGCCACGAAGGCGGCCTCGCGCTGTCCTTCCCGATCGCGAACCGCGCGACCTTCGGCGGCACGATCAAGTACTTCAAGCTGTCGGGGATCGACGCGCCCGACAATCGGACCGGCGGCGTCACCTTCGACCTCGGCGCGACGGTCACGCTGCTGCCTAAGCTGTCCGTCGCCGTCGTCGGCACCAACCTGCGCGATCTCCACAACAGCAACGCCACCCAGGGGGTCGGCTACGGGGTGGCGCTGATCCCGATGCCGGACCTGGTGATCACCGCCGACGGCTACACGCGCCTGACGCCCGACAACCAGACGGGGTACAAGGGGACCAGCGTGATGGTGGGAGGGGACCTGACATTGGCGGGCAAGTTCGACGTCCGGATCGGGGGCGGCTACGACGCCGCGACGAAGAACGGCTACGCGGCGGCCGGTTTGACGGCCGTATCGGAGATTGGCGCCATCGACGCGGGGATCCGCCAGGACCTGTTCGTGCACGAGGGCAGTCAGCGCGCCACCATCGTGGCCATCAGCCTCCGCCTGTTTATTCCGTCGTCACAGCCATCGTTGCAGCCGCCGGGAACCTTATGACGGCGACGTTGTCCGAATCAGCGTGGAGGCCACACTGCGCTGGAGGGGAACCCTCACGGAATCCCCTGCCGCCGCCGCCGGCTCCACGACCCAGAGCCCGGCATCGTCGAAGCGGCTCGCCCGCGCCCGCGCCCGCGCGCTGGGCCAGCGGGTCCCGTACACGATGAGCGACGATGAACGGCGTCTCATCGACCGCCTGATCGAGCGCGACGAGCAGGCGTTCAGCGAGATCGTCCACCGCTACGGCGACAAGGTGTTCAGCCTGATCTATCGGATGCTGGGCAGCCGCCCCGAGGCGGAGGACGTCGCGCAGGACGTGTTCATCACCGTGTTCAAGACGATCGAGAGCTTCCGCGGCGAGGCGAAGTTCTCGACCTGGCTGCTGCGGATCGCGGCCAATCACGCCAAGAACCGCATCAAGCATCTCGCCCGCCGGCCCACGGAGGGCGTCGATCCGAACGACGTGTCGGAGGTGCGCGTGGTGCCCGACCGTCCGGCGCCGCCCGTCCAGGCCAGGATCGACACCCCGGACGCCATACTGGAAGCGGCCCAGACCGACCGCCTCATGCAGGAGGCGATCGCGAACCTCGCCGAGGACCAGCGGCTTCTGGTCGTGCTTCGCGACGTCGAGGAGATGTCGTACCAGGAGATCGAGGAGATTACCGGTCTGCCCGAAGGGACTATAAAATCTCGCTTGCACCGCGCGCGCATGGCGATAAAGGAGTGGGTGGACAGGCACACGCGGTAGCGACGAGCGAGCGATGGACCACGAGCAGGCGCAAAGCAACTTCTCCGACTACGTCGACGGCAGTCTGTCGGAACGCGTACGGAGCGAGGTGGATCAGCACCTCTCGGTCTGTATCCAGTGTCGGACCGAGCTGACCGGGTTTCGCAACACGGTCGGTTCGCTGGGGCGGTTGAAGCAGACAGCGCCGCCCAGCTTTCTCGGCGACATCACGCACCAGATCTACAAGCGCTCGCACGGGCGATTTTTCCGACCGCGCTGGAAGCTGTTCGGGCGGATACCGTTCGAGTGGGTGTCGCTGGGGACGATCATCGCGATGCTCATCTATTACATCGCGGTGCTGCACGGATCGCCGAGCGGCGTCCGGCCCGCGCCCTGACGGCGACAACCTGCGGGCGTCAGGTTTTCACCGCCTGACGGCGCGCGGTCGGGCCGGTCGGGCCCGGTTCACGCGCTTGCCGGCGGTCTGGCCGGGGCATACGCTTTGCTGAGGACGTCCGGCATGACGACGCGCGCCTACCTTTCGAAAGCCTTTGCCGGTGTCATTGTCGCCGCCCTGCTGCCCCTGGCGTGCGGGAGCCTGATCGACTTCAACGACCGCCCGCTGACCGACAATCCGCCAGTGAAGCAGGACGCGGGCGCGCCGGACGTCGGCGCGAACGACGACGGCGGCAGCGACGTTCCGCCCGTCACGTGTCGCGCGGTCACCGTCGATCCCGCCGTGGATTACGAGGCGATGTGCCGTCACTACTGCGACACGCTGGACGAGACGTCGCGTTACCTGTCACTGGCGCAGGGGCGGACGCCGGCGCCGGTCGGGGCCCTTTCGGCGATGTGCTACGAGCTCCGTTGCGTTCCGAGGTGCGTCGACCAGGCGCTCTGCTGGACGCAGTGCGAGGCGGCCGGGACTCAGTATTCGGCGGTCTGCGGGACTGCCGAGATCGCGCCCGACACCGTGTGCCCGGTGTCGCTGGAGGATCACGCCGCCGCGTGCCGCGCGGGGTGTGGTCCGGTCCCTAAGTGACGTAGCAGAGGAGGACCTTGAGGTACTGGCCCTCGCTGAACGCGGGGGGCAGCAGGTGGTCCGCGGCGGGGCCGCGGCGCTCGAACACGCGGACCTCGCGCCCGGCCTGCTTCGCGCCGGCGGCGACGATTCGTTCGAACGTCTCGGCGTCGACGTTCTGCGAGCACGAGCAGGTCACCAGGATGCCGCCCGCGGCGACGGTCTGCAGCGCGAGCGCGTTCAGGCGTTCGTATCCCTTGCGGGCGGCGTCGAGATCCTTGCGCGCGCGCGCGAACTTCGGCGGATCGATCACCACCAGGTCGAACGCGCGCGGCGTCGCGGTTTCCAGGTAGCGGAACGCGTCGGCCTCGACGGCGTCGATGGCGACGCCGTTCTTGGCCGCGTGGGCGGTGATGCGCGCGACCGCGCGCGCCGAGCTGTCCACTGCGGTGACGGCCGTCGCCCCAGCGCGCGCCGCGGCGAGACCGAAGCCGCCCGCGTAGGCGTAGACGTCCAGCACGCGCGCGCCCCGCGCCAGCGCCGCGACCCGCGCGCGCGTCTCGCGCTGGTCGATGAACATGCCGGTCTTCTGGCCGCCCAGCGGTTCGACCTCCAGCGCGATGCCGTTCTCCACGACGGCGATGGTGCCGCGCGACTCGCCGCGTGCCACGCGCGCGCCCGCGGCGTAGCCCTCCAGCTTCGCGTACGCCTCGGGCGTCAGCTCGAAGATCGTCCGCACGCCCAGCTCGGCCTCTAGCGCGTCGTAGATCTCCTCCCGCCGCATCGACATCGCCAGCGTCGTGATCTGGACGGCGGCCGCGTCGGCGTAGACGTCGATCACCAGACCGGGCAGATCGTCGCCCTCGCTGTTGACCAGACGGTAGACGTTCGTGTCGGGCGACGGCAGGCCGAGGCGCGTCCGCACGGCGCGCGCCTGCTGGATGCGCTTGCGCAGGAACGCGGCGTCGACGACCTCGTCGGTGCGCGTGCACAGCCGGACCGGGATCTGCGAGCGCGCGTTGTAGAAACCTTTGCCGATGAAGCGCCCGTCGTGATCGGTCAGCGACACCACGTCGCCCGGCTCCGGCTCGCCCTCGATGGATGCGATCGCGTTCGCGTACACCCACGGGTGGCCGTACCAGAGCGGCCGCGCGCGGCCCTTGCGCAGGACGACGCGTGCTTCTCGTTGTTCTCGTTCGGGTGAGCGTGCGGGCATGGTCACTGGTCGCCCCCGCTGCCACCGCGGAAGCTGCTGGCATCGATACCGTAACGCTGGACGCAACGCCAGATCACTGCGTACTGGCGGTTGAGGCGGCGCGCGACCTCGGCCACGCTGCCCTTCGTCTCGGCGAGCAAGGTCGTCAACTCCTCGCGCGTCGGCGCGGGCCGGCGCGCGCGCACGGGCGGCGCCGCCGCGCGCGTCATGCCGGGGTCCGACTCGACGCCGCCGTCGACGTCGCCGTCGTCGGGCGGCGGTTTCAGGTCGACGTCCGTGGTCTCCAGGTCGTCGTAGCCGTCGAGCTGCAGCGTCGCCGTCACCGCGTCGGGCAGGTGTTCGAGGCCGATGGTCGCCGCGCCCCGGCTCAGCGCCTCCGCCTCCTCGATCACCTTGGACAGCTCGCGCACGTTCAGCGGCCACGCGTGCAGGCACAGCGCGTGGAACGCCTCCGGTTCGAACGCGCGGCCGTCCTTCAGGTCGCCCAGAAAATGCGCGACCAGGCGGCCGATGTCCTCGACGCGATCGTGCAGCGGCGGCAGCACGATCGGCTGCGCGCCCAGGCGCCCCAGCACGGCTTCCTGCACGTGCGCACCCTTCTGCAGGTCGACGCGGCTGGTGGCGGCGACGATGCGCACGTCCGCCTCGACGACGCGCGTGGATCCCAGCGGCGTGAAGCGGCGGTCCTGCAGGAAGCGCAGCAGCTTCGACTGCAGCTCGGGCGGCATGTCGCCGATCTCGTCGAGAAACAGCGTTCCGCCGTTGGCGAGCTCGACCAGGCCGACCTTGCGGCCCTGCGCGGTCGAGTGCGCGCCCTTCTCGTAGCCGAACAGCTCGCTCTCGGCCAGCTCGCGCGGGATCGCCGCGCAGTTGATGGCGACGAACCGCCCGTTGCGGCCGCTGTGGGCGTGAATCGCGTTGGCGAACACGTCCTTGCCGACGCCGGTCTCGCCGACCAGCAGGATCTCGGAATCAGAGCGCGCCAGCCGTCCCAGCTTCGCGCACGTCACCGCCAGGCTGGGCGAGCAGGTCGGCAGCTTCGTGAACGGCGACGCCGCTTCCTGTTGCATCGCCTCGTATTCCGCCGTCGTGACGATCCGGAACACCAGCACCTGCGAACCCAGGAACAGCACCGCGCCGTCGCGCAGCGGCACGGGCCCCTGGCTGCGCTTGCCGTCGACGTAGGTGCCGTTCGTGCTGCCCAGATCCTGCAGGATGAACAGGTCGGCGCCGGTCGAGGCGCGCTGGATGCGCGCGTGCAGGCTGGAGACCGTCGAGTCCGGGATGGCCAGCGTCGACGCCCGGGTTTCGGGCGGCGTGGGCGCGGGCGTCGGATGCGGCCGGCGGCCGATGTCCAGCGCCAGCTGCTCCATCGCGAAGATGCGCGGCGCGCGCAGGCCGTCCAGCGCGTCGCCGCTGCCGACGACGATGACCGCGCCGACACGCGGCGTCTCGCGAACCAGCCCGCGCCGCGGGACGGTCCGGCTGATGTCGTTTTCGTCGCTGGACATCCTCTGGCCGCGCTCAATGTATACCAATCGGGCCGGCGAATGGGACGATGCCGCCCGCGGCCGCGATGTTTACGACGGCGGCTTATTCGCGGCGCACCAGCTAGAGCGCGGTCGGCGGTGCGGTGGCGCCGCGCGGGATCGGCTGGCCGCTGCCGGGCTGGCCCACCACCTTACCGTTCTCGAACACCAGCTCGCCGCGGCGGATCGTCGCGTGCGGCCAGGCGGACAGCGCGCGGCCCGCGTAGACGCTGTGGCCCGCGCGCGAAAAGAGGTCGCTGTCACGCACGGTGCGCCGTTCACGCGTCTCCCAGATGACGACGTCCGCGTCCGAACCGACAGCGATCGTTCCCTTGCGCGGGTACATGCCGAACAGGCGGGCGGCGTTGGTCGACGTCAGCGCGACGAATCGCTCGACGGACAGGCGACCCGTCGCGACCCCCTCGGTGAACAGCAACGGCAACATCGTGTCCAGCTCGGCGACGCCCGAGCGGCAGTGCACCACGTCCAGCTTGGGATCCAGCTTCAGCTCGCGCGTCCACGGCGCGTGATCGCTGGCGACGGTGTCGATCGACCCGTCGCGCAGGCCGCGCCACAGCGCCTCCTGATCGGCGTGCTCGCGCAACGGCGGCTGCGCGACGTAGAGCGGCCCGTCGCTGCCGTGGTAGCGCTCGGACGTCATGTGTAGATAGAGCGGCCGTGTCTCGACGAACAGCGGGAGACCCTCGGCGCGCGCCGCGGCGCAGGCGGCCAGGGCCCGCGCCGACGAGAGGTGAACGATGTACGTCGGCGAACGCGTCGCGCGGCACATCGCGATCGCCCGTTCGGTCGCGACCGTCTCGGCTTCCACCGGGCGGCTGTCCGCGAAGTGGCCGAGATCGGTGTGCGCGTCCGCGGCCAGCATGGTCGTGCAGCATTCGATCGTCGCCAGGTCCTCGCAGTGCACCAGCGTGATGCCGCCAGCGTCGCCGGCGGCCTTCAGCGCGCGCGTGAACCCGGGAATGTTGGCCTCGAACGTGGGCATGCACATGAAGATCTTCATGCTCGACTGCCCGCCGCGCACGGCGCCGCCGACCTCTCCGACGATGGCGGGGCTGGGCGCGATGATCACGGTGTGAAAGAACACGTCGGCGATCGCCTGGCGCGCCACCAGGCTCTCCTCGGCGCGCACGCGGTCCGCGATGGTTTCCCAGGGCAGCACGTAGGACATGTTGCCGACGCTGGTGATGCCGCCCGCCAGCGCCGCCTGCGATCCGCTGGTGTAGTCGTCCACCCAGCAGGGCTCGCCCGGGTCGAAACCTTCGGTGTGCAGGTGCACGTGGGGGTCGACGCCGCCCGGCAGCAGCAGCCGCCCGGTGGCGTCGATCTCGCGCGCCGCCTTCAGCGGAGCGGCGCCGGCGCCGTCGCCCACTTGGCGATCGTGGATGGCGGCGATGCGGCCGCCTTGAATTCCTACATCCGCCTGTCGTTGACCCTCGACGGTGACGACCGTTCCTCCGCGGAGGACCAGGTCGAGCTGGGGATCCGACATGGGGTGTTACTTCATCGGCGGGTTCGCCTGGCTTTCTTGAGGTGGGTTGCGGACTTCTCGGTCGCGGCCGCGGCGCGCTCGCGTTCCACCGCGCGTCGGTTGGCCCGCGCCAGGATCGCGTGGGGGTGGCGCGCGCCCAGGGCGCGGACAAACGTGACGAGGGCGCGCCGGAACAGGGCGGCCGCGCGGTCCAGGTTGCCCTCGTCGCGTTCCAGGACCGCCAGATTGTTGACGGTCATGGCGACGTCCGCGTGGTGGCGGCCGAGCACGCGTTCCTGGATGGCCAGCGCGCGCGTGTACAGCGAGCGGGCGCGCCGGGGCGCCTCGCGGCGCTGCTCGACGGCGGCCAGGCACGCCAGGTTCAGGCCGACCTCCAGGCTTCGCGGGCCCAGCACGCGCGAGAACACGGCCAGCGCGCGGCGGTACAGCGCAGCGGCCTCGGGCAGGCGGCCGCGCGCCTCGACGATCGCCGCCAGCGCGGCGACGTCGGCAGCCACCGCGGGGTGTTTCGCGCCGACCAGCGCCGTGCGCAGGGTGACGGACCGGCGCGCGTGCGGTTCGGCGCGGGCGAAATTGCCGCGCGCGTGCTCGATCCCCCCCAGGTTGTGCGCCAGCGTCGCCAGCGCCTGGCGATCGCCGCGCGGGACCAGCGGCAGCGCGCGCTGGTAGAACGCCAGCGCCTCGTCGTACCGGCCCTGGGCCTTGCGCAGCACGCCGAAGTCGTTGAACACGCCTGCGAGGTAGCGGTCGCGCGGGCCGAAGCGGCGGCGGATCTCGGCGAGGGCGACGCGGTAGCCACGATCGGCGGCCGCGTACGCGCCCATCGTCCTGTTGATGCCGCCCAGCGCCGTGCGCGCCCGGACGGTGAGCCGGACGATGTCCGGGTCGCCCGACCGGTCCAGCGCCAGGATCTGGATCGCCTGGCGCTGGCAGCGGGCGGACTCGCGCAGGCGATCGCGCGCCTCCAGCACCAGCCCCAGCTCGACCAGCGCGTTCGCCACGTCGACGTGGCGCGGGCCTTCGAACGCGCGGTAGCCCGCCAGGGCGGCGCGCGCGGCGCGTTCGGCGGCCGCGAAATGGCCTTCGGCGCGCAACGCGATCGCGCGTTCGTGCTGGCGGATCGCCGGAATCAGCGGGTCATCGCCACGGTCCTGGGCCCGATCGTCGATGCGATCGTTATTGCGATACCTGGGGATGGCTGCCTCCGGGCGGGCATTGTACCGTCTGGCCCGGGGATGTCGTCGCCCGCCCGCCGGTTCTTCGCCCCCGAGGTCATCCAGACCTCGGCGATCGATTGCGGGCCCGCCGCGCTGAAGTCCTTGCTGGAAGGGTTCGGCGTCGGCATCAGCTACGGCCGCCTGCGCGAGGCGTGTCAGACGTCGGTCGACGGGACGTCCATCGACACGCTGGAGACGCTGGCGCAGAGCCTGGGCCTGGAGGCCGACCAGCTGATGCTGCCGGTCGATCACCTGCTGCTGCCCGAGGCCGAGGCGCTGCCCGCGCTGGTGGTGATGCGCCAGCCGACGGGCTTGGCCCATTTCGTTGTCGCCTGGCGGGCGCACGGCGGCTGGATCCAGGTGATGGATCCCGGGCGGGGCCGCCGCTGGGTGCGGCGGGCCACCTTCCTGCGCGACGTGTACACGCACGAGCTGGTGTTGCCGGCGGCCGCGTTCCGCGAGTGGGCGGGCAGCGAAAACTTCATCGCGCCGCTGCGGCGGCGAATGAGCGCGCTGGAGATCGACGACGGCGCCGCGCTGGTGGAGCGCGCCGTCGCCGATCCCGGCTGGACCGCCATCGCCGGGCTGGATCGCGCGGTCCGGGCCGTCGAGGAGCTGGCCACGGCGGGCGCGGTCACGCGCGGCGCGGAGGCGCGGCGGCTGGTGGAAGCGCTCGCCGCCGAAGAGGCGGACGGCACCGCGCCGGGCAAGCCGCGGGCGTCGGCGCACGCGACCGCCACGGCGGCGCCGGCGGCCGCCGACGGCAGCGAGCAGGTCAAGGTGCGCGGCGCTGTGCTGCTGCACGTGTCCGGCGCGCAGGCGCTGGACGCCGAGCGCCGCGCGGCGCTGCCGCTGGAGCTGCGCGCGGCCGTCGACGAGCCGCGCGTGCGCGCGGGCGCGCAGGTGGTGCGGCTGCTGCGCGAGGGCGGGGTGCGCTGGCGGGCGCTGGCGGCGGGCGTCGCGCTGGCGGCGCTGGGGACCGTCGTCGAGGCGGTGCTGTTTCGCGCCCTTTTCGAGACCGGCGGGCGCGGGTTGTTCGCCGTCGTGGTCGCGCTGCTGGCGGCGTTGCTGATGCTGGAGCTGCCGCTGACCTGGGCGCTGCGCCGGGCCGGCGCTTCGATCGAAGAAAAATTTCGCGATCTGTTCATGCGCAAGATCCCGCGCCTGGGCGATCGCTATTTCCAGAGTCGGCCCGTGTCCGACATGGCCGAGCGCGCGCACCTGGTTCACAAGCTGCGCGCGCTGCCCGCGCTGGCCGGCGACATCGCGCGCACGGCGCTGGAGATCGTCATCATCGCGGTGGGGCTGGTGTGGCTGGATCCGGGCGGGGCCGGGCTGGCCATCGCCCTCGCCGCGGCGATGCTGCTGATCCCGCTGGCGGCCGTGCCGGCGGTCGCGGAACGCGATCTGCGCATGCGCAACCACGCGGGCGCGCTGGGACGTTTCTATCTGGACGCGCTGCAGGGACTGGTGACGATCCGGACGCACGGCGCCGCGCCGGCGCTCGCGCGCGAGCACCGGGACCGGCTGCACGAGTGGGTGAGCGCGGCGCGCGCGGCGCTGCGGGCCGCGCTGGGGGCGGAGGCGCTGCAGGCGCTGGTGGGGTTCGGTCTGGGCGCGTGGTTGCTGCTCGATTTCTTCGCGCGCGGGGGCGCGCGCGAACCCGGGGCCGGCCTGCTGGCGGTTTACTGGACGCTGTCGCTGCCGATGCTCGGCTACGAGCTGGCGCTGTTCGTCCAGCAGGTGCCCGGTCAGCGCAGCCTGACGTTGCGGCTGGTCGAGCCGCTGGGCGCGCCCGAGGAGACGGAAGAGAGCGACGCCGCCGCGTTCGCCGGCACGAACCCGTCCGCGGCGCAACGAGAAGACGACGCCGTTTCGATCCAGCTGCGCGACGTCCACGTCGTCGTGGGTGGGCACGAGGTTCTGGACGTCGACGCGCTCGCGATCTCGCCGGGCGAGCACGTCGCGATCGTCGGCGCCTCCGGAGCCGGGAAGTCGACGCTGCTCGGGTTGCTGCTGGGCTGGCACCGTCCCGCGTCGGGGACCGTCAACGTCGACGGCCGGCCCCTGGGCGTCGGGGAGCTGGAGTCCCTGCGCCAGCGCACGGCGTGGGTCGATCCGACCGTGTATCTGTGGAATCGATCGCTCGCGGCGAACCTTGGGTTCGGGTTGCCGGCGCCGGTCGATGATCTCGCGCCCGCGATTGACGAGGCGGATCTCGACGAGGTGACGAAGCGGCTTCCGCACGGCGCGGAGACGCCGCTGGGCGAGGCGGGCGGTCTGCTGTCCGGAGGCGAGGGGCAGCGCGTCCGATTCGGCCGGGGCGTGCTGCGGCCGCGGCCCGCGCTGGTGCTGCTCGACGAGCCCTTCCGCGGCCTGTCCCGCGAACAGCGCGCGGCCCTGCTGGCGCGCGCGCGCCGCCGCTGGTCGGACGCGACGCTGCTGTGCGTGACTCACGACATCGGCGAGACCGAACGGTTCGCGCGCGTGCTGGTCGTCGACGGCGGTCGGATCGTCGAGGACGGCGCGCCGCACGAGCTGCGCGCCCGGACGGAATCGCGATACGCGGCGCTGCTGCAGGCCGAGCAGCGCGTGCGGACGTCGGCGTGGGCGGCGGCGGTGTGGCGGCGAATTCGGCTGGAGGGTGGCCGCATCGGCGAGGATCGCGGATGACGACGGCGACCATCGAAAGCTGCCTGTGGCCGCTCGATCGGCGCGACGAGCTCGCGGCGCGCGTCGCCGGCGCGGCCAACATCGCCGCGCTCGGGCCGGGCGAACGTTTCGAGTGGAGCTATGGCGACATCGCGCCCGCCCCCAGCGCCCGCGCGCTGGCGTGGGCCCCGGCGGTGGTGCGCGTGGGCGGCGGCGCGGGTGCGCTCCTCGGCGTCGTGGGCGCGGACGGCGCCGGTATCCGCGTCATCGGCGCCGACGGTCAGGTCGTCGTGTGCGACACGGCGGCGCTGGGCGCGACGCTGCGTGCGCCCGTCGAGGCCGAGGCGCGCGCCGGCATCGAGGCGACCGTCGAGCGCGCCGGCATCGAAGGACCGCGCCGGGCCGCGGTGGCCGATGCGTTGCTGCGCGCGTCGCTGGGCGCCGTGCGTGTCGCCGAGGGAGAGCGCTTGCGGCCCGCCCGGCCGTCGATGTGGTCGGCGTTGCGAGACGGAGGCGTCACCGGTCGCGCGGCGGCGTCGGTCGTGGGCTATCTCGCCCAGCTGACGCTGGTCGCCGGCCTGTGGTGGGTGGTGGGGGCCCGCGCGGTCGCCACGGATGCCGGCGGCGGCGGCGCATCGTTCGGCGTCATCGCGGCGATCATCGCGGCGCTGGTCGGCGTGCGGCTGGCGTCGTCGTGGGCGGCGGGCCGGCTGGCGATCGACGGCGGCGCCATCCTGCGCCAGCGCCTGCTGCAGGGCCTGCTGGCGCTGGACACGGAGTCGACGCGCGCCCAGGGTATCGGACAGCTGCTGGGGCGGGTCGTCGAGACCGAGGCGCTGGAATCGCTGGCGCTGGGCGGGGGCCTGATGGCGGCGGCGGGCGCGTTCGAGCTGGTCACGGGCGCGGTGATCCTGGCGCTGGGCATCGCGGCGGGCTGGCAGTTGCCGCTGCTGGCCGTCTGGTGCGTGGCCGCCGCGCTGCTCGCCGCGCACGTTCAGCGGGCGCTGGCGCGCTGGTCGCGCGAGCGCGTATCGCTCACGCACGATCTCGTCGAGAGGATGGTCGGACAGCGCACGCTGGTCGCCCAGCAGGCGCCGCCGCTTCGCCACGTCGAGCAGGAAGCGGCGCTCGCGCGCTACGCCGGCACGGGGCGCGCGCTCGACCGCGCGGCGACGGTGCTCGCGACCGCGGTTCCGCGCGGCTGGCTGATCGCGGCCGTGGTCGCGCTCGCGCCCTGGCTTTCGATGGCCGGCGCGCGCCCGGGTGCGTTCGCGACCAGCCTGGGCGGCACGCTGCTGATCTACGGCGCCCTGCGCAAGCTGGCGCAGGCGTTTCCCGCGCTGGGAAGCGCGGTGATCGCGTGGCGTCAGGTGGCGGCGATGTTCACGGAGGCGGGAATGCCCGCGCCGCGCCTCCCCGACGCGGCCGCGGCGGCCGCATCAGCTGCCGAAGCGCCGCCGCTGCTCAGCGCGCGCGACATCGGCTTCCGTTACCCGGGCCGCGCGCAACCGGTGCTGGACGGCTGCGCGCTGGATATCCGCCGCGGCGAGCGCGTGTTGCTCGAGGGCCCGTCGGGCGGCGGCAAGTCGACGCTGGGCGCGTTGCTCGTCGGCCTGCGCGTCCCCGACGCCGGCACGCTCGCGCTCGGCGGCGTTGCGCAGGGCGACCTGGGCCTGGCGCGCTGGCGCGGGCGCGTGGGTGCGGCGCCGCAGTTCCACGAGAACCACGTCTTTTCTCAGACGTTCCTGTTCAACCTGCTGCTGGGGCGCGCCTGGCCGCCGCGGGGCGAAGACGTGACCGAGGCGGAGGCGGTGGCGCGCGAGCTGGATCTCGGACCGTTGCTGGAACGAATGCCGTCGGGGCTGGGGCAGCTGGTGGGCGAGAGCGGCTGGCAGCTGTCACACGGCGAACGCAGCCGCCTCTACATCGCACGTTCGCTGCTGCAACCGCTGGACGTGCGGCTGCTCGACGAGAGCTTCGCGGCGCTGGATCCCGAGACGCTCGAGCGCGCGCTCGCCTGCGTCCTGCGCCGCGCCGAGACGCTGATCGTGATCGCCCACCCCTGAAGTTCGCGCGCATCGGGCGATCGATCTCAACTCGCCCACCAGGACGAGAACTTCAGCAAGAAGACGTCGGAGGTGCCGCCGTGGCGGAAGGCGTTCGGATCCAGCTGCGTTGGATTCGGAAATCCCATCATCGGCACCGGGACCGTCGGGATCTGCGAGTGGGTGTAGACGAAGTAGATCGTCGATCCCAGCCGATACTCCCACCGGAACACCACGTTGACGTTGATCGCCGCGTCCTTGAAGTCGGGTGAGTTCGGCGGCACGACGGGCATCGCAGGCTCAGGCGTCAGGCTGGCCAGCGTCACGTTCGTCCCCAGCGCCGTCGCGCTCGGGACGCTGCGCATGTCGTCGAAGTGTCCGATCGCCAGGAACGCCTGCGCGTAGGCCTGGAGCGTCAACTGGGGCGTGAAGGTGTAGGACGCGCGAAACGTCGCGCTGACGCTGTTGGCGGTGAGCTTGCCGAACCAGTAGTTCTCGGGAGTGGTCGGACACCCCATGGGCGGGGGCGGCGTCGAGCAGGGCATCGGGTCGTTGACCTGACGTGCGTAGCGATACTCGCCCGCCGACCAGGTGAGCTGCGGCAGGAGCTCGAGGTCGAGCTGCCGGAGCGCGTGCACGATCAGACTGCCCTGCGCGCTGGTCGCGTACGTCCCCGCGCCGATGAACTGCGTCTGGTTCGCAAGCGTCCCGTACACGACGCCGCGCGGATCGCTGGCCAGCTCGAAGCGCCCGCCGAAGTAACGCGCGCGCTCCAGCGCGGTGCCGTCGCCCACCTCGCGGTCGTCAAAGCGGGCGGGCGCGAAATCGGCCGCGAGCATGACCGTCGAGAAGTTGCGCAGCCTGAGCCGCCCGATCAGCTCGTAGAGTTGTCCGAGATCCAGACCGGACAGGTTGCGGTTCTGGGTGATCTCCAGCGCGGCGGATTTCTCGACGGTGTAGGTGCCCGGGTCGAGCACGCGCCAGCCCAGCGACGCCTTCAGCATGTGCAGGTTCTGCCGCGCCATGTAGCCGACGTCGTTGTAGTCGAGCTTCCGTCCGGCGCCGGTGTACTCGGCGCTCCAGAGCAGGTGCTTGCCGCCTTCCTTGGCGACGCGCGCCCAGCCGCCGGGAGAGGTCGCGCCCGGACCGATCAGCGTTCCGTCCAGCTGCGCGATCGTCGGCCCGCCGCGGATGTACGACTGCACGAACGCGCCGCTGACGACGTAGTCGGCCGACTGCGA
>Ga0207708_10001005_pt1 | contig 21087 bp, 15 predicted proteins | sample KBSK5101metaG_FD_184340 | JGI IMG/M metagenome (GOLD analysis project Ga0207708, IMG submission 184340) | Corn, switchgrass and miscanthus rhizosphere microbial communities from Kellogg Biological Station, Michigan, USA - KBS K5-10-1 metaG... | ecosystem: Host-associated > Plants > Roots >...
CGCGTCGGCGGCGATCTTCCGGGGCGAGAAGATCGCTCTCGTCGGGCCGAACGGCGCCGGCAAGTCGACGGTTTTCCGCATGATCATGCGCGAGGAGACGCCGGACGACGGGCAGATCTCGATCGAACGCAACATCACGATCGGCTACTTCAGCCAGGACGTCGGCGAGATGGCGGGGCGGCCCGTCGTCGCCGAGGTGATGGCCGGCGCCGGCCCGGTGTCCGAGGTCGCCGCGGAGCTGAAGAAGCTGGAAGAGGCGCTGGCCGATCCCGCCAACGGCGACAAGATGGACGCGCTGCTCGAGCGCTTCGGAACCGTGCAGGCGCGCTTCGACGATCTGGGCGGCTACGCACTGGAGGCGAAGGCGCGCGAGATCCTCGCCGGCCTCGGGTTCTCGCAAGAGATGATGGACGGCGACGTCGCCAACCTGTCGGGCGGCTGGAAGATGCGCGTCGCCCTCGCCCGAATCTTGTTGATGCGCCCGGACGCGATGCTGCTGGACGAGCCGTCCAACCACCTGGACCTGGAATCGCTGATCTGGCTGGAGAACTTTCTGAAAGGGTTCGAGGGCGCGCTGCTGATGACCTCGCACGATCGCGAGTTCCTGAACCGGATCGTCGGGCGCGTCATCGAGATCGACGGCGGCGTGCTCACCAGCTACTCCGGCAACCTGGAGTTCTACGAACGGCAGCGCGCGCAGAACGAGGCGCAGGCGCAGGCTGCCTTCGAGCGCCAGCAGGCGATGCTGGCGAAGGAGATGCGCTTCATCGAACGCTTCAAGGCCCAGGCGGCCAAGGCCGCCCAGGTCCAATCCCGCGTCAAGAAGCTGGACAAGATCGAGAAGCTGGAGCCGCCCAAGCGGCGCAAGACGCTGGATTTCGAGTTCCCGCAGCCCCCGCGGTCAGGCGAGGACGTCGCGCGCGTCGAAAAGATGCACAAGGCTTACGGCGCGCGCGTCATCTACGACGGCCTGAACCTGTCGATCCGCCGGCGCGAGCGCTGGGCGGTCATGGGCGTCAACGGCGCGGGGAAGTCGACGCTGCTCAAGCTGATCGCCGGCGAGACCACGCCCGACGAGGGGACCGTGACGTTGGGCCCCAGCGTCAAGCTCGGTTACTTCGCGCAGCACGCGATGGAGCTGCTCGATCCGGAGCGCACCGTCTACGAAACCCTGGAAGAATCGTTTCCCCTGGCCAACGTGGGGTCGCTGAAAACCCTGGCAGGATGTTTCGGCTTTTCCGGGGGTGACGCGGACAAGACATGCCGCGTGCTGTCGGGCGGCGAAAAGGCGCGGGTCGTACTGGCCAAAATCCTGTATGCCCGCCCAAACTTTCTTGTATTGGATGAGCCGACGAATCACCTCGACATCACTACAAAAGACATGATCGTGCGGTCATTAAACGACTACGAAGGCACCATGTTATTCGTTTCCCACGACCGCCAGTTCCTGGCGCGACTGTCCAACCGCGTGCTCGAGCTGGGGCCCGACGGCCCCACCCTGTACGGCGGCGGCTACACCGAATATGTCGCGCGGAGCGGCCACGAAGCGCCGGGCTTGCGGTAAATTCCCGGCGAACACGGCGAAAAGGAAGGGCCCCATGCACGTCGCAAAACGCATCGCATCGCTGGTTGTTGCACTGCTGTTGCTGGTTGCTGCGCGGAACGCCAATGCCGACGCCAAGGAGGCGATGGAGCAGCTGAAGGCCCTCAGTCAGAGCGCCACGGCCGCCTACCAGGACGGCGACTTCGACAAGACGAAGACTCAGCTGACCGAAGCGATCAACCTCGCCAAGGACAACGGTCTGTCGGCCAACCGGATCATGGCGCAGATCTACATCCTGGTCGGCGTCCTCAAGATCAACGAGCACAAGGACGTCGAGGGCGGCATCAAGTACTTCGCGAAGGCGATCGACATCAGTCCGGCGGTGAAGATCCCGCCGACCATGGCGACCAAGGCGGTCAAGGCCGCGTTCGCGAAGGCGGAGGACGTCGACCCCTCCACCATCGGCGACCTGACCGAAGGCGATTCGGGGTCGAAGAAGTCGAAGAAGGACTCCAAGAAGGACGCTGCCGCCGCGGCCGACCAGGAAAAGCAGGACAAGGCCGCGGTTGCGGCAGCGGCAGCCGAGGAGAAGAAGCAGGCCGAGGCCGAGCGCAGGCAGGCCGCGGCGGAGCGCAAGAAGGCGGACGCCGACAGCCAGAAGCTGGTCGACGACCTGGCGCAGACCAAGGTCGCCGAGAGCCAGCTGAAGGCGGACAAGGACAAGCTCCAGCGCGAGAAGCAGGAGCGCGAGAAGATGCTGTCCGACGCGAAGGGCTACCTGGCGCAGCTCGAAAAGGAGAAGGCCGCCAAGGACAAGCAGATCTCCGACCTGAACACCAAAGTCCAGCAGCTGGAGAAGGAAAAGGCGGACCGGGACGCCAAGCTGGGCCCCGCCGGCGCGAAGATCCAGCAGCTCGAGAAGGACAAGGCCGAGAAGGACAAGCAGATCGCCGCGCTGACCGCTAGCGACAAGAAGGAACGCGAGGCGAAGGAGAAGCTGCAGCAGGAGAAGACGGAACGGGACAAGCAGCTCGCCGACGCCAAGGGCCGCATCCAGCAGCTGGAGAAGGACAAGGCCGACCGCGACAAGCAGATCGCGTCGCTGACCGCCAGCGACAAGAAGGAGCGCGACGCGCGCGAGAAGCTGGAGAAGACGATGGCGGAGGTCGCGGCGCGCGAGCGCGAGCGGCGCAGCAAGGAGCTCGAGGACCAGAAGGAGAAGGAGAAGCTGGCGGAGGGCGGCGAGCTGCCGGGCCATATCCGCGAGCCGGTGACGTGCGACCTGCCGGATGAGGTCCCGGCGGGCGAGGACCTGTACGTCCACTGCGTCCCGCAGCCGGGCGTGGGCGCCAAGCTGCTCGCGTTCTATTACCGGTCGGGCGGCTCGGCGCTGTACAACGCCGTCACGCTGGAACGGTCGCGCAAGGGCTGGTTCGTCGCCACGATTCCGGGCGGACGGGTTTCCGGAAGGCTGCTTCACTATTACGTCGAGGCGCGCGACGCCAAGGAGAAGATCGCCGCCACCAACGGCAAGGCGAACTCGCCGAACGTCGTCACCATCAAAGCCGCCGGCCTCGCCAAGGCGCGCGGCAAGCACTAGATCTTGCCTCTCCCGCGTGCGGGAGAGGCCGCCGACCGTAGGTCGGCGGGTGAGGGTCAGGTACAATAGCCCCCGTGGCCACGCCGACCACGCTGCGGGATGAGTCGACGCTGGCGCGCAGCCAGAACAGCGCGGGCGGGTCGGGGGGCGTTCATTTGCTGGTGATGGGACCCAAGGTATTCGCGACCTTTGCCTTGCCGCCGAGCGGCGAGGCGATCGTGGGACGGGGCGGCGACGGCATCGACGTCAAGCTGGATGACGCCAAGGCATCGCGGCGCCACCTTTGCCTTCACGTGAGCGAGGCGGGCGACATCGAGGTCGAGGATCTGGGTAGTGCGAACGGGACCCGGGTCCGCGACAGCAGGCTGGATCCGGGAATAAGGGTGCGCGTGCTTCCCGGCGAGGCGATCTCGGTTGGTTCCCTCGTGCTGATGGTGCAACCCAACCGGCCGCGGGCTGCCGCTGCGCGGGCGCGACCGCTGCCGCACGGCGAATTCGAGGGACGCGTCGAATGGGAGTGCGCGCGCGCCGAAGCGACCGGCGGAAGGTTCTCGGTCGCGCGCGTGCAGGGCACGACCGACGACGGCCCGGGCGGCGACGGCTCCGCCGTCCGGACGATCGACGTGGTCGGCCGCTATGGTCCGGGCGAGCACGAGCTGCTTCTTCCCGGTCTGTCCGGCGAGACCGCCCGTGCGCTGGCGACGGCGTTCGCCCAGCGGCTGGGCGGCGCGGGCCGCGCCCCGCGCATCGGCGTCGCGACCTACCCGGAGGACGGCCGCCACGCGGCGGCGCTGCTGGCCCGCGCGGGCGCGCGCGTCGCCGGCGAATTGAAGGACGCGGATCGGCGCGCGGCAGACGCCGACGAGGCCGGCGCCGTCGTGTGCGTCGAGGAGAGCATGCAGCGCGTGCAGGCGTTGGCCGACCGCGCCGCCGCCGGTGACATCAACGTGCTGATCCTGGGCGAGACCGGCGCCGGCAAGGAGGTGCTGGCGCGCGCCATCCACGCGGGATCGGCGCGCGCCGCCCACCCGCTGGTCTGCATCAACTGCGCAGCCCTTTCGGTGTCGCTGCTGGAGAGCGAGCTATTCGGTCACGAGCGCGGCGCGTTCACCGGCGCCGGCCAGGCGAAGCCGGGACTGCTGGAGACCGCGCCCGGCGGCACGGTGTTCCTCGACGAGGTCGGCGAATTGCCGCCGGCGCTGCAAGTGAAGCTGCTGCGCGTGATCGAGACGCGCGAGGTGCTGCGCGTCGGCAGCGTCCGACCGCGCAAGATCGACGTTCGCTTCATCGCCGCGACCAACCGCGATCTCGAGGCGGAGGTGTCGCGCGGCGGGTTCCGGCGCGACCTTTACTTCCGTCTGAACGGAATGACGCTCACCATTCCGCCGCTGCGCGAGCGGCTGCGCGATCTGCCGTTGCTCGCGCGCGCGTTCGTCGCGTCGCTGGCGCGCGGGCGCCGGCCCGAGATCTCGCCACCGGCCATGGCGGCCCTGCTGGCGCACGGATGGCCGGGCAACGTTCGCGAGCTGCGCAACGCGATCGAGCGCGCGCTGCTGCTGTGCGACGGCCCGGCGCTGCTGCCCGAACATTTGCCGCGGCCGGTGGCGTTCGCGCCCGAGCCGCCGGACGAGGCGGCGCCCGCCGCGCCGCCGGCGCGAATCGACGACGAGCGCGCGCGCATTCTCGCCGCGCTGGCCGCGTGCGGCGGCAACCAGAGCCGCGCCGCGCGCCAGCTGGGGATCTCGCGCAAGGTCCTGATGGCGCGCCTCGATCGCTACGGCGTCGCGCGCCCGAAGAAACCGGGGCCGCGATGAACGACCGCAACAGCGGTTCGGGCGGCAAGCGGCCTCCGGGGACGACGACGCCCCGGCATCCGGGGACGAACACGCCCCGGCCTCCGGGAACGAACACGCCGGTCACGTCGATCGATCGTTCGGCCCCGTCCGGGCGAGTCGTGTCGGCGGCGGTGCGCTACCCCGGCAACGACCGCTACGTCCTGGACAAGCAGATCGCGACGGGCGGCATGGGCCGCGTGTTCTCGGGGCGCGACCTCCGCCTCTTCCGCACGGTCGCGATCAAGATGCTCCGCGCGCAGGACCCCTCGCTGGCGCGCCGGTTCGAACGCGAGGTGCGGCTGGCGGCGCGCCTGCAACACCCCGGCGTGGTGCCCGTCTACGACGCCGGGTTCTGGCCCAGCGGCGAGCCGTTCCTGGTGATGAAGCTGGTGCTGGGCCAGTCGCTCGCGCGCGTGGTCAAGGACGCCGACACGCGCGCGGACCGGATGGGCCTGCTGCCCCCGGTGATCGCGGCCGCCGAGGCGATCGCCTACGCGCACGATCAGGGCATCGTGCACCGCGACCTGAAGCCGTCGAACATCCTCGTCGGCGCGTTCGGCGAGACGGTCGTCGTCGATTGGGGTCTGGCGAAGGATCTTCGCGCGCAGGATGTAGCAGACCGCGACACCGCATCGATCACGGGGATCCAGCCGCTGGGCGGCGACACCGCCGTCGGGGCGATCGTCGGAACGCCGTCGTACATGTCGCCCGAACAGGCGGCCGGCAAGCCTGTCGATCTGCGCTCCGACGTCTACTCGCTGGGCGCGATCCTCTACTACGTGCTCGCGGGAACGGCACCGCAGCCGGCGGCAACCAATCCACCCGGTCAAGCCCCGGCGGCGTCCGGCAAGCTGGTCCCGCTCGGGACACTCGAGCCGCGCCTCCCCCCCGATCTGCTCGCGATCGTCGACACCGCGATCGCGATGGATCCGGACGACCGATATCCGTCGGCCTTCGAGCTGGCCGAGGATCTCAAGCGGTTCGCCAGCGGCCAGCTCGTGGCCGCTCGCCAGTACTCGCCGCTCGCGCGGGTGGGCCGCTTCGTCACGCACCACCCCGTCGCAATCGGCCTGGCCTGCGCCGCCGTCGCGACCGGCATGATCATCACCGCGCTGGCCGTGCGCTAGCTAGCGCACTTACGCCCACCCCGAACGCGAGCCGTTTGGGCGGCGGCCGGCAACCCACGGACCGTGCGGATCCGCCTGCTCGGAATGTTGGCGCTCGCGGTCGTAGCGGGATCACTCGGTTGCACCGCGAAGGTGACTCCCTCGGCGGCGGGCGCCGCCGGCGCGACCGGCAGCGCCGGGACCAGCGCCACCACCGGCCGGGGCGGGTCGGGGACAGCCGGGACCAGCGGCGCGGCCGGGACGGGCGGCGGGCCGATCATCGGGACCGACGCCGGCAGCGACGCCGCGTGCACGCCGTCGGTGACCTGCATGCCCGCGGGCGGCCAGTACTGCGGCAAGATCGGCAACGGCTGCAAGGGCGGCTCGCTCGAATGCGGCGCCTGCTCCGGCGACAGCGTCTGCAACGGCGGCCTGTGCGTCGGCGGGCCGAGCTGCCAGAAGAAGACGTGCACGTCGGGCGGCGCCGCCAATTACTGCGGCACCATCGGTGATGGCTGCGGCCTATCGCTGGACTGCGGCGGCTGCGCGACGGGCGAGGTCTGCACCGCCGGCGTCTGCGTGAAGGCGGGCTGCGTGCCGTTGACGTGCACGATGGGCACCACGCGCTACTGCGGCACGATCGGCGATGGCTGCGGCGGCACGCTCACGTGCGGCAATTGCGCCACCGGATCGACGTGCGGGGGGGGCGGCGTCGCCGGCGTCTGCGCGCCGACCAACTGCACGCCGATCACCTGCAACCCGATGGGCGGCGGCCAGTACTGCGGGCGCATCGGCAACGGCTGCGGCGGCGTGCTCGATTGCCCGTCCTGCCCCGGCGGCGCGGCGTGCGGCACCGGCGCGCAGGCCGGCGTCTGCCCGGGCATGCCCGGCACCGGCGGCCCGTGCACCGGCCTCGCCTGCCAGATCAACAAGTGCACCGGCATGCCCAAGACGACGGTCAAGGGCACGGTCTACGACCCGGGCGGGAAGCTGCCGCTCTACAACGTGATGCTCTACGTCCCGAACGCGCCGCTGGACCCGATCGTCGAGGGCGTCACCTGCGACAAGTGCGGCACCATCGCGTCGGGCCAGCCGGTCGCCAGCGCGCTGACCGACGCGTCGGGCAACTTCACGATGAACGACGTTCCCGTCGGCACGAACATCCCGGTCGTCATCCAGACCGGCAAGTGGCGCCGGCAGATCACGCTGCCGATGGTGAAGGCCTGCCAGGACAACGTGTTCAGCGGGACCGAGACGTTCCGGCTACCCAAGAACCAGGGCGAAGGGCACCTGCCGAAGATCGCGATGACGCGCGGCAAGGCCGACAGCCTGGAGTGCCTGATGCGGCGGATCGGCATCTCCGACTCGGAGTTCACCAACCCGGACGGCAACGGCCGCATCAACATCTACTACGAGACCGGCGGCGGCACCGGCTACGACTCGGGCACCGCGTTCCCGCTGGTGTCGACGCTGTTCAATCAGACGGTCCTCAACAAGTACGACATGATGATCATCTCGTGCCACGGCGAGAGCGCGCGGTCGCGCGCGCAGCCGCTCGCCGAGAAGCAGATCGTGAAGACCTTCGTCGACGGCGGCGGGCGCGTGTTCGCGTCGCACTTCTCGTTCGGCTACTTCCGCGGAGTGGCCGGCACAACCGACGCGAAGAACTTCCAGCCGACGCCCTGGCCGCTGCTGGCCGAGTGGGACGGCAACCCCGACGCGCCCTACACGATCAACACCAGCTTCGCGAAGGGAATGTCGTTCGCCGACTGGCTGGTGACGGTGGGCGCGTCGCCGACGCGCGGGACGATCAACATGACCGGCGTGGAAGGGCCGGCGATGTCGCTGTACCCCAACTACAACAGCCAGGCGTGGATCACCACGAACGGCGGCATCCCCTACTTCAGCGTGCCGATGCCGGTCGAGAAGGCGGCGATGCCGACCGAGCAGTGCGGGCGCTTCGTGAATACCGGCATCCACGTCGTCAGCGGCGGCAACGGCGGTCCGTTCCCGTCGCAGTGCGGGACCGCGACGCTCACGCCGCAGGAGAAGGCGTGGGAGTTCCTGATCTTCGAGCTGTCGGCTTGCCCCATTCCCGACAACCAGATGCCGACGCCGCCGCCCGTACCGCCGCCTGGCGCGCCCAACTCGCCGCCGGGGGTCGTGTCGCAACCGCCCGCGCCGCCGCCTCCGCCTCCCCCGCCGCCGCCGCCGATGCCCGAGTAGCCGCGGCTACTTGCGGGTCCAGACCTCGGTCGACTTGCCGGCCTGGTTGCCGCCCATCGACTCCGAGAAGTCGTTCTCTACGGTCATCGTCTTGAAGTCTTCGGAGAACGTCGACTTCGAGGTGCCGAACGGCTTGCCGTTCATCTTCACGACGCCGGTCGCGTGCCGCCTGTCGATGAGCTTGATCGACATCGTCTCGCCCGACGGCCTGCCGTTGAGCAGCAGCGGCGCGAAGCTGCCATCCAGCGTCGACACGATCGTCAGCACCATGTTCGCCTGCGCGACGTGCCAGGTGAGCTTGGCCTTGCCGGGGCTCCACTGCTCGATCTGCAGCGTCATGGCCGGCTTGCCCGCTTCGGCCTTCTTGACCCAGGTCCCGATCGGCGAGTCCGCCGCCGCCGCGGGCGACGCACCCGTCAACAACAGCGCCGCAACCATCACCATCAGGACCGTCAGGGAACGCCTCATCGCCTGGTCTCCGAGTTGGAGTCGCAAACGTCGGACCGCTGCCCGCCGATGTCAACCCTGGGCACGCAGTGTTCGGGTTTTCCGGACAGGCGGGCGACGGCCGTTTCGTCCAGCTTCGCCGGACACAATCGCCGGGGTTCCATGACCCAGCTGTCGCCGCTCCAGAGCAAGACGGTTCGCGGCTGCACCAGCCACGCGCCCATGAGGTGCTCATGCGGAATCGAAAACTGGCGCTCGAGCTCGTCGCTCCAGCCGGGGTCAACGCGCGTGCCCTCGCGATCCAGCCACGCGTGGACCATTGCTTCGTACGCATCCGATCCTCTCAGTCGAAGGCAGCCATCCGATTCGAGAGACGCCTCGGCGGGCAACGGCGTCTTCAATCGCGCGCCGTCGCGCAGCCACAGCCGCGTGAACGCCGGGTCGACCCGCGGCAGCGCGCGGCGGGGCCCGACCTCGACCACGTCGTACGCGTACGAGGTCAGGTACCGGTGCCCCTCCAGCAGCGTCGTCAGGATCGGCCGAAATCGCGCGCGCACGCAGGCGGCGATCTCGCGGCCCAGCGAACGAGATACATCGATCTCGAAATGCGGCTGCTCCCCGGGCATGACGGCGACGATGACGTCTCCGAACCGCCGGTTCTGCACAGCGGCCGCGCAGCGCTTCACCGCAGCTTCCAGCTGAGGCATGTACTGCGCCAGCACCTGATTGGAATTGAGCTTGTCGGGCAGCGTCGCGGAACCGAACCGTGTGGTCGCCAGCGACGCGAGCCCGACCGACAGGCCCACCATCAAACGAACGGCGCGATGTCCCGCCCAACTCACGGTGACTCGATCAGAATGCCTGGTTTCACCGGGCGAACAAGGTGGTCGCCCGCCACGTCGTTGACGCGTCCACGGCGCCGCCATGATTGATTCACGGCTTCGCCCTCGATATCGTGATGGCGGTCCCTCGGTGGCGCGCAACACGGCCTCTACGCTGGCGGACATGGACGGCATCGCGTCGGTGTTCGAGGAGGTGCCCGGCGCCGGGCGCGCCCGCGTGCTGGTCGCGGGCGAGGGCCGCGAACCGCTGCTGTTCGTGCACGGCTGGCCGGCGTCCGCGCGCGCGTTCTGGCCGCTGCTGACGGCCCCGGCGCTGCGCGCGCGCTTCCGCATGCACGCGCCCGATCTGTTCGGGTTCGGGCGATCGACGCTGCGCGCGCCGCAGCTGACGTTCGCGCATCAGGTGGAGACGGTGCTCTCGGTGGCGCGCCGCGCGGGTGAGCCGTGCGTGGCGGTGGGGACGTCGTTCGGGGCGCGCGTCCTGCTGGAGGCGGTGACCGCGGCGCCCGAGCTGTTTCGCCGGGCGATCTTGCTGGCGCCCTACCTTCACCGCGGCCTCATCGCCGGCAGCGTCGAGGGGCGGCTGCTCGCCCGCTTTCCGCGCCTGCTGCGCGCGCTGCATCGCCCGCCCCTGTCGCTTGTCACCGGCGTGTGGGCGGCGCTGTTCAGCCTGGCCGCGGCCGGCGCCTCGGCGCTGTGGGCGCGCCAGACGATCCCACTCATCGCGGACGTGGCGCGCATGCGCGGCGAGACCCTGGACCTGCTGGCGGCGCTGCCCGATGGCCGCCCGCTGCTGAACGATCTGCGCGTCCCGCTCGAGCTCTGGTACGGCGAGCGCGATCGCCTGCTCGACACGCGCGAGCTGGCGGGGCTGGCGCCGCTGCGCGGGCTGACGGTCGTGCGCGTCGGCGACGGCGGACACGCGCTGCACGACTCGCACGCCGGCGAGCTGGCGGCGGCGTTGCTCGCCGGCAGCGACGGCGACGGCTGGCGTCCCGTCCTGCTCGCGCTGATCGAGGCCGTGCTGGCGTTCGATCATCCCGCGTTCCCCACCATCGGCGTCGGCCCGGTGGAGGCGCGGGTGCTCGAATACTTCCCGCTCGCGGGCGACGACGGCGCCCAGACGCGCGCCGCGCTGGTCGCGTTCGACCAGGCCTTCACGGCGCAGTCGGGCGGGACCAGCTTCGCCGCGGCACCGCTCGCCGAGCGCCGCGCCGCCCTGCGGATGTGCGCGCGCGCCGGAACGCCCGCGCAGCGCCGTTTCTACGCCGGTGTGAAGTCGATGATCCTGATGGCGGCGTACTCGCTGCCCGAGCTGCGCCAGGCGGTCGGATACGAGGGGCGGGCGTGACGATCGACTGCGACGTCCTCGTGATCGGTTCGGGCGCCGCGGGGTCGGTGCTGGCCGCGACGCTGGCCGAGCAGACCGATCTGCGCATCGTCCTGGTCGAGCGCGGCGGCCACTTCGGCCGCGAGGCGATGACCCGCCGTGAATGGCAGATGGTGCAACGGCTGTACGCGGACGGCGGGTCGCGCGCGACCGACGACGGCGCCATCGCGGTGCGCGGCGGCGAGTGCGTCGGCGGCGGGACGACCGTGAACGTCGCGCTCTGCCTCGATCCCGTCCCGGCGGTGTGGGAGGGATGGCGGCGCGCGCGCGGCCTCGACGGCTTCTCGTTCGATCGGACGGCGTCGGACCACGGCGTCAGCGGGTTGAACATGGCCGCCTGCCTGGCGGAGGTGCGGGCGCGCCTCAACGTGCACGAACCGGGCGACGACGAGGTCAACGAGAACAACCGCCTGTTCGCCGGCGGCTGCCGCGCCCTGCAGGTCGGCGTGCGCAAGTTCGAGCTGAACATGCGCGACTGCGTCGGATGCGGGTTCTGCTTCGCGGGCTGTTCGACCGACGCCAAGCAGGGAACGATGGTCACCTACGTCCGCGACGCCGTCGCGCGCGGCGTCACCCTGGTCCACCACTGCGCGATCGACGCGCTCGAGTTCGCGGGCGACGGCGACGCGCGGCGCGCGGTGGGCGCGCGCGGGCGGATCCTTCCCACCCGCGACGGCTCGCGGCCGAACGCGTTCGCCGAGGGGCCGGTCCGCTTTCGCGCCCGCCTGGTGATCGTGTCGGCGGGCGCGATCGAATCGCCGGCACTGCTGCAACGATCGGGTCACCCCGATCCGCACGCGACGATCGGGCGCGGGCTGGTCCTTCACCCCAGCCTGGGGATCGTCGGCGTCTTCGATCACGACGTCGCCGCGGACACCGGCATCGAGGGGACGATGTACAGCGACCACTTCGTCGCCGCGCACGGCTTCTTCCTGCAGTGCCTGTTCGCGCCGCTGGGCGCGGGGGCGGCGACGCTGCCGGGCCTCGGCGTTGCGCACTTCGAGCTGATGCGCCGGGCGAAGCGCCTGGGAACGTTCGGGGTCATGTTGCTGGATTCCGTGGCGGCCGAGAACCGCGTCGTCTGGGACGCGACCGCCGGGAGGGCGCGCATCCTCTACGAGTTGACGGCGGCGGACCGGGAACGGATGGCGCTGGGCGCCGAGAAGGCGGTCGAGATCATGTTCGCGGCGGGCGCGCGCGAGGTGTTGCTGCCGCTGGAAGAGCCGCTGCCGCCGCTCGACACACCCTGGTTCACGGATCGGTCGCAGGCCGCGCTGTGCGGGCAGCTTCGCTTTGACGGCGCGAAGGTGCTGGGATCGTCGCACTGCCAGGGCACCGCGAAGATGGGCGCGGACCCGGCGACGTCGGTCGTCGACGCGCGGTGCGAGTCTCACCAGGTCCGCAACCTGATGGTCTGCGATTCGTCGTCCTTCCCCACCTCGTGCGGCGTCAACCCGATGCTCTCGATCCTGACGCTGGCGCGCTACCAGGGACGGCGCATCGTGGCCGAACGCGCGAGGTACGGCCTGTGAGTCGCACCTCCGCCCTCGAGATCGTCGCGGCCGAATCCGGACGGCCCCACCGCGAGTTCGTCGGCCTGCCCTACCGCCTGTATCGCGGCGATCCGCGGTTCGTGGCGCCGCTGCGGCGCGAGCGGCGCGACCTGTTCAGCAAGACGCGGCACCCTTTCTTCGCCCACGCGGAGGCCGCCTTCTTCCTTGCGCGCCGCGCCGGACGGCCGGTGGGACGGATCGAGGCGGTCGTGAACCATTCGTACGCGACGCTGCACGAGGCGCGCACCGGCTTCTTCGGCGCGTTCGAATGCGAGAACGATCGCGCGGCGTCGGACGCGCTGCTGAACGCCGCCGCCGGCTGGCTGCGCGGGCGCGGGATGACGGTGATGCGCGGTCCGTTCACGCACTCGCAGAACGAGGAGTACGCGCTGCTGGTCGACGGCTTCGACGCGCCGCCGGCCGTCCAGCTGGCCTACAACCCGCCCTACTACGCGGAGCTGCTCGAAGGCCATGGCCTGCGGCGCGCACGCGATCTGCACGCCTGGTGGGCCGACGTCGACGGCGAGGTCGACCCGCGCCTGCTGCGCGCGGCGGCCGCGATCCGCAAGCGCGGGCGGATCACCGTGCGGCCGCTGCGCGTCGCCGACTACGACGCCGAGGTCGATCGGGGCGAGCGCCTGCTGAACGAGGTGCTCGCGCAGACGCGCGGCTACGTCCCGATCACGTCCGCCGAGCTGCGCTTCGCGGCGGCGCAGTTCCGGGCGCTGTTCCGCCCCGAGCTGGTGCTGTTCGCCGAGATCGGCGGCGTCCCCGCCGGGATCGTTTTGGCGATGCCCGACTTCAACCAGGCGCTGGCCCGCGTCCCCGACGGCCGGCTGTTTCCTTTCGGCTGGCTGCGCGTCGCGCGCGGGCTGCGCGCGATCAACCAGCTGCGCCTGATGGCGCTGGGCGTCCGGCCCGACTACCGGCGGCGCGGCGTCGAGCTGTTGCTGTGCCTCGAGCTGCGCGAGGCCGCGCGGCGGCTCGGTTACCGGGGCGGCGAGCTGTCGATGGTGTGGGAAGACAACGCCGCCGTCCACGCGACCATCACCGCCATGGGCGGCCGCCGCACGAAGACCTACCGGATCTACGAGACCGACCTTTGATGGGAGGACATCGGACATGACGCCCGCGCTCAACCCGACAATCAAGGCGATGCTCGCGTCGCTCGGCGCCGACCGCGCGTTCGTGCGCGGCGCCGGCACACGGCTGGTCGACGACGCCGGCCGCGAGTACCTCGACTGCTGGGCGCAGTACGGCGTGCTGGCACTGGGTCACAACCCCCCTTCGGTCGTGGCCGCCATGCGCGACGCGCTTGCGGCGGGCGCGCCCGCCTTCCTGCAGCCCTACCGCGCGCCGCACGCCGAGGCGCTGGCCGAGGAGCTGGTGCGGCGCGCGCCGGCCGGCCTCGCGCGCTGCGTGTTCACGAACTCGGGCGCCGAGGCGGTGGAGGCCGCGATCAAGCTGACGCGCGCGGCGACGGGACGCACGCGCGTCCTGACCACCGACGGCGCCTACCACGGGTCGACCTACGGCGCGATGGCCGCCAGCGGCCAGCCCGAATACCGGGACGGGTTCGGACCGCTGCCGGCGGGCTTCGACACCGTCCCCTACGGCGACGCGGACGCGCTGGACGCGCGGCTCGCGCGCGACAGCGCGGACATCGCAGCCTTCATCGTCGAGCCGATCCAGGGCCGGCGCGGGGCGCACGCGCCGCCAGCCGGCTACCTTTCGCGCGCGCGGGCGGCCTGCACGCGGCACGGCGTCGCGCTGGTCGCCGACGAGATCCAGACCGGGCTGGGGAGGACCGGGACGCTGTTCGCCTGCGAGCGTGAGACGGTCGCGCCCGATGTGCTGCTGGTGGCCAAGGCGCTGGGCGGCGGGCTGTTCCCCATCGGCGCCTGCCTCGCGTCGGAACGGCTGTGGACCGACGACTTCGCGCTTCGCCACCTCTCGACGTTCGCCAACAACAACCTCGCCTGCCTCGCGGGGCTGATCACGCTGCGCGAGATCGACGCGCTGTTGCCGTCGCTGCCCGACAAGGCCGGCCGGCTGCGCACCGCGCTGGCGGGGCTGGCCGAGCGACACCCGACCTCGGTGCGCGCGGTGCGCGCCCACGGTCTGCTGGCCGCGATCGAGCTTCACCCGCCGGCTGCGGGCGCCGGCGACGCCGTCGGTGATTTGCAACGACGCGGTCTTTACGCGTCCGTGGTGGCCGCCGCGATCGCCGAGCACGAGGCTGTGCTGGTGCTGCCCGCCGTGGGTGAGGCAAACGTTCTGCGCTTCATCCCGGCATTGATCATGGAGCCGCCGGAGCTCGATCGGGGCGTGGCCGCTGTCGACGCCGTCCTGTCCGGCCTCGAGCGCGGCGCGCTCAGCTTGCGCTGACGAGGGAGCAAGCTGCTCCCTGGCGGGGAGCAACTGGGACCCGACCGGCGACGGCAAGCCGCGACGCCCGCGGCGATCGGTCCGGCCCGCGCCGTGCAGAAGCGTCGGGTATGAGCGCTTCCACTTCGTCCGCCATCGACCAGGGTTCACCACGGCGCGCCGAGCGCCGCATGCTCCGCGTCGGCATCGTCCACGCCCGCCGGATCGTCGAGGAGCGCGTGCTGGCGCGGCCCGGCGACGTCACCGTCGGGACGTCGCCGCGCAGCACGTTCATCGTGCCGTGGGATGGCGTCCCGCTGCGCTGGCGCCTGTTCGAGGAGCGCGGCGGCCGCTGCGTTCTGCACCTGGCCGCTGACATGAGCGCGCGCGTCGCCGACGGAGCCGACGTGAAGAGCTACGCGTCGCGCGGCGCCGGCGAAGCGTTGCGCACCATCGCGCTGTCGGGCAAGGCGCGCGGCAAGGTGACGGTCGGCGACACGACAGTGCTGTTCCAGCTGCTGCGCCCGCCGCCGCCCCAACCGCGCGCGCAGCTTCCGCTCTCGGTGCGGCGGCGCGTGCTGGCCGAGGTCGATCTCTGGTTCGCCCTGGCGCTGGCCGTGACCGCGCTGCTGCACGTGGCCTTCGTCCTTTACCTGCGCCAGGTCGACTGGCCGCGGCGGCCCTCGCTGGAGGAGATCCCGGATCGCTTCATCCGCCAGGTCATCCGCGCGCCGCGCCCGACGCCGCCCGCCCCACCCACGAAGACGGCCGAGCCCGCGACGACGGAGCCGCACCCGCACGCACCCAGCCCGATCGCCGCGCGGCCCCGGCCCGCGCCCACCAAGCCAATCGGCCCGGATGCCGTCAAGAACGTCGGCTTGATCCGAGTTCTCACCGCGCTCACGGCCGATGGTAAGTCGCCGCTGACCGACGTGCTGTCGTCGGGTGCCGTCGACCAGCCGCTGGAAGAAGCGCTCCGGAACGTCGGTGGCATCGGCGTCGCCAGCACGGATTCGCTGCACAACCTGCGCGGACCGGGCACGGGAACCGGCACCGTCGGCGTGACCGGCCTGCGCGGACAGAAAGGGATCGCCGACCCGACAGCCACCGGCCCGGTCGGCGCCGAGCGCGACATCGCCTCGCGCTTGAAGGTGCACCCGCCCGTCATCGACAGCGGCGAGGCCGATCCCGAATCGATCGCGCGCGAGATCCGCAGCCGGCGCAAAGGGATCGCCGCCTGCTATGAACGCGCCCTCAAGCAGAAGCCGACGCTGGCCGGCAAGCTGGTCGTTCGCTTCACGATTACCGCCGCCGGCACGGTCTCCGCCGTGGAGATCGACGAAGACACGCTGGACGCGCCCGACGTCGCCGGATGCGTGCGCGCGCTGGTGGCGCACTGGCGGTTCGCGGCCCCCGCCAAGGCGCCCGTCGAGCTCAGCTTCCCGTTCGTGTTCCAGGCCGGCGGGTGAGCCCGCGCCGTCATTGGCGTAAAATTGCGACGTGAAGTGGGCGCCGGGATACTGCTGCGCGCTGTTGGTGGCGCTCGGCTGCGGCGGCCCGAACGACCCGTTCGGCGACCCGTTCAACAATCCGGTGATCTCGTCGCAACGCCTGTCGGGGACAATCTCGGGTCAACCCTGGAGTTTCCGCACAGGAGACGCGGCTCAGGTGCGCGGGATCGGAGCCTCGCAGTACGTCGTCAATCTGTATGGGGACACGCGCGAGGCCTGCACGGCATTCGGCGTCCAAGTCGGCACGACCGTGGTCACGTTCGTCCTGCCAACCGCACCCGGCGACTACGCGCTCAGCCCCGACCTGCCCGTGGAGATCAAGACCACCATGTTCGACGCCGCCTTCACTGAAGGAAGCCTCGCGATCGACACCATCACCGCCACCACAATCAGCGGAGGCCTGAAGGTCCGTACGGGTGACCGGCAAGGTGTCGACGGCCGATTCGACGCCGTGATCTGTCCGTGATCGCGTCAGCGCGTGCGGCGGCGGCGCAGCGCGACGACGATTGCCAACGCGAGGACGCCGGCCAGCGACGTGCGCGCGCCGGCGGCGCTGCAACCGCAGCCCGAATCCGAGTTGCTGAGGTTTCCGCCGCTGCCGCCCGCGCCGCCCGCTCCGGTGCCGCCGCCCGTCGCCCCCGTGCCGTCGGGCGGCAGGATCACGACGTTGGCGCAGTGATGATAGAAGCACGGCGCGCCGTGGTTCTGCATGTACTCGGTCACCTGCAGCACGCAGTTGGCGTTGCAGGTCACGTTGGCCGGTAGCTGCACCATGAAGGTCTGCGGCCCGCTGAACGCAGCCGTGTGCGGCAGCATCCCGTCGGCGAGCACCGGATAGACGGGCGGGTTCATGATCTCCTTGCTGGCGCACTGGTCGGACGCCGACGGCGTCACCGTCGGATCCGCCGGCAGGCCTGTCTGGCCCGTCGTGGAGAGCGCGACCCGGTAGTGCCCGGGATGCGGGACAGTCTCGTTGATCGTCACCCTCACCAGCCCACCTTGCGACAGCGTCGCGACCATGTTAGTGGCGACGGTGGCCTCCCCGGGGCCAGGACCGCAGGGCGCGGTCTTCTGCGGATCGCCCAGGCTGGCTTGCTCGATCCAGTTCGCCGGCTCCTGGAGGATGAAATGGGCGTGCGCCGCGGCGGGAACCAGGCCCCCCGCGGAGAGCGCAAAAGCGACAGCTAAGCATCGACGCATGACGACCTCCTCTACACGGCGCCAGTTTATCCCCTTTCAACTATCATCGCGCGATGGCGGCGATCACCGTTCGAGACCTGGTTGTGCGTTACGACGCGACCACCGTCCTCGACCGCGTGAGCGTCACCGTTGCCAGCGGCGAATTGCTGATGCTGCTGGGACCAAGCGGCTGCGGCAAGACGACGCTGCTGCGGTCGATCGCGGGGTTCGTCGAGCCGAGCGCCGGATCCATTCGCTTCGACGACGACGAGATGGCCGGGCGACCGGCGCACACGCGCGACGTCGGCATGGTGTTCCAGAGCTTCGCGCTGTGGCCGCACATGTCCGTCGCGGAGAATGTCGGCTTCGGCCTGCGCGAACGCCGCGTGCCCGCCGCGGAGATCGCGTCGCGCGTGGAGGCGGCGCTGGAATCGACGCGCATGGGTGGCTACGGCCAGCGGCCCATCGACGAGCTGTCGGGCGGTGAGCAGCAGCGCGTGGCGCTGGCGCGCGCGCTGGTGATCCGGCCGCGCTGCCTGCTGCTGGACGAGCCGCTGTCGAACCTGGACGCGAAGCTGCGCCAGTCGATGCGCGACGAGATCCGCCGGCTGTGCAAGTCGGCCGGACTGACGACCATCTACGTCACGCACGATCAGAAGGAAGCGCTGGCGATCGCCGATCGCATCGCCGTGATGCAGAAGGGGCACATCCTGCAGATCGGAGCGCCCGCCGAGATCTACCGGCGGCCGCGGACGCGCGCGGTGGCCACCTTCATCGGCGAGACCAACCTGTTCGAGGCGCGGGTCGTCGCAGCGGACGCGGGCGGCGTCCGCGTGGAGAGCCCGATCGGGACGCTGGTGGCCGCGCCCGACCAGACGTTCTCGCCTCCCGCCGGCAGCAACGTGTGGGTCTCGATCCGGCCCGAATGCCTTCGCGCGACGGCGGCGCCGGCCTCGCCCAACGTGCTGCGCGGTGACGTGCGCGGCGACGGCTCGCTTTACCTGGGCGAGATCGCCGAACGCAAGCTGCGCATCGGCGACACGTCGCTGACCAGCTACGAGCTGAATCCGACCGCCGCAGCGGTGGCGACGGCCGCCGCGACGTTCGAGGTAGCGCCGGAAGACGTCGTGCTGCTGCCCGTCGATTCGACTGCACCGGGCGCTGCCGAATGAAACGCCTGCATGCATCGCGGGTGGCGCTCGCCGCGCTGTTCGTCGTGCTGCTGGTGCCGTTCGTGGCGCGGCCGCGAAAGGTTGCGCCGCCGAACGCGGCGGTCGTGCGCGAGCGGCTGATCATCATCACCGCCAACAACGAATCGATCCGCTACGAGTTCACCCGCGCGTTCCAGGCGCACATGGCCCGCCGCGGGCGCTCCGTCGAGCTCGACTGGCGATCGCCGGGCGGCGCCGCGGAGATCGCGCGCACGCTGGCGTCGGAGTTCGCCTCGTCGTTCGAGCGCCACTGGCGCCAGGATCTGCACCGGAGCTGGACCGCCGAGATCGCGGCCGGCTTCTCGCAGCCGGTCGCGGACGGCGCCACGGGAGACGTCGCGGACGCGCGGCGGGCGTTCCTCGCCTCGAACGTCAGCGCCGGCGTCGACGTCGTGTTCGGCGGCGGCAGCCCGGAGTTCGCCAAGTACGCCGCCGCCGGGCGCATCGTCGACGTCGGGATCGTCCGCCGCCACCCGGAGCTGTTCGGCGCGGGCGGTATCCCGGTCGAGCTGGGCGGCGAGACGCTCTGGGACAGGGACGGGCGCTGGGTGGGCGCGTGTCTCTCCAGCTTCGGCATCTGTTACAACCGCGACGCGCTGGCGCGCCTGGGCGTCACGGAGCCGCCCGCCTCCTGGAGCACCGTCGCCGACCCGATCTTCCGCGGTCAGCTGGCGCTCACCGATCCGACCAAGAGCGCGACCGCCGGCAAGGCAATCGAGATGATCGTCCAGAAGCAGATGGGCGACGCGCGCAAGCGGGCCGAGGCGGCGGGCATCCAGGACGCCGCGGCGCTGGACGCCGCCGCCACCCGCGACGGCTGGATCGAAGCGATGCGCCTGCTCCGCCGATTGGGCGGCAACGCCCGCTACTTCTCGGACCAGTCGACCAAGATCGCGCTCGACGTCTCGGCGGGCGACGCAGCCGTCGGGATGTGCATCGACTACTACGGGCGGTTCCAGGCCGAAGCCGCCGCGGCGTTCGGGCGCCCGGGAAGCGTCGGTTTCGTCACCGCGCGCGGCGAGACGTCGGTCAACCCGGATCCGATCGCGGTCCTGCGCGGCGCGCCGAACCGCGAGCTCGCCATCGAATTCGTCGAGTTCGTGCTGTCGGACGAGGGCCAGAAGCTGTGGAGCTTCCGCCGCGGGACGCCCGGCGGCCCCGAGCGCTACACGCTGCGCCGGCTGCCCATCGTGCCTCACCTCTATGAGCCGGCGTTCGACGCGTACCGCGCCGATCCAGATGACAGGCCCTACGCGCAGGAACAGGAGTTCGTCTACCACCGCACCTGGACCGGGCCGCTGTACAGCGCGCTGGCCTTCGTGGTTCGCGTCATGTGCGTCGAGCCGGAACGCGAGCTGCAGGAGGCCTACGACGCGCTGGCGACCGCTGGCTTTCCCGCCGAGGCGACCGCGCTGTTCGACGACGTGTCGGCCGTCGACTATCCGACCGTCGCCGGACCGTTGCGCGCGGCGCTGCAGTCTCCCGATCCGATGGACGAGGCACGCCGGGCGATCCGCCTGGTCTCCGGATTTCGCGAACAGTACCGGCGCGTGACGGCGCTGGCGCGGGCGGGGAGATGAAGCGCGGGAGCGCCGTCACGATCGCCGTCGTCGCCGTGGTGGGCGCGCTGCTGGCGGCGCTGCTGCTGTGGCCGCTGGCCGAGGGCGTACGCGGGGCGTTCGTCGACCACCGCGGCCGCCTCACGTTCGCTTACATCGCGACCGTGTTCCGCAATCCGATCTACCTGGAGGGCCTGCGCAACGCGCTCGCGATCGCGGTGCTCAGCACCACCATCGCCTGCGTGGTGGGAATCGCCGCCGCGCTTGTCCTGCACCGTTTCGACTTTCCGGGCCGGCGGCTGCTCGCGGCGCTGGTTCCGCTGCCGCTGATGGTGCCGCCGTTCGTGGGCGCGGTGGGGATGAAGTTCCTGCTCGCGCGCGCCGGCGCGCTGAACGCGCTGCTCGAACGGATCGGGCTCGGCGATCCGCGCGCGCCCGTCGACTGGCTGCGCGACGGGCGGTTCGCCGTCGTCGTCGCGCTGACGGCGCTGCACCTCTATCCGATCGTCTACTTCAACGTGCAGGCCGCGCTGGCCGGCTTGAATCCGGAGATGGAAGAGGCGGCCCGCGGCCTCGGCTGCCGCGGGCTGCGGCTGTTCCGCAAGGTCACGCTCCCGTCGATCCTCCCCAGCATCTTCGCGGCGACGAGCATCGTCTTCATCTGGGCGTTCACCGAGCTGGGCGTGCCGCTGATGTGCGATTTCCAGCGCGTGACGTC
>Ga0207708_10001007_pt1 | contig 21085 bp, 24 predicted proteins | sample KBSK5101metaG_FD_184340 | JGI IMG/M metagenome (GOLD analysis project Ga0207708, IMG submission 184340) | Corn, switchgrass and miscanthus rhizosphere microbial communities from Kellogg Biological Station, Michigan, USA - KBS K5-10-1 metaG... | ecosystem: Host-associated > Plants > Roots >...
CTCGTTCTCGCCCACGCCGACGCCGACAGGAACGCCCTCGTCCGGGCGTTGCGAGCGCGGAACGCCGGCACCAGCGAGGCCCGCATCGTCGTTCCCGCCCTGGCGACGCGCGTCGAGCGGTTCACCGGCGAGGTGGACGAGGCCGCTGCCACCGCGGACACCGGTGCCGAGAGCCTCGTCCAGGCTGCCGCCGGCGTCGTCGGTGAGGCGCGCGGCGAGGTCGGCGACTCGGACCCCCGCACGGCCCTGGAGGATGCCCTCCGCACCTTTCCCGCCGACGAGGTCGTGGTTCTGCCGCCGCCCGAGCGGGCGCGGGAGTTCTTCAGCGTCTCCGGGCCCGAAGAGACGATCAGGGGCGTGCGCCTCCCGATCACCGTGATCGACGAGGACGCGAGCTAGGCACAGCGCCCGGTCGGCGGTGCCCGGGGCATCCGACCCGGGCACCGTCAGGCGACGCGGCCGGCTCTTCGCGCCGCAACGCATACCCCCCCAGGGTGTGTTACGGTGCCCGGGTGACCGATACCCCCCTACCGTATGAGGAGTCGGAGATGAGCTCGAGCGCGACCATCGGATCGGCGGCGCAGCGGTGAGCGCACCCGCACGGATCGCGGCATTCGTGGCGGGCCTGGCACTGCTGTTCGCAGCGGCGGCCGTCGCCGGCGGCGCCGTCGATCCCGACGTCGAGGAGAGCTCCGGCGATCACGGAATGGCGAGCGAGGAGGAGACGATGGAAGGGCACGAGACGATGGCCGCAGGCGCGGTCCCCGGCCTGGGGGTCAGCGAGAACGGCTACCGGCTGGTGCCGGCGACGATGACCGCGGCGTCCGGGCCGCGAACGACTTATGAGTTCTCGATCGTCGATCCCGACGGGGAGCCGCTCACCGACTTCGACATCGAGCACGAGCGGAAGATGCACCTGATCGTGGTGCGCCGCGACTTCGCGGGCTTCCAGCACGTCCATCCCGAACTCGGCGCCGACGGGACCTGGCGGGTGGAGCTCGACACGAGCCTGCCCGGGACCTACCGCGTGATCGCGGACTTCACGAGCGGTGACGGGGAGGCGATGACGCTGGCGACCGACCTGTCGGTGCCCGGTGCCTTCGAGCCGCGCCCGCTGCCGATGCCCGAGCGCACGGTCGATGCCGGCGACGGCTACGAGGTCCGGATCGACTCCGCCGAGCCGGATGCCGGCGCTGCTACGCGCGTCGCGTTCACGGTCAGCCGGAACGACAAGGCCGTCGACGGCGTCCAGCCCTACCTGGGCGCCGACGGCCATCTGGTCGTCCTTCGCGAGGGCGATCTCGCCTTCCTCCACGCCCACCCGCAGGGCGAGCCGGGCGGCAGCGGCCCGATCGCCTTCGACGTCGACTATCCGTCGGCTGGGGCGTACCGGATGTACCTGCAGTTCCGCCACCGCGGCGACGTCCACGCCGCGGCGTTCACCGAGCTGATCGGCGGGGCGAGCCCGATCGCCGCGGCGGAGCACAATGACGACGGAGCCGCCCATGCGCACTGAGGCCGAGAGGCTCGAGCTCGACGTCAAGGGGATGACCTGCGCGTCCTGCGCGAACCGGGTCGAGCGCAAGCTGAACGAGATCGAGGGCGTCGAGGCGACGGTCAACTTCGCAACCGAGCGGGCGGCGGTCAGCTTCGCGCCCGGCGCCGTCGACGCCGGCGAGCTGCTCGGCGCGGTCGAGTCGGCCGGCTACGAGGCGACGCTGCCGGCGGCGGCTCCGACGCTCGCGGCGGCTCCCGTCGAGGACGAGAAGGACGCCGAGCTGCGCGATCTGCGAACGCGGCTGCTCGTCGCGATCGCGCTCTCGGTGCCGATCGCGCTGATCGCGATGATCCCGCCGCTGCAGTTCGACTACTGGCAGTGGCTGAGCCTGCAGCTCGCGACGCCGGTCGTCTTCTGGGCCGGCTGGCCGTTCCATCGGGTCGCCTGGCGCAACCTCCGCCACGGCGCCGCGAACATGGACACGCTGATCTCGCTCGGAACGCTCGCCGCCTGGACCTGGTCGGTCGTCGCGCTGTTCTTCCTCGACGCCGGCGAGCCGGGGATGCGGATGACCTTCACGCTGATCCCCGAGCAGGGCTCGGGTTCCTCGGAGGTCTATTTCGAGGTCGCCGCGATCGTCACCACCTTCATCCTCGCCGGCCGCTACTTCGAGGCGAAGGCCAAGCGCCGGGCCGGCGCCGCCCTCGAGGCGCTGCTCGAGCTCGGCGCCAAGGACGTCGCGCTGCTCGACGCCGACGGCAACGAGCGCCGCGTTCCCAGCGAGCAGCTCCAGGTCGGCGATCGCTTCGTCGTCCGGCCGGGTGAGAAGCTCGCCACCGACGGCGTCGTCGAGGACGGCCGCTCGGCGATCGACGCCTCGCTGCTCACCGGCGAGTCGGTCCCGGTCGAGGTCGCCCCCGGCGACGAGGTCACCGGCGCGACCGTCAACGCCGGCGGCCGGCTGATCGTCCGCGCCACCCGGGTCGGCGCCGACACGGCGCTGGCGCAGATCGCCCGTCTTGTGACCGAGGCGCAGACCGGCAAGGCGCCGGTGCAGCGGCTCGCCGACCGCGTCTCGGCCGTGTTCGTGCCGGTCGTGATCGCGATCGCCGTCGCGACGCTCGGCTTCTGGCTCGGCAGCGGCGAGGGGGCGACCTACGCGCTGACCGCGGCGGTCGCGGTCCTGATCGTCGCCTGCCCGTGCGCGCTCGGCCTCGCGACGCCGACGGCGCTCCTGGTCGGGACCGGCCGCGGAGCGCAGCTCGGGCTGCTGATCAAGGGCCCCGAGATCCTCGAATCGACCCGGGAGGTCGACACGATCGTCCTCGACAAGACCGGCACCGTCACCTCGGGCGAGATGAGCGTCCGCGAGGTCGTCACCGCGGACGGCACCGACGAGGCGGAGGCACTGCGGCTGGTCGGAGCGCTCGAGAACGGCTCCGAGCACCCGATCGCTCGCGCAATCGCAGCCGCGGCATCGCGGCGGCTCGGCTCCCTGCCCGGCCCGGAGGGCTTCGCGAACAACGAGGGCCTCGGCGTCGAAGGGATCGTCGCCGGCCGTTATGTGCTCGTCGGCCGCCCACAGCTCCTCGCCGACCGGGGGCTGGCGACGCCGGCAGAGCTCGAGACGGCGCTCGCGGCGGCGGCCGACCGCGGCGAGACCGCGGTCGCCGCCGGCTGGGACGGCGAGGTGCGGGCCGTGATCGCCGTCGCCGACACGATCAAGCCGACGTCAGCGGACGCGGTCGCGAGGCTCCGCGCGCTCGGGCTGCGGCCGATCCTCCTGACCGGCGACAACCGCCGCACGGCCGAGGCGGTCGCCGCCGAGGTCGGGATCGACGAGGTGATCGCCGAGGTGCTCCCCGCCGAGAAGGCGAGAGTCGTCGCCCGCCTGCAGGCCGAGGGGCGCACGGTGGCGATGGTCGGCGACGGCGTCAACGACGCGCCCGCGCTCGCGAGCGCCGACCTCGGCCTCGCGATCGGGACCGGCACCGACGTCGCGATCGAGGCGTCCGATCTGACCCTCGTCTCCGGCGACCTGCGGGCCGCCGCCGACGCGATCCGGCTCTCGCGGCGGACGCTGGCGACGATCAAGGGGAATCTGTTCTGGGCGTTCGCCTACAACGTCGCGGCGCTGCCGCTGGCGATGAGCGGCTTCCTGAACCCACTGGTCGCGGCGGCGGCGATGGCGCTCTCGAGCATCTTCGTCGTCAGCAACTCGCTGCGGCTGCGCCGCTTTCGGCCCGGGCGCTGAGCGGAACCGGATGTTCGATCATCCAGTTGCCGGAAACGAACCGCCGCAGACCGGTGAGATCAATCACCTGAAATCGGGTCCGGATTTAGTGCTTTCGCTACTCTAGTACGACCACAACGATGAAAGGAGCAACGCGATGAGCTTGACGATCGGCGACACCGCCCCTGACTTCCAGGCCGACACCACCGAGGGGCCGATCAGCTTTCACGACTGGATCGGCGACTCGTGGGCGGTCCTCTTCTCCCACCCCAAGGACTTCACCCCGGTCTGCACGACCGAGCTCGGCTACATGGCCTCGATCAAGCCCGCCTTCGATGACCGCAACACGAAGATCCTCGGTCTCTCGATCGACCCGCTCGGAAACCACGAGGAGTGGGCAAAGGACATCGAGCGGACGCAGGGGACGGCGCCCAACTACCCGATCGTCGCCGACCCGGACTACAAGGTCGCGAAGGCCTACGGGATGCTCGCAGCCGACGTCGAGGGCGACCCGGGCGACCGGACCCCGGCCGACAACCAGACGGTCAGGAACGTCTTCGTGATCGGTCCCGACAAGAAGATCAAGCTGATCCTCGTCTATCCGATGTCGACCGGCCGCAACTTCGACGAGGTCCTGCGCGTGCTCGACTCGCTGCAGCTGACCGCCGCCAACAAGGTGTCGACGCCGGCGCAGTGGCAGCAGGGCGAGGACGTGATCATCTCGGGCTCGGTCTCCGACGACGAGGCCCGCGAGACCTATCCGGACGGCTGGGAGTCCCCCGCCCCCTACATCCGGATCGTCCCGCAGCCGACCAAGAGCTGAGCGACAGGCGCTCAATCGCGATCCGGGCGAGGCCGGCCGGCGCCGACCTCGCCCGCTTGGGCTGCCGGCGAGCGGGTAGAGGCCGGCCATGCGCGTACTGATCGCCGGCGGACACGGGAAGATCGCCCTCGAGCTGACGAGGCTGCTCGACGAGCGCGGCGATCAGGTCCGCTCGCTGATCCGCAACCCCGATCACGCCACCGAGGTCACGGACGTCGGGGCGAGCGACGTGGTCGTCTGCGACCTCGAGGCGGCCGGCGAGGACGAGGTCGCGGCAGCGGTCGGCACCGTCGACGCGATCGTCTTCGCCGCCGGCGCCGGGCCGGGGAGCGGCCCGGAGCGCAAGGAGACGATGGACTACGGCGGCGTCGTCAAGCTGCTCGCGGCCGCGGAACGGAACGGCTCACCGCGCTTCGTCGTGATTAGCTCGATGGGCGCCGATCCCGACCACCGGGGCGACGACACCTTCGACGTCTACCTGCGGGCCAAGGGCAAGGCCGATGCAGCCGTCCGCGAGAGCGGCCTCGACCACCTGATCGTCAAGCCGGGGATGCTCACCGACGACCCGCCGGCCGGCACCGTCGAAGCGGCCGAGTCGGTCGAGCGCGGCGAGATCCCGCGAGCCGACGTGGCCGCGGTCATCGCGACGCTGCTCCGTGACCCGACGCCGGCGCGGACGATCGAGGTCGTCGGCGGCCCGACGCCGATCGAAGGGCTCGCCGAACAGCTCTCCTAGCGAGGTCGGCCCCGATGCCGAGGGGTCTGCCTAGAGATCCTCGGCGCAGAAGGTGGTGCCGCCGACGTCGACCTCGGTTTGCGGCTTGTCGCCGATCTGAACGCAGGCGATGGCGTCCGGCTCGCTCTGGTCGCTGACCAGCTTCTGCGCCGCCTCCGACGAGCCGCAATCGACGACGTTGGCGGACGCGTCGATGCAGTCGCCGACGCTCGCCGTATCCGAGTCGCTGCCGCCGCAGGCGCCGACCCCGAGGGTCAGGCCGGCCGCGAGCGCCGCGATGGCGACGCTGCGTCGAATCCGTCCCATTCCGTCACTCTCCTCCCCCGCCCCGGTTACGCGGACGAGCCTAACGGCTCGCGATCCGGCTCGCGATCGCTGCCCCGCGAGGCGGCGGCCGCACGCTCCGGCCGCGGCTCGAGGCGGCCGGCGGCGGCCACCGCCCAGAGCACCGTCAGCCAGGTGGCGGTCGCGACCGCGATGTGGAACCAGACGAGCAGGGCGGGGAGCTCGAGCGCCCACTGGATCCCGCCGATCACGGCCTGGAGCGCGATCAGCCCGATCATCACGCTCAACGGTCGCAGGGCGCGGCGATCGCCGCCGTCGCGGATCAGGATGAACCAGACGGCGACCGCAGCGATCCCGAAGATCGCCGCCATGATCGAGTGACGCTCGACGACCCACTGAAGGGTGTCGGCGCCCTTGAAGTCGAAGCGGCGGACGAGCTCGCCGTTGTGATCGCCGGGGTGCGGCCCGGAGGCCGTGCTGATCGTCCCGGCGAGGATCGTCAGCTGCCCGAGCGGGACCAGGGCCCGGACCGACCAGACGCCGAGGCGGTCGCTGGAGCGACGGCGTTCGTCGGGCTCGTACCTCGAGCACCACATCAGCGCGAAGGCGGCATCGAGGAGCATCATCGAGAGGATGAAGTGACCCATCACCAGCCCGGGCGCGAGGTGATACTTGACGACGAGCGCACCGAGGGCGGCCTGCGCGATCACGCCGAGCGGCAGCAGGGCCCCGAACAGGGCCAGGTGCCAGCGGTAGGGCCGGCGCCGGAAGGCGAGCACGCAGGCGGCGATGACCATGATCCCGACGAAGGCCGTGAAGATCCGGTTGCCGTACTCGATCACGGCGTTGAGATCGGCGGGCGGGACCGTGCCGCCGTAGCACTTCGGCCAGTCCGGGCAGCCGAGGCCCGATGCGGTCAGGCGGACGGCCGCCCCGGTCAGGACGATCGTCGCCAGCGAGCCGAGCGCCACCGCGGTGACGACCGAGTAGGCGTCGCGCGAGATCGTGAAGCTCGTGACCCGGCGGATGAGGCTCATTCCGGCCCGCCACGGTAGCGAGCCGGATCGGTCGGCCGCCCCGCAGTCGCTGCCCGACTCGGGCCAGACGGCGCCGGTTCCGGGCACCGGGCCGGCGCAGCCCCTCAATCGTGAGCTTCTCTTGGAAATTGCAAGGAAACCATGAGCAGGACTTCATTCAGGGAGGGGATCGTGTAGCCTGCGCGAACCTTGCAATTGGTAATGCCGAGTCTCGTCCCGCCGAGGGACGGGAGCGGGGGAACCAAGAGTTGGGGCGAATCCGCCAATAGGTGGAAGCGCAAGCTCCTTTAGCGCTAGCCCGTCAGCTAACCCCGTAGGCCTAAGAAGGAGTCCTACGTGCGCAGAACCTCAAGAATCCCGCGGGTAGCGGTACTGGCTGCCCTCGCGGCGCTTGCCCTCCTGCCGACCGCAACCGCGCAGGCGGGCGGCGGCCTCTCCACGAACAGCAGCCCGACGGTGGCCGGCTCGAAGGCGAAGCTCGTCAAGGGCAAGGCGATCGCCCCCGCCGACGCCCCGCGCCGCGTCCAGAAGGTGATCGCGGCCGCCAACAGAATCCGCAACAAGCCCTACGTGTGGGGCGGCGGCCACGGCAACTGGAAGGACAAGGGCTACGACTGCTCGGGCGCGGTCAGCTACGCCCTCCACGGCGGAGGTCTGCTGAACACGCCGCTCGACTCGACCGGGCTCTCCCGCTACGGCAAGAAGGGCAAGGGCTCGTGGATCAGCGTCTACGGGAACCCGAGCCACGCCTACATGATCGTCGCCGGCCTCCGGTTCGACACTTCGATGACGCCGGGCAACGGCCCCGGCTGGAGCAAGACCAAGCGCTCCACGCCCGGGAGCTTCAAGGTCCGCCACCCGCGCGGCCTGTAGGCAGACGAACGGCGCCCGCCGGGCGCTGACCAGGAACGTCGCTGTGAAGGCCGCTCCGGACCACCCCGGGGCGGCCTTCGGCGTTTCGGGATTCGTCCTCCGGATCGGCGGGTACGTCAGACTCCCGATTCGTTGCGATGAGTGAGATCTGCGTCCGCATCACCGAGTTCACCGACCCGATCTGCCCCTGGGCTTACAGCGCCGAGCCGTTCCGGCATCGGATCAGCTGGCTCTACGAGGAGTGGATCGAGTGGGAGCCGCGGATGGTCGTCCTCGCGGCCACCCGTGAGGAGCAGGCGGCGAAGTTCACGCCGGACGAGCTCGCCGAGAACCTGCACAAGATCGCCTCCAGGTACCTGATGCCGATCGACACCCGCCCGAAGCCGTACCTGCCGCCGAGCCGCGAAGCCTGCCGACTCGTGGTCGCCGCCCGCGTCCACTCCGACCGCCAGACCGTGCGCCGGGTGCTCCGCAGCCTGCGGATCCGCAACTTTCGCGGCGAGCTCGTCGACGAGCCCGGGACCCTGCGCGCGGCAGCCGCCGACGCGGGCTTCGCGGATCAGCTCGACGGCTGGCTCGCCGACCCCGAGGTCGAGCGCGAGCTCGACGCCGATGCGGCGCTCGCCCGCCGGCCGATGCCTGCGGCCCGGGTCCTCGATCACAAGCTCGCGAACTGGTCCGGCGGGCGCCGCTACACGTGCCCGAGCTACGAGATCACCCGGCTCGCGGACGGGGTGACGATCTCGGTTCCGGGCTTTCAGCCGTTCGCGGTCTACGACGCGATCCTCGCCAACCTCGTCCCGGGCCTCGACCGCCGCGATCCTCCCGAGTCCGCCCGCGAGGTGCTCGAGTGGCGCGGCTTCCCGCTCGCGACGCAGGAGGTCGCGACCCTGCTCGACGCCCCCTTCGACGCGGCCCGCGAGGAGCTCGGCCGGGTTGCCGAGCAGGACTACGTCGGCGCCGACGGCTTCTGGCAGCTGAGCGGATCGCGATGAGCGAGTCGCCGGAGGTCTCGATCCTCGATCCCGGGGAGCGGTCCCGCGTCCGCCCCGGCGGCGCCGTCGGCTCCGTCCAGGAGGCCCAGATCAGAGTGCCGCGGGAGATGCTCGAGCGGACCTGGAGCGCCGACAACCTCGAGCTGCTCGCCCGCGCGTACTGGGCGTTCCTGCGGAGGATGTCGCTGGGCGTGATCCGGGTCCTCTACGCCCCCACGTCGCGGACGGTCGCCGCCTTCGGGAAGATCCCGCTGCTCCGCTTCGGGGCGCCGATCTACGAGGCCGAGAGCGGCCGCGGGCAGGTCACATGGCCGATCGAGCGAGGCCTGCTCGTCGCCCGCGAGGGTCGCGGCCGCGGTTCCCTGCGCGTCTCGATCGAGCGCTGCGACCGCGACGGAATCGACGACGCGGTCGATGCCGCCGTCGACACGGTCAGGCTGATCGCCCGCGTCGAGGTCGAGAACTTCTATCCGGGCATCCGCGGCCGCGGCCGCTTCTCCCGGTTCGGCGCCTGGCTCTACGCGCAGACCCAGCTGCGGATCCACGTCCTGGTCTGCAACGCCTTCCTGCGCTCGATCCCGCGACTCGACTTCCCGGCGATCGACCGCTCGGCGATGCCTAGCGACCGCGCCGCCGTCGTGGCGGAGCGATGAGCGCCGCCGGCGTCGGGGATGCGGCCCCGACCTATCTGATCGCCGGCGCCACCGGCGTGATCGGCCGCCGTCTCGTCGCGGCACTGCGCCGCGACGGCGTCGCGGTCCGGGCGCTGGTCCGCGACGCCGGGCGCGGGCGCGCCATCCTCGGTCCCGAGGTCGAGCTGTTCGTGGCCGACCTCGACGCCGCTCCGGACCTCAGCGCGTCGATGGACGGTGTATCCGTCGCCTACTTCCTCGTCCACATGCTCGGCAGCGGCCGCGACTACGCCCGTCGCGAGGTCGCCGCCGCCGAGACCTTCGCGAAGGCGGCGACCGCGGCGGGCGTCGAGCGGGTCGTCTACCTCGGGGGGCTCGGCCCCGATCACGGCGGCTCTCCGCACCTCGACAGCCGCCATCACACCGCCGAGGCGCTGCGCCGCTGGGGCCCGCCGCTGACCTACTTCCGGGCGGCGATGATCGTCGGCCCCCACAGCGAGTCCTACGAGCTGCTGCGCTCGATCGCCACCAGGCTTCCCGCCCTTCCCGAGCCGGACTGGCTGCGCTCGGCGACCCAGCCGATCGGGATCCGCGACGTCGTCGCCTACCTCCGCGAGGCGCCGCACGTGCCCGAGTCGGCCGGCCGCGAGATCCAGATCGGCGGCCCCGACGTCATGGAGCACCTCGACGTCATCGGCCGCTATGCCGAGGAGACCGGCCGGCGGCCCCCGCTGCGGGTGGCACTCCCGGACGCGATCGCAAGCCCCGGCGTCGTCTCGGCCGGGGCGGCGACCGTCACCTCGGGCTCGCCCGCCGTCGCAGCCGAGCTCAGCTTCGGGCTCCGCGACGACACCAGCGTCACCGACCCGGGCGGCGCCGCGCTGTTCGACATCGAGCCGGAGCCGCTCAACGTCGCCATCCAGCGTGCCCTTGCCGAGGAGGAGCGCGGCGATGGGTGAGGTCGTCTCCGAGTCGATCGAGATCGCGGCCCCGATCGAAACCGTCTGGGACGTCGTCATGGATCCGGAGCGGCTCGGCGAATGGGTGACGATCCACCGCTCGGTCGAGGACGTCCCTGCAGGGAAGCTCGTGACCGGAAGCCGCTTCCGGCAGAAGCTGCGCCTGAAGGGCGTCCCGCTCGAGGTCGAATGGGAGGTGACCGAATGCGCCGCGCCACGCCGCGCCCGCTGGGCGGGGACGGCCGCCGCCGGGGCGAAGGCGCGGATCTCCTACGAGCTCGCCGAGAGCGACGGTGGGACCCGCTTCGATTACGAGAACGAGTTCGAGCTGCCGGCCGGGAAGGCCGGCAAGCTCGCCGCCCGCGCGTTCAACGCGGTGACCGGCGACCGCGAGGCGCGGCGCACGCTCGCCCGGCTCAAGGCCCTGCTGGAGAATGGTCGCCGATGATCGTTGAGGACACAACCCGCGCCCGCGTCCGGACCGCCGACGTCGGCGGCGGGATCGAGCTCGCCTACGAGACCTTCGGGGATCCCACCGACCCGACGATCCTGCTCGTGATGGGCCTCGGGATGCAGATGCTCGCCTGGGACGAGGACTTCTGCGAGCAGCTCGTCGGCCGCGGCTACCACGTCGTCCGCTTCGACAACCGCGACATCGGCCTCTCGACGAAGGTCGGCGGCGGCCCGCCGAACGTGATCGCAGGCGCGCTCGGGCTGACCGGCTCGGCGCGCTACACGCTCACCGAGATGGCGGCCGACGCGGCCGGCCTCCTCGACCGGCTCGGCGTCGACCGCGCCCACCTCGTCGGCGCCTCGATGGGCGGGATGATCGCCCAGACCCTCGCCGCCCGGCATCCCGAGCGGGTCGCATCGCTCTGCTCGATCATGTCCGGCCCGGGCGGGCGCCGGCCGAGCGTGATGCCGCGGCTCGGCGTGATGGGGACGCTGCTGGCGAAGCCACCGCAGGAGCGGGAGGCATACGCCGCCCACGTCGCGCGGCTCTTCACGCGGATCGGCTCACCCGGCTATCCGGCCGACTACGAGGCGCTCCGCGAGCGATCGCTGCTGATGTACGACCGCAGCTACTACCCGACCGGCACGGCCCGTCAGCTGATGGCGATCATGGCGTCGGGGGACCGGACGGCTGAGCTCAGCCGGATCCAGTGCCCGACGCTGGTCATCCACGGCAAGGCCGACAGGCTGATGCCGGCGAGCGCCGGCGAGACGGTCGCGGCGGCGATCCCCGGCGCCCGGATCGAGCTGATCGAGGGAATGGGCCACGACCTGCCGCGGCCGCTGTGGCCGCGGATCACCCGCTCGATCGCCGACAACGCCGCTCGCGCCAAGCCGGCACCGCAGGCCGCCGGCGCGCGCGCCTGAGCGCCGGCGCACCGACCGGATGCGGATCGCCCTGATCACCTGTGAGCGCCCGATCGGGCGCGACGACGACCTCGATTTCCTGGTCCCCGCGCTGAAGCGCCGCGGCGCCGCGATCGAGACGCCGGCCTGGAGCGACCCGGCGGTCGACTGGGCGTCGTTCGACGTGGCGATGCTGAGCTCGACCTGGGACTACTACGAGCGGCTCGGGGAATTCCGCGAATGGCTGCCCGCCGTCGCTGCGGCGACGGAGCTCGTCAACCCACCCGGGCTCGTCGAGTGGAACCTCGACAAGCGCTACCTGCTCGAGCTCGAGGCGGCCGGGATCCCGACGGTCCCGACAGTCTGGGCGGAGCCCGGCGCAATCGCCGAGGCGGCTGCCGAGATCGCCGAGATCGGCTGGGAGACCGTGGTCATCAAGCCGGTCATCGACCTCGGCGCCCGCAACCTCGTCCGCGTCGATGCCGGGCGCGTCGAGCAGATGCTCGCCGCCTTCGAGGTGCCGACGATGGCCCAGCCCTACCTGCCCTCGGTCGCCGCCGAAGGTGAGCTCAGCCTCGTCTATGCGAACGGTGAGCTGACGCATTCGCTGCGCAAGCTCCCGGCCCGTGGCGACTTCCGGGTCCAGCCGATGTACGGCGGGACCCACGCCGCCGAGGAGCTCGGGGCGGTGATCCGCGAGATCGCGGCGGAGGCGGTCGCCGTGGCCCCGTCCGTGCCGCTGTACTCCCGCGTCGACGTCGTCGGCACCGACGACGGCCCGGCCGTGATCGAGCTCGAGCTGATCGAACCGCGGCTTTTCCTCGACGTCGCGCCGCGGGCAGCCGATACGTTCGCCGCAGCGCTGCTGGCGGCGGCGGGCCGCTGAGTCACCCGGTCGGCGTTGTCGACGCGGCGAGAACCGCAGTTCGGAAGGCCGAGTTTGCGGCGAGCGGATCGGCTGTTTCACGGGTCCCGTCCCGACGCAGGAGTATCCTCGACGGAGCGGGTTCGCCTCCGAGAGCCCGTGGCTATCGTCCCCGAAGGAACCGTTCCAATGGAGAAGGTCGTCAAGAGCGAAGAGGAGTGGCGCGAGAAGCTCACTCCCGAGCAGTACGAGATCCTCCGCAACCACGGCACCGAGCGCCCGTTCACCGGCCGCTACGTCGATACCAAGGAGGACGGCACCTACTGCTGCGCGGCCTGCGGCAACGAGCTGTTCAGCGCCGACACCAAGTTCGAGTCGGGGACCGGCTGGCCGAGCTTCTTCGAGCCCGCCGACAACGACGCGATCGAGACCCGTCCCGACAACAGCCTGATGATGCGCCGGACCGAGGTCCTCTGCGCTCGCTGCGGCTCCCACCTCGGCCACCTCTTCGACGACGGCCCGGAGCCGACCGGCCAGCGCTTCTGCATCAACTCCTGTGCCCTCGAGCTCGAATCCGAGGGACCCCAGGCCTCCTGACCAGGAGGGGGAACTGTAGAGGCGGTGTGGGAACGGCACACCGTCTCTCTTTCCCTGCGCCGATCCGGGCTGCGTGGGTCGGCGTCCTCGTCGGCTCACGTGCGAAGCACGCGGCGCCGACCTCTTCCTTGATCTGCGCGCCCGGATCGACGCAGGGTCAGCCTAGGCGGGTGGGGGCGCCGTTCTCGACCAGGACCGGGGGGATCGAGACCGAGCCGTCAACCTCCTGGCGGTTCTCGATGATCGCGATCAGCGTTCGGCCGACCGCGACCGCGGTGCCGTTCAGGGTCGCCGGGTGCTCGGGGGGTGCGCCCTCGGCCGGCCGGTAGCGGCAGCCCAGTCGCCGCGACTGGTAGTCGGTGGTGTTCGAGGTCGAGGTCAGCTCCCGGTAACGACCCTGGCTGGGGATCCAGGCCTCGCAGTCGAACTTGCGGGCCGCGGGGGCACCGAGATCGCCGACCGGGATGTCGACGACCCGGTAGGGGATCTCGAGCGCGGCGAGGATGCGCTCCTCGATCGCGAGCAGCCGATCGTGCTCGTCCTTCGCCGCCTCCGGCTCGACGAACGAGAACATCTCGACCTTGTCGAACTGGTGGACGCGGAAGATCCCGCGGGTGTCCTTGCCGGCCGCGCCGGCCTCGCGACGGAAGCAGGTCGAGATCCCCGCATAACGCAGCGGCAGCGCCCCCGGCTCGATGATCTCGTCGGCGTGGAGGGCGGCGAGGGCGACCTCGGAGGTTCCGACCAGGAACAGCTCGTCCTTGGGGACCTCGTAGATCATCTCCCGCTCGCCGGGGAAGAACCCGGTCCCGAACAGCGGGCCCTCGCGGACGAGGACCGGCGGCACGACCGGCGTGAACCCCTCCTCGCCGAGCAGTGCGACGGCGAATCGGATCAGCGCCAGCTCGACCAGCACGAGGTCCCCGAGCAGGTATGCGAACCGCGACCCCGAGGCGGCGGCTGCCTTCTCGGTCTCGATCAGGCCGAGGGCGCGGCCGATGTCGAGATGGTCGCGGACGTCGAAGTCGAACCGCGGCGGCTCGCCGACCTCGCGGAGGACGACCGCGTCCTCGTCGCTCTCTCCGTCGGGCGCCTCCGGGTCGGGCGGATTCGGAATCGTCGCCGCCAGCGCCGTCCGATCCTCCTCGATCGCCTCGAGATCGGTCTCGAGCTCCTTGATCCGGGCTGAGACCTCGCGCATCCGCGTGATCGCGTCCTCGGCGTCGGCTCCCTCGCGCTTCGCCGCCCCGATCGCGTCGGAAGCCTCGTTGCGCTCGGCGCGCAGACCCTCGACCGCGGGCAGCAGATCGCGGCGGCGGGCGTCGAGCTCGAGCAGGCGGTCGAGGTCGCCATCGGCGCCGACGCGGGCGAGCGCGGCGCGGACCGGCGCCGGATCCTCGCGGATGCGCCTCAGGTCGAGCAGCGTTCTATCCGGACGACGAACCGGAGCCGGACGAGCCGTCGCCGGAGCTGCCCTGGCCGCCGCCCGAGGGCGAGGGCCGCGGCGAGTCCTCGACCTGGGTGCCCGAGTAGTGGTCGATGAACCGGGCGACTGATTCGGCGTCGTCGCCGACGACGATGTTCTGGGGCATCACCGCACCGGAGGCGCCTCCGTTGTGGATCGCGAAGAGCGCGTCTTCGTAGTTGATCTTGCGCTGGTCGAGGTTCGGGCCCTGGACGCGCAGCGAGCGGTTGCCCGATCCCTGGGTGCCGGCCGCCGCGAGCGTGTGGCAGCCGGCGCAGTGCTCGGCGAAGAGCATGGCGCCCGCCTCGTCCTCGGAGTTGGTGACGGAGACGTCCTCGGTTCCACAGGCGGCGAGGAGGACGGCGGCAGCGGCGATCGCGATGAGGGCCAGTGGGCGGCGCACGGGGCGCCATCATACTTTTCAGCCGCACGCATGGCAGCGCCGGACCCAGCCGAAACCGAGACCCCAGCCCCCGCGCCCCGCTTCCGCGAGGCGATGGCGCGGTTTCCGACCGGCGTCACCGTGATCACGGCACTGACCGACGCCGGGCCGGCGGGCCTTTCGGCGAACGCGGTCAGCTCGCTGTCGCTGGAGCCGCAGCTGATGCTCGCCTGCCTCGATCGGGGATCGCGGACCCTGCGGGCCGTCGAGGAGGCGGGTCGGTTCGGCGTCAACGTCCTCGCCGACGACGCCGCCGCGCTCGCGGTCAGCTTCGCTCAGAAGGTCCCGGTGGACGAAAAGTGGACCGGGGTCGGCTGGAGCGAGTCGCACGGCATCCCGATTCTCGACGCAGCGATCGTCTGGATCGGCTGCGAGCTGCGTGACGTGATCTCCGGCGGCGACCACGTGATCGTCACCGGAGCGGTGCTCGCGGTCGCCGAGCGCGAGGGGGACCCGCTGATCTTCCATCGGGGCGCCTACCGCCCGCTCGACTAGCTAGAGCGGCGAGGTGAAGGTCGCGCGGAGCGCGAGGCCGAAGATGACCAGGGCCGAGACGGCCATGATCCCGGTCTCGCGGCGGGAGATCGCGGCGGCGACCGCCGCCTGGCGATCGGGCGGCAGCGAGTCGAAGTCGAGGCCCTCGAGCTCGTGCTCGGAGGCGACGACACGAGCGCCCTCGCCGAGCAGCGCGACGAGGATCGGCAGCAGTCCGTAGACGTAGTGAAGGCCGTCGGAGGCCTCGCGGCCCTCGAGGGTGAGCAGGGCGCCGAGGGCGACCTGGACGACGACCGCCACCTGGGCGAAGCGGAGGACGTACCAGAAGCCGACCGACGGCCGGCGCAGGTACCAGGCGGCACCGCCCCAGACGCCGGCGGCGAGATTGGCGGCGAGGACCGTGATGCCGGTGATCAGGTGGAGGACGAGCATCGCGGGGGAGTTGATACCAGGGAGACCGTCGCCTGCATGGCGGGCCGGGTCCGGCCGGGTGTAGATTTGGCCGCGGCCGGGCACTGCCCGGAAGGATCAGCGTGCTTCAGAGCTATCTACCCGTAATCGTCTTCGTCGGGCTCGGCATCATCGTCGGTGGTGCCTTCACCATCCTCAACCGGGTGCTCGGGCCGAGCCGCCCGAACCGGGTCAAGAGCGAGCCCTACGAGTGCGGCCTGCCGACCGAGGTGACCCGGACCTTCCGGTTCGGGGTCAGCTTCTACATGGTCGCGATGCTGTTCATCCTCTTCGACATCGAGGTCGTCTTCCTCTATCCGGTCGGCGTCCTCCTCAACGTCTCGAACAGCGTCTTCGTGCTCGTCGAGATCGTCCTCTTCGTGTTCGTGCTGCTCGTCGGCTTCGTCTACGTCTGGCGCCGCGGAGCGCTGAACTGGCGATGAGGGGCAGGTGAGCTCCGCATGGACGTAGAGCGGACGAAGCTGCGCGGGCTCAGCCCGCTCGATCAGCCGCGCTCCCCCGAGGAGTTGCGGATCCGGCAGCTCCGGGCCCGCGACATGCTCCGCGGCGATATCGACGACGCCGACCTCGACGAGTACGTCGAGTCACGGGTGATGACGACGACCCTGGAGCGGGCGCAGAACTGGGCGCGCGGCAACTCGATGTTCCCGGCGACGTTCGGGCTCGCCTGCTGCGCGATCGAGATGATGTCGATGGTCTCCGCCCGCTACGACACCGCCCGGTTCGGGGCCGAGGTGTTCCGTGCCTCGCCGCGGCAGGCCGACATGCTGATCCTCTCCGGCCGGGTCTCGATCAAGATGGTGCCGGTCATCCGCCGCATCTACGACCAGATGTTGGAGCCGAAGTGGGTGCTGTCGATGGGCGCCTGCTCCTCGTCGGGCGGGATGTTCGCCAACTACGCGGTGGTCCAGGGCGCCGACAAGTTCCTGCCGGTCGACATCCACATCCCCGGCTGCCCGCCGCGGCCGGAGGCGCTGATCTACGGGATCCTGAAGCTGCAGCGGAAGATCTTCGGCGAGCCCGACCTCGGGTGGCGCGAGCGCTACAAGGCGTACGGCACCGAGGAGGACGAGCGGCCATGGAAGTCGGGCCCGCTGTCGGTCCAGCGGGTCGGCGCGGCGCCGTCGGACGGGATCGTCGAGAGCCACGGGTCGCCGCCGAGCGATGCCGAGCTGCATGCGCCGATCAGTCATCCGGAGCTGAGCGGGCACGAGGCGCACGACGCCTGGGAGGAGGCGGCAGACGACGAGCGGGTGACGACGTCGCGGCCACCAGGCGATCGGAGGGGCGATGCCTGACGCCCCCGGGCTCGAGCTGATCGCCCACGAGGTCAACGAGCGCCACCAGGGCGCGATCGTCGGCTCGACCTACGAGCACGGCCAGGCGGCGCTGCTCGCCGACAAGGACCGGATCCGCGAGGTGCTCGACTACCTCCGCGACGCCCCCGCCCACGAGTACCGCTTCCTCGCCAGCCTCCACGCGGCCGATTACCTGCCCGCCGAGCCCCGCTTCGCGGTCCACTACGAGCTGCTCAACATGCCGCGGGTCGAGCGGCTGCGGGTCAAGGCGCTCGTTCCCGACACCGAGGACGGCAGCATGCCCGAGCTCGACTCGGTCGTCGAGATCTTCCCGACCGCCGACTTCCAGGAGCGCGAGGTCTACGACTTCTTCGGAATCTGCTTCCGCGGCCACCCCGACATGCGGCGGATCCTGATGCCCGAGGACTATGTCGGCTGGCCGCAACGGCGCGACTTCCCCGTCGGCGGTGAGCCGGTGATCTTCACGAACACCGAGGACACGGTCCCGGGCTGGACGAGGTGAGCGCGCGATGAACCCGACGACGCGGCCCATCCCCGAGTACGCCGACACGAACCGGACCCAGGAGCAGCTCGGCCGCGACGCGATCGGCCGGACCGAAGCGCAGGTGATCGGGACCTCACCGATCGAGCGGACGGCGCTCGAACGCGAGGAGGAGCTGTTCACGATCAACATGGGCCCGCACCACCCGGCCACGCACGGGGTGCTGCGGCTGCTCGTCAGCCTCGAGGGCGAGGTCGTGCACGACCTGAAGCCGGTGATGGGATACGTCCACACCGGGATCGAGAAGTCGTGCGAGGACAAGAGCTACTGGAAGGTCATCCCGTTCATCGAGCGGATGGACTACCTCTCCTACTTCTTCAACATGGAGGCGTTCTGCGGGGCTACCGAGCAGCTCCTCGAGCTCGAGATCCCGCCCCGCGCCGCCTGGCTGCGGATCCTCCACCTCGAGCTGAACCGGATCCACTCGCACCTCGTCGGACTCGGCACCACCGCGCTCGACCTCGGCGCGATCTCGATGTTCTGGTACTGCTTCCGCGAGCGCGACAAGGTCCTCGACCTGTTCGAGATGTCGTCGGGACAGCGCATGCACACGCGCTACTTCCAGGTCGGCGGCGTCGCCGAGGACATCCCGGTCGGCTTCGCCGAACGGGTCCTCGCGTTCTGTGCCGACATGCCGGAGCGGATCGACCAGTACGTCGACCTGATCGACCAGAACGAGATCTTCCTGCAGAGGACGAAGAACGTCGGCGTGGTGAGCAGGGAGCGTCTGCTCGAGCTCGGTGTCACCGGACCGCTGCTGCGCGCCGCCGGCGAGCCGTGGGACCTCCGCAAGGTCTCCGGCTACCTGCCGTACTCGGACTTCGACTTCAACGTCCCGATCGGGACCGTCGGCGACAACTACGACCGCTATCGCGTCCGCCTCACCGAGATGCGTGAGTCGGTGCGGATCATCGAGCAGGCGATCGAGGGGCTGCCCGATGGTCCCTGGATCGCCGACGACCGCAAGGTCGTGCTGCCGCCGCGCCACGAGCTCGGCACCTCGATGGAGGCGCTGATCCACCACTTCAAGCTCGTCACCGAGGGCTTCCGGGTGCCGCCGGGCGAGGTCTACTACCCGATCGAGGGGCCGCGCGGCGAGTACGGGGTATTCCTCGTCGCCGACGGCTCGGCGAAGCCGGTTCGAGTCCACATGCGCGATCCCTCGTTCGTCAACCTCCAGGCGCTGCGCGAGATGTGCGTCGGCGGCTACGTCGCCGACCTGATCGCCAACCTGGCGATGCTCGACCCGATCCTCGGAGGGATCGACCGGTGAGCGACGAGACGCCGACCGAGGACGAGCGCGAGCAGGCACCTGGCGAGTCGGGGGAGCCGCCGGTTCCCGACGCCGAGAGCAAGCCGGGCTCCGGCGAGCCGGCGCAGGCCGGCGAGGAGGTCGGCGGCGACCGCGGCGGGGCCGCAGCGACCGAGGGCGCCGCCCATCCCGGCGTCGAGGAGTCGGCCGCCGTCCAGGTGCCGGCCGGTCACGAGGTCGACGTTCCCGACGACCTCCGGGAGGAGATCGAGGAGATCATCGCCCGCTACCCGCAGGTGCGCTCGGCCTCGATCCCGACCCTGTTCGCGATCCAGCGCCGCTACGGCTGGTGCACCCCCGAGGGGATCCGCCAGGGCGCCGCGGTGATGGGCGTCACCGCCGCCTACCTCGAGTCGGTCGCGAGCTTCTACGACCTCTTCCACCTCGAGCCGGCCGGCCACCACCGCGTCCTCGTCTGCACGAACATCTCCTGCTGGATGCGCGGCGGCGACGAGCTGCTCGACTCCTTCTGCGCCGCGGCCGGCGCCGACCGCCACGCGGCCGGCCACGGCGGTGCTGTCTCCGCCGACGGCGAGGTCTACGTCAGCGGCTTCGAGTGTCTCGGCGCCTGCGACCTCGCCCCGATGGCGTCGATCGACGAGCGCTTCTACGGCCCGCTCGACGGCGAGGACGCCGCTGCGGCGATCGAAGCCCTCCACAGCGGCGACGAGGTCCTCGCCGGCAAGGCGATGGCGATCCGCCCGCTCGCCGGCGGCCCCGACGGCGAGCCCGACCCGCGGGTGGCGGGCGCGGGCTGAGCCGCTCGCCTGCGGGCGCTTCGTCACGAAATCGGCTGAGACGGTGGCATTGCGTGCCCCACGCGCGCGCTTTCATGCGCCACCCTCGGGCGCATGTCCGACGTGGGTCGCTCAGATCACTTAGAGCATCACCGCAGCGACCCAGGTCCGGTCGAGCGGGAGAACCGTCTGGCGCTCCTGGCCCGCAGGCAGTACGGGGTGATCGCCCGCGATCAACTGCTCAGGATCGGATTCAGCCCGCCTGCCATCCGCTATCGCCTCGAGTGCGGCCGTCTACACCTCATCCACCCTCAGGTCTATGTGGTCGGCTCCCAGCCACCGGTCGAGCATGGCCGCTGGTACGCAGCGCTGCTCGCCACTCGTCCCGACCCCGTTCTGAGCCATCTCAGCTCCGCGGCCAAGCGCGAGCTGGCGAGGGAGCGGAACGGCGTCCACATCACCACGGCGAGGCGCTCGGGCCGCCGGCTCATCGGCGTCACCGTCCATCGCGTCCGCCGGCTTCATCCTGCCGATGTGGAGCGGATCGATGGACTGCCGGTCACCAGCCTCCCCCGCACCTTCCTCGATCTCGCGGAGACCGAGCCCTTCCACCGGCTGGAGGCGATCGCCGAGGAGGCCGACCGCCGCGAGGCGCTCGACCTCGCTGCGGTCAGGGCGTGCATGGATCGCAACCCCGGCCGGCGCGGGCTGGCCCCGCTCAATCGCCTCCTCGACGATTACCTTCCGGTGCTCGGCGCCAACACAGGGCTCGAGCGCCTCTTTCAGCGCTTCATCGCCGAGCAGGGCTTTCCGCAGCCGCAGACCAACGTGCTCGTCGCCGGTCACGAGGTCGATTGCTGGTGGCCCGAACACAACTTCGTCGTCGAGCTCGACAGCCGCCGGTTTCACGCCGGCTGGCAGGCACAGGAGCGCGACCGGGCCCGCGACGCGAGGCTCCTGCGGGCCGGCATCCCGTTCCTGCGCGTCACCCACCGCCGCCTTACCCGGGACCGGGCGGAGCTGACCGCCGACCTCGCCTCCCGGCTGCCGAGGACAGGGCCCGGCCGACGCGCCGGATAGCCCATGGCGCTGCGGGATAGCGCCGATTCGCACCAAGTGGCGCCGGAGGCGCGTTCCGGTAGGTTTCGCGAGGTGCCGACAGCGGGTGAACAGCTCGAGACCAGGGTCCTGCTCCGCCACATCGACGAACCCGGACTGCACCGGATCGAGACCTACGAGCAGCTCGGCGGATACACGGCGCTGAAGCGCGCGTTCCGCGACTGCGAGCCCGGAGAGCTGGTCAGCGAGTTCGAGGCGTCGGGCCTGCGCGGGCGCGGCGGCGCCGGCTTCTCGATGGGCAAGAAGGCGAGCTTCCTGACGCAGGGCGACATGGACAAGTACCTGTGCTGCA
>Ga0207708_10001009_pt1 | contig 21067 bp, 14 predicted proteins | sample KBSK5101metaG_FD_184340 | JGI IMG/M metagenome (GOLD analysis project Ga0207708, IMG submission 184340) | Corn, switchgrass and miscanthus rhizosphere microbial communities from Kellogg Biological Station, Michigan, USA - KBS K5-10-1 metaG... | ecosystem: Host-associated > Plants > Roots >...
CACCTTTACCTGCCCGTCGCTCCGTCCCGCAAACTCCACGCTCCCGTCCGCCAGGTAGCGCCCCACATCGCCCGTCCGGTAGAGCCGTGCGCCGCCCTCCAGACTGAAGGGGTGGGGCACAAACTGCGCGGCGGTCAGCGCCGGCTGGCCGAGGTAGCCGCGAGCGAGGGCGATGCCACCGAGGTAGAGGTGGCCGGGGACGCCGATGGGGACAGGTTGGAAGTGTGCGTCGAGCAGGTAGACCTCGGTATTGTTGATCGGTCGTCCGATGGGCACGGAATTGGTCTCATCGTTTACCTCGAAGCTGCCCGGCTCATAGATCATTGACGTAATGGTAGCCTCGGTCGAGCCATAAGCATTGATCCAGCGGATACGGGTGCCCGCCATTTTTTGCCAGGTGATGAGATCTTCCGGCAAACACTTCTCGCTTCCGACTACAACCAGGCGAAGAGCGTCGGGCAGCGATGCCTCCGATCGAGATAACGCAGTTACCCACAGATGCCAGTACGAGGCCGGTAAATTGATGACGCTCACTTTTTCGTCATGCAGAAAGGTGGAGAAGTCCGTCGCAGACGCGCGCGCCTGGTCTGGCAGTAAAATTACAGCCGCCCCACGCAACCAGGATGGGAATAACTCCTCTGCCGCGACATCAAAACTTAGAGAAGCAAATTGCAGGATTCGATCGTGTGATCGCAATTCGTAGCGCTGTGCGATGCCTACGCAGTGGTTGACCAGAGAACGGTGTGAAACGAGAACCCCTTTCGGCCTGCCCGTCGAACCAGAAGTGTAGATGACATAGGCTAAGTTATCAGGTGTTACATGGCTGGCTGGATTCTCTTCGTCTTCTTCGGCAATCGCGTTCCATTCTGTATCAAGGCACACCACACGCGGGGCATGTTCTCGTAAGTGATTAATGAAACGCTCTTCGGTCAGCAAGAGCTGCACCTGCGCGTCTTCGAGCATGAACGCCAGCCGCGTTACCGGATACTCCGCCTCAAGCGGCACATACACACCCCCCGCCTTGAGGACACCCAGCACCCCGACGACCAGCGCCAGCGAACGCCCCGCACATAATCCGACGCGCACTTCTGGCCCGACGCCCAAGCGACAGAGGTGATGCGCGAGTTGGTTCGCTCGCCGATTCAACTCATCGTAGGTCAGCCGCTCGTCTTTTGAGGCCACCGCTAAAGCATCAGGTGTGCGCTCCGCCTGTCCTTCAAACAACTGATGCAGGCATCGGTCGGAAGGGTAATTTGCAGTGGTCTCGTTCCATTGGCTCAATAGTTGATTTCGCTCAGCTTCGTTCAACAGCGGCAAGTCTGAGACGCGCGTTGTAGGTGTAGCAATGATACCGTCTACCAATGTTTGAAAGTGTCCGGCCAGCCGCTTGATCGTCGCCTCTTCAAAGAGATCTGCGTTGTATTCCAGAGACGCAGCTATTTCATCATCCACTTCGGCCATCGTCAGTGTGAGATCAAATTGCGCGACGCGTTGTTCCAGGGCTGCTGACTCCAATGTGAGATCGCCTGATTTCAAGCGCGCTCCCGCTTCGCCTAACGCAAAAGAGGTTAGACCTTCCTCGCCCAGCCGAGGCGCTTTCTGAAAATTGAACATCACCTGGAAAAGCGGAGAGTGGCTTGTGGTTCGCTCAGGTCGCAAACGTTGGACCAACATGGCGAACGGGTAATCTTGATGCTCGAAAGCTTTCAATACGGTTTGACGCACGCGGTCGAGAAACTGGTCAAAGGAGGGATTGCCGGAAAAGTCTGCGCGTAGCACGACAGGGTTGACGAAGTAGCCGACGAGACCGGCAAATTCGGCGTGGCTACGGCCAGCGGTTGGGGAGCCTATTAAAATATCCTCCTGGCCGGTGTAACGGTGAAGCAGCACCTGAAAAATCGCCAACAGAATCATGTAGGGAGTCATGCCATGGCTCTGGCCCAGAGCCCTGAGTTGAGAGGCCCGTTCTGTATTGAGCCTGAATAAGTGCGCCGCGCCCCTGTAAGTTTGCGAGGGCGGGCGCGGGTGATCAGTGGCTAAGTTTAATGCCGGAAGTTCGCCTTCCAACTGCTTCTGCCAATAGCTCCACCAACGCTCGCCTTCCGCGCTCGACAAAATTGTTTCCTGCCAGCGCACGTAACTCGTGTACTGCAATGTGAGTGGTTCGAGCTTGGCCGGAACCCCCTCCTTCTCTGCCGCGTACAGCACACCCAGTTCGTCTAAGAGCACCGCCAAAGACCAGAAGTCAACTACGATATGGTGCGCAACCAGGAGCATCACATGTTCCTCCTGCGTCGAGCGCCTGAACAGATGGACGCGCAGCAGCGAATCACGTTCCAGATCGAACGGGCGGTGCGCCTCCTCGACCAGTCGCTCCTTCAGGTCCACCTCATTCCAGGCGGAAGCATCTTGATCCTGAAAGCAAACCTCCAGGTGCTCTTGAACATGTTGGACGGGTTTGCCATCAAGGGCAGGGAAGACGGTTCGCAGTGAAGCATGACGATCAATAAGCGCTTGAAACGCCCGGCGCAAGGCTGAAACGTCCAAGCCTATTTTGATGCGCATGGCGCTGGCGATATTGTAAGCCGCGCTTTCCGGCGACAACCGTTGCAGAAGCCAGAGCGCCTGCTGGCCCCTGGAGAGAGGATGCACAGTAGTAGCTTCATCCGTCGCGTTGAGGACAGCTTTCGGTTGAGCCGCTGTCGCCGTCAATTGGCCTAATGCTTGATCTGCGAGCTGGGCAATCGTCAAGTTCTGGAGGAAACTTACTAACGGGAAAGAGACCTTCAAGCCCGTTTCGATGCGATGCGTCAGTTCCAGAGCCAGTAAAGAGTCGAGGCCATAGCGACTAAGAGGTTGGTCCAGATCAATCTGGGAAGCGTCCTGCTTCAGCTTCGCTGCCAACTGTAATTGAATCCAACGGGCGAGAGATTCTGCGCTGTGTGAGAAAGTCGCCACCTCAGCGGCAAAGTCTTCATCTTCCTGTTCGATGTTCGCGCGCCATTGCGCCAAAGCCTTCAGACTTCCACCCCGGAACTTGTCACGACAGGCATGCCGTTGAATTTTGCCGCTCGAAGTTTTCGGGATGCTTCCGGCCTTGAGCAAGACCACGGCGTAGACTTGGATTTCATGCTCCTCGGCTACGGCCTGGCGGATGTTCTCAATGATTTCTTTGACGTTCGGATGCAGGCGATGCTCCATTTCATGGGCGATCACCAGCCGTTCTTCGCCGGAAACCTCTACCGAAAATGCCGCGCCAGCACTTGGGCGTAGCGCCGGGTGGCTTACTTCCACAGTCCGTTCGATGTCTTGTGGGTAATGATTGCGCCCGCGAATAATGATTAAATCTTTCAGACGCCCGGTGACGAAGAGTTCGCCATCTTGCAAGAACCCAAGGTCTCCGGTGCGCAGATAAGGGCCGCCACCACTGGCGAGACGCGCGCGGAAAGTGCGCTTAGTCTCTTCAACTCGTTTCCAGTACCCTTTAGCCACACCCGGGCCGGATACCCAGACCTCGCCCAGGCAGCCTGCTGCGCATTGCGTCATGGATTCAGGCTCGACAATAACAACCTTAGTATCCAGATCCGCACGGCCCGACCCAACCAGTGTCCGGCCATTCGACTCGCTCTCGGAAATCTCTACGACACGGTTTTGTTCAAGTCCCTCCGCCAGCACGGTGCAGTAGATTGGCTCATTCGTCTTTCGCACACCTGAAACTTTGAGAGTCGCTTCGGCCAGTCCATAACCTGGATAGAAAGCACTGCGGCGAAAACCGCACGGCTCGAAGCAGGTGGCGAACCGCTCCAGCGTCTCTTGGCGCACCGGCTCTGCGCCGTTGAAGGCCACGCGCCAACCTTCGAGATTGAGCGTTGTCCGTTGTTCAGCGCTGATCCGGCGAACGCACAGATCGTATGCGAAATTTGGGCCGCCGCTGTGTGTCACTCCGTATGTGGAAATAGCTTGCAGCCATCGCACAGGGCGTTGCAGAAAGGCAGTGGGTGACATCAGCAGGCCATGCAGCCCCGTGTAGATGGGCTGTACGATGCCGATGACTAACCCCATGTCATGGAAGTGTGGGACCCAGGTCAAAGCGACGCTCTGTGGTGTGTACTTAAATCCATAAGCGATATAGGCGGAGTTGTGCAGCACATTCTCATGGCTCACCATCACCCCTTTGGGCGCAGCAGTCGAGCCTGAAGTGTATTGCAGATAAGCGAGCGCATCGCTGCTCGCCCTCACCCCTGACCATTGCTGCGCCAGATGCGGGGAGATGGTGTCCGTAGCTAGCCATCGAAGCGACTTCAACTCCGGTGCATGTGTAAGGAGAGAACCTATTCTGGGGAGAAGCGGTGTCGTAGTGAGTGCGATTGTTGCCTCAGCATCTGCTGCAATGGTTCGGAGTCGCAGCAGGTTGCGATTCAATCGAGGTGGATAAGCGGGAACAGCGATTACACCCGCATAGAGGCAACCAAAAAAGGCAGTAATGTAATCCAGTCCCGGCGGGTAGAGCAGCAGCGCACGCTCTTCAGTTGCCCCCATGTCCCGGAGCAGCGCTCCGATGGCCCGCGCCTGCTGATCCAACTCACTGTAAGTGAGCTTGACGTTTTCCGCTTCCACATCAACAAGGAAGGTGTAAGCTAGTTGATCTGGATTATGGATCGCCCTCCAGCGGAGAAGCTCGACTAGTGTGGATGGTTCTAACTTAGAACAGCAAGAACGGTCAACATCGGTGGTCATGTCCCCTCGATGAGTGCAGGTAGAAGTGTTTATGTAATAGTGATTAGGTACAGCCGGAACTAATAGTGATTAGGTACAGCCGGAACTAAAGCAATGTCCCACGCAACACACCCGGAAGAATGTTGTATATTTTTTCAGAAAACTAACAGGAATTATATACTTAACGCAAGGGCTTCAAAACCCTTCGTATCTCACGTACGCACTGTTCGCGTGCTTCTCGGCAAATGATGAAGCATCAACCTGCTCAACACAGCATCGAAAGATTTATCAAGGAACGGCAGTGCTTCGACGGTTCCGTTTTTGAGGACAATCTGGGTTCCGGCTTTTATTGCCTTCTTAGTCGCTCTGGAGATCATTTCCGGCGACGCGTCGATTCCATGCACCGCACCTGTTGGGCCAACACGCTCCTTTGCGGCGATCGCAAGCGTACCGGTCCCACATCCACATCCAAAACCGACTCGCCGGATCTAAGCTGCGCGAGTCCAAAACCTTCTTACGAAAAATACCTTGGCGACCGCGCAGGAACAGCCATGCCCAAAAGGTCGTAGAAGCGAGCAGTGCCGTGTAAGACCAAGTCTTTGGTGGCGGGCGTTAGATTCTGCGACTCAACATTTGTCATATCCGTCTCCTTCTGCTGAATCTTGACCTTCTTGGATTGGATTCAGTTAACCCGCAATATACGTTTGCCAAGCCGCTGGTGAAGAACAACTACGTTTGATCTGTGCGATAGCGAACAAGACTAATATTTTTTTCGTATCTTGGCTAGGTTGGTGAAAATCTAATGGTACAGAAAGGCGGATTAAGGATTGGCGGGTTCAAAAGACGGAAGCGCTCCTGCGTGGCGCGCTCATCTCGCAAATCGGGGAAAATCCGAGCGATTGAAATTTCACGTGACAGGACCGTGACAAACGAAAAAACGGCAAGCGCTCGGCTCGCCGCAAGTCCTTGAAAACATTGGTAGCGGGGGGCGGGATCGAACCGCCGACCTTGGGGTTATGAATCCCACGCTCTAACCATCTGAGCTACCCCGCCATGCCTTGATTATCAACAGTTTACAGCGTCTAGCGCAAGTGGCTGTAGTGAGCGTGTGGCCAATTTGTGGACAACCTGTTTGGAACTGAGCATTGCTGCCTCGACCGCTGCGCGTTTGTTTCTCTCCGTCGCACGAACATACCGAGCCGTTGTGTGAATGTCAGAGTGTCCCATTAGCGCCGCGATTGTAAATGCGTCGAAGCCAGCTTCACCGAGTCGCGTCCCGAAGGTAGCACGGAGATCGTGCCAAACCAGACCTTCGATTCCCGCGATCTTTAGAGCCGTTTTGAATCCCTTCTTGATCTCCTTAACCCGTTTTCCCGTCTGAGGGTTTATGAACACGTATCCTCGTCCGGTTGATTGTGTGCGGAGAGCACTCAGGATCTCAAAGACTTCGGGATTCATCGGGACTTCACGATCCTTACCAGTCTTCGTCTTGGTTAAGATCAGGACTCCGCGTGACAAATCCACTCTCTCCCAACAGAGATGAAGTTGCTCGCTCAGGCGCATTCCAGTTCCCAACGCTATCTTTACCATCGGTTTCAGATGTGCGCGTGGCCCTTCAAGAGCGGCCATCAGCGCCGGTTCTTCTTCCGGCATGAGATAACGATAACGTTTGTTGTCCAACGTGTACTTCTTTACTTTCTTGCAGGGGTTCGTATCCGTCACCTTGTAATCAATCGCCAGATTAAAAATCTTACTCAGTAGATGAAGCTCGAGATTGACTGAGGCTAAACTACGAACCGTCTGCCGCGCCGTGATCGATTCGCGTCGGTCACGTTTGAATTTCTCAACCAACAGCGGCGAAATCTCGCGAAAGGTTTTGCCGCCAAAATACTCGCGGATTGTACGAGCTCGAAACTCGTCATGTCTCCACGAGCGCTTATTCGCTTTGGACCACGGCACAAAGACCTTTTCGATGAAGTCAGCCAATTTCTCGCTGCCTAAATCGAGTTGGCCAAAACGTCCCTCAAAGATCTCTTGCTTGATCTTACTCTCGGCTTGTTCTGCTTGCTGCTTCGTCCGTGCCTCGGAAATTACGCCTCGGTAACGGACGCCACGCACTCGAAAGTAGTAATGCCAGTGCGTGCCTTTCTTTCCTCGTTTGTAAACAGACATTGTGTTCTCCTTGACGTTGCAGCCACCAAGAGAACGCGCGCATGGTAGCAGCATCGATCCCTCAAGTCATTAGTTTTTTCGGCGCGTCCACTCCAAGATTTCTTCGAGATCGAATCGGAGAATGTTTGAGCCGGGCGGCTTGCGATAGGGGATGCGATCTTGGGCCACCATTTCGTAGATCGTGCGTGGTTTGACATTCAATAACTGAGCGACGTCAGACACTTTTAGAAGTTGTGTCCGCTTTGCTGCATGGGAGTCGGTGTGTGTAGTCATTAATAAAACCTCAAAGCTCTCTGGGTCTTTCTAAATCAGCAACGCAGCGGCGGCGAGCTCGATTTCCTCGGCGTCGGCGGCAAGCTCGGCAGCTTGCGCCTGTGTTGCTTCGATGTGGGTTGTGTTTTGGTCCAAGCTGTGCTCGGTGTGGGGCAGATTGTGCGGGGCAAGAGGATTATTCGTTAGATCATCGCGTTCTTGTTTCTTCTCGCGTGAGTCGTCTCTAGTGGCTTCAAGCGCCATTTCCTTATCGGCGGCGCGACTTAGAGTCTCGCGCAGATTCGGAACCGAGTCGGTATAGATCAAAGCCTCGTCCCTTGCTCTGGAAAGGGCAACGTAGGCCATGCGGTCGTTGAGTAGCTGCATTGATTCGCGCGTATCGGCGTTGAGAAGCACGCGATCGACCGTTAACCCCTGAGACGAATAGCTGGTGACGGCGTAACCGTGATCGATATGCGGAAAGCGGTATGGGTCAAAGCTGATGCTGCGTTCGTCGTCGAGGGCTACGTGGATTTGGTTCTGTTCGATCTTGGTGATAGTGCCTAGTTCACCGTTGGCTACTTTTTGCTCCGCGAACGGGACGCGAAACTGAATGCGATCACCTTCGGCGAATAAACGCTCGGCTTCGGTGTAGACGTTAACGCCGGATAAGCGAGTCGGGTTGTAAGTAGCGGTGCGGCCATCAGCAAAGCGAACTGTGATCTCGTTCTTCTCGTGGTTGGTATCTACGACTTTCGCGTAGTCGCCAGCTTTCACTTTGTAGACTTTGCTGTTGCGGTTGTAGTGAATAACGTCCTCGGGTCGGTAAGCGTTGGCGAAGGTGCGCTCGGTTCCGGTCATATCGTTTCGAGCAACATAGATTTTCATTTTATGATCGTCACGGCTCACGCTGCCGTCGCGCTGTAGCTCACGGTGAATAAGTGAATTGAGTTGAGCGCGTTCGCGATTGGCTGGTGATATGACTAACGTGCTGCTCGGATTCTTAGCGTAGTCCTGGGCCATTGCTTGCAGGCGTTCGCCCTCGTCTGAAACTTCGATGACCTTGCCCCGGCTTTCTAATGCGGTGACTGCTGCTTTAATGCGACGGAAAGATAAGTCGGTAACTGTCTCTTTCAATTCCTTATTGCGCTGTCTGACGATCGCGCTGAGTTTTGCGGTCGTCATGCCGTGCTTTTGCAATTGCTCGAACGGGCTACCAGCATCGACGGCCTGATGCTGGCGCACGTCGCCGACTAAGAGCACCTTATCTGTGGCGGTATTGAGCCGCGCAAAAAAGTCATGTATCTGTCGCGTGCTGGCTAGTGAACTTTCATCGAGAACGAAAAGGCGTTTTTCGGCCTTCGTCTCCTGTCGCCGGCAGAGAAACTTCTGGAGGGTTTGAGTGTCAATGCCGCTTTCGCCAAGCTGTTTTGCGGCGCGAGTCGTGGGCGCGAAGCCGTGTACCTCGTAGCCCTCTTTCTCTGCGGCTTGTCTCAAGGCAGACAGCGCCGTTGTTTTGCCAGTACCCGCGCCACCTTGCAGGCCGACGATCTGATCGTCGCTGGAAAGGATTGTTTCAATCGCGGATCTTTGATTGACGTTTAAGCGTCGCTGTTGAGATTGGGCGATGTCGGCAACAACATCCTTGACGCGCTCGGCGCGAACAATCGCGGGAGCATGGCCCTTGCCGTCGATTACGGTCTGAACATTTTCCTTTTCCATTTCTACCATGCGCTGCGTAGTAATGGCGGGTATACGACGATCGCGCGTGATGCTTATAAACTCGCCGCTTGCCAGTCGTCGGCTGAATTCACCCCTTACAGCCTCGTAGCTTGTGCGGCCAAGATTGCGGCGATAGGCGTTGATCCATACGTCGCGAACATCGGCCACGGCTGTGCGTTCAGTAGCATGGTCGCGAGCAAAGGTGACTGCTTCCTGAGCGCGGATCGCGATCTCGTCACGGTCCAAACGCAGCGGCCCACGTTCCCGCGCTTCAGCTACAAAACGTTGTGCTTGGTAGTCGTGCCTTACGTCCATTTCGAGGTTGCGTGTTTGCATCACCTCGGGGTCAAACTTTTTACTTCGGCGGTTGTTGCGGGCTACGGTTTGTTTCAGCTTGGCGGTATCTGTAACCCTTTTTCCCTCGCGCTCAAGCTGCTGGATCGCCTTCTCGGTGTCGTTCACTACTTCTTGGCGGCGCGGACTGGCTTCCTTTAGATATTCCTCGCTGAAGCCTTTGATCTCCGGTGCGCCGGTGCGTGGGTCTACGCGAATTTCGTAACCTCGTTGTTGCAGTTCATCGGCTAGCACGGCACGGTAGATCGCTGTCCCGTAGACCTGGCTGTCGAATAATTGTTTTGTCTGGAGGGAGCGCACCTTGCCGTCCTCGGTTTGGGTCATGTTGAAGAACACAATATGCGTGTGAAGGTGTGGCGCGGCATAACCGCCCTCGCGATCGGGACGTGCCGATGTGTGGTCGAATTGGACCGCTATCATCTTGCCGGTGGTGATCGCGGGGTTGTTGCCGCCACCACGCGCCTGCACATATTCTTCGAAGCGTTTGACGGTCTCATTGACGCCCACATGGTGGGCGTCTTCCAAACGTTCATCGTTGCCAACTTTCGCCGCTAAGGAAACAGATTTAGGAGCGCTGATAGTCGCATCCCATGCGGCGCGGTGGGTGGTGGTGATTGTTTTGTTGCCGTATTCGTCAATGATCTCACGGGCCTGCACGGACTTAATAAGCTGCTCGCCGGTGAGCGGATGCTGACCGGCAACTAAGCGGTCGTACTGCTCGCTGGTTACTTCGCCTTTCAGGTTCCATTCTTCTGCGAGTCGGCCACACCAACGGCCCTTAACTTCGCCCGACTCGCTGTAGTAGTTCTCCTGAGCATTGGTGAAGTCCTGCTTGTAGTAATCCTGCGCCTGTGCTGCGGAGAGTGGTCCAGCCAGTGTCAACATAGCTTTAACCTCAGAACTTAATATCGAGATCGTCTTGATCGGTGGTGAGGTCTATTTCGATTTCGGTTTCGTGCTTGTGATGGTGGCCGTTTCCATTAGCAACCGTGGGCGTCTCTATTGGCAGTTGATTCAACGGTAATGATTCACTCACGAGCCGAGCCTTGCGCGGCACAAACGCAGGGTAACGAATCCGTAACTTCACGGGTTCGATTCGGAAGGGCACTACTGCATCGCCGTACTTCCAGTAGCCTTGCAGATTCTTTAAGGCCATGATCTCCTCGACGCTAACCACAGGCTGGCGGTCAACTTCGTTGGCGTAATTCATCGAATCGCGGCCATAAGTTTGCACGGAGGAAGTCGTGGAGATGCGGGGCTTCTCAGTCTCTCGCTGACCGATCAGGTCCGACACCCAACGGGCGGAAGTCGGCTCATTGCAACGAAAGAGGATCTTGGTGTGGGAGGATGCCAGCATAGTCGCCGCGTTCCGATCATAGTGCTGCTCGAACTGCGCTTTGTTCTGCGTTCCGAGCACCATTTTGACGCGATACTTGCGAGCCTCAACGAGGGCCGTTTCAAGAGCGGGCAAACGCTTGAGCGCGTGGGCTTCGTCGATCAGCATCCAACACGGAACGTGCTCTACTCCTTGCCGGGCTGGTGTTAAGAGTTTCCCCAACAGGATATTTAGCCATGCCGCATGTAGGCGTCTTAACGACTCTCTAGTGCTCAGCGTAGAAGTGATAAAGATGCCGCCCGGTCGTATCTCTGCCCACCTCGTGAGCCTAAACGGCGGTCGCTCAAGCTGCGCAGGCGTCGGGGGCGGCAGGAGCTTTAACGACTCGCCGATTTCTGAAAGTGTTGCCAGCACACCGGCCCGCTGAGCTTTGGCTGCTTTGGTGATCAAATGCGCGTGCTCTGTACCCTCTACACAGCGATCAATCATCAAGTCATCGGCGAGCATTCTGATCAACTCCGCAGGCGTAGGATTAAAGGCCAGCATCCGCGCAAAAATGCTGCGCGCTGCGTTCACAAAAAACTGATTACTCAGCGAGGCGTGAGGATGATCGGGGAAAAAACTCTCGGCGATAAATTGGCGTTGTGGGCCGTTTATGTCTTCGCCGATTCCTTCGATTTCTGCGGACGGACTCCAGTACGGTGATCGTTCGTCCAATGGATTCAAAATAAGATCGCAGCCGGGATTGAAATGGCGCTCAGTAAATTCGCCGGCGGGGTCGTAACAAACAAAAGCCTCGCCGCGTATGCGACTGTTGATTACCGTCAAGAGTTGATGAATGACCTGACTCTTTCCGGTGCCCGGATCACCGAGCAAAAGTAAACCTTCGTTTTCTTCCTTGCGAGGTATCGTCAACGAATAAGGGCGGTCGTTTATTCCAAACAATTTCTCAATTAGTTCGATCATTTTTTTGTACTCTCCATTTCGTAAACTGTTAGGCCGTAGCCGTAGTCGTGGCGGTGTTCTTTTTCGTATTTGCGGGGTGACAGCTTGCGCGTACCGCGCAGTTGCTCGCCCTTCACGTAGTAATGTTGCGCAAGCTGATCGAGGCCGATTAGCGCGGCCAATCCAAGCAGGAAAATTCCGATTGCACCCGCCCACGCAGGAGCCCAAAGTGCGACGATGCTTTGGTCGTTATAGGTGACGCGGCGCAGCCACTCATAGACAGACTTATCGGTGTACTTTTCCTGTGCCCACGTAAACTCGTTGACCCTGATTCCGGGTTTCAGTTCGAACACCGGATCACCCTTGTCGAGCTCTAACTTTCCTTCGTCATCGAACACGGGATCGACCTCGTTATCCGTCAAAAAATGGCGCACCTCGCGGCCTGTTTTTCGATCGGTAGTCGTCGCTGTGAGGAACTTATAATTTGCGTGAGAATTTGCTCGGTTGCTCCTGAGTGTGCTCCACAAATATTGGCTTAGGTAGACTCGCTGTAAGGGTGCGAGGCCGGGCTTTACCCAAAGCCGATGAATCCCGTAAGCGCCGCCCAACGCCAAACCTACGGCGATTAAGACGTACCACTTAACTCGCCGCAGTGTATTTCTGAATCTGGTTTGCCCTTCCTCGGTAAAGATGTTATTTCGTTTCATGACGCACTTTTCTCCTTTCCCTCAAGAGAGGGTTGATTAAGTATTCGACTCTTGCTGACACGAGGGTGAGAAGGGGCTAACCAAGATCCTCGCGTGATCAGGATCGGAGTTGGTTCGACTGGATCGAGGCTCCGATTTTTCGGTGAAGCGAGTGGGCCAATGTTTGGACCATCGGCTCTCGCTTCAATCAAAATGCAATGGCGGCTGAATACGCCGCTATCTCTGACGCTGTGTTACTGACAACTTCTGTGCCGCAGAATTACTTTTCATGCTCAAGTTCGGAACCTCGCAAATCTTTAGGAAACTTGATAGTGGAAAGTTTTCCTGCGGCTGATCCGACCGTTGTAGGCGTCTAAAAGTGGAAAAGGCTTTTCCACCCCGGAAAAAAATTTTCCACCGCTCATCCGTAATTTGAAGTGGAAAAAATTTCTGTGGTGTGCTTAACGCATTGTTTCGGGGCGGAAACCATAAACGACTAAGGAGAGGTTGTCGGCGGTTGCCGACAGCGATATGAGCTAGTTGTCGGCAATCGCCGATCAGACCCATCGCCGTGCTGAGTAAACAGTCACCCATTGCAAGAGATCCTATGTAGTTCATCCTTCCCTCTAAAGCAGTAGTTTTCATTTCCTATTCGTTTATGTTTGAACGCGAGGTGAGCAATACGGGGCGAATTAAAGACTCGCGTGTTGCCTTGTGCGGACGCTCATGCTCCGAAGGCCAATGTGGTCCGTGCAAGATGTGGACCACGCATCGTTCCCGTTTCTCTCTGCCTAAGTGCAGGCCATACGGTTCAACGACAGTGTGATCCGAGCAAGTAGCGGGCCATACATCGCACTACATCTGTTCTCGTTTTTGCGCGGGTTTTTTAAAGACTCGCTGATGGGAGTAGATACAGGTGTTTGCGATCGCAAACAGTAGGGTCTTCGGCAGAGCGTCTGTCGAGCACACTTGCAAGACGCGTTGCAAGTCACTTTCGCTGTAGCTTGCGGCTACAGGGAAGATCGAGAGGGTGTCTGGTAGGGCTTCATTTTCCTAGTCTTGCTTGCGGCGGGATAACAACTCCGTAACGATTGCATCTGTTCTTTGCTCCGCCTGCGTCGTCAGCTTCGTCCAGGCGGCAGCTTGCGCCTCGTCCCGACTGAACAACAACTTGAATCCGTGCCCGATTAGAAACCGTAGGATGGCGAGCTCGGTATAGATCAGACGCCCGGTTTTGCCAAACAACGGGCCTTCACGCGCCGCGCTTAGTACCAGCTTGCGGCTCCAGTTGTTCGGCTCGTCCGCTGCGGCTTTAGCTGCTTTTTCGATCTCCGCATATTCCTCGTCCGTGACTCTGAAGTTGATGTGTTTGATTCTTTTCGGGTCGCTCATTCGTTTCATCCTCTCGCCCTTTTGATGCTGTTGGACCATCGCGCGGCGGTGGTTTCTGCGGGAACGCATAAACCACTGCAAGCAAAGGACCACGGCGATGTTCACGCGCTGCGTGAACACGGCGGCCCGCGAGCGGGGTGTCGTGTCACACTTCCTCAGGTGCGTAGCACCTTTCTTTATTGTGTGCCGAGCATGTTCGACAGCTAGGAGGTGAAAGTCCTCTACTCAACCTGATGGAGGTGAAGAGTTAGCGAAGCGCAAGGGCGTCGTCGTGAGGCGGGGTCTGAAGGAAGCGTGGAGCAAAGGTGCGAGCCGATGAACAAGAACCGGATAGGAGGCATACGGCGTCGGGCGAGCTGGCAATTGACAGCGAAGCCCATATCCATCAAGGACGCTGGTTGTAAATTCGGCGGTTGGGCACTGAAGGCGGTCGAGCTTACCTCGGGAGATCTGTGGCGTGTCGTGAATTCACGACTGAGGCTGCTGCGAAGCAGGTGAGCGCGCCACAGAGGTCAGCAGAGGGCATAGTAATCACGCGAGTGGTGAAGGCCCGAACGGTTCCCGGCGCGTGCCGGGATTAAAGAGCAAGCAAGTAAGCAGCGCAACTCATGAGCGAGAAGCGGCAGAATAACCAGCTAGTGCTGGCCTTCGCAGAGAAGAGTAGGAGTGAAGCTCCGAGGGACTCTGTGGAAGGGACCGAAACGCTGATGGCGAAGCGTACAGCCGAAAGCAAGGCAGATAGTGAACAACTGCTGGAAGCAGTCTGCGAGCGGAAGAACTGCAAGCAGGCATTGGCACGAGTCAAGAGCAACAAAGGTAGTGCTGGTATTGATGGGATGACTGTCGAGCAGTTGCCGGCTTACCTAAGGCAACACTGGCCAACCATTCGCGAGCAACTGTTGAGCGGGACCTACAAACCGCAGCCGGTGAAGCGAGTAGAAATACCAAAGCCAGACGGTGGGATGCGAAAGCTTGGTATCCCGACAGTGCTGGAACGCTTCATTCAACAAGCGGTGATGCAGGTACTGCAACGCAGTTGGGACCGCACCTTCTCAGCACACAGCTACGGGTTTCGCCCCGGACGCTCGGCACATCAGGCAGTAGCCCAAGCACAGCAGTACATCGCAGACGGTTACGGCTGGGTGGTGGACCTGGACTTAGAGAAGTTCTTCGACCGAGTCAATCACGACAAACTGATGGCCAAGCTGGCACAGCGAATCAGCGACAAGCGCATGCTAAAACTGATTCGAGCGTTCCTTCGTGCTGGGGTAATGGAAGGTGGGTTGGTGAGTCCGATTGATGAAGGCACGCCGCAAGGTGGACCTTTGTCGCCTTTGTTGTCGAACATTGTGCTCGACGAGTTGGACCGAGAGCTGGAGCGACGCGGTCATCGGTTTGTGCGGTATGCGGACGATAGCAACATTTACGTGCGCAGCCAGCGGGCTGGTGAACGAGTGATGAAGAGTGTATCGCAGTTCATCACGAAGCAGCTGAAACTCAAGGTCAACGAACAGAAGAGCGCAGTGTCGCGACCAAGTAAGCGAAAGTTCCTGGGCTTTAGTTTCATCTGGCAGCGTGAATTGCGGCGGCGCATAGCGCCAAAAGCGGTAGCGCGGTTCAAGCAGCGAGTGCGGGAACTGACGCGGCGGACGCGTGGGGTAAAGGTGGAAACGATGGTGGCCCAACTCAGTCGCTACTTGCGGGGCTGGCGTGGCTACTTCGGCTTCTGCCAAACGCCTTGGGTGTTGCGCAGTCTTGAAAGTTGGCTCAGACGCCGTCTGCGGGCGGTTGTCTGGAAGCAGTGGAAACGAGGGAGGGTGCGCTTTGCTGAGCTATGTAAGCGAGGCGTGAGTAAAGACCTTGCCGCGCGAACGGTGGGCAGTGCTCACGGCCCGTGGCGACTCAGTAACTCGCCCGCTCTCAACGTTGCCCTGCCCAATGCCTACTTCGCGTCGCTAGGACTGACGCCGTTAGTTGCTAACTAAAAGCTGCACTCGCCGAACCGCCGTGTACGGACCCGTATGCACGGTGGTGTGACAGGGAAAGCCAGCGATGGCCTACCTATGTCAATTTTTCGTTCGCAGTCGAGAAATTTCGAGACGTGCGGCGGGCTGACGATCATTGTTGCAAGAACACTTGCAGGAATGATCGTTAACAGTCGGTAGGTGAAAAAACCCTGAATTGAAAAATTCGCGGACGCGGAATCAGGGTAAAAAACCCTGTTCGACTAATTTGTAGATGTGGAATCTAACTTCGGTGGGGTGGAGATCGGTAGCTCGGTTTTGGAGTCAATCGGAATACGCTGGCGTGCGAGTGCTTCACGCTGAGTCGCGAGCATGGCGCGCTGTTCGCGGCAGTGCATCAGTATCGCTATATGCTGCTTATGCTGCTGCTCCAAGCTATCAAGTGGCATAGCACAATTTAAGGGGTAACTGCTAATCACAGAGCGTCAGAATCAAGGCATAAAACGAGACCGGATCTTGTACTTACTTTCTAAGCCGAACAAGAGAAACGGAAGGCCAGCTTGGAAGCTGGCCTTTCCGCCTGGGCGAGACATTCAGCCTCGATTCGGATTACCGTCCTCACCCCGGCAATCCTTGACCCGATGAAATAATTTTAGAAACCATTGCAGAAGAAATCCAGCGCGAAAGTTAGCGGCGAACGTGATCGCAAAACAGGAACAGCAACCGCGCCTGCGGCGCGGTTTCTCGGACCCAAAAAAGGAACGCCAGCCGCGTGCTATGCACACGGCTGGCGGGAGCCAAACCGGGGAGGCTTTCATGCTGTTGCTGGTTCGAGATCCGAACGTCCAGCGCGCATGATTTGGTCGGCGGCGCGGAAGATTTTTTGGGCGCTCTTTTCCGGTATTGCTTCAGTGTCAGAACCACTGCGACGGCTGAGCCAATGCTGGATATAGCCGCGAGCATAATCGGCTCCTTCAAGGCCCAAAGATTCGCAACACAACAGCGCCACGGATTCGGCTTCGACTTCGCACAGACTGCGCGGCGTCGTCTCATCATCCGCGAAATCTCCCTCGTCGCTGTGAAGAATCGAATGGGCCAGTTCGTGAAAGAGTGTCTTAAAAGGCAGTTGCGCAAGTGGATTAATTGCTATACGGCGACCACGGCTAAACCCTTGCACATTTCCGTCTGTGTGATCGAATGGTACGCGCTCAATACCTAGCGCCTTCATCGCTCTCTCGGCGTCCCACTCGGGGATCGTAATCGGGGCAAGTTCTTGCCCGTCGGTCTGCACCAAAACAAACCAGCGGGCCTTGTAGACAAAGCTGGTAAAAGTGTGTTCCTCGTCTGATTCCTCGTCGCGGCGTTTGCAAGTAATCGGCATGCACAGAGTGAGCGCCCGTTCGCCGCGTTTCACAAAGCGGCCTAAGTCTTTCCACTTCGGAAAAGTGTTAAGCGGGCCGGGCTGTAATCCGCGCATCTGGCATTGCACAAGCGCCAAAATTTGGTTGCCAACGGAGAAAGTGTGGAAGGCACTATAAGCCTTCATGATCAGACCTGGCTTGGTAACGGCTTCGATTAGTAGCGCGGACCATTTCGGGATTGCGGGTGATTGATTTTCCATTGTCGCGGTGCTCCTTTTTTGGGTGGCTTTTTTGAGGGGAGGTTCCCCCTCGTAGCGACCGGAGAAAGACGACTGGCGCCCACTCCGCACACCGCAGGGCGTAATGCAATGGAGCACTCGAAGCACAGCGTAGAGTTGTGCGGATGGGCTGTCGTTTACGATGGAAGCGAGAGGGGAACGGCTCTATATGTGGGGATTATCTGGCCGACAAACTAAGGGTCTAGGCGAGCCGAGTTGTGAGCGGATTCAATTACTTCTTCGCTTGCCTGTCGATCGGCGTGGTCTACGTCGCACTGGACTCCGCACTTTGCCTAATTCGGGATGCTTCTTTCTTATTCGGTGCGTCAATAGCTGATAACTGATTCCTAACCACTTTGCGGCATCTACCACACTCCCGCCCTCAACTTTGGCGAGTGCCTGACGTATCAATTCACGCTCATACATCAGAACCTCATTGTCTAAATCTATCGGCATGTTGAAAAGAGTAGGAGCATTCTCAGTTTCGTGTTCACGTAGTAGTTCTAAAGCTAATTTCGTTCCGGCGTTTCTGAATCTCAATAGCAGTGATTCGCTCTGACAATTCGATAGCCACTCAGCCGCTTGCTGGTAAGCGTGGGCCAAAGTCTCAGGCGCAAGGTGGTCTATTTCTTCAATCAGTGTGAGTGATGCAATTCCGGCCTTACTCAACACGCCGATCTGATGTGCGATTTCGATAGCTTCCCGAAAATTGAATTCCGCTTTTTCTCTTTTGCCGAGTCGCGCTAGTGCGATCCCGTGAGTGATCAGAGTGTCAATTAACAAACCCAGGTGTCCGCTCTTTCGCAAACTCGCGGCGGCTATGCGGGCCACGGCTTCGGCTTCTGTGTATTTCGCTTCGGCAATAAACACCTGAGCGCGGGTGTCATCGATCTGCGCGACTACAACTTTATTCCGAACGACTAGGGCCAGTCGTCGCGCTTCATTCAGGTATTGATGCGCTTGGCGAAAGCGTAAGAGCTTGTAGAGTAGAAAGCCACGATTGTTGTTTACATCAGCACGAAACAGAGTGTTACGCGCCAGCTTAAATTCAAGCTCTGCGGCTTCGTATTCACGTAATGCTCGCTTGTAATAACCCTCTCGGTTGTGCGACGGGGCAACGCTGCGGAGCACCATTGCAAGCTGATTGTGATAGAAACCTTTGAGACTGTGGCTATTGATCTTCCGAAATAGCTTGGCGTTGTCAGTGAGTATCTTAAATGCTTCGTCATATCGTGTGAGTGACCATTCCACGACTGACAAACCTAACAGAGCATTAGCCCGCGCATTTCCTTCTCTGATTAGTTTTTGAAGTGCATCCGTAAACCAGATCCGCGCTTCATCTAATGCGCCCGCGCGCCGATAGCAGTAAGCAATCTCCGTTCGCACTTCGGCGACTTTTCTCGCGTCCGTCTCAGCCTCGAAGATTCGCATACTTTCAGTAAGTAAATCTCTGGCCCACTCATCTGCTTCTTTGATCTGATTCTGACCGCCAATCCAGCTAGTGAGGATTCCGGCAACGAACAACACTTCGGCGGTCGCAAGTTGATTCAATCCTTCGGTGTTGGGGCGTTGGCCCAACTGCGGCCACAGTGGGCGCATGACTTCGCGGGCTGCGTCAAACTCGCCTCTCTCTTTCAGTTCTAAGGCGCGTTCACACAGAAGCGATGCCCTTGCATTGGCGGGTAGATGCGAGGTGTCCAGCTTCGCCAGAGTCCTCATTGGACTTAGTAGCCTTTCGAGTGAATGGGAGGAAAGTGAACTGCAACGCGGATATTAGCTTTGTAAGTCAATCCCTTGCAATACGCCTTGCATTGTTGCTATCCGTTTCGATACAAAAACATTTGTATCGCCTGAGCCTCAAACGGGAGCAACATCAATGAAACGAATACTTGTAACGCTCATTTTGACGTGCGCTCTGTCTGTCTCTGCATTCGCGGGAGAAATCCCGACTTGCAGCCCGGCACCGACAGCAGCAACGGCAACGGGTGAGATTCCTACTAATGGCTCTGAGTCTGTAGCGGGAAACATGCCCACGAACGGCTCAACTGTGTCGAGCGAAACTGAGTCCAGCGTCTTGACTGACGTATTGCTCACACTCGTTGATTTCATAGTCCGCTAACCGATCTCACTTTCTTGGTGTGTGACTGCCACGCGGCAGCAAGGTTGAAGTCTGCCTTGCTGCTCATAAAAATTTATTTTTATCTCACGGGATCAAGCCACTACAGGGTGAGTCTTGCATGGCTCTCTTGTCGGAAGTTATAAAGCCGGCACATTGCTGATCTCCCGGCTCTGTGAAGTGAAAGAGCTTTGACCGGCAATGGCCCACACAATCGCCCAGAGTGTTGGGCACAAGGTGTCGCCGCCTCTTGGTGAGGCGGGGGGCAATAGGCGACTCCTTGACGAAGGGCGCTACGTGATAGGTGGGTATCCGTAGCGCCCTTCGTTTCCTTACTAACATGGGCCACGCGAGAAATAGACCAAAACGATTAGCGGAGAAGCTATTACAGATTCGTGAGGCGCTTGGCTTGTCTCAACGGGAATTAGCAGCGCAACTTGGGAACTACAGGACTCACCACCATATCTCGAAGTATGAACGCGGCAAGAGCGTACCACCGAGTGAAGTTATGCTTGCTTATTCTCGCGTTGCGAATGTCCTGATAGAGCAGATCGTGGATGATGATGTTGATCTGCCGCTCTGATTATTTTGAAAGAATGGTGCAGCAGCACGAACGCTGAGTACGTATCCCGTTTTCCGTCGCCGCCCTTGCAGTGCAAATTACAATGAGCACTCACAAACGCAACACCCTCACCGCACCACCCGATGAAATGTGCCAACAGTTTAAGGGTCGGATTATCTGCGGACGTTGCGGTAACAGTGATTGGACCGAGTTCACGTATATGTTGCCTCTGGACGGTCGCGTATTGGTTCAATGTTCATACTGTGGCCTAACGTTTTTTAAGGAAATGGAACCCACTTCCGACTGACGCCCGATGAAATCGTGCCGATGGTCGGTGCACGAACACGCGCGGATACTTCGCTTATGAGAACGACGAAGATAATCTACTTGTTTCCGTGTTGTGGAATTATTCAAAAACTCGTGGGATGCCCGATAGACCTTTTTTCAACGACCAGCCTGAAGTGACTTTTAGAGAATTAGAAATCGTTTGAGTAGTTTCATTTGGTCCGTTGAGTACCTTTATGGCAAAAGAAATATCCAATCACGGTCTGATCTATTCTTGATTCTGCTGGCGTGAACATATGACTCCCCAGTCTGCGGGATGCACTGCACCACGCCTCAGTTGAGCACCATAAAAAATTAAGGGGTAGGTTTCTTCTTTTTCGGATGAAGCTGTCGCTTCAAGTCACTCAGCATTGCCTTCAACAAATGCGGACCTTTGGCTAGCTTATCATAGTCAACTACTCCGTCTTCCTTGTGCTTCTCTGCCAATTTATCGTAACGCGCACGCAGTTTTAAGTAACACGTCTCCGCCGTCGAGCGAGCCGCCGACCATGCCAGCTTTCAATTGACTGTCAGCAATAATGTAAGGCCGCAGGACCTGATCGAGATAGTAATACTCGAAGATGTTAAAGTCTTTTGGTGGCCCACTTGGAAAGCGTTTAGTTTTCCAAAGATCAAAGTTGGCCTGCAATGCAGAGTGGCTCGTGGCTATAATTGCAACAATTCCAGAGTTGAAGCAATTGGGACTTAACTGAAAATAGAATCCTCAACGGCTCCGCGTCTACCTTTCTTAAATAGGTTCCAACTGTAAACACATTCTGCGGGCACGAGCTTCATATGGAGCTTGGCCGACTTTGGAGAGCCATAGTTGGATGTGGCAGCGCTCAATAAGTGCAAAAAGCTTAGATAATTCGACATCACGGCGTACC
>Ga0207708_10001010_pt1 | contig 21063 bp, 19 predicted proteins | sample KBSK5101metaG_FD_184340 | JGI IMG/M metagenome (GOLD analysis project Ga0207708, IMG submission 184340) | Corn, switchgrass and miscanthus rhizosphere microbial communities from Kellogg Biological Station, Michigan, USA - KBS K5-10-1 metaG... | ecosystem: Host-associated > Plants > Roots >...
CCTGCGCCGTGATCGCCTTTCCGATAGCCTATTACGCGGCACGTTACGCGCGCGGCTGGACCAAGGCGCTGTTCTATCTTGCGGTGATGATGCCGCTCTGGTCGAGCTATCTCGTCAAGATCTACGCCTGGAAGCTCATCCTGGCCAAGGAAGGCATCCTCACCTGGCTCGCCAACGGCCTGCATCTGTCCTGGCTGCTCAACGGAATTCTGGGGCTGCCATTGGTCGGCGGCCCGTCTCTGTCGTTCAGCTACATCGGCACGTTCCTGGTCTTCGTCTACATCTGGATCCCGTACATGATCCTGCCGATCCAGGCGGCGCTCGAGCGCGTGCCGGCCAACTATATCGAGGCCTCCGCCGATCTCGGCGCCAAGCCGCGGCAGACATTCTGGACGGTGATTTTTCCGCTGGCGCTGCCCGGCATCATCGCCGGCTCGATCTTCACCTTCTCGCTAACGCTCGGCGACTACATCGTGCCCACCATCGTCGGAAACTCGCGTCTTATGATCGGGCAGGCGGTGTACACGCTGCAGGGAACCGCCGGAAACGTGCCGCTCGCAGCCGCTTTCACCGTGGTCCCCATGGCGATCATGGGCGTCTATCTGTGGGTGGCGAAGCGCATGGGGGCGTTCGATGTCCTCTGATCAAAACCGCACGACGCCGTTAGGACTTCGCATCTCGGCGATTGCCGGGCTGTTGTTCCTGCATCTGCCCTTGGCCCTGATCTTACTTTACGCCTTCACTACCGAGGAGAAGAGCTACCAGTTCCCGCCGCCTGGCTACACGACGAAATGGTTCGAGGTCGCCTGGTCGCAGCGGCCCGACATCTGGCCGCCGCTCTATCTCTCGCTCGAAGTTGCCGCGATTGCGACCTGCCTGGCGCTCATCTTCGGAACGCTTGCTGCGGCAGCTCTCTCGCGCGCCAAGTTCTTTGGCCGCGAGACGATCTCGTTGCTGTTCGTGCTGCCCATCGCGCTTCCCGGCATCATCACCGGCATATCGCTGCGCTCGGCCTTCGACATCATGGGCATCGACTTTTCGATCTGGACCATTGTCCTTGGCCACGCCACGTTCTGCATCGTGGTGGTCTACAACAATGCCATTGCCCGCTTCCGCAGGCTCTCCGGCAATCTCATCGAGGCGTCCATGGATCTCGGGGCCAACGGCTTTCAGACCTTCCGTCATGTGGTCCTGCCGCAGATCGGCACCGCACTCCTCGCCGGCGGCATGCTTGCCTTCGCGCTGTCGTTCGACGAGGTTATCGTGACCACGTTCACCGCCGGCCAGCAGTCGACGTTGCCGATCTGGATGCTGTCCGAGCTGATCAGGCCGCGGCAACGCCCGGTGACCAACGTCGTCGCGGTGTTCGTCATCGTGGTTACGCTCGTGCCCATCCTCGTCGCCTACTATCTGACGCGCGAGGGCGAGCACATCGGCGGATCATCGAAATAGCCGGCGCCCGCGCCGCAACTGGAGGAACGTATGCTCGATACGCAAATGTTGATTGGCTCGAAGTTCGTCGAAGGGACGGAATCGCCGGAGAATGTGGTCAATCCCAAGACCGAGGAGACGATCGTCAAGCTCCCAGATGCCTCTCCCGCGCAAGTCGATGCCGCGGTAAATGCCGCGGCGAAGGCATTCCAATCCTGGTCGCGCACGACGCCTGCCGAACGCTCAGGTCTTCTGCTCAAGCTTGCCGACGCCATCGAGAAGGACGCCGAAGCGTTCGCCACGCTCGAAGCCCTCAATTGCGGCAAGCCGAGAATCCGAGTGCTTCAGGATGAAATGCCAGGCGTCGTCGATTGTTTCCGGTTCTTTGCCGGTGCCGCGCGTAACATGCATGGCGTCGTCGCCGGCGAGTATATGGCCGGCTTCACCTCGATGATCCGCCGCGATGCGATCGGAGTCGTAGGCTCGATCGCGCCGTGGAACTACCCACTGATGATGGCGGCATGGAAGCTCGCTCCGGCCTTGGCCGGCGGTAATACCATCGTGCTCAAGCCGTCCGAACAAACGCCGCTGACGACGCTGAAACTCGCCAAGACCATCTCGGAAATTTTCCCCGAGGGCGTCGTCAATGTCGTGACCGGGCGCGGCGCGACGACAGGGAACGCGTTGATCGCGCACCCAAAGATCGCCATGGTCTCGCTGACCGGGAGCATCGGAACCGGCCAGAAGGTGCTGCAAGCGGCCTCCGCCACGATAAAGCGTACCCACCTTGAGCTTGGCGGCAAGGCGCCGGTCATCGTGTTCGACGATGCCGACCTGGGCTCAGTGATCGCGGGCCTCAAGGCCTTCGGTTATTACAATGCCGGCCAGGATTGTACCGCGGCATGCCGCGTCTATGCCGGCAAGAAGATCTACGACAATCTGGTCGCCGATCTTTCCAGTGCCGCCAAGGACATCAAATACAATCTGCCAAACGACGATGAGAACGAGATTGGCCCTCTGATCTCAAAGGCACAAAAGTCTCGTGTCGCCGATTTTGTTGACCGCGCGGCGAAGCAGAAGCACATGGAGATTACCGCCGGGGGCAAAGCGCCCGGCGGAAAAGGCTTTTTCTTCGAACCGACCGTCATTGCCGGCGCGAAGCAGGAGGATGAGATCGTTCGCAAGGAAGTTTTCGGGCCAGTCGTGTCGGTGACACGGTTCGACGATGTCAACCAGGCGGTCGAATGGGCGAACGACAGCGACTACGGCCTTTCCTCTTCGGTATGGACGTCTGACATCGGCAAGGGCTTGGCGACCGCCGCGCGGCTTCAATATGGCGCGACCTGGGTCAACACCCATTTCATGCTGGTGAGCGAGATGCCGCATGGCGGCCTGAAGCACTCCGGCTACGGCAAGGATTTGTCGATGTACGCGCTCGAGGACTACACCGTCGCACGCCATGTGATGGTGAAGCTATAAGTCGAGGCATGGCCGACAACCTCGCCAAGAGGGATACCAAGGCATTCGACGAGGCAGTTGCGAAGGCACATGCGATCTACACGCTGTCGATGCTCTCCATCTACGACGTGGTGGTACATGGGCTCTCGAACCATGTCGCTTGGCGCTGCCCAACACGGAAGCTGCTTGACCTTTATCGCGCCAATCTCTCGGCCAATCATCTCGAGGCGGGCGTAGGCACCGGCTATTTCCTCGACCGCGCAGGTCGACCTGATTTCGAGCGCCTTATCCTGCTCGACATCAACCGGAACTGCCTTGCACGTGCCGAGCGGCAGCTCGCCCGCTTCAAGCTAGCGCTTTGCGAGGCAAATCTGCTTGCGCCGCTCAACCTTGACCTGGCGCCCTTTTCGTCGGTCGGATTCACCTACGTGCTGCACTGCCTGCCAGGCAGGATGAGCGACAAGCTCGTCGCGCTCGATCGTTTGCGGCCGCTGATGGACCAACGCGCGGTGCTGTTTGGAGCAACCATTCTCGGTCGGGGCATTGCACCCAACTGGGCGGCTCGCGCACTTCTCGACATCTACAATGAGAAGGGCGTGTTCAATAACCGCGATGACGATCTTGAGTCTTTGGCCGACGGTCTGCGCCGGCGTTTCGATGACGTGCATGTCGAAACACAAGGTTGCGTCGCCTTATTCCATGCCCGCTAAGCGTATGCCTTGGGATGGCCATTAACCCGCCGCTCGCCCTGCGAAGTTTCGCCCAGGTTCACCGTTAACCGTCGCCGAGGGTAGGGCACTACCCTGGGGCCGTGAGCGCTTGGTCCAGCGCAATCTATCGCGCTGGCGCGGCGACGGACCGAGCCTCCCAATCGTGAGGGGAGTCTGTTTTGCGTACGCGATTGCACCAGGCCTTGGCTTTCATCGCCGTGTCAACGGCAGGCGCCACGGCCTCAAGCCCAGTTTTAAGTGCCGACCTACCGCCTGCGCCTCTGCCGCCTGCCTATGCCCCAACGCCTGTGCCGCCCCAGGACGTGTTCGAAGGCTGGTATCTCGGAGGCACGATTGGTGGCGCCACGGTGAACTACGATTTCGCGCCAGCGAATGGCTCCATCGATACCAGCGGCATTCTTGGCGGCGTGATCGGCGGCTGGAGCTGGCAGAGCGGCCCGATCGTGTTCGGCATCGAAGGCGACTTCCTCGGCGCCGATGCCAGCGGCAGCCGCCACTTCAATGCCGGCTCCAATCAGGTGAGCCCGAATATCGACGCCATGGCGGATCTCCGCTTACGCGCGGGCTATGCCATTACGCCGCGAGTGCTGCTGTTCGGAACCTTCGGAGGTGCCTGGGCCAATGCCGATCTGCCCGTCACCGGCATCGGCGGCGGCTCCGGTGACGCCGACTTCTTCGGCTGGAGCGTCGGCGGCGGCGCCGAGGTCGCGCTCAGTCCCAAGTGGAGCGCGCGCTTCGACTATCAGTTCACCAATTTCAGCTCCGAGAAGGTGAACTATCCCGGCGGCCAGTTCGACTTCGATCCCGACGCCAACACCTATCGCGGCTCGCTGATCTACCGCTTCTGACTACGGCCTCGCCGGCGTAGCGGGAGGAACGGCGATCTTGCTGGAGCGGCACAGCCGCGCCTCCTCTTCGTTCGCGCCGCACGCGCGCGGGAAGAGATCGCGGCCGAAGCAGATCCTGACATCGAGAAGATTCTCGCCGCGGCAGCTCACCGACATCATGTCGGACTTGAGCCAGGGATTAGCGTCGGCAAATGCGCTTTCGATCTGATCGGCCGACGGCGACTGTCTTGTCCCCGAAGCCGCAAGGCTCTCTGGGACCTTCACGCGCTCATAAAGCTCGCGCGCCACGCCGAAATATTGCACCGGGTCGAGTCCCGAGCAGGTGCCGTGCGTCCGGTATCATGGATGACGAGGCCTTTGCTCGGCATGATGTCGCGCATCTCATCGATGACGCTTGTCGGCACCCGTGGCCGTTTGCCTATAGAGCAGTCCTCTGGCCAGCCCTTCTCGTATTGCGGCCATAGCCCGTGCAGCACGAAGGCGTGCGGCTTTGCCGAGTTGCACTCGGCATCACGCCGCAGCCGTCCTTCGCTCAGGCAATATGACGGCGCCCAGCCCAGCACCAGCACGTAATAATCGAACTCGCCAGGCGTGTTGCGCCCCAACGCCTGCGCTTCGCAACTCGTGCCCACTAAGAAGGCGAGGAAAAACAATACAAGCCTAGGTCGAAGCAGTGACATCGATGGCACCAAGCTCGGCGAGAATACGCGCCCAGCTCCGGGCGCCTTTGGTGAAGCTCCTCAGATTGTACTTCTCATTCGGCGAATGGATACGGTCGTCGTCGAGAGCAAAGCCGATCAGGAGCGAATCCATCCCGAGCTTGCCGCGGAAGGATTCGACGATTGGAATCGAAGCGCCGCAGCCGACCACCACCGGCTTCTTGCCCCATTCAGCTTCGAGCGCGCGCTCAGCGGCCTGAAAGGCAGGCGCTTGCATGTCGAAGCCCACGGCGCGCGAACCCCCTTCATGAGCAAAGGACACGCTTGCATCGGCAGGAAGCCGTTCCTCGACGAAGCGGTGCAGGGCAGCGAGGATCTTGTGCGGCTCCTGACCTGGAACGAGCCGGAAGGACAACTTGGCGACGGCTTGCGTTGGGATCACGGTCTTGGTGCCTGGGCCGCCATAGCCGCCAACGATGCCGTTGATCTCGGCGGTCGGCCGCGACCAAAGCTGCTCGAGCACGCTGAATCCTCGTTCGCCCGCCGGCGTGCTCAGGCCCACCGCGCCGAGAAAGCCGCCAGCGTCGAAACCTAGCCTACGCCACACCTCGAGCTCAGTGGGGGAGGGGTTGCGCACCTCATCGTAGAAGCCAGGGATGGCGACGCGACCTTGCTCGTCATGCAACGTGGCGAGGATCTCGGACAGCACGCGCAGCGGATTCAAAGCCGGGCCGCCATAGAGGCCCGAATGCAGGTCTCGCGAGGGGCCGCTGATAGTGATCTCGGAAAAGGCGAGACCACGGAGAAAGGCGGTGATGGCGGGCGTGTCCGCGTCCCACTGGCCCGTGTCGCAGACGAGAGCCATGTCAGCCTTGAGTTCTTCGCCCTGAGCCGCGAGAAACGGAGCAACGCTCGGGCTGCCCGATTCCTCTTCGCCCTCGACAAGCACCGAGACATCCACGGGAAGCTCGCCATGCTCTTCAAGCCACGCACGGCACGCCTCGATGAAGGTCATCAGCTGGCCTTTGTCGTCGGACGAGCCGCGGGCGACGATGACCCTCCCGTATCGCGGATCCTCCACCAGGCGAGGCTCAAAGGGCGGCGCGGTCCATTCATCCAAAGGTTCTGGCGGCTGCACGTCGTAATGTCCGTAGAACAGGACGCTCGGCCGTTCGCGCCTTCCCGGCGGCGCACGCCAGTGCCCAACCACCATCGGCTTGCCTAAAGTAGGCTCCACCCGCGCCTCAAAGCCAATGCCGCGCAGAGCGCCCGCGCAAGCTTCAGCAGCTTCGATGCAGGCTTCATGAAAGGCGGGATCGGTCGAGACGCTTGGGATGGCGAGCAGCCTGAACAAGCGATCGAGCGCCGCCGGCTCCTCCCGGTCGAGATTGTCGAGCACGCTTTCGAGCGCAGGGCTTGACGCCGGCGGAGCCGTCATGATCGCAACTCCGCGGCTTCCCGGCGGGCGCGCCAAAGCTCTATCCCGTCACCGATAGCGGTGCTTACGCCGTCGCTATCGGTGAGGATGGATGAATGTTTCGATTGTGGGAGAGGGTTATTCGCCGAGTTGCACGTTGATGGCTTGCGGACCTTTACCGCGCCGGTCTGGCTCCGTTTCGAAGGAAACCCGCGCACCCTCGTCAAGCGCTGGGAGACCCGAGCGCTGCAACGCCGAGATATGCAGGAACACATCCTTGCCGCCATCATCCGGCGTGATGAAGCCGAACCCTCGTGAATGATTGAAGAACTTGACCGTACCGCTCTGACGCATGGGAAGCTCCTTTTCCCCTTCAAATTGTCCGCCGCTAATAAGCCGTGCGGATGTTCAGGCGAGTCCAGAAAGCGGGAAAAGAAACCACGTTGCCTCCCAAGGAGCACACGCGGCCAATCTCCACCCGGGTTCGCAGTCTGCCCGCAAAACGTTCATACTGTAGGGGCGCGAGGCTGCGGAGCGCAAGAGCCATCTACCTATGCGCGCTTTCCGAAATCGATGTGCTTAATGAGGATAGGGATCAGGCAGCGGGACGCTGTTGAGCGGCGCTGGCGGAAAATCAAAATGCGGACCGAAGTCTTTCGGAGCCGGCGGCATCTTGGCCGGACCCCAGATGTCGCTTAGCCGCAACGAATAGCCGCCGATCACCGGTTCACCGCGCGGCACTACCAGGACGCGGGGTGGTTGCCCCGGCGCAGCGCCGTTCGATTGCTGCGCACCGGCATTTTGCGTGGCGGGCACCAAGAACGCGGCGCTCGCAACAACTGCTGCGAGAGGAAGAGCCTTGCGAAGGGCAGATCGCCTTGACATGTGAGCCTGCTAACTCGGTCCGAGGCGGTGCGGTTTCGAATCGTCCGCGCTTCTCACCCCTTAAGCAATACTATTGCGTCACCCACCACGCCTTCGCAAGCCAAATCGGGTGGGGGCTAGCCGCAGACTTTTGCCGAGCTTTTGCACACCTTGAGGCCAGCCGCCTTAGAGCATACCGTAGATCTCGAACCGACCCTGACAGATCCAAGCTTGTTCTTATGCGCGTAATGATTGATTTTGTTTGTCAAATGCTTCAGCGATCGGTTTGAGGCGTTCGCTTCATCTATACCGCGACCCTTGGCGGCCAAAAGAACGCAACTGCTACCAGCGTGAACCGGCTCGATGACTGCAGTGAGGTGGTCCGGCGGATGCAAATACTGCAGGTACTGCGGCGGCGGCTGCTACGGCGGCTGTAAGGTCGTGCAGAAATACTGCAAGTACTACAAGAAGCGGGGCTACTACTATTAGCCATAGCGAGGCGACTAGGCTTTCGGCCTTCAGCCTCCTGCTCAGATGCGAAAACGCCGGGCTTTGTGCCCGGCGTTTGTTTTTGTGGAGGTCCTGAACTTAGGAAGCGGGATACTTCCAGGACTTACTCCAAGCCGACGCTGTCTTCGCACGATGGTTTCGGAAGCCGAAGCTCCTCGCTGCCATCCTTCTCGCCGTCGCTTTGGCGGCCAGCCTTGCGGAGCGCTTTGAGGCGTTAGTCTGCCTTTCCAGGGCGACGGCGATTGCCTTGCCATAGCGAGTTTGTATCTTGGCGTATCTCGACTTTGAGGAGCCTTTCCAGGCCACCGTCTTTGACTTTGCGTGGCTGCGCGAGACGACCCGTGTCTTGCCATAACTCAGCGAAGCAACGGCATTGGCGTGAGGCGTCGGGCGCTTCTCGGCGATCGCCCTCAACGTTGCCGGCTTCTTGGAGGAGGCGAGGTCCGCGCTGCCGACCGCGGCGAGCGTCGTTCCATTCTTCGCCTTCGAGGCCGCCTCACCGAGAGCGGCCAACGCGTTGCCACCAGTCGTGACCACCCTAACTTTGACAGTGCCGGTGCCGAGCATGCCGATGCTTTGGGCCGCGGCCTTGGACAGGTCGATGATTCGCCCGCCGACAAAGGGTCCGCGGTCGTTGATGCGCACGACGACGGAACGGCCATTCGACAAATTCTCCACCAGGACCCTGGTCCCAAACGGAAGCGAGCGGTGCGCGGCCGTGAGCTCGCTGGGATTCATTTGCTCGCCGCTCGCAGTGCGAGAGTGAAGTGCATACCAAGAGGCGTGACCGACCTGATCGGCCTTGGCGACATCGAGAGGTAGCAGCGCAGCGGTGCCGAGAAGCCCAACCGAAATCATCTTGGCTCGCATTTTGAACATGCGGTTGTGCTCCTTATTCGATTGTTTTTGAGAGGAAGAGACCGACGAAGATTCGAGCCGGCCACAGGCGTTGGTGCAGTGCGGTAAGCTACGGAGCAAATGGGCGAAAAAGGGACTTGAGAAAGACTATTGAGGGGCCATTTAGCGGCAGTCGAATTATGGATAATTAAGTATTAATTGTAAGAGGGACGGCACTGGGCAGTAGCCATCTGCGCCCTCACGGCATCCTTGAGATGAACGGCATCTTTAAGCTTGGTGATACGCGCGAGCTAGCCAACGACTCAAAGAGTGGAGTTCTTCCGCCACCCATCGACCCAGCTATCGCTCGCGACGTGTTTGCCCGTTCGGCCGGTGTCGGTGAAGCGGGAACGACCCCTTCATGTTGGACTGCAGCTGTGACTGCCCAATTCTTTGTCAAATATCGCCTAATCCTTGCCCCTTTTTGATATATACTGTCACGACAGTGTTTCGCATGGGAAACACCGAGGAAACACGCAAGGAAGGACTAGGACCAACTTCATGCCGCACAAGAAGAAGGCTCTTGATCAGCAGGAGAGCCAGCAACTCGCACCTTAGTCGTACACGCCACTCGGCCAGGAACCGATGACGGGTGCTCAAGCTTCTTACCTCAAGATGCGTGCCGAGGAGGTGCGCGAGCCGTCTGTCTTTCAGCAGGGCTTGAGCAAACGGGAAGCCTCGCGGCGCATCGATGCGCTGATGGAGCGTCTGAGGATCGGCGATCTGCCGCCCCATACGGACTAGCATCGTCCTATACTCATTCGAGCTGGTTCTCCGGGCGGTGGCAAGGAAGGGCCATGGTCCGGTTGTGTTCGGCTGGCATTATCCGATTTGCTGCTAGTCTTCTCGCCCTCCAAGCGTGGCTCATTGCCGATGCGGGAGGCACTGCCATGGCTCTCACGCTCTCGTCTTCAGCTTTTAAGCCCGGCGCTAAGATCCCGTCGAAATATACGTGCGAAGGCGAAGATACCTCGCCGCCACTTTCGTTCAGCGGTGCGCCGCAGGGTACCAAGAGCTTCGCGCTGATCCTGGACGATCCCGATGCGCCGGACCCCAGGGCGCCGAAGAGAGTCTGGGTGCATTGGGTCGTCTACAATCTTCCGCCCGACACCACTGAACTAGCGGAGGACGCAAGTGCGACCGGCTTGCCGAAGGGAGCCGTGACGGGAGTCAATGATTCGAATCGGACCTCATATAACGGTCCGTGTCCTCCCACCGGCCGGCACCGTTACTTCCATAAGCTGTACGCGCTCGACACAACGCTTCCGGCGAAGGCGCTCACCAAGGCTGACGTCGAAGGCGCCATCAAAGGTCATGTGCTCGCCCAGGCCGAGCTGATCGGCACCTACCAGCAGGGTGATCCGTAAAGGGGCTGCCGGCTTGGCGGGAATGGCTGTACGTTCTGCCTTGCTTCCGACAAGACTTTCCGTAGATCGTAATTGTTCGCTCTAGAGGGAGCCGAATTTCCCGCGCTTGACTGCTACGCGGGCATCGGCACAGTGACGGCCATGCGCAGACTCTCCTCGTTTTCCTTTTTTCACATTCCGATCCTCCTCACGCTCAGCAGCCTATCGGTACCGACCGCCTTTGCTGCGTGCCAAAGCCCCGCGGCCTTCGGCAGCTGGCTGCAAGGCTTCAAGAAAGACGCCGTGACGCAGGGAATTTCGCCCGGCGTCGTTTCTGAAGCGCTAGACGGCTTGATCTACGACCCATCGGTGATCGCCAAGGATCGCGGGCAGTCGGTGTTTGCGCAGAGCTTCCTTCAGTTCTCCGGCCGCATGGTGTCTGCAAACCGTCTCAGTGTCGGCTCGTCGCTGCTGAAGAAGAACGCGGCGACCTTCGCCAGGATCGAGCAGCAATACGGCGTGCCGGGTCCGGTTCTCGTCGGCTTCTGGGGTCTCGAGACGGACTTTGGCAAGGTGATGGGCAACATGGAAACGCTACGCTCGCTCGCCACGCTCGCCTTCGATTGCCGCCGTCCCGACGAGTTCAAGGAGCAATTGCTCGACGCGCTGCGGGTGATCGAGCGCGGCGATCTCACTCCGCCTGAAATGCGTGGACCATGGGCTGGAGAGGTAGGCCAATTCCAGTTTGTGCCGAGCGTTTATTACAAATATGCGGTCGACTTCGATGGCGATGGGCGCCGCAATCTGATCAGCAACACGCCTGACGCGCTAGCCTCGGCGGCGAATTATCTCGACGGGCTTGGATGGAAGGGCGGCCAGCCGTGGCTCGAGGAGGTGCGCGTTCCCGCCGACCTTCCTTGGGACCAGGCCGATGTCACCATCAAGAAACCGCGTTCGTTCTGGGCGCAACACGGCGTCACCTATCCGAGCGGCAAGCCGATTCCCGCGGACAACGTACCGGTCGGCCTGCATCTCCCCATGGGCCGCAATGGTCCGGCATTCCTCACCTACCCGAATTTCGACGTCTATCTCGAATGGAACAAGTCGTTGGTCTATTCCACCACGGCGGCCTACTACGCGACGCGTCTTGCCGGGGCGCCTCCGCTCAGCCGCGGCAACGCGCCGGTCGACACTTTGAGCCTGCCGGAGATGAAGGAGCTGCAGCAGCTTCTCGTCAGACGCGGCTTCGACGTCGGCAAGATCGACGGCGTGGTCGGCGCAAGCACGCGCGACGCGATCCGCACCATGCAGATCAAGTACGGTTTGCCTGCCGATGGATATCCCAGTGCCGAGCTTCTGGACCGTCTCCGCAGCGGCTAGGCCGATCCTGCAGAGAACCCACCCTTATCGCAACTAAGCTAGAGCAGCCACGAGGGCGAGCGCGGCGACCAGAAGGGTGATCGAAGGGATCCACCAACTGGATGCCGGGAGCCGAAGCTTCTCGCGCCCTATTTCTGAATCGTGCAACGTCATCTCAGCCTCACCTTGTCACGAGAACGCGAACGCACCCACGACGTTCCGGCCCAGAGATTGATTTTTTTGGAGACGAAAACAAGAAGGCCCGGCTTCTGGCGGCCGGGCTCTTGTACGCGTGACTGAACTGCCACACCGGAACAGGTTTGGCGCTAGGGGCTGATGGCGGCTTGAAGTTCACGCCGCCGCGAGGCTTTGACGTTACTTGATGGACGTGGGCGGCAGATCCGTTACGACAGCCTCTTGGGAATGATGGAAGCAGCCGCCTAGAGTCAAAGAGACGGCGAGGGCGGCGACAACAAAAATGATGCGCATGACTTGGTTCCTTTACTGGAACTATCACTCGATGGACACGCGATACTCGGTCCATCTCACCGTGATCCGCTTAGTAAAGGGTTAAGACGCACACCATTTTGGAACGTCCTGTCCGCGCGTAGTATTCGCTGCGTCGCGGCTTAACGCGGCCGGATCACGGTGACTCGATGCAATTCGAACTGCGCCCGATGCTTGCCACTCTGACCGACAAGCCGTTCGACGATCCGGATTGGGTGTTCGAGACGAAATGGGACGGCTTCCGCGCCATCGCCGTGGCGAAGCCCGGACAGGCAGCGCTTTATTCCCGCAACCTCAACGATATATCGCGCAAATATCCTTCGATCTGCGCGGCACTCGCTAAGATCAAGCACGAGGCCGTGCTCGACGGCGAGCTCGTGGCGCTCGACGAACACGGGCGATCGCGCTTTCAGCTGTTGCAGAACGCCGAGCGGGAGTTTGCGCGGCTGCTCTATTGTGTGTTCGATCTGCTTTATCTCGACGATAAGGATCTGCGCGGCAAGACGCTGCTCGAGCGCAAGGGAGCGCTCGAGAAGATCCTGCCGAAGAGCCCGCTTCTGCTCTACAGCGCGCATGTGGTGGGGGAGGGGATCGAGGCCTTCAACCGCGCCAAGCGCGCGCACGAAGAAGGCGTCATGGCCAAACTCTCCATCAGCCTCTACCACTCCGGCATGCGCACGCGCGACTGGCTCAAGGTCAAGGCGAGCCAGGAGCAGGAGGTGGTGATCGTAGGTTTCACCGCGCCGCGCGGCAGCCGCAAATATTTCGGCGCGCTCGTGCTTGCAGTGCGCGAGGGCACCGGCTGGAGATATGTCGGGCGGGCAGGAACCGGCTTCGATACGGAGACGCTGCGCACCGTTTACGACACTCTGGTGCCGCTGATCACCGACAAGAAGCCGATCCCCCAGAAGGTCCCCGATGCGGGCAACACAAGCTGGGTCAAGCCGAAGCTCGTCGCCGAGGTGAAATTCACCGAATGGACCGCGGCGGGAGAGATGCGCCATCCGGTATTCTTGGGCTTGCGCACCGACAAACCAGCCACCGAGGTGATCCGCGAGAAGCCCAAGCCCTTGAGCGAAGCCAAGCCGGCGCGCCGCACCAGGCGCCGTTGATCATTCAGGCTGCATCCCAAGAGCGGCCTCATGAGTTTTTTAGATTCCCACTATACGAGGAGCGGCGCCATGACCACAGGCCTCGATACCTTCGACCGCACCGTCCAGGAATCCAATCTCTGGCTCAAGGATGTGATGGAGCGGCTCAACACTCACGATCGTCATCATGCCTATTCGACCTTGCGGGCGGTGCTGCACGCGCTGCGCGACCGCATCGGCCCGGAGAATGCCGCCCATCTCGGCGCGCAACTGCCGATGCTGCTGCGCGGGCTATTCTATGAAGGCTGGGACCCCACCGGAAAGCCGACCAAGGAGCGCCACGAGAATGCGTTTCTCGCACATATCGCTCGTGAGCTGCCGCGCGCCGCTGATCCCGACGAGATCGAGGCCGGTGCTTGTGCCGTGTTGGATGTGCTCTCGAAACACATCGATCGCGGCGCAGCGGTCAAGCTAGCAGCCATCCTCCCGTTAGACTTGCGCAGGTTCTGGCCGGCCTTCATTCAAACGGCGGCGCGGGAGCGGCAGCAAGGCGCCGCGTAATCACGGCTCTCTGGTTTCTTTGAGCGGCGCAGCATTCTCGGACAAACTCTGAATGGTGTGTCTGGCCGCAGTCCAATCCGATGTACTCTACGCAGGCTTTAAGTGAGGGGCGCACTATGGTTTTTGTCAGCAACATTTCGAGCGTTGTCAAAGAGGCCAACTCGGTGGCTGGCTTCGGACTCGATCCGCAATTCGCCGAAACTCTGTCCGAACTCTTGAGCAGGTGCCGTGCGGCCGGCCTCGATTTCCGGATATCTCAGGGGCTTCGCACGCCACAAAAGCAAGCGGAATACTATTGCAAATGGGTCCGCCGCTCGCCTGCAGACATTGATGCCGCAGCACGAAAGATGGAACGCGATGGGGCGCCTTGGCTCGTGTCGGTTTTGAAGTCGTATCGCAACATTCCGCGACAGCAAAACTGGCTGACCAGCCAGCTTCCGGGCTCTGGCTGGCATCAATGGGGGCTCGCGGCGGACTGCTATTGCTATCGCAACGGCCACATGGTCGAGAACGGAAGCGATCCAGCTTACAGATTCTACGCCGAGCAAGCCGTCAGACTCGGTCTAACTGCTGGCTACTATTTCACCCACCAAGACTCGGGACATGTACAAGGGCCATCAGCCGCAGGCGCAACCGACGTGTATACCTGGTCCTACATCGACAGCGTGATGAAGGAGCGCTTCTCCGACAAGGTCAGAGTCGCGCTCCCGTCAAGAGCCGGTGTTGCCCGGACGATGCCCTCCATCGAAACCGTGGCTATCCCGCAATCGGCGCTTCTTGCCGCGGCTTCACCGATGGCGGCCACGGGTCCCTTCTATAAGGACGATCCTATTCTCGCCGGCACCCGTCTCGAGCCGGATTTCATCTACAAGCTGCCGGCGAGCGATAGCACTCTGAAACGGATGGCGCAGACCTTCAATGCGATCGGCGGTTTGGTGAACACCTTGGGGCAACGTCTCGGCATCGATCCCGTCGCGGTCCTCGGCGTTTGGTATGTCGAGAGCGGCGGCCGAGCATTTACCCCAGGCAAGCCGGTCCTCAGATTCGAGAACCACAAGTTCTTCAAATATTGGGGTGTGGACCACGAAGCCGAGTTCGATAAGCACTTCGAGTTCGGCGGCCATGCGGGCGTGCCGGGCTCGTCGTCCAAGAACCACAAATTCCGCGACAGACCTTCAGATCAGTGGCGCCCGGTTCACATTCCAGGCCCAGATAGCCAAGACCGGGAATATGAGGTCTTTGCCCTTGGCGAACGGCTCGGCGGTCGTGAAGCTGCCAGCCTTTCATCAAGCTTTGGTGGCCCGCAGATCATGGGCTTCAATCATGCCGTCTGTGGATACTCCTCGGCCGTCGCGCTGGCGGATGCGTTCGGCGTCGACCAACGTTGGCAGGTGCTCGGCTTCTTTGATTTCTGCAGGTCGAACAGTCTTATCGATGAGATCCAGAATAGGAGTTGGGTTGCATTCGGCGACAAATACAACGGTGACGGTGCGGTGTACGGCCCGAAGCTTAAGGCTGCGTTCGATACCAAGCCTGCCTTGCTCGCGCTGCCGAAGATTCCGAATCCTGTGACCGACGCGGTGGTCAGCGTTGCCACCTTCAAAGTCGTCAAGTCGACGCGCGCCCTGAAGAAACCGAGGCGGACTAAAGCCAAGACGAAACGGGCTGTTCGAACGCGCAGCGGCGCAGGCAGATCGAAAAAGAGGACGGCCAGATCGAAGTCGCCTGCGCGGCCGAAGAGAGGGCGGCGCAGAGCCGCTTGATCCAATAAGAATTGGTCGGCGACTCGCTAGCGACTTTTACCTTTGTAAGCGCGGGTGCCGGGCTTGCCCGCCTGCGATCGGCCGCGACCCTTCTTCAATGCGGCAAGCGGGATCTCGCGGTTATGAGGTCCCATCTCCTCGAGCGAAGGCTTATGTGGGCGGGTGAGTAGATTTTGGGGTACCGCCAGGGGAAGTTTCGGCTCATCCATTTCGGAAGCCGCGCGCTCGAGCTCTGATTGCTGGGCGAGAGGATCGCTGGCGACGGCGAGCTCCATCTGGCGCAGCCGCTTGATCTCATCCCTGAGCCGCGCCGCTTCCTCGAATTCGAGATCGGCGGCGGCGGCGCGCATGCGCTTCTCCATGTCGGCGATCACCGCTTCGAGATTGTGCCCGATGAGCGCCTGCTCTTCCTCGCCGAAGCCGGCGCCGGCATCGACCAGCACATGGTCGCGCTCGTATACGCTCGCGAGGATGTCGCCGATATTCTTCTTTACGCTTTCCGGCGTGATGCCGTTCGCCTCGTTCCACGCCACCTGCTTCTCGCGCCGGCGGTTGGTCTCGGCAATGGCGCGCTCCATCGAGCCGGTCATGCCGTCGGCATAAAGGATCACGCGGCCGTCGACGTTGCGCGCGGCGCGGCCGATGGTCTGAATGAGTGACGTCTCGGAGCGCAGGAAGCCTTCCTTGTCGGCATCGAGAATCGCGACCAGCGCGCATTCCGGAATATCCAAGCCTTCGCGCAATAGATTGATGCCGACCAGCACGTCGAACGCGCCAAGCCGCAAGTCGCGGATGATCTCGATGCGCTCGAGCGTCTCGACGTCGGAATGCATGTAGCGCACTTTGATGCCCTGCTCGTGCATGTACTCGGTCAAGTCCTCGGCCATGCGCTTGGTGAGCGTAGTGACCAGCACGCGATAGCCTTGCGTCACCACCTTGCGGGTTTCGTCAATCAGGTCATCGACTTGCGTCGAGGCTCGACGCACCAGGACCGGTGGATCGACCAGCCCGGTCGGGCGGATCACCTGCTCGGCGAACACGCCTCCGGTCTGCTCGAGCTCCCAGGCCGCGGGCGTGGCCGAGACATAGATCGATTGCGGCCGCATGGCGTCCCACTCCTCGAATCTGAGCGGGCGGTTGTCCATGCAGGACGGTAGCCTGAAGCCGTACTCGGCAAGCGTGGATTTGCGTCGGTAGTCTCCGCGGAACATGCCGCCGATCTGCGGGATGGTGACGTGACTTTCATCGACGAAGACGAGCGCATTGTCGGGAAGATATTCGAACAGCGTCGGCGGCGGCTCGCCAGGCTTCCGCCCGGTGAGATAGCGCGAATAGTTCTCGATGCCGGCGCAGGAACCGGTCGCCTCGATCATCTCGAGGTCGAACAAGGTGCGTTGCTCGAGCCGCTGCACTTCGAGCAGGCGCCCTGCGCCGTGCAGCTCATGGAGCCTCTGCTTCAACTCGTCCTTGATGCCGCGGACGGCCTGTTTGAGCGTAGGCTTCGGTGTCACATAATGCGAGTTGGCATAGACCTTGACCATGCTGAACTCGTCGGTCTTGGCGCCGGTCAAGGGATCGAACTCAGTCAGGCTCTCCACCGTGTCGCCGAACAGGGAGATGCGCCAAGCGCGATCCTCCAAATGGGCAGGCCACAGCTCGATGGTGTCGCCGCGCACCCGGAACGAGCCGCGCACGAAATTCGTGTCGTTTCGCCGATATTGGAGCGCCACCAGGTCGGCCATCAGCTGGCGCTGCTCGATCCTGTCGCCGCGCTTCAGGCTGAAGGTCATCGCCGTATAGGTCTCGACTGAGCCGATACCGTAAATGCACGACACGCTTGCCACGATGATCACGTCGTCGCGCTCGATCAGCGCGCGCGTGGCGGCATGGCGCATGCGATCGATCTGCTCGTTGATCGACGAGTCTTTCTCGATATAGGTGTCGGTGCGCGGGATATAGGCCTCGGGCTGGTAATAGTCGTAGTAGGAGACGAAATACTCGACCGCGTTGTCGGGGAAGAAGCTCTTGAACTCGCCGTAGAGCTGGGCCGCGAGCGTCTTGTTCGGTGCGAGCACCAGCGCTGGGCGCTGCGTCGCCTCGATCACCTTGGCCATGGTGAAGGTCTTGCCCGAGCCGGTGACCCCGAGCAGCACCTGGTTGTGCTCATGTTCATTCACCTGCGCCACGAGTTCCTCGATCGCCTGCGGCTGGTCGCCCTTAGGTTCCAGGTCGGTTTGGATGTGCAGCTCCACGCCGCCTTCGGTCTTCTCCGGGCGGGGAGGGCGGTGCGGCACGAACGATGGCGCACCAGTGCCCGAGACCAGCGGATGCTCCTGCATCAAGGGCTGGGGAGCATCGCCAAATCCTGGCGGTCGGCGGTCGGCGCCGAGCGGCAGGCCGGCCTGCGGCAAGCCGGCAGCCTCGCCCGTAACGGCGCGCGGCTCGGCACGCGAGCCGAAGGTCCTGGCAATGCGGTGGGGCATGGGTGCGAATATGGCCGCTCGCGCGGAGGGATGGAAGCCCTCAAGCTGGCGGCTTCGGCGGCTGCCGGGTTAGCTCGCGCTCGATTTGATCTTTGTGCCGCAACATGAGGCCGTGGGAGACCACCATATTCTTGAGCACGGAGACCGCAAGGCTGTGCTCAGGGCCTGATGGGATCTTTGCAATGGCGTGCAGCTGCCGGACGATGCACTTATCGCCCACGGCGAGATGTCGCTTCGCTACCGCGAGGTGCCGTCACTCGGCCAGCTTGACCAACTCGCCCATTGCGTAGCTCCGGACAGATAAACGCCGAAATGGCAAAGTGGGCTCACATCGTCGGCAAAAAAGGGCACGTCAAGTGGGATCACGAAACCCCAAGTTCCTGATCTGTATCAACTGCTTTGCATTAAAACTGCTGGTCGTCGCGACTCAGCAGAGGCAGGGCCGTGCACCTCATTGAGTTGATGGATGGCGTCCCCCTTTGGCTCGTGGGGCTGATCGTCATGATCGTGGCCCAGACCTACGCCATCGGGCTTATGCTGCTGACGCGTTCGACCTTTGGCGTGAGCCGCCTAGCGGAGAACAACGAGGTCGCCGGCTTTAAATTCGCGGTCTATGCGGTGCTGCTCGCCTTCGTGGTGGTGGCCGTGTGGGAAGAGTACCGCAACACTGAAGCGGCGGTTCGCAATGAGGCCAAGGCGGCCGTCGATCTCCACCACATCAGCTTCGGACTGCCCCTGGGGGATGGGGCCGTTATTCGCCAGCGCCTCCTCACCTACACAGACCACGTCCGGAAATTTGAGTGGCCTACCATGGCCCGCGGCAAGGCTAGCGACGATGCGGGCAGGGACCTCGAACAGCTCAGCTCGGCGATCTTTCAAGTCCGGCCGAAAAATCTAGAGGATCTCGCACTCTATCAGAACGCGCTGAGATTGCTGACGGTGATTGCAGACAATAGGGGCGAGCGCCTCGACAGCGCCGATGGCTCGGTGCCCATTCTTATGTGGTTCGTTCTCATCGTGGGCGGGATCATCACCTTGAGCTATCCGGCCTTTTTCGGCGCGACCAATCGCTGGGCGCAGACGCTTATGACGGCGACGCTTACCGCACTCGTCGCGCTGGCGCTGCTGCTCGCACTCGCCATGGATTATCCCTTCACCGGGGACGAGAAGATTTCGGTGCAGCCATTCGACGAGGCACTCGATCAAATGCCCCCGAGTTTGCCGACTCACTAGGCTGCAAGGCTTTGGGTTGCTCATTCAGCTGCCGCCTTGGTCGGTCAGCAGGACTTTGGCGCGCGGCAAGATTCGTCAGCGTAGGGGATCACCACGGCAAATTGCCTTTTTCTGTTGCGATCGGCGCTATAATGAAAAAAACAATTGACTCATAATGCAGGAGGGCAAGCCTGGACCAGTGGAGGCGTGATTCGTGCAGGTACGCGTCCGCTTGAGCGGTCGAGGGCGGCAATAGGCAGAATCGGAGCAGAAACCATGGCTACGAGAACGAGTGGGAAGAAGCGCACAACGAGTAGAAAGAAGACCACGGCTAAGAGCGCCCGTCGCGGCACAACGGCCCGGAAGGCGAGTGCCCGTAAGACAAGCGCTCGTAAGCCGGCACGAAAGGCGAGCACCAAGAAGCCGGCGCGCAAGACAGCCAAGAGTGCAGCGCGCAAGCCAGCCGCGCGAAAAACTGCGGCACGCAAGGCGCCTGCCCGCAAGCCGGCAGCCGCAACCAAGCCAGTGGCGCCCTCGGTCACGCCGGCGGCGACGAAGCCGGCTGCTTCGGCCCCGGCAGCGCCAAGGCCAGCAGCACCTGCTGGGGGAGCGGCCCCATCTTCGCCGGTGACCGGGCCTGGCGGCGTCACGCGGCCCATGCCTCCAGCCGGAGGCAGCGGGGGATCCTCGCCGGCAGCACCTCGCCCGACAACGCCAGGAGCCACGCCTGGGTCGAGCCCGAGCCCAAGTGCACAGCCTTACCGGCCGTCCTGGGCGAGAGACGACGACGATATGTAGCACTGAATGGAGGGCTTGGTCTGTACCGGCCCTCCGTTCGGGCACGCTTGGCGAGGATGAGGGCGATCATCCTCGTTCAAAGCATGGGTTCGATTCCTCCACGCCGAACTCGTGGCTTTATGTCAACGCGCCTCGATGAGGCGGGTCCTGTAATCCCTTACGCAGCACACGGCAAACATCTTAGAGGTCGACATGCCTCCTGCCTCCCTTGCGTCCGGACTCTGTCCCCAGCTCGCTCCCATCGTTCTCCTCGTCTGCTCGAATCTGTTTATGACCATTGCTTGGTATGGCCATCTCAAGTTCAAGTCGGTTCCGCTCGTGACGGTGGTGCTGGTGAGCTGGGGAATCGCCTTCGTTGAATATTGCTTCGCCGTGCCTGCCAACCGCATCGGCAGCGCCGTCTATTCGCCCGCGGAGCTCAAGACGATCCAGGAAGTGATTACGCTCATCGTGTTCGCCGGCTTCACCGCGGTCTATTTCAAGGAGCCGCTCAGCCTGATCCAGGGGGCCGGCTTTGCCCTGATCGCATTGGGCGGAGTCACCGCCCATGCGCAGCAAACCAGATGGGATTCCACCGCGCGCAGCCTCTTCAAGGGAGTTCCTCCGGCGGATCCCGAGGCCGAGGCGGCTCGGTCGGGTCTACCCGAAGATCTCATCCTCGAGGACCTGAGAGGCGCGCTCCGGGAGATCGGCCTCATCACCGGCGAGGTCGGGAACGACGACCTCTACGACCGGATCTTCAGCACGTTCTGCATCGGGAAGTGACGCAGCCGTAGCGCGGGGCTTTCCAGCCCCGCGGTAAGTTCTCTTCGCAGGGCTGGAAAGCCCTGCGCTACGGTTTCGACCGCCCCTTTGGACTTCAAGTACCTAACCACTACCTTTCGTTCGTTTTCAATTGCATACGCCAGAGCGTCTTTATGCTCGTTGTCCGTCGCAGTTAGACTCGCACCCGCGAGAATTAATGCACGGACGATGTTCACGTGACCGTCCGAGGCCGCGACCATGAGGGCAGTCCCTCCAGATTCGTTCTTAGTATCAACCTCGGCGCCTGCATCAAGCAGCGCTCTTACCGTTTCCAGGCTATTGGAACTCGCAGCCGCCATCAACGCGGTATCGAAGGGCATCGCC
>Ga0207708_10001011_pt1 | contig 21058 bp, 18 predicted proteins | sample KBSK5101metaG_FD_184340 | JGI IMG/M metagenome (GOLD analysis project Ga0207708, IMG submission 184340) | Corn, switchgrass and miscanthus rhizosphere microbial communities from Kellogg Biological Station, Michigan, USA - KBS K5-10-1 metaG... | ecosystem: Host-associated > Plants > Roots >...
CTGGCCTGAGGTCTCTAACACGCTCTGGATTTCTGCGCGAAGATCGCGACTCACGCGCTCATCGGCATCCAGAATAAACACCCAGTCTGATGTCGCGTGATCGATCGCGAAGTTTTTTTGTTCACCAAAACCATTCCACTTGCGCTGGAAGACATGCGGCGTAAATTCGCGGCAAATCTCAACAGTTTTGTCGGTACTGTAGGAGTCAACGGCGATGATTTCATTCATCCACGCGACCGAATCGAGAGCTTCACGAATGTTCCGCTCTTCATTGAACACGACGATTGCGCAGGAAATCGTTTGAGGCATATTGGTTCCTTCAGGCAAATGTTTTCAGGAAACTAGCTGCCCTTTCATGTTACCCGCGAAACCCGCGTCGAAGGACTTCTCGATAAAACTGGAGATTCAGCCACCGATTACGGCGGGCAGCCCAGCGTCGAGATGATCGCAGGCGATCCGCCATCACCGCCGGGTGCGATGCGCTGAATTCCTTCAATACGGCATAGTCCTCAAACTGAAACCGCTCATGCGCAAGTCGCCTGGCTTCTTCCAACGGCAAATTATCCCCATGATGCTTCTGAGCCTGCTCTCGCTTCTTCTCCAACAACGTTTGAGGGTCCTTCACCCATCCGTAATGGAACATCGTTGCGCCTGAAGTGGTCAGCCACTCTTTCGGACCGCTTTGGAGGTATTGCCTGGTCGGTTTGAAATGAAACCCGACCGCATCACCGCAAGACTCCACTTCACCGTTGTTTCGAATGATCCGCACGGCTTTGTGATAGAACCATGGATTCGTCGACCAATAGTCCGCGACAAAATGCAGATACCGGAACAGGAGCCCTTTCACCTCGGGATTGCCGAGATGCTTGCGCATGGCCTCTCGAATGACCGGCAAATCGTCTTCGTGCACGACCTCGTCTGCCTGAATATAGAAGGCCCAATCGCCGGTACAATGTGCTAGCGCGATGTTGGTTTGTTGGGCATAGATCAGACCGTCCTTTCGCAGCGTTTCATCCCAAACCGACTCCACGATCCTGATCTTTGAATCATCGATCGAGCGAATCAGTTCGAGCGTGCCGTCGTCGCACCGGCCGACATTCACGATCAACTCACCGACGATCGGCAGAATGGAGCGAATCGACTCCACGACCGGGTAGTCGTACTTCACAGCATTGCGAACAAATGTAAATCCGCTAACTTTCATCATTCCTTGTCTATCTGGTCTGTTCGGTCTATCTCGTCTATCTGGTCTGCCGAGTATCAAACGTTTCCATTTTAATGACCAGACAGACCGGATAGACCAGATAGACTAAACAGACCCTTTGTCTTTCGAGATCTCCCAGAGCTTTGCGTACTTCATGCAGGTGTAATAGCCATAGAGGCCGGAAAGAATCAAGCCTGGCACGCCGTCGAGGAAACCTGCCCGCTGCACATACATCTTCGCGAACGCGCCGAGCGGATGGGTAATCAGTTGATGAGAGGTGAACTGCCGACCCTGCTCCGCCATCCGCTTGGCCATAAGCTTCGAGTAACGGTCCTGCTTCGAAATGTAGTGATTGATGTCTCTAAAGGGATATTGCAGCGCTGGATTTGTGAGATGGCCGACCGGTCCGTCGCAGTCGAAACTCTCATGGACCAGCTCCTCACGATAGCGAAACCGTCCTTTACGAAAGAGCTGAGGCTGCCGGTAATCGGGATACCAGCCGCAATGTTTAATCCACCGGCCTAAGAAATAGTTTTTTCGTGGTACGAAGTAGGCATCTGCCTCCGGTCCCCGCTCAAGCAGTTGCTGAATCTCTTCGCGTAGCTCAGGCGTCATTCTCTCATCACTGTCGAGACTGAAAACCCAATCATGGGTCGTGCGTGCGACTGCCTCGTTGCGCAATCGTCCGAATCCGTGAAAGTCGAGTTGATACACCTTGTCGGTAAACTCCCGGCTGATCACCGCGGTCCGATCGGTGCTGTGCGAGTCCACGACGATCAATTCATCGCCCCAACCTGCGACAGATTCAAGGCAGGCCCGCATATTGGGCTCATCGTTGTAGGCGATCACATAGACTGACAGCTTAGACATGAACGACTCTCAATAAGGTAGGCTGAGGTTAAGGCTAAGTTTGAGCAAAGACCTGACTGACAGGCTTTTCAGCAGCCAGCTAGACATGGACTACCTTCAATGGTGAAGGATCTGCGGCTACCTGAATGACGTGCTGTGCAACCTTGTCCACCGTCAGCCGGTCGAGGCAGTCCCAATAGGGGCAGGCCTCGTAAATACACTTTTCGCAAGTTGGCACTTCAGGGCGGAGGACCACCCCCTTGCCAAGCGGCTGCCAACGAGTTGGAAGATTGTTCCGTCTTGGATCGAAGAGGCTGACATTCGGCACTGAAAAGGCTGCGGCAATATGAGCAGGACCAGTGGCTCCGGAGACCACCGCGTGACTCTCCGCAATCACAGCCATCAACTCACGCACCGACAACTGCCCCATGAGATTCAGAACCGGCGCAGGAAGCGGCGCGGCATTGGGCGTTTGCTGCTTGAACATGTCCGCTTCCGCCTGACTTCCGGTCAGCACGATCCCCACTCCTTTCCGATGCAACTCTTGCGCGAGTGAGTGATAATGTTCCACGCGCCAGCGGCGGGCGGCGAACCCGCCTGGATGGAGGACGACTCTGGGTGTCGGTATGCTGCGCAACCGTTCCTGTCCGCGTACTCGTTCCGCCTCAGTTATCACAAGACTCGGTGGCGACGCGGTGCCTGGTTGCAATCCCAGCCCAACGAGCATGCCGACGTTATAGGCAGTTTCATGCTTGGAAAAATCTTTCCGATGCTCATAGACCCGACGATTCGCCAACAAACTATACCAGCGGTAGCCTGTCGCCACTCGAATCGGTACCCGGGCCAGAAACGCCGCCCACATCAGCCGCTTGAACGGCTTGAGAAATACCACAGCATCGACAGCCCGGCGAAACAGTGATGTCAGCTCACTCAGGGATTCCCGGCCCGTGACTGTCCGGACCTCGTCGAGATCCGGATGGTGCGCCAGGATCGGGGCTGCATACTCGCTGGACAGGAAGGCAATGCGCGCTTCCGGCAGGAGGCGGCGGAGCGCGGAGGCGACCGGAAGACAGAGGATCTCATCGCCGATCCCGTCAGGCCGGACTAAAAGGATATTCATCTAGGAACCATATTAAACCCTCATTATCCACGAAAACTTCTACTGCAACCGCCAATACGCCACTACGACAAGCCTGACGGCAGGCGGGCTCGCCGCTCAGTCGGTCAACATACTGTTTCAAGTATGCCTCCCTCCTTCACGGCTCCGCGCGCCCGTCTCGCCTGGCGTCTTGGCGGTTTCATCACGAACTCTCGTGAATAATGCGGGTTAGGGGCCTTTGCGCCCGGGCCGCCGCGAGAACCTGGTCAGGCGACACCCTTCTCAAGCAGTCCAAGGGCAGCGTATTGTGGCAGGTCCGACTGAAACAGGGGCTGCAAGGGACCTTCCCCGTCAAGACCTCATGACCAAGCCCATAAGGGCCAGTTCGCACCGGGCTTGTCGGCCCGAAGAGAGCTACGACCGGCGTACCGACCGCCGCGGCGATATGCATCGGACCTGAATCGTTCGTGATCAGTATCGACGCCTTGCTGAGGAGCGCCGGCAACAACCCTACTGTCGTGGTTCCGGTCAGATCGATGGCAGGGGTTTTCATCATGGCGCTGACCGCGGCAACGTCCGTTCGTTCCTTTCGACCACCGATCATCACCACTGCACGGGATTCTTCTTGTTGCAGCCGATCAGCGACTTCGGCGAATGATTCAATCGGCCACCGTTTGGTCGGCCACCTGGCAGAGACACCCATCGCCACCCAGCTTGTTCCCGGTATGACACCGGAGCGAATCAAGAGACGCTCGACCTCTTCATAGTCGGTTTGGGGAATACGGAAATGAAACTCCGGCTCCCCGGACTCCCCGGCTCCCACAGCCTTGGCCACCAGCAAATAGCGATCGACTGCGTGCATCTCCACTTGCGGAACCGGCACGCGTTTCGAATAGAACCAGGGACTTCCTTCTCGCCCATTGGCGAATCCCACAAGCAGAGGAGACCCGCTGAGCCGACCGATGGCAGCGCTCCGGAAGAGACCCTGAAGATCCACGACGAGATCGAATCGTTCTGCACGCAGAGGGGACACCTGAGATAGCCACCCGGCGGCTGTCGATTTCACTGGCCAGACCCGATCCACCCCATCGATGCGTTCGACGAGCCCAGCCCATTCACGCTTGACGAGCCAGGTCAGTCGAGCCTTGGGATAGGCTCGCCTGATTGCCGCACAGGTCGGCATCGCATGCACGATGTCGCCAAGTGAACTCGGCTTAATCAACAGGATGTGGCGGTAGTCTGGCATAAGTTAGGGATTCAGGCTGAAGGCTGAAGGTCATGCATTATCTCTCCGGGCACGAATCAATCCGTTTAGGACCTTCTCGGCCTCTATAACCTTGGATTCAAGCGGAGATGGATTCTCATAGAGCACAAAGCCCAAGCGCTTCGCCAAATTCAGTTGATAGTGTAATTCCCTCAAGGACCCGAAGGCTATCCCTTCATACCTTCAGTCTGAACCCCTTCAGCCTATCTACCTGGGATGCGGCTTCGCATCGTTAAGAATCCAGTCAACTGCCTCGGCCATAGACTTCGCCACTGTATCTGGCATGACTTGCTCAGCCTTGAGTCTGTCCAACGCCTGCTGGTCTACCGAGCCGCTTGTAATAAGAATAGCCTTCGCACCCACTCTCTGTGCCAATTGTATGTCGCGCGCGTGATCGCCGATCATATAGGAACGTCGGAGGTCCAGCTGCAACTCCGACACAGCCCGCTCGACCATCCCGGCATTCGGTTTACGGCAGTGGCAACCATCGTTGGGATGGTGCGGGCAAAAATAGATGGCATCGAGCTCCGCCTGCTCTTGTTCCAAAAGACCTTGCAATCTTGCATGAATCGCTTCTAGATCTTTGAGAGTAATCATCCCACGACCGACACCGGATTGGTTCGTCACGACCACTAATCTCGCACCGGCCCGTTTCATTCGCGCCAGGGCCGGCCCAACCCCCGGCAATAACTTCAGGTCAGCAGCGATCTTCAGGTAGCCCGGATCGTAGTTCAATGTCCCGTCCCGATCCAGAAAGACTGTGACACCCTCCAAGGCCCCGTGAGGCGTGAGGCGTAAGGAGTGAAGCGGAAATGGCCTTTCCCCTAACCCCTCACCCCTTACCCCTAACTGCTTCGCGGCTGTTTCATACACCTGGTCGACCGACACCCCTGTCATACACCGATGGTCAATAGGACACTCACGCAATAGGCAGGGTGCGCAATCGACCGGCTGCCGGACAACTGCATGGGTGCCCCCAAAGGGTGACGTGGTGCGCCAATCGGTTGGGCCGAAGATGGCCACGACCGGCACCTGGAATGCAGAGGCAATGTGCATAGGCCCTGTATCGTTTGAGAGGAGCATGGCACAGCGTTTCACTGCTGCCATGAGTTCCCGGATCGTCGTTGATCCGGACAAGACCAGGGACCGGGAAGACAGACGGGCGGCAATCTCCTGGCCCAAACCCTCTTCTCCCTTGGCTCCAAAAATAACCACGCTGACCTGTTCACCACGGGATTCGCGAACTGTGCGGCACAGTCGCTCCGCCACCTCGGCAAACCGCTCGGGCAACCAGCGTTTGGCTCCGCCGTAAGTCGAACCGGGGTTGATGCCCACGACGACATCCAACGCAGTCAATCCACCCTGGGCGAATCGCCCGGCCATCACCTGTTCCTCCGCTGGAAAAACGACGAGTTCCGGTGCGGTTGGAACCCCGGCGAGACCCAGCGGCTTGAGGAGATCCCAATAATAATGGACTTGGTGGACGAGCGTACGGGGGTCAGGGGGGGCTACTGGATCGGACAAGAGTAAACTTCGCCCGTCCGTCGTATACCCGTAGCGCCGAGGCACAGAAGCCAGATACGCCAGGAACGCTGCCTCGAATGCATTTTGAAACAGGATCGCAAGATCGAAGCCTTTCCGCCGCAACTCCCCGGCCAACATCCACTTACCTGAGAGCCCCGTATGTCGGCCGTTACTCTCATAGGTCAGCACATCCGTCAATGCCGGATGGCCCTTAAACAAATCTGCCACAGCCGGTTTCACCAACAACGAAATTTGAGCGTCGGGGAATAGCTTCTGCAATCCGCGGAGCGCGGGCTCGGACATCACCGCATCGCCAAGCCAATTAGGCCCACGCACAAGAATTCTCTTGATGCTGTCTTTATTCACGCCCTCTGCCCTTCAGCCTTCAATCTATCTCCTATCCCAAGCACTAACCGTCGCAGCCGATCTTCGCCCACGATCACGCTGGTGGTTAGTCTGACTGCCCACCAGTTATCAGCATGTTGGAGCAACGCGGCCAACTTGCAGGCATCTTTCTCCGTCGTGACGATCAATTCAGCCTGGAGCTCGTTTGCTCTTGCTCTGACCCGTTCGACATCCTGGCTCGTATAGGTATGGTGATCGGCATAGACGATTTCATCAAGAACCTTGAGTTCTATTTGCTCAACGAGGGAATGAAACGACCCGGCATGACCCACACCGCTACAGAGCAGCGCGGTCTTTCCTTTGGACCAGGATAGCGGCTGTAGGGATCCTGTCTTCACTGACACGAAACTCTCCGGACGAAACACCACTTGGATTGGGCCCGGCATCGCATCAATCGCTCCCTGGAACCTATGACCGATTTCAGCTACCTGAGCCGGCACGTCGGCTCTCGTGACAACAATCGCCGTCGCACGCGCTGCTGCCTGTAATGGTTCCCTGAGCCGACCAGCCGGCACCAGAGCGGCAAGCCCTTCCACATCGGTGGCATCGACCAGTAGGAGATTCACGTCGCGGTAAAGTCCCAGATGCTGAAATCCATCGTCCAGCACCAGACAATCAACCGGAAATCGATGCAAAACCCAGTCACCGAGCTGATAGCGATCAGCGCCGACCGCGACGACGGCCTTGGGACAACGCTGCGCGATCAAGAATGGTTCATCGCCTGCCTCATTCGGACCAACCAGCAAGCGCTCCCCATCCGACACCAACAGACGTGGATCTGTACTGGTCCGTCGATAGCCCCGACTGAGAATCGCCACCCGTTTCCCCTGTGCCAGCAGCCATTCGGTCAGCGCGATCACCACCGGTGTTTTTCCCGTCCCACCCAGCGTGAGATTCCCAACGCTCAGCACAGGAACCGGCAGCCTTCGTTGAGCAAACCAACCCCAGTCGTACAGCAACACCCGCAGCCGCGCAACCACCCCATAAGGGATTGCGGCCCATATCAACCACCACTTGACGGTTGTTCCAGGATTCAACACGGTTTGTAACTACCCAGGTAGACAGGCTGAAGGCTTTTAGACTGAAGGTCTTGATGCGCGATAATTTATTCTCCTTTACCGAATACTCTGTAGCTTCCAGCCTTCAGCCTATTAACCTTCAGTCTATCTACCTTCAGCCTACCTATCTGACGGTAGTTATCGTCCCGCGACGAGGGGAAGCGACCGCTCCGCGCGAGGGGCCTCGCTGCAGCCTTGCTGTTGCATCAAGAGCTTCTCTATGGCCTCCAGCGATTGTTCCAACGCTCCCTGATTTTGTTCCACGACCTGACGAGCCGATCGTCCCATCCGCTCCCGTTGCTCATCATCAGAAAACAGAGCTATGACCTGCCTTGTAAGATCCTCCTGGTGGGAAACCCGATATCCTCCACCAGCCTGAATCAGAAGATCTGCAATCTCCGCACAGTGGTCAGTGTGAGGACCGAACAACACCGGCTTTGCCCACTGAGCCGGCTCCAGTAAATTATGTCCACCGATTGGAACGAGCGTGCCTCCGACGAACGCGACCACCGCTTCCCGATAGATGGCGGGCAATTCGCCGCGCGAATCGAGCAACAGCACCCGGGCGCCAATGGGCTGCAACGCGCCAACCTGCCCGATGGTACTGCGTCGCTGCGCGACGAGCCCGCGCGCACGGATCAGCGCCTCCAACGATTCCACTCGCTCAATGTGTCGTGGAGCCAACAGCAACACCGCTGAAGGACACTGCTTCACAAGGGCCAGATAACATTCCACAAGGGTTTCTTCTTCACCAGGATGGGTACTACCCGCTACAAATAACTGGTCCTTGGCCTGAAGCCCAAGAGAAGATCTGGTCATTCCACCTCGTACGACAGCTGGTATCGGTTGATCGAATTTGATATTTCCTGTTCGCCTGACTCGCGAGGCCTCTGCTCCAAGGGCAATGATACGGTCGACATCCCGGTCAGACTGCATCAAACAGAGGCTGAGCGTCTGCAACATCGATCGATACAATGATCGCACAGGCCTCCATTGCTGCCGGGCAAAGGACCGACTCGAAAGCCTGCCATTCACCATCACAGTAGGAATCCCCTGCCGATGAAGGGTCCGGAGCAAATTGGGCCACAGCTCGGTTTCGATGAAGAGATATAATACCGGGCGTAACCGAGCAACCAGCCGTGAGACGACCCAAGGGAAATCCAATGGAGCATAGAGATGTTCGGCCAGACCGGCTAACCGCTGCTCAACTGCTTCCCGTCCTGTTTCCGTCACCGTCGACACGATGAACCGGTGATTCGGACAGCGCCGATGCAGCTCCCTGACCAATGGCGTGACTGCCACCACTTCGCCAAGAGAGACGGCGTGAATCCAGATAACTGGTTTGTCTGGTTCGTTTGGTCTATCCGGTCTATCTGGCCGACAAGATAGACCCGAAGGACGAGGTAGACCGGACAGACTACTTTCGAGTCCGAGCCTTTGGGGTAATCCTCGGCGACAACGCTGCTTGGCAAGCAGGATGACGAGAATGAACGGAGATGCAGTCAGGAGTAATACATTGTAGAGGAGATGCCACATGGCTTTTCGCGTCAGCTGAAAGACGTGAGGCGTAACTCGTGAAACGTCAGGCGTGAAGCGACACGTCTAGCCTCTCTATCTCGTACGCCTAACGCTTCACGCTTCACGCTTCACGGCCTTCTCGGCCTGATTCGTCAGTCGATTGAGGACCGTCTCAAGCTCACGGCATGCCGCCTCCAACGCCTGTTCATCGGAATCCCGCGGCACCCAGATGGGGTCGCCCCATAGATAGAGACCACGGGACCATGGATATGGGACCATGAACCGATCCCAGCTCGCAAAAAGTTTTTTTTTGAACAACCAAAGGCCAGCGGGACTATCGGAAGCCCTGTCGCCTTCGCCAGTTGAACTACCCCGAGTTTCGCAACCTGACGAGGTCCCTTGGGTCCATCGGGAGTCACGACAAGATCAGCGCCTGATCGTCCAAGACGGATGAGCTCACGCAAGGCAAGCGCCCCACCCCTCGTGCTCGATCCACGAACCGCGCAATGTCCAAAGCGGGAGACAATGCGTGCGATGATCTCACCATCTTGATGCTGGCTGATCAATACGTTGGCCCCTGTTCCGCGATAACCGGTCGGAATCATGAGTTGTTGCGCGTGCCAAAATGCGAGGATAATGTGCTGACCCTGACGGTACAAGGCATCGACTTGCTCATGGCCTTGAGAATCTATCCGAATCGACCGCCCTAGCCCTCGAATCACTGCTGCGCCGATGGGAGGAAGCACAGAAAGCTTCAACCATGTCTCGACTTGCTTCAGGACCGGGCTACGCATCCGCCACGTCCTGGAACTGCATCGCATGGAGCCGCTTGTACTGTCCCCCGTTGCGAAGCAGTTCGTCATGCGTCCCCACTTCAGCAATCGATCCCCGGGCTAGAACCATAATCCGGTCTGCCTGTTGAATCGTAGACAATCGATGGGCAATCACGATGGTCGTCCGATTCTTCATCAAATTGGCGAGTGCCAGTTGAACAACCCGTTCGGACTCAGTGTCTAATGCCGACGTCGCTTCATCGAGGATGAGCAAGGGAGGGTCCCGCAAGATCGCTCGGGCTATGGCCAAGCGCTGCCGTTCCCCACCTGAAAGTTTCACCCCCTTCTCACCTACGACCGTCTGGTACCCTTGCGGGAGACCCTCGACAAAATTATGGGCATAGGCCAATCGGGCCGCCTGAATAATCTCTTCGTCGGTGGCGTCTGCCCGCCCAAAGGCGATGTTGTTGCGAATACTGTCATCGAACAACACGACATCCTGCGACACCATCCCGATCTGCGATCGGAGTGAACGGAGCGTGTATGACTGGATATCGACCCCATCGATGAGAATGCGTCCGGCTGTCGGTTCATAAAAACGCGGGATCAGATTGACCAGAGTCGTTTTTCCACTGCCGCTGCTCCCGACAAGAGCCACCATTTCTCCGGCGCGAATGGTCAGGTTGATGTCATTGAGCGCCGGCACTGTCTGGCTCTCATAATGAAACGTCACATCCTCGAACGTCACCCACTGCGCAATCCGCGGCAACTCCAACTGTCCTCGATCCGCATCCTGCTCGGTCTTGATATCCAAGACGCTGAAGACCCTTTCCGCCGCCGCCAGCGACTGTTGAATCTGATTATTGGAACCGGACAGTTTCCTGATCGGCGCATAGGCCATAAACATCGCCGTGAGAAATGAGAAAAATGCCCCCGGCGTCATTGAACCATTGATCACCAGGAAACCGCCATACCAAATAATCGCCGCAACTCCCAGGACACCGATGACCTCCATATGCGACGACCCGAGGGAGGAGACCTGAATCGCCTTCATTGTCGTACTGAGGAACGAGTGGTTGCTCTGGTGAAATCGCTCCGCCTCGGCTTCTTCTCGTCCATAGGCCTTGACCATGCGAATGCCCGATAACGATTCCTGAAGTGTGGAGGCCATGTCCCCCATCCGCTCCTGACCGCTAGCCGCTAACGTCCTCAACCGCTTCCCCATCCTCACCATCGTGACCACCGCCAAGGGAATGACGATCACCGAGAGGCCGGCCAGCCGCGCGTTCTGATAGAAGATCACGCCCATCATGGCCAGGAAAGTCAGGCCCTGCTGAAAGATATCTTTCAGGACTCCCGCCACCGCATTGGCCATTACCGAAACATCGCTTACCACACGGGACACTAATCGCCCTGACGTATTCACATCATGATAGGAAACGGGCAACCGAATCAGCTTCCCGAATAACTCCTGCCGAATATCTGTGATCACCCGATTCCCGACATAACTCATGAGATAGTTTTGCCCGTAGTTGAAGACGCTCTTGAGCACTGCCACGGCGAACAACGCGAGCGGGAGAATCAGCAAGAGACTTTCATTCTTATTGATGAAGATTTCGTCAAGGACCGGTTTGACGAGCCAGGCATAGGCGCCGGAGAATCCGGCTACCAGTCCTGAGCATGTAAAAGCCGCAATCAACCGTCCCTGGTAGGGCTTCAAATAGCGCAACAACCGCTTCAAGCGATCTACAGTCGACATTCTGCCAATACCACCTGTGCAGCCCGGCTGGTGGCTCCTGGTTCTCCCAATGAATCCCGAACCTGGCGCAGCCCTTCTTTCATTCCATTATAGGCCGAAGGGTCGTGCAAAAGCCGTAGGACCTCTTGACACAACCGCTCGCCAGTCGCTTCATCCTGAATCAGTTCCGGTACGATTGATCGATCCGCCACTAAATTTACGAGCCCGATCCATTTTACATTGATCAGCCAACGAGCCAATCGATAGGTCAACGGAGTTGTCTTGTACAGCAAGACCATGGGAGTCCCCACCACCGCCGCCTGCAAGGTCGCAGTCCCGGACGCAATGAACAACACATCCGACAGGGCCATTACCTCGCTGGCTTTATCGGACACCACCCGAACCGGCACAGGGCTATTCTGCAGCAGAGCCTGGATCAGATTATCGTTAATTGATGACGCCTGCGCCAGGATAAACTGCGTTCCAGGTTCGGCCAGGACCAATTGTGCCGCTGCCTTGAGGAGTACCGGCAGGAGCATTTCGACTTCACTCACCCGACTTCCCGGCAACAATCCAACGACGCGGCCAGACTCGCCTAAGCCGAACTCCCTGCGAAGCTTGGCACGATCATAATGCGACGCGACCATATCAAGCAATGGATGGCCCACGAATGTGCAACGAACCCCCGCCCGGTGATAGAGTTCCGCTTCAAATGGAAGGATGACGACAACATGATCGACGCGGCGCTGGATCCACTTCATACGTCCGGGCCGCCAGGCCCACACTTGTGGGGCGATGTAATAGAGTACTCGTCGACCGGCAGCTTTGGCAACACGAGCGAAATGTAAATTGAGGCCTGGATTATCTATCAGTACTACCAGGTCCCACGCCTCTGACTTCAACACCCGCCGAATGGCTCGAATGCGCTGAACCACTGCGCGAATCGCTGATAGCCCGATCAATCCCATCACGTCTAATTGCGGAACACCCGGCACAAGACTCACACCGGCTGCACGCATCCCTGACCCGCCAATGCCGATCAGTTGAACCGTCGGATCGAGTGCCATGATCGCTTGAGCTAAATGAGCCCCGTGGAGATCACCCGAGGCTTCGCCTGTAACAATCAAAATTCGCATGGCTCAGGGAGGGGGTAGGGGGTTAATGGGATAAGGGGGTACTGGAAAGGGGCAAATGGTGTGGAGAGAAAATGGGATGTAAAAATAGTCCAGAGTCTGTAACCTCTATCTCGCTATCCCGGATTCCCCTTCCCCCTCTATGCCTTTTCTACCCCGTTATCCCGTTACCTCATCTATACCCCGCTGCCCCCACTCCCCCCTATCCTCCATGACGAGCGGCAAAAGCCTCAATGGTCTGTAAGACCTGATGCGCCACCTCTACTGCCGCCGCGCCATCCTCACCCGCTACCATCGGTCTCGCACCAGTACCGACTGCGTGAAGAAACGCTTCAAGTTGGAGCTTCAAGGGTTCTTCTTCCCCACCCTGGAATTGCTCAACCTCGATGGTCGGCTTCTCTCCAGCCTTAACTTTGCGCCGGCCAATGATCCCTTGCCGAGTCTGGAAATCCATTGATACATAGTTATTCTGCTGGAACAGGCGCAGCCTGCGCATCTTATTCATCGACACGCGGCTGGAAGTCAGGTTGGCCACGCAGCCGCTTTCGAACTGAATGCGGGCATTGGCGATATCGATTGACGTCGATAACACCGTGACCCCTGCAGCGCGTACCTCTTCAATCGGACCTGGATTGAAGGACAGGACCAGATCAAGATCGTGAATCATCAGGTCCATGACTACATCCACATCCGTCCCTCGCTCACTGAAGCTGCTGAGACGGTGACTTTCAATGAACAGAGGCCGTCCGATATGGGGTCGCATCAGGAGCATCACGGGATTGAACCGTTCGCTATGGCCCACCTGCAAACAACAACCCCGTTCCTTGGCCAATTGCACCAACTCATGCGCCTCCGATGCTGTCACGGCAATCGGCTTCTCCACCAGCACATGTTTGCCGGCCTGGAGACAGGCTTTTGTGATGGCATAGTGGCCCGATGTGGGGGTTGCCACACTGACGACTTCAACCTGCGGGAACAACTCATCTGCTGTACAAAAGACTCGCGCTCCATGCCGATCTGCGACCACCTGCGCTCGCTCGCCTGACCGGTCCACGACACCGACAAGCTGCGCCCCTGGCAAAGAGGCATAGAGGCGGGCATGGTGCTGCCCTAGATGTCCGACACCAATGACCCCTGCCTTCAACGGTGTCATGCGCTACGGCTTGTCCCCACCCGGATCGAGTTTCGCAATACCGACGATGGCAATCCTGGAGGACCGGGCCTTGTCCAACATGATCTCACGATCCAGTAGGATCGTCCGACCGGCTTCCACAGCCAAGACCGAAGCCTTGACCGATACCATCACCTCAATGGTTCTGGGGCCGACTGCGGGAAGATCAAAACGCAGATCCTGTTGCGGTTTAGATCGTTTCACGACAACTGCGCCTTCCTTGGCCAATTCACCGCCGCGTTTGATCGCCTCGTCAGTCCCCTCGACCGCTTCAACTGCCACCACCACCCGATCCTTGATGACGACGCACTGCCCAATATCGAGACGCCCGACGTCATACGCCACATTCCACCCGTAGCGAATATCCTCCCACTCTTTTGCCGAGGGCGCCCGTTCGGTCAGGCTCCCTTCTTCCACCAGAATCCCTTCGAGCCCGAAGGTCGATTCGCAGATGGCGATGCCTTCCTGCTCAAGCTCCTTCGCAAACTCGCGCAGAATGTCGTCATCTTTCCAAAGCGCCAAGCGGGTCGCCAGGGCCAGGGTACGAAAATCCGGCCGCACAGTGGTAAAGACATGCGTCTTCTTGATTCCGCCCAGCATGACGGCCTGATGGACGCCGTCTTGTTTGAAAGCCTTGATCAACTTGCTGAGCTGACCGATCTTGACCCAATGAATTCGATCCACATGGGTGGCCAACTCCGGCTCCGTTTCACCCTCATGCGCAACAGCCGAAACGTGATAGCCCAGCTTCCTGGCATTATCCGCAAAAATAATCGGGAACCGGCCATTGCCGGCAATCAACCCGATCCGTTCACCGTCGATGACCTGAGGACGTGGCGGCACAACACTCACTCTTCATCCTCCTGATCTTTGCCGACCGATCTGCAGATGCCTCGCTTCGTGTCCTCCAAGAACGCCAGCACTGTCATGACATCCGGCTGGTCTCCAAACTCGACCTTGGCGAGTTTGGCCGCCTCCGGAATTCGATGCCCCGACCGGAAGAGAATATCGTAGGCGCGCTTCAGTACCGAAATCCTGTCGACCGAAAACCCTTGGCGACGCAACCCCACCGAGTTGAGTCCATACATCCGCGCACGATAGCCACCCGCGGCCCGCGTGAACGGTGGGAGATCCTGCCCTAACGCGCAGCAGCCGCCGACCATCGAATACGACCCGACCCGTACGTATTGGTGGATGCCGGTGAGTCCTCCGATGATGGCATGATCCCCGATCGTGATATGGCCGGCTAAACTGGCTGCATTGGCAAGAATAAGATGGCTCCCGAGATGGCAATCATGGGCCACATGCACATAGGCCATTAAGAAATTCTTAGACCCGATCGTCGTCTTTCCACCGCCTTGCGCTGTCGCCCGATTGACTGTCACATATTCCCGAAGAATGTTGTCGTCGCCGATCACAACTTTAGTCGGTTCCCCCTTGTAGTGGAGATGTTGAGGAGGGGCTCCAATCGAGGCAAACGGATGGAGTATGCACCGGGCACCGATTTCCGTCCAACCGTCTACTGTGACATGGGAAACCAGGCGCGTCGCTGGTCCGATCGTGACGTTCTCACCGATCAGGCAAAACGGCCCGACCTCCACGTCATCGGCAAGATTCGCCTTAGGATGAACAATCGCTGTTGCATGAATCTGCACCCTGAGCCTCCAGTCATGAGCAAAAAAAGCGGGCCGCGCGCACAATCACGCCTCCCGTGTAACGATTCACGTCGCCGCTTTTCCCTCGGTCACCATAGCCGTCACTTCAGCTTCACAGACGAGCTCTTCTTCGACAAAAGCCTTCCCTTCCATCTTCCAGAACGGCGCTCGTTTCTTGACGACGTTGATCTCAAACCGCAATCGATCGCCGGGCACAACCGGCTTGCGAAACTTCGCGCCATCGATACCAGTCAAATAGACCACAGGACACGTTGCGTGCCCTAATGACTTCAACGCCAGAATTGCACCGACTTGAGACATGGCTTCAAGAATCAGTACCCCCGGCATGACCGGGTGTCCGGGAAAATGCCCTTGAAAGAAGGGTTCATTGATCGTGACGTTCTTCGTCCCGACGATCCGCCGATCAGGGTCCAACTCCTGCACGCGATCGACCAGCAGAAAAGGATACCGGTGAGGCAGGAGGGATTGAATTTCGGCTTGCTCCATCATAGACATCGGTCAAACCTCCTCTATCAGGATGCTGAAAAAGTCTGTCAGCGTCGCTGGACAGTCTTTTTGAACATCCTGATGCTGTAAATCGCCACCATCATATAAGGTTTTAGTGGCGACACTTCGATTGCTCCTTCCAAGCTTGCTCGCCATCTCCCGAGGGGATAAGGGCTGATTGAGCTTCTACTGCGCGCGTCCAACGAGGGCCCTTCAGAGGGCCGCGCGTTGCGCGAGCAAAGAAGATCATCAGCCCTCATCCCTTCCTACTTATTTTGCCGATCAAACTCTTTCACCACCTGACTGGTTAAATCCAGCTCAGGCTGATGGTAGATCACGATTTTCACCGCTGATTCGGCTCCCTTGTCGATAATCGCATCGTACCCGGTCTTCTCTCCGACGGCTTGGGCAGCCAATTGTATTTTCTTCGAATATTCGAGCACCATTTCGCGCTGCTTTTGCTGAACCTCGCGACGGAAGTCAGCAACCCGGCGTTGATAGGCTTCCGCCTTGGCCTGGAGTTGAGCCTGCTTTTCTTGCTTCGCGCTGTCACTCAACTTTCCATCTTGAATCGCTTCTTGCAGCTCTTTCAGTTCTTGTTCGTCGGCATTGACGATCTTTTGCCTGGCCATAGAGTAGCTCTTGAGTTCTTCCACAGCCCGCTTGCCCGCCTTTGATTGTTCGATGACCATCTGTTGGTCCATGACTGCAACCTTAAAGGTTTCAGCCGACAATCCCGGCAACACCATCGTCAGCCACAGTACCACTGCACCGACCAGACTCGTCACTCCCCTTCGTTCCATTGAATCCTCCTCTGCTCTTCACAGCCTCGTCTATCTGGTCTATCCGGTCTGTCTCGTGTAGTTAGGTTCTCCGACTCAAGCGACAAAACAGACCAGACAGACCGAACAGACCAGATAGACTGGTTACGGATATTCACGATTCACTTCCTCAATGATCTGACCCGTAATATCGATTCCTGCCTCGTTATATAAGGTAGGGCCGCCTTTCCCTTTCTCCATAACAATCTGCAATCCGAGGCGCTTCGACACTTTTCCCACAACGAGTTCCACCTTCTCACGGAACCCTTCGAGCACGTCCTTTTGCTTTTCTTGAACCTCTCGGTTCATTTCGGCCGCTTTCTGCTGATATTCAGCCACCCGGCGTCGAAACTGGTCTTCGCGCTCCTTTTTCGCAAGCGCGCTCAACACATTGGCCTGCCTCCCGAAATCTTCCTCCATGCGGCGTAGTTCCTTCTCTTCCATCTCGATGACCGCCTGGCGATTCTTGGAGAACGCGCTTAAGGAATCCTTGGCCCTTTTGCCTGAGCTCGTTTCGCTCAAGACACGGGCTGAGTCGACGACTCCGATCTTCCCCTCAAATTTGTGGCCGTCTGAAGCACAACCGTAGACGATGAGGATCGCCATCAACAGACCACCTGCACAGCACAATTTCCGAATGACGACAGCAACCTGGCTCACACCTCTACCTCCCTCCTGCTTACAACAATTCGCTCAGTTCAGAATACAGAGCCCACGGTAAACTCGAAGACCCCTTCGCGTTCTCCTTCGTTGGGGTCCAAATTAATCCCGTATGCGGCGCGGAGCGGACCAAAGGGTGAAACCCATCGCCCTTCGAAACCGGCCGCTGACCGCAACTTGGTTGACACAGAACTTCCGGCGAACCCTTTCCCATAGTCGAAAAACACCACGCCGTTGAGTTTCGCCTCTTCCGAGATCGGAAAGATGTAGTCAAAGTTGAAGATCAACTCACTGGCTGCGCCGAGAATGGTATTTGTCGACGTTACCGGTCCCGCCTTGCCGAACACAAATCCGCGCATCGTATTGATGCCTCCGACGAAATACAGTTCGGTAAGAGGAACCGGGTCCGTGTGGCCGTTGGTACTGAGGCCTTCTACAACACCATAGCGCGCACGGACAGAGAGGCGTGTATCGAACGGCAGCGGGGTATATTTTTGGACATCGAAGGTGTATTTAAAGAAATCGTTCGTCCCCCCCAGGTAAGACGTGCCGAGACCAAGACTGATGGTCGTTCGCCAACCGGTGCGGGGATCCATATGAAAGTCTCTCGTATCGCGGGTCAGCGAACCCCGAAACCCCGTCGTCGTCTGCTCCCCGATTTGATTACGGATAAGGTCTGGCGCTGAAAACGTCGGGTTGCTGTACTTAATGTGTTCCGCGACCGGACTGATGCTACCCGATACATACTCGGAAAACCACCTGCCGAACGTCACGCTGCCACCGAGTTTTCGCTCCTTATACGTGACAAAGTTCGTCTGGGTACTGAAGAGATCGAATTGCATCGAGGTCAAGGAGTCGTTTAAATAGGGATTACGAAACGTGATCAACCCCAGTTGCCGCTTCTGTCCCAACTGACCGCGTACCCGCCCCATCCAACCATTCCCACCGAGATTTCCCTCCGTAATGTCGGCGATCGCGACTAATTGGTCCAACGTGCTGAATCCACCGCCGATGCTGAACTGGCCGGTCGGCTTTTCCTTCACCTTCACATTCAGGTCGACCTTATCCGGGCCCACTTGCTGCGGAAGAATTTCCACCGTCTCGAAGAAATTCAAGTTATTGAGCCGCTGAAAGCTCCGCTTCAATGAGGGAGTGTCAATGACATCCTGCTCATCGACACGGATTTCCCGCCGAATGACATTGTCTTTGGTCTTCTCGTTCCCATTGATGTTGATCTGACGGACCTGCATCAACTCCCCTTCCTTGACGGTCAGGATGATGGCCGCAGTCCGGTCCGCATCATTCGGAATCACATTGGGGACAACATCGGCGAATGCGTAACCTTTACTCCCGTATAAATCCTTCAGTCTGGTTATCTCATCGCGGAGCTTCTGGCGTTGAAAAATCTCCCCCGGCTTCATTTTGAGCCCCTGACGGAGCTCAGGATCTTCAAACACTACATTCCCACGGAATCCGATTTCGCTGATGGTAAAAGGCTCACCCTCCTTCACCGGGTATGTCACGACAAACCATTTCCTGTCGTCGCTGAGTTCCACGGTCGGCAACCCGACCTGGGCATTCAAATAGCCTCTATTGAGCAAAATCTCTTTGATCCGCTCGACATCGTTATTCATCTCCTCCCGTTTCAAGACACCGGCATCTGAAACGAACGACGGTAACTTCCGCTGCGTGAACAGACCATACCAGGGAACATATTCCCGCGTTGCCATCACCTTGAACATTTCATCTTTGGTCGCCGCGTGCATTCCGTCAAAATTGACCGTTTTGATACGCGCTTTATCCCCTTCTTTTACAAAGAATGTCAGGCGCTTTCGATCCTCATCCAAGGTCTGCACGACCGGAATCACCTCGCAATTGAAGAAACCGTCCCCCTGGTAGGCCAGACGAATCTTCTCCGCACTCTCTTTGACCTGCGCCTGATCGAGAAACGCCTGGTTCTTAATCGTGATCTTTTCTTTCAGCTTATCGTCGCTTAGCGCTTGGTTGCCATCAAATACGATCTCGGCGATAAAAGGTTTCTCCCGAACTAGAAAGATCAGAGCTACCCCGCCTGCTCCTGGTTCCGCTTTTACTTGCACATCTTCAAAGTACCCGGCATCGTAGAGAATTTTGATTTGTCCATGAACATTCTCAGGGGTATAAGGATCGCCGGGTTTTAACGTCAAACGGCCGATAATCGCCGGCACTTCGATCCGCTTGTTCCCTCGAATCTCAATCGCCGTCACTTTGACGCCAGCCTCCTCTGCAGCGACCAAAATCAGGGGTAACGAACCGTAGGCCAGGGTGACGAGGGCGAAGTAGAGGCCGCTGATCCGCAGCGACACGCCGCCCGGACTGAAGACCGCGTCCGACATTCTCAAGGCGCAGGGCGTGGTCGCCGGCGGTCTGGCGCTGGAATCGTCGAAAGACCTGTTGATCCGGCTCACGCTCGACATGCTGGGCGTGCCGCACAAATACATCACCGGCTTTCGTTCCAGCGTGAATGCACGGCTTGCCGTGCAGCGCGGCGAGATCCATCTGCATTCGGAGTCGACGCCCGGCTATTTCAGTGTCGTCGAGCCCAGCCTGGTGAAGACCGGCATGGTGATCCCGCTCTATTACGACGCTTTCTATGACGGCGTGAAGTTCTCGGTGCCGCAGGCAATGGAAGGATCGTCGGTCCAGCCGTTCCAGGAGTTCTACCGCAAGGTCCGAGGCGGGGAGCCGTCGGGTCTGCGCTGGGACGCCTATCGCACCAACCTCGCCGTCGACTCCGCGATGCTGCGCACGATTGCCATGCCGCCGGGCTCGCCGCAGGCCGGGCAGGACGCGTTGCGCGTCGCGCTTGCCCGTCTCAACAACGACAAGGAGTATGCCGCCGAGACGATGAAGGCGATGCAGTTCGTCCCGTATTACGAGACCGGCACTGACATCAACGCGCGCGTACGCCGCGCGCTGACGGTCTCGCCGGAGATCAGGACGTTCGTGAACAACTATATGCGGGGCACGAAGTAATTCACTCGCCCTTGACGCCGGCGTCGCGGCCGATCTTGCCCCACATCCGCTCCTCCGCCGCGATATCGGCGGCGGATTCCTCCGGCGTCGACGGAAGCGGCACCGCGCCCTCGCGCGCGAGACGTTCACGCAAGGTGGGGTCTTCGAGCGCCGAACGCAGCGCCGCGTTGAGCTTGTCAATGATCGGCCGCGGCGTGCCGGCCGGCGCCACCAGCCCGTAGTGCAGCTCGGCCACGTAACCGGTGAGGCCTGCCTCCGCGATGGTCGGCAGCTCCGGGAACGCCGCCGAGCGCTTTGCGCTCGAAACGGCAAGCGCGCGCACCTTGCCGCCTTTCACGATGCCCGCGGCCGACGGCACCGTCGCGAACATCATGGTGACGTGCCCGCCGAGAAGATCGTTGAGTGCGGGTCCGCTGCCGCGATACGGCACATGGTTGATCTTGATGCCGGCCATGGCGGCGAACAGCTCGGCCGCGAGATGCACGCTCGATCCTGAGCCGGTCGAGGCGAAGTTGAGCTTGCCGGGGTCCTTCTTCGCCAGCGCGATCAGCTCCTGGATCGAGTTCGCCGGCACCGACGGATGCACCAGCACGACGTTCGCACCCGATGCCAGCAGGCCGATACCGACTGCGCCGCCCGCCTGCAGCAGGGACAATTGGTGAGA
>Ga0207708_10001012_pt1 | contig 21042 bp, 17 predicted proteins | sample KBSK5101metaG_FD_184340 | JGI IMG/M metagenome (GOLD analysis project Ga0207708, IMG submission 184340) | Corn, switchgrass and miscanthus rhizosphere microbial communities from Kellogg Biological Station, Michigan, USA - KBS K5-10-1 metaG... | ecosystem: Host-associated > Plants > Roots >...
CGTCCGAAGCGCCGGGCGCGGTGCCGACGCGCACATTGTAGGTGAGTCCAAGCCGGGGCGTTTGTGCGTCTGTGGCCGCGTTCCAGCTGAGGTTGGCAAATCCCGTCTGGTCCACGACCATCGTGAGACCGGTCGGCGCACCAGAGACGGAGACCGATCGACTGATGACTCTCGTATGCCCCTCCCTGCGCGTCCGCCCTGATGAAGAAGCGGCCGTACAGGTAGGCAGACCGCGGGTCCACCTTGTCGTCGGGGCGGATGGCAGACCGCGTGGTCGGAGTACAGGCGCAGAGAGACGCGATGGCGACGACGACCCGACCCCGCACCGACACATCCTCTCACACCGAGCGCCGGGAGCATTCGCGTTTGCCGTCCTGGCCTTCGTGAGTGGCTGCGCGATGACGTCGAGACAGGCGATCCGAAACGACGTCGCCGTCCTCGAGGCCGGGGACGCCACCATCGAGAGCATCGACGGCATCACGTTCAACCAGGGAAACAACGGAGCGTTCGATCTCCATCCAGGCGGTCACACGATCGAGATCAGCGGCGTCTGGATCCGACCCACCTTCGCCATCTTGCCGATCAACGACCGGGGGTTCGGCACGCTGTGCCTCAAGGCCCGGGGCGGCCACCGTTACCGCATCAAACAAGCCGTCGTCGAGGGCCGCCGCCGCATCTTCATCATCGACACGGCGACCGGCCAACCGCCCAAGACACCGTGCGGCCCCGACGAGGACGACGACTGACGCCGATCAGCGCGTGCCGGTGATCAGCAACTGGTCGAGGTCGGAGGCGTCGAGGCTGCTGGTCGTGCCGTAGCGGATCTGCAGGCCTGTTCCCGAGAAGAACCGCGAGAGCGGCGCCGGAAGTGTGAACGTGTGCTTGGCCCAGGAGGTCCAGCCCGACGTCGCGAACGAGTTGTCGCCCAGCAGCGTCCAGGTGTTCGTGGTCCGATCCAGCACCTCGAACGTCCAGACCTGTCGCGCCTGGCTGGCGCCGCGGTAGTTGACCTGCAACGCCAGCGACGTCACCGCCCCGGCCGTCGTCCCCGAGGGCAGCGCGTAGTTGCACACGATGCGCGACGCGGGAGACACCTCGACGTAATTGTCCCACCCATCCATGCCGCCGCTGAGCTCGGCGGTCGCCAGCACCGAAGCCGGCTGGCTGCCGGCGACCGATCCCGCCGTGACGCTGAACGAGGTGCACGGCATCGAGAACGCGGTGCCGCCGGTCGTCCCGCCGGTGCCGGTCGTTCCGGCCGTTCCGGTCGTCCCCGCCGTGCCCGTCGTCCCGGCCGTTCCCGTCGTCCCCGCCGTTCCGGTCGTCCCCGCCGTGCCCGTCGTCCCCGCCGTGCCCGTGCCGGAGCCCGAGCCGACGGTGGCGCGGATGATCAGTTGATCGATGTCGCTCGCGTCCTGGGTCGTGCTGGTGCCATACCGGATCTGGAGCGTCTGGCCGGTGAAGTACCGGGCCAGGGGAGCGGTCGGCGTGAACGTGTGCTTCGTCCAGGCGTCCCAGCCCGATGTCGCGAACGCGTTGTCACCCAGCGACACCCATGTTCCCGTGGAGCTGTCGAGGACCTCGAACGTCCACGTCATCGTGTTCTTGCTGGGACCGCGGTAGTTCACATCCAGCGCGATGCCGGTGACGGCGCTCGCGCTCGCGCTGCCCGGCAGCGTGTAGCTGCAAACGATGCGCGACCCTGCAAACACCTCGACGTAGTTGGCCCACACGTCCTGGATTCCCGTGAGCTCGGCCATCGTCAGGGCCGACGCCGACTGACCCGGGCCGATCTGGCCGGCGACGACCTGCAGCGCGCCGCACGGCAGAATGTAGGTCGTGCCGCCGCCGGCGCCGCCCGTGCCGGTCGTACCGGCCGCGCCGGTCGTGCCGCCTGCGCCGGTCGTGCCACCCGCGCCCGTCGTGCCACCCGCGCCGGTCGTGCCGCCGGTGCCGGTTCCGCCGCTGCACGCGCCGGCCGAAATCCTCAGCGGCGCCGACGTCCCGTTCGCGGGCACGCTGACGGTGGTGATCGCCTGGCCGGCGTAGAACTCGTTGTTGCTGGACCCGCACGCGCCGGTGACGGGCACGTTCGCCGCGTTCGGCGACCCCACCACGACGGTGCCGGCGAAGGGATCGACCGTCGCCCACGCGCCCGACGTGTTGAAGCGCATGCGATCCGCGATGCGCCGCCCGAGGTCGTCCTGCGCAGGCGAGATCAGGGGCGTGTTCACCCGGTTCGAGTACTTCGTGAAGAGCACGTCCAGCAGATCGCCCAGCAGGCTGTGCACGCCGTCGTACGCGCGCGTATCCGGCTGGTGGAACATCCAGGGATCGTTCTCGCCCTTCAGCAGGTACTGCACCAGCACGCTGCTCTCGCGATCGAGGATCTGCTGGTACGTGAAGTTCCCGCCCTCGAGGGCGTTGTACTCGGCGCGCCATTCGTCGGGTGTCGACACGTTGTAGTAAAGGTTGGTCGGACGCCGCGGGATCATCAGGATCTGTGGCTGGAACGGGTTGTAAATGCCCGCGTTGACCGTGGGGTTGTCGTACCCAGCGGCCGAGGAATCAGCGACGACGTACCGGATGCCGACGTTGAACATCGCCTGCATCGCGTTCGCGGAGTTCAGCCCGGTGTAGCTGGGGGGCACCAGGTTCGCCGCCGAAAACGGCCTCAGTCCGTAGGTGTTCGAAGCATCGATGTTCTGCTGGTACTCCGCCTGTGCGGGGGCGATGGGTGCGCCGACGGCGAACTTGGACTCGGAGTGATCCCAGGTGTGGCTTATCCAGTTGAAGCCGGCGGCCAGCCGCTGCGCGGCCTGCGTCAGACCATCGCTGGAGCTCAGGCCAACGCCGTTGTACGCCCAGTGATACCGCAGCCCGCTCGTCACAGCCTGGGCGCGCTTCGCCTGCGTGTAGTCGTAGGCGTTCTGCAGATCGTTCGCGCTCATCCGATAGGTCGCGCCCGTGTTCGGGTAGATGTCGTCGGGCAGGAAGAGATCGTCGATCTGGACGCCGATGTACGCGTGTCGCTCGCCCAGGAACACGCCGCGCGTCGCCCAGCTGACGACGCCGTGGAACAGCTGCAGCGTGTGCTCCAGGCTGGGCGACTGCGCGAAGTTCAGCGACATCGCCTCGCGGCCGTCGCCGTAGGCGCGCGTCGCGGCCAGCACGCCGCCGCTGGAATCGGTCAGCACGGCGACGGTCGCGGCGTCGGCGGCCACCGCGCGGAACCCGGCCGCGCCGCTGATCACGACGTTGTTGCAGTTCACGTACGGGAAGATCGCGCGCCCGGCCTGCGTGCACGTCGCGTTCACCGTCGTGCTCATGGTGAACGAGTTGTTCGCGCTCGCCGTCGTGTAGCCGTAGCCCGCGTCGGGGCGCGTGTACAGCGACACGCGCCGGACCTGGAACTGCGCCTCGTAGTTCGACAGCGTCTGGAACTCGGCGGCCGTGAAGGCGCTGGTGCCCCCGCTGGGCAGCACCATGCTGCCGCGCGTGAGGATGATGCCGTTGTAGAAGCCGTGCATCGGATCGCTGGTGAGATTCGCCATCGTCAGCGTCGGCGCCGTGGTCGCGACGAATACGTCGTAGCGCACGCCGAGGTAAGCGAGCGTCTGCCTGATCGCGGCCAGCTCGCTGTCGCTGCCATCCGGCGAGATCACGAGGACGCGCGCGTCGACCAGGTACCCCATCGGCGGCGCCTCCAGCGTCAGCGGCGAGTGTTCGACGCCGCCCGGGACGTCGGGCAGCGGCTCGCTGACGGACGGCGCCGGCAGCGCGGGCCCGCGGGCCAGCGGGACATGCGGCGCCTTGCGCGCCGGGCTGTCATCGCCGCATCCGACGGCGGTCAGTCCCGCCAGCAGCCCCGCCCAGAACACGCCCCTGACAACGCCCCGACGCCCACCAAAACCCATCGACCACCTCCCTTAACGCCCCGCGCGAACACCGACTGGCAACGTAGTACCGGCAGAATGCCCCACCACCGGGGGGGCTCCCGACTCGGGAACTTGTCACACGTGACGCTGGTAACTTGCGTCGGGGCGCGACTCCCGGGCATCGTGAGGCGCGATGAAATACTCGGCGTCGGGGTCATGGGTCGTCTTGGCATTGCTGGTGGGACTGGCCGGTTGCGGCGACGGAAAGGCGAGCAACGACGGCGGCGGCGGAAAGAGCGGTAACGACGGCGGCGCGCGCGGCGGCGACGGCGGTGGCGGCGGGGCGAGCTCCGGAGGCACGGGCGGCGGCGCCGCAGGCCGCGGCGGAACCACCGGCTCGGCCGGCACGACCGGGTCGGCCGGGACGACCGGCGCTGCGGGGACGACCGGCGCAGCCGGGACCACAGGCGCTGCCGGGACCACAGGTTCGGCCGGGACGACCGGCGCCGCCGGGACGACCGGCGCCGCCGGGACGACCGGCGCCGCGGGTACGACCGGCGCTGCCGGGACCACAGGTTCGGCCGGGACGACCGGCCGCGGTGGAACCACAGGTTCGGCCGGGACGACCGGCGCTGCGGGCACGGGCTTGCTCGGGACCGGCGGAATCATCGGTTCGGCCGGCACGACCGGCGGCGGAACCACCGGCTCCGGCGGCACGACGGGCGTCGGCGGCGCCACGGCCGGCAGCGGCGGTGGCGGGACCTCGGGTACAGGCGGCGTGGGCGGCGCGACGGCGGGTACGGGCGGCGCGACGGCGGGTACGGGCGGTGGCGTCACCTGCGACGGCACGGCGCCATGTGGAGGCGACCCGATTGGCACATGGAGCTTCGTCAGCTCCTGCCTCGATGACGCCTACGTCATGAGCCTGACGACTCCCGACTGTCCCGCGGCCAGGTACAGCAACCTGTCGATCACGCAGACCGGATCGATCGTGTTTACGGCGACCGAATACGCCACAGCCTCAACAGCGTCGGTCGCCTTCACCTTCACGTTCCCTACGTCGTGCATCAACGGTTTGACCTGCGACCAGTTCGCGATTTCAGTCGCCGGGTCGCCGGGCTACGAGTCGGCGTCGTGCTCGGGCTCAACGACCTGTGTCTGCCGGCTGGTGACCACGCCGAGCGCCAGCAGCGAATCCGGCACGTACACGCGCTCGGGCACCACCCTCATCGTGACGCCGACGGGCGGATCCCCCGAAACGGTCAACTACTGCGTGCAGGGGGACCGCCTTCACTTCCTGACCATCGATGCGACGACGCTGCGGACGCTCGCGGACCAGACTGCGCAGCGCCAGTAGCGTCAAGCGAGCTTCGCGTCGATCGTCACGCTGGCGACGGCCGCCAGCGCCTTCGACACCGGGCAGTTCTTCAGGCTGAACGCGACCTTCTCGTCGAACAGCGCCTTGTCAATGTCGGGCACCACCGCGCGCGTGACCAGCTCGATCTTGGTGATCGTCGGTCCATCGCCGAGGTGCACGGTCGCGGACGTGTCGATGGTCGTGGGCGGCTTGCCGGCGTTGGTGAGCTGCGCCGAAAGGAACATCGAGAAGCAGCCCGCGCTCGCGGCGCCGATCAGCTCTTCGGGGTTCGTCCCCTGCGCGTCGCCTTCGAACCGCGACTTGAAGGTGAACGGCGCCTCGAAGAAGCCGTTTCCACCCTTCATCGTTCCCGAGCCTTCCTTCAGCGTTCCCTTCCACTGCGCGCTTGCCTTCGCGATGGCCATTTGAAGTCTCCTTTTCAGGTTGCGGGCCAAATGGTAGTCATCGCGGAAATATCGGCCATGAAAAAACGCAGCCGGGGCATTAATAGCAAAACGAAGAAAGCGGAGGCGGCGCTGCGCGCCTTCGCGCTCCGTTTCCCGGGCGCGCGCGAAGAGTTCCCGTGGGGCGAGCGCGTGGTCAAGGTGGGCAAGAAGGTGTTCGTCTTCATGGGGGCGGCCGACGACGGCGGATTCGGGTTGTCGGTGAAGCTGCCGGAGAGCGGCCCGATGGCGTTGCTGCTGCCGTTCGCATCGCCGACCGGGTACGGCCTGGGCAAGGCGGGCTGGGTGTCGGCGCACTTCGAACCGTCGGACGACCCGCCGCTGGACATGCTGTGCGCGTGGATCGACGAGAGTTACCGCGCGATTGCGCCCAAAAAGGCCGTGAAGACGCTGGCGAGCGCGGTCTCCGCGCCGACGCGCCGTCGTGGCCGCGGCGCGTGACGCCCTGAGCCGATTCGACCGCGGGGGGCATCTTCTGTGTACAGCCCGTTACGGGTAAAGTGATGAGCGAGGTCCCCATGCAACGTACGACGCTCGTGAGCTCGGTGATGGGGATGGTGCTGCTGGTATCGGCGGCGGCTGGCTGCGGCGACTGGAAGTCGCTCATCGACGAGATCCGCGACCGCAGCAAGGGCACCGACGCCACGACGGGAGCCGGTGGCGCGATGTCGGGCGGCGGAACGGCCGGCACGTCGGGCGGCAGCGACGGCGCTGGCGCGGTCAAGTGCGACGCCACCACCGACGCGAGCGGCCAGGTTTGCAAGACCTGCTGGGACCAGAACGGCGTGATCGTGGCGAACGACTGCGCGCCCACGCCGACGGGTGGTTCGACCGGCGGCGGCACCTGCACCAAGATCATCGACGGCGGTCCGTCCAGCTGCAAGGACGCGGGGACCTGGAAGACGTACGGCGCTGAACGCTGCGCGGCCCAGAACCTCACGCTGACGGAGGTCGTCCCGCTGACGATGTGTGCGGGGGGAATCGAGTCGGTCGCCTACGTCTGCTGCGGTGACGCGCCCGGTAGCGGCGGCACCGGCGGCAGCGGCGGGTCGACGATCAAGTGCGATACCACCACCGACGCCAGCGGCAGCGTCTGCAAGACGTGCTGGGACCAGTCCGGCATGGTCGTGTCGAACGACTGCGCCCCCACGCCGACGGGTGGTTCGACCGGCGGCGGGACCTGCACCCGCATCGTCGAAGGCGGCCCCACCAGCTGCAAGGACGCCGCGACGTGGAAGATGTACGGCGCGACCCGCTGCGCCCAGCAGAACCTCACGCTGACCGACGTCGTCCCGCTGACGATGTGCGCAGGCGCGATCGAGTCGGTCGCCTACGTCTGCTGCGGCGTCACGCCCTGACGTCTGCCGCAGCCTGCCGAGCGCTACTTGAGCGCGACCGGCCCCGCCCAGTCGACGAAGGTGCCCGGGAACACGCCCAGCAGCACGACCGCGATCGCCGCCAGCAGCAAGCCCGCCCGCATCGTCGCTCCCTCCGTCGGCGCGAACGGCCGCACCGCGTTTTTGAAGTACATCGCGACGACGATGCGCAGGTAGTAGTAGACGCTGACCACGCTGTTCAGCACCGCCAGCACGACCAGCCAGTAGAGCTGCGGCGACTCCATCGCCGCCTTGAACAGGTAGAACTTTCCGAAGAAGCCGCCCGTGGGCGGCACGCCGCCCAGCGACAGCAGGAAGATCGTCATCGCCAGCGCGACGCCCGGCCGCTCGGCCGCGACGCCCGCCCAGTCATCGACGAACAGGCGCTCGTCCTTGCGGTTGCCGATCCAGGCGACGACGCCGAACGCGCCCAGCGTCGTGAACGTGTAGGTGATCAGGTAGAACAGCACCGCCGGCTTGGCGCTGGCGACGCCCAGGCCGGACGCCACCACGCCCAGCAACAGGTAGCCGGCGTGTCCGATCGACGAATACGCCAGCATGCGCTTCACGTTTTCCTGACGAACCGCCGCCAGGTTGCCCAGCGTCATCGTGATCGCCGCGCCCGCCGCCAGCACGTTCGCCCACCCGGTGACGTCGAAGACCAGCTGCGGGCTCGCGAACGCGGTGCCCAGCACGCGCACGATGGCGCCGAACGCGGCGGCTTTCACGCCCGCCGCCATGAAGCCGGTGACCGGCGTGGGCGCGCCCTCGTAGGCATCAGGCGCCCACATGTGGAACGGCACGGCGGCGACCTTGAACGCCAGCGCGACCAGGATGAAGTACTCGCCCAGGAAGAACAGCGGGGCCTTGGCGGCGCCGCTCACCTTCGAGGCGATGCCGGCGTATGACATCTCGCCGCCCGTCGTGCCGTAGACCAGCGCGATGCCGTAGACCAGGAAGCCGGTCGCGAACGCGCCCATCAGGAAGTACTTCATGGCGCCTTCCGAGCTGCGCTGGCTCTTGCGCCAGCAGCCGGTCAGCACGTACGCCGCCAGCGACATCGTCTCGATGCCGATCAGCAGCGACACCATGTGCGTGGCGTGCGCCACCATCACCATACCGGCGGTCGCGAACAGCACCAGCGCGTAGAACTCGCCGAATTCGAAGCCCTGCTCGCGCAGATAAGGCGGCGCGAACAGCAGCGTCAGCAGCGCCGCGATGATGAACGCGCCGTCCAAATACAGCGACATCCGATCGACGGCCAGCATCGAATCGAAGTACGACTTCGTCTCGGCCGCTTCGGGCCACTGCAGCACCACCGCCAGCAGCGCCACGATGCAGGCGGCGACGCCCAGCCACGCCAGCCCGGCCCGGCTCTGCCCGCGGACGAACGTCTCGGCCAGCAGCACGATGCAGCCCATGCCGATCAGGATCAGCAGCGGCGTGAAGGCGAGGATCGAGCCGGAGTCGAAGGTCATCGCGCCATACCTCCAGGGGGAAGCGCAGGGGGCGGCGGCGGCGCGGCCGCGCCGGGCGCGGGGGCCGCGGCCGGGGCCGCGGGCGCCGGCAGCGCCGGGTAGACGTGCGCGGGCGCGTCGGGCGCCTTGCGCGCGTCCTGCAACCGATCGCGGTAGCCGGCGATGAACGCGTCGACCGACTTCTCGGAGCGCGACAGGATCGGCTGCGGAAACACGCCCATCACCAGCGCGGCGACGACGACGATGCCGAACACCCACGTCTCGCGGCCGCGGATGTCACGCACGGTGCGGTTCTCCGCCTTGTCGAGCGGGCCGAACATCAATTTCTGGTACATCGTGAGCAGGTACATCGCCGCCAGGATCACCGCCGTCGCGGAGATCGCGCCCATCAACTTCGGCAGCGGGAAGTAGCCCGACATGCCGACGGCGTGCCAGGTCTTGTTCGCGGTGAACGTCCCGATCAGCACCAGGAACTCGCCGACGAAACCGCACAGCCCGGGCAAGCCGACGGACGCCAGCACGATGATCAGGAAGCACGCGGCGAACCTCGGCATCTGCTTCCACAGCCCGCCGAAGTCGGACAGGCGCCGCGTGTGGCGGCGGTCGTAAAGCAGGCCGACCGCGAGGAACAGGCCGCCCGTCGAGATGCCGTGACCGAGCATCTGGTAGAGGCCGCCCTGCACCCCCTGCGGGTTCAGGGTCAGGATGCCGAGCACGACGAAGCCCAGGTGCGACACCGACGAATACGCCACCAGCTTCTTCGCGTCGTCCTGCACGTACGCCATCAACGCGCCGTAGACGATCCCGATGACCGCCAGCGTGGCGATCAGCGGCGCCGCGTCGCGCGCCGCCAGCGGGAAGAACGGCAGCGCGAACCGGATGAACCCGTACGTCCCGAACTTCAGCAGCACGGCCGCCAGGATGACGGAGCCGCCGGTCGGCGCCTCGACGTGGGCGTCGGGCAGCCAGGTGTGCAGCGGGAAGATCGGCACCTTGATCGCGAACGCCAGCGCGAACGCCGCGAAGCAGAGCATCTGCGGCAGATACGGCAGCGTCAGGTGCGAGAGGTTGGTGTAGTCGAAGCTGTAGCTGCCGGTGGCGGCGTGCCACTGCGAGTAGAGGTAGAGGATCGCGACCAGCATCAGCAGCGAGCCGATCAGCGTGTAGATGACGAACTTGATCGCCGCGTACAGGCGCCGTTCCCCGCCCCAGATCCCGATGATGAAGTACATCGGGATCAACATCAGCTCCCAGAACACGTAGAAGACGAACAGGTCCAGCGCCAGGAACGCGCCGATCATCCCGGTCTCCAGCACGAGCATCGCGATGATGAACTCGCGCACGCGCACGTTGTGGATGCCGATCGCCTGGGGCGACAGCAGCGTCACAGGCATGAGGAACGTCGTCAGCAGCACCAGCCACAGCGAGATGCCGTCGATGCCCAGGTGGAAGCGGATGCCCAACGGCGCGATCCACTCCTTGTCGACCTGCAGCTGAAAGCCGGCCTGGGCGCTGTCGAAGTCGGAAAGAATCAGCAGCGACACCACGAAGGTGACGATCGCGGTCAGCAGGCCGATGCCGCGGTGAATCGCCTCTTCCTCGCGCGGCACCAGCATGCACAGGCCGGCGCCGAACAGGGGCAGCAGCGTGATCCAGGCAAGCACGCCCATCACTGCACCTCGACCTTTTCCTTGAAGCCGTCTTCAGTGCCCCAGGCCAGGTCCTTGACCGTCACACGGATGGTGTACGAGCCGGGGCGATCGTAGTCGTGGCGCTGCTCGGCGCCCTTGCCCTTGACCAGCGGGCGGCCGTCGCCGAAGTCGAAGAGGTACTCGAGGTCCCGCGTCGACGGGGTCTTGCCGCGGCGGGCGTCCACCTCGACGGAGCGGCCGGTCTGCGTGACCTTCAGCTTGGTGAACGGCAGCGTCGGCTGCGTCGCGAAGTGAACCAGCAGCGCCACGCCGACCGCGAACACCGCCATGTAACGCTGGCCGTCGCCGCCCTGTACGGTGCGCGCGAGGCGCGCGAACACGTCGACGAGCACGCCCGTTCCTTCGACCAGGATCTTGTCGACGATGATCCGGTCGACGAACGTGAACAGGCCGCGCGCGAACGACTTGATGGGACGGATGAGGACCGCGTCGTAAAGCTCGTCGACGCGGAACTTGTCCTGGACCAGGCGCAGGAAGCCGGGGAACTGGGCGCCGAACGCGCGCGCCGGCTCCTTGTAGCCCCCGCGGTAGAAGACCGCCGCGAGCACGATGCCGACCACCGCGAGGATGGTCGACAAGACCATGAACAGGATCTCTGTGTTGTGCGGGATTTCGAGCTCCGCCTTCAGCACGGGCTCGAGCTGGTGGTAAAGCAGGTTCTGTTCGGGGTGGTGCCAAAGCCCGGCGGGAAGCCCGATGAGGCCGACCAGCGCCGCGCCCGCCGCCAGGACGACCAGCGGAAAGGTCATGATGGGCGGCGACTCGTGGATGTGGTGCTTGATCTTGTCGTCGGCGCGCGTCTCGTCGCCGGAGAAGACCAGGAAGTAGAGGCGCGACATGTAGAACGCCGTGCCCAGCGCCGCCAGCATCAGCAGCACGCCCACGACCTTGCCCACCCATTCCAGGTCGTGGCCGAAGATCTCGGTCGAGAACGCGCCCGCGATGATCGCGTCCTTCGAGAAGAAGCCCGAGAAGATCGGGATGCCGCAGATCGCCAGCCAGCAGACCCAGAACACCCCGTGCGTGATGGGCAGCTTCTTGCGCAGACCGCCCATGATCCGGATGTCGCCCGACCCGCTCATCGCGTGCATCACCGAGCCCGCGCACAGGAACAGGCCGGCCTTGAAGAACGCGTGCGTGACCAGGTGGAAGATGCCGGCGTCGAAGTTGGCGGTGCCGACGCCCGCGAACATGAAGCCCAGCTGGCTGACCGTCGAGTACGCCAGCACTTTCTTGAAGTCGTTCTGCGCGAAGCCGATGATCGCCGCGAACGCCGCGGTCAGCGCGCCCACCACCGCGACGATCGCCATCGCCCCCGGCGCCAGCAGGTAGACCGCGTGCATGCGCGCGATCATGTAAACGCCCGCGGTCACCATGGTGGCGGCGTGAATCAGCGCCGACACCGGCGTGGGGCCGGCCATCGCGTCGGGCAGCCAGACGTAAAGCGGGATCTGCGCCGACTTGCCCGCCGCCCCGACGAACAGGAACAGCGCCGCCCAGAACGCGACCGGCTGGCCGAGCCACAGCGTGTGCATCAGCGGCCCGCCGGCCGTCGCGGCCGACGAGATCTCGGGGACCGAGAGCGAGCCGGTGTACTGAAACAGCAGGAACATCCCCAGCAGGAAGCCGAAGTCGCCGATGCGGTTGGTGATGAAGGCCTTCTTGCCCGCGTCGGCGTTCGCCGTGCTGGAGTACCAGAAGCCGATCAGCAGGTAGCTGCACAGACCGACGCCTTCCCAGCCGATGAACAGCACCGGGAGGCTGTCGCCCAGGACCAGCACCAGCATCGCCCCGCAGAACAGGTTCAGGTAGGCGAAGAAGCGCGCGTAGTCCGGATCGTCGGCCATGTAGCCGGCGGCGAACACGTGGATCAGGAACCCGATGAACGTGATGACCAGGCACATCACGCCCGACAGCGCGTCCATCCGGAACGCCAGGTCGATGTGTAGATCGCCGGTGGCGATCCAGGTCATGACGACGTCCTTCAGCCCGTCCGGCCCCGCGTCGGGCAGCGCCAGGAAGAACGCGTCCAGCGCCACGAAGCACGCGGCGCCGATGGCCAGCGCGGCGACGACGAACACTGTGTCGCGCGTCCACTTCCGCCCGAACAGCATCAGTACGGTCGCCCCCAGGAAGGGGAGCAGCGGAATCAGACCGAGGTTGAAGTTCATGGCGGCGGCGTCCCCGTCAGCGCTTCATCATCGTCGCGTCATCGAGGTTGACGCTCTCTCGGCTGCGGAACAGGCCGACCAGGATGGCCAGACCGACGGCCGCCTCGGCGGCCGCCAGCGCGATGACCAGGAACGCGAACACGTGCCCCTTCTGATCACCCAGCTGGCGCGCGAACGCGAGCAGCGCCAGGTTGCCGCCGTTGAGCTGCAGCTCGATGCCCATCAGCACGATCAGCGCATTCCGCCGCAGCAGCACGCCGGTGGTGCCGATCAGAAACAGTACGAACGACAGGATCAGATAGTAGGCCGTCGGTATCGCCATCAGTGATGACCTCCGCCCGAGGCAGGAAGCTCCTCCTGTTTGCCCGGGAAGTCGCTGCTGGCCAGCTCCTCGACCTGCTTGCGGTAATCGGCCGCGCGCTGGGCCGCGACCTCTTTCTGGTGCGAGCGCGACACCACGACGCCGCCGACGATCGCAACCAGCAAGAGCAGCGAGATCGCCTCGAACGGGTACAGGAACTCGCGGAACAGCATGTCGCCCACCGACGCGACGGTCCCGTACGTCTCGGAGACGACGGGCAGCGGCGTCTTGGGCGGGACGCCTTCCCACGCCAGGCCGATGAACGTCCAGGTCAGGTACACGCCGGCGACCACACCCAGCAGGCGCATCGGCCGCAGCGACAGCGGCGCCACCTCTTCGCGGTTCAGGATCATGACCACGAAGATGAACAGCACCATGATGGCGCCTGCGTAGACCAGGACCTGGATGACCGCCAGGAAGTGGGCGGACAGCGCCGCGTAGATCGCCGCCAGGCCGAAGAACGTGGCGACCAGCGACATCACCGCGGTGACCGGGTTGCGGCGCGTGATGGTGAGGATCGCGAAGAACGCGACCCACGCGGCCATGATCAAGAATATGATCATGTCGCCGACGGGCGGGCTGGCGGCGCCGGCGGCGTTGGCGGCGTTCACGCGCGCGCCCCCACCCCGCCGGTCGGCTCGGCTGCCTTGCGCGCCTTGGCCGACTGGGCCAGCTTGGCCTCGAAATCGGCGCGGAACTTGGTGATGAATCCCAGCATCGGCCACGCCGCCGCGTCGCCCAGCGCGCAGATGGTGTTGCCGCCGATGCCGTTGGCGACGTTCGCCATCAGCTCGATGTCGCCGGCCTCGCCTTCGCCGCGCGCGACGCGCTTGCACACGCGGGCCAGCCAGCCCGAGCCCTCGCGGCAGGGCGTGCACTGGCCGCACGACTCGTGCGCGTAGAACTCCATGATGCGCGCGCACAGCGCCACCACATCGGTGCTGTCGTCGAACACGACGACGCCGCCCGAGCCCGCCATGGTCTTCAGCTTGCGCCCGCCGCCCAGATCGAACGGAACGCCCGGCCGGATCTCGACGTCCTTGATGCGCGTGTCGGTCATCAGCGCGTCGAACTCGATCGGCACGTCGATCTCGCTCGCGTCCAGCGGCGGCATCGAGCTGCCGCCCGGGATGACGCCCTTGAGGGCGCGCCCGCCGGGGATGCCGCCGCACACGTCGTAGATCAGCGCGCGCGTCGAGATGCCCATGGGCAGCTCGTAGACGCCCGGTTTCGCGACGTGGCCCGAGACGCAGACGATGCGCGTCCCGCCCGACTTGCCCATGCCGACGCCCGCGAACCACTCGCCGCCCTTCGTGATGATGTCGGGCAGGTTCATGAGCGTCTCGACGTTGTTGACGACCGTCGGCGCGTTGAACAGGCCGCGCACCGCCGGGAACGGCGGCTTCAGGCGCGGCCAGCCGCGCTTGCCCTCCAGCGAGTTCAGCAGGCCGGTCTCCTCGCCGCAGATGTACGCGCCCGCGCCCCGGTGCAGCGTGATGTCCAGCTTGAAGGCGCCGCTCGCGCCGTAGTGCTCCTTGCCGAGCAGCCCGGCGGCGTACGCCTCGTCGATCGCCTCGTCGACGATGCGCGCCTCGCGCATCATCTCGCCGCGGATGTAGATGTACGCGTGCTTGCAGCCGAGGGCGTAGGACGCGATCAGCATCCCCTCGAGCAACAAGTGAGGGTCGTACGCCATCAGCTCGCGGTCCTTGCACGTGCCGGGCTCGGACTCGTCGGCGTTCACGACCAGGTAGACCGTCTTGGCCTCCTTCGGGATGAAGGACCACTTCATTCCCGTCGGGAAGCCCGCGCCGCCGCGCCCGCGCAGGTTCGACTTCTTCACCTCGTCGACCAGCGCCGCCGGCTGCATCGTCAGCGCCTTGCGGAACGCCTGCCCACCGCCGCGCTGCTGATAGACCGACAGCTTGTGGCTGTCGGCCACGCCGAAGTTTTTCGTGACGATCTTGAGGTTGGCGGCTTCGGCGTTTGCCATGGTCGCGGCGTCCTTTAGGCCTTGGCCCCGGGCGTCGGCCCGACGCCGTGCAGGGTCCCGGCGCCGCCGACCGGCGACATCTTCTGCTGCTCGCGCCAGCGCCGGCGCAGGTCGTCCAGGATGGTGTCGACCTTCTGCGGCGTCAGGTCGAGGAAGTAGTCCTGGCCGCAGATCATCATCGGCGCGTTCGCGCACGCCGCCAGGCATTCCTCCTCGACCAGCGTGAAGGCGCCGTCGGGCGTGGTCTGGCCGGCCTTGATTCCCAGCTTCTGCTCGATGTGGTGCAAGATCTGGTAACCGCCGCGCAGCATGCACGAGATGTTCGTGCACACCATCAGCTCGTTCCGCCCGTGCCGGGAGCGGTGAAACATCGTGTAGAACGTGACGACGCCGAACACGTGCGCCGGCGAGACGTCGCAGGTCTTCGCGACCAGCTCGATGACCGGATCGGGCAGGTGACCGAACTCGTCCTGGGCGATGTGCAGCACCGGCAGCAGCGCCGCCTGCTTGTTCGGATACCGCGACAGCACCCGTTCGATGCGCTGCTTCGACTGCGCTGAGAACTCGGGCGGCATGATCCTTCTAAACCGCCGGCAACCTACGGAAAACTACGGATGGTGTCAACCGGAACGCGGGTCCGGTACCAGGGTGCTCAGGGCCCGAAACCCCGGACGTAAACGCCGTCGGCGTTGCCGCCGCCGTTGACCGTGTAAATCAGCATGTCGGTGGTGGTGGAGGAGCTCACCATCAGCGTGCCGACCTGCCCGCTGACCACCGAGGCCGGATCCGCGGTCAGCCCGTGGGCAGCGTCCAGCTTCCGCGCCGTGACCGTCGCCGTCCCGTTGAAGTCGTCGTACCCATCGAGCCACAGCACGGCGCGGTCGCCGATGGCCCGCGTGAACACGACATTCGTGGCGACGGGCATCTTAATGCAGTCCGAGAAGCGGGTGTATTGCGCGTTACCCGAAGTGAGCGTCGTCTGGATCCACGTCGCTCCGGTCGAGCTGGGCGTGAACCCGAAGTTGCTCGGGAAAGCGTCCGCGGTCGCGGTCAGCGTGCAGGCGTCGGTTCCGTCGAACTTCTTCACCCACAGATCGATGCCCGTCAGGTCGCCGGTCGCCGAGCTGGTGCGGGTCATCTTGACGTACGCGGGATGGCCCGCCGCGCTGACGGAAATGAACCCGAGCACGCCGGTGTCCAGCGACGTGCCGGTGGTGGGCGCGCCCACCTGATCGGCGAAGACCTTCATGGCCTTCGCGCTGTCGACGGTCAGCAACGAGGTCGCCGATGGCTGCGCGTACTGGCCGATGTTGGTGCCGATCGTGACCGGGCTGGTCCCGGCCGGGAACGGCGCGGTCTGCAACGTCCCCGCGCCGTTGGTCTCGCTGACGGCGCTCAGCCAGTACCAGCGCATCCCGTCGGGCGAGCCGCGCCAGCTGTTGACGCCGCTGGCGACGGTGACGCGGCTGGCGTCGTTGCCCATCGTCTGGACCTTCAGGACCTCGGGGCCCGATCCCACCGCCCGCGCCGACCAGGCGATGGTCTCCGAGCCGGGCACGGGAAAGCCGACCTGAAAGTGCGGGAGGTTCACGCTGTCGGCGGCATTGATCGAGATGACCGTCTCGATGCGGGCGAGAGGAGGCGTGGCGGTGGCGTCCAGGTGACCCGCCAGCAGATCGCTGAGCAGCACGTTCGGATCGGTCTGCATCGCGGTCGGAAGATCCCGCAGACACCAGATCGCGTTTCCCTTGGTGCTGGGGACGCAGCTCCACAGGTCGGTGTTCGCATCGGCCACAGCCAACACGCGCCCGGCCGTCATGCCGGGACGCCATCCGACGGGCGTGAACGGCGACGTGGCCGTCGGCCGGTCGTAATAGACCAGCGTGTCGCCCTGGAAAAACGCCAGGTGAAACTGGTCCTCCCAGAAGTTGTCAGTCAGCTTCAAGCAGTTGTCGTCGGCGACGCCGCAGGTGATCGACGTGCCCGCGGCGGCCTTCGACACGTTGACCACGAACAGCGCCGTGCCGTCCGTGACCGTGGTGGAGTTGGCGAGGAATCCGCACCAGCGATCGCCGGTCGCGCCAAGCTCGCTCGCGCACGGCGGACCGGCATCGAGCAGCGCCGACAGGCCCTGGAACACCAGCGATCCCGTCGGCGGTGCCGCCGCGCCCGCCGTGTTGCCCGAGCCGCCGCTCCCGCCGCCACCGCCAGCGGTGCCTGTGGTCCCGCCGCCGCCTGATCCACCCAGGCCACCGCCGCCGTCGCTCTTGGACGAGCCGCCACCACATCCGATCAAAAAGACGGTCGCGATCGCTGTCGCTGTCGGGGCGTGCCGAAGCATGCGAGCCTCCTTACGTAGGTCGCCATTCGACCTCAGCGGCCCGGAACCCGCAAGCCAAATACGCGAGAAGTCCGGTAAAATGGCGGGCATGTGTGAGCTGCTGGGGATGGAGTGCAATGTCCCCACGGACATCGTGTTCTCGTTCACCGGCTTCATGATGCGGGGCGGAAAGACCGGGCCGCACGCGGACGGCTGGGGGCTGGCGCTCTACGACGGCAAGTTCGCACGCAGCTTCCTGGAACCCTCCCCGGCCTGCACCAGCGTGATGGCGGAGTTCATCCGCAACCACCCGATCAAGACGCTGCTCGCGATCGCGCACGTGCGGCGCAAGACACGCGGGCGGGCGTCGCTGGAGAACACGCACCCCTTCAAACGGGTGCTGTGGGGCCGCCACTTCGCGTTCGCGCACAACGGGACGCTGCCGCACATCAAGCAGCGGCGGCTGCGCGTCGAGCACCCGGTGGGCGAGACCGACAGCGAGCACGCGTTCTGCTGGATGATCGAACAGCTGCGCGCCGCGTTCCCGGACGGCTACCCGAAACAGCCGCGGCGGCTGTGGCAGGCGATCGCCGAGCTCGGGCGTACGCTGGGCGCCGAGGGCAAGTTCAACTTCCTGCTCGCCGACGGCCAGCACCTGTACGCGCGCTGCGGAACCAAGCTCTGCTACATCGTTCGTAAGGCGCCGTTCGGCCGCGCCACGCTGCACGACGCCGAGATGCAGATCGACTTCCGCGCCGTGACGACCGCCCGGGATCGCGTCGCCGTGGTGGCGACCGAACCGCTCACCCGCGACGAGGAATGGCAGATCGGAACGCCCGGCACTCTCTGGGTCTTCGATCGCGGCACGCTGCGCGCCACGCTGCCCAGCGGGGAAGGGATGGATCAGCTTCCGAAGCGGCGGCCCGCGGTCGCCGTTCGCGCGCGGCGCGCGGCATGACGGCCACCGACGCCGAGCTCGCGTGCCCGCGATGCGGTCAGGCACTCGGGTCCGCCGAGCTCCGCCAGGTTCCGAACTGGGCGCGATGGCGTTGATGTGGGCGCGTATGAACGCGCGTGCCGCCGCGCTTCGGTTCCACAATCCCGCGGGTCCGGGGTTCCTGGTCATGGATCGCACGCACCTCGGTCATTCGGTCTGGGACTGCCTCGTCTTTCACAGCGTCTGGTAGGGGGCGGCGACTAAAGGACCTCAAGCCTCACGATTCGTCACGTCGTTCGAGGCATCGGTCCCGAACATCCGCCGAATCAAGTGGGGCGTGGCCGTGGGGCGACGGCCGGATGTTCCTCGACGCTCAATGGACCGCCGGCGCGTCGCCAGCCGATGGCGGCCATCCAGGTCGTCGGGGCGACCGTGGCGGGGAAGCCGTTCGTGTTGGTGGGGGCGTGCTGCCAGCCCGCAAAATGCGGGCCCGAGCTTCGCGGGTCGACACCCGCGGGTGCGCGAAGGTGCTTTCGAAAATTGAGCAGCACATAGACCATGCTCGTTCGCATCTGGCGCGGCGTCGCGAGCGGCCGGACGTGATAGCGGTCGCCGACGACCTTTCCTTTGCGGCCGAGGACGCGGTTCACGGCCAGCGCCAGACGGATGGAGAGCCCGTGCATGCCCCCGCGGGCGCGGCGTGCCTCATCCCCCTCGACGATGAAGTGCCCGTGGTCCTGCTGGATCGAAAAGTGAATCACCCGGAACCGGTCGAGCAACGCCCGCGCAATGGCGCCGCGCAGCGCCTCGAACACCCGCGCCGATCTGAATGACGGGAGCCCTGGCGCCGCGCGGATCGTCACCTGCAGCGGGTGGCGGGGGTTGATCTTGGCGCGCGTATCGTGCGGCATCGCGGGCCGGCCGCGCGGCTTTCGGCCCGCTCCCTTTCGCGCCCCACCCCACTTGCGTGCCACCTCGAGCGGCAGCCGCATCTGGCGCCGCGATGCCGACTTGATTCCGCGCATGTCTCCGTTGTCGGCGCGGGCAGCGTCAGGTTGCGTGCCCGTGCGACTTGAATCGGCGGATGTTCGGAGCGGGGAAGGCGCCGCGGCGGGGGCGGGCTCGCTTCGTGCCGGATCTGGCGAATCGCGAGGTCCCGAGGCGCCCGAGGCCCTTTTTCCATCTCCCCTGCTAGGCTGGCGCCCGTGAACCGGCGTCAGCTCCTCAAGCGCGGCCTCTTCGGCGGCGGGTTGCTGGTGCTGGCTGGAACGTTGCCGTTTGCGTTTCGCACGACCGCGCTGGGGCGGCGCCCGCGGCGCGAGTTGCGGCTGCTCAGCCTGGAAGAACACGCCGTGCTGGCGGCGGCGGCCGCGCGCCTGGTGCCGGGCGACGGCGCGGGACCGGCCTGGCCCACCGCGGAAGCGCTCGACTGCGCCGGGAAGATCGACGCGCTGCTGGCGACCTGTCACCCCGACGTGGGCAACGACTTTCGCCGCCTGCTTCGTCTGTTCGAGAGCGGCTTCTTCGGGACGTTCATCGCGGCGTCGCCGCGCCCGTTCACGCGCGCCGCGCCCGCCGAGCAGGACGCGCGTCTGGAGGCGTGGCGGCGTTCGCGGCTCACGATGTTGCGCAGCGGCTACCAGGCGATGAAGCGGCTGGCGCACGCCGCGTACTTCTCGTCGCCCGAGGTGTTCGCGCGCGTCGGCTATCCTGGCCCGCCCGAGGTGCCGCAGGTGCCGGCATGAGCAGGGAGCGCGCGCCGGGCGTCATCACGACGGGCGCCGAGCTGCCTGCGATGTCCGCGCACGAGGTCGACTACGCGATCGTCGGCAGCGGCGCGGGGGGCGGGACGGCCGCCGCGGTGCTGGCGGCGGCGGGCGCCAAGGTGGTCGTCGTCGAGGAGGGCGGCCACTACACGCGCGGCGACTTCAACATGCAGGAATCGTGGGCGTATCCGGCTCTGTACCAGGAGCACGGTAACCGCGCGACCGACGATCTCGCGATCATGATCCTGCAGGGCCGCAACGTCGGGGGCGGCACCACGGTCAACTGGACCTCCTCGTTCCGCACGCCGCCGGCGACCTTGCGCCTGTGGGCCGACCGCCACGGCGTCCGCGACGTCGACGCCGCCACGCTGGAGCCGCACTTCGCGGCGGCCGAGGCGCGGCTGGACGTCGGCCCGGGAAATCCCGACGACGTGAACGCCAACAACCGCAAGCTGATGGACGGAGCGGGCAAGCTCGGCTGGCACCCGGAGCTGATCCGCCGCAGCGTGAAGGGCTGCGCGCGTCTCGGTTACTGCGGCATGGGCTGCCCGCTGGACGCCAAGCGATCGTCGCGCACGACCTTCCTGGCCGACGCGATCGCCGCCGGCGCCGACGTCTACTCCGACTGCCGCGTGACGCTGGTCGAGACCGATCGCGGAAAGGCGAAGGCCGTCGTCGCCGAGGTGCTGGATCGCGCGACAGATCGCCCGCGCGGCCGCCTCGTCGTTCACGCGCGCAAAGGCGTCGTGCTGGCGGGCGGCGCCATCAACACGCCGGCGCTGCTGCTGCGCTCGCACGCCGGCACCGACAGCGGCGTCGTCGGCAAGCGCACGTTCCTGCACCCGACCGTTCCCCTGGTCGCGTTCTACGATCAGCCGATCGAGTCGTTCTACGGTGCGCCCCAGTCGGTGTCCGTGCATCACTTCGCCGATCGCGGCGCGCGCGTCGGCTACTTCTTCGAGACGGCGGCCGCCCATCCGATGCTGAGCGCGATCGCGTTCCCGGGGTTCGGCGACGCCCAGCGCCGCATCGCCGAACGGCTGCCCTTCGTGCAGGCGACGCTGGCGCTGCTGATCGACGGCCACCACGACGACGACGGCGGCAACGTGGCGGTCAGCCGCGACGGGCGCGTCAAGCTGAACTACCCCCTGCACGCGTCGCTGCGCGAGGCGGCGATCGATGCCATCGGCAACATGGCGCGCCTGCAACTGGCGGCGGGCGCGCGCGAG
>Ga0207708_10001014_pt1 | contig 20997 bp, 18 predicted proteins | sample KBSK5101metaG_FD_184340 | JGI IMG/M metagenome (GOLD analysis project Ga0207708, IMG submission 184340) | Corn, switchgrass and miscanthus rhizosphere microbial communities from Kellogg Biological Station, Michigan, USA - KBS K5-10-1 metaG... | ecosystem: Host-associated > Plants > Roots >...
GTCCTTCGCCGTCGATCAGTCGCAGCCCCATGTGGCTCGCGGGAACGCCGACGGATCCGGCGACGCGTTCGGGGTCGTCGGTAGGGCGCGTATAGGCCTGATATCCGGTCTCCAGCATTCCCAACAGCTCGATCAGCACGCCGGGCGCGGCGCCACGCCATGCCCGGATGGTCTCGACCGGAGCCGACGCGCCGCCGCTCACCACGAATCTCAGGCTGGAGAGATCGCGGCGATCGAGATCGCCGTGCTGCAGGATGGCGGTAAGCGACGCCGGCGCGGTCGGAATATAAGTGACCCGCTCTCGCGCGATGAGGTCGAGCGCCGCGGCCGGCGTGAACCGGTCGAGCAGCACCGCCTTGGCGCCGGCCAGCAGCGACTGGATCAGGGTGAGATAGCCCCAATTCAGGCCGAGCGGCAGCCACGCCATCATCACGTCGTCGGATGAAAGCCCGAGATCGCCATTGAGAATGCGCGCCGCGGCCAATGTGGTGTTGTGGCTGTGCATCACCCCCTTGGGGTTTCCGGTGGTCCCCGACGTGAACGCCATCCGCATCACCGCGTCCGCATCCATGGCGACGGGTACGAAGCCCGCCGGCTCGCCCCGCGCCGCGGCGACGTCATCGAGACTGACCATGCCCTCGCGTGCGGCGCCGCGAATGAGGCCGACGAGGGCGAGAGCCGGAAGCCGCGGCTTGAGCTCCGCCGCCATGGCGGCGTGATCGAAGTCGCGAAACTCGGCGCAGCAAACGAACATTTTGCTGTCGGCGAAACGCATGATGTATTCGAGTTCGCGGCTGCGGAAATCGACGCTGACCGTGACCGCCACCGCGCCCAGGCGCTCGAGCGCGAAGAACACGAATGCAAACTCGACCCAGTTCGGCAGCTGGATCGTCACCACGTCCCCGGCGCCGATGCCGAGTGCGCGCAGCCGCGCCGCCATGCGATCGATGCCGTGCGCGAGCTCGCGATAACTCAACCGGTGCGTTCCGTCGGTCAGCGCCTCGCGATCGGGCGTCGCGCGCACCCAGCGCGCCAGCACGGTCGCGAAGGTTTCGTCGCTCCACAGTCCCGCGCCGCGCCAGCGCGCGGCCATCGCCGGCGTCAGACGCGTTGCAAACGCCACAAACCCCTCCTTGCTTGCACGGCAGACGCCATGCCCGGCTCTTCCTTACGGCCACGCCTGTTCACGCCGCGATGATCTGCCCACCATCGACCTGCAAAACTTTGCCGGTGATATAGGCGGCGTCAGGCCCGACGAGAAAGCAGACCACGCGCGCCACCTCCTCCGGCGTACCGATCCGTCGCAGCGGGATGCCGCGCACGACGCGCTCGGTCGATTCCTCGCCCCATTCCGCGAATGCGGTCCGCGCCATGTCGGTATCGGTGAGGCCGACGGCCACGGCATTGGCGCGAATGCCGCGCCGCCCCTCCTCGCGTGCAACGACGCGCACCACGGCCTCCAGTCCTGCCTTGGCGGCGGCGCCCTGCACGTTGCGCGCCTGACACATCTGCGCGGCGATCGACGAGATCGCCACGATCGCGCCTCCGCCGGTCTTGCGCAGGTGCGGCACCGCCGCACGAATGACGTAGAACGCTCCCGACAGATCGACCGCGAGGTAGCGATCCCAATCCTCGGTGGAAAGCTCGGCCGTCTCGTGCCAGTTCCCCATGGCGCCAGCCGCCTGCACCAGAATGTCGAGCCGCCCGAATTCGGCCGCTGCGCGGTCGACGGCCACGCCGACACCGTGGGCATCCGCAAGATCGGTCTTGAGCGCGAGCGCGACCCGGCCAAGCGCGCGGATCTCTGCCGCCGTCGCCTCGGCCTCGATGTCCCGGCTGTGATAGATGAACGCCACATCGGCCCCCCGGCGCGCAAGCTCCAGGCACACCGCGCGCCCGATCCCGCGGCTGCCGCCGGTCACCAGGGCCTTCTTGTCCCCAAGCTCGCGCTTGCTCCCGCTTTCGTTCATTGATTGTCATACCCTTCCGGCAAACCCCTGACGTCTCCGTCGTCACAGCGTCAGGTACCTGGCCTTGACCTCCTCACGCTCGGCGCGAAACCGCTCGAGCGGAGCATGATAGACCATCTGTCCCTTGACCATGACGTAGACCACGTCAGCCACGGCTTCGGCGAGATTGAGATTCTGCTCCACCAGCAGGAGGCTCACGCCTTCGTCGCGCAGCCGCATGATCAGACGTGTGAGTTCCTCCACCACCAGCGGCGCGAGCCCCTGCGAGGGCTCATCGAGCAGGATGACGCGGGGGTCGGTGACCAACGCGCGGGCCACCGCCAGCATCTGTTGCTCGCCGCCGGAGAGCTGGGAGCCTTTGCTGCGCCTGCGCTCGGCAAGCGCGGGAAACAACCCGAACAAACGCTCCATGGTCCACAGCCGCGCCGGAACACGCTGGGCAACCTGGATGTTCTCGACCACGGTCAGGTCCGGAAAGATCATCCGCCCCTCTGGAACATAGCCCAGGCCAACGCGCACGATACGATGCGGCGGCCAGCCGGCGACATCCTGGCCGGCAAGCACCACGTGGCCGCGCCGCGGCGGCGTGAGGCCGACGATCGAGCGTAACGTCGTGGTCTTGCCGACGCCGTTGCGGCCCAGCACGGCCGCGATGCGGCCGGCCGGCACTTCGAGGTTCACCCCCTGCAGGACATGACCCTGGCCGTAATAGGTATGCAGGTCCTCGACGCGCAGCATTACTGCGCTCCTCCGAGATAGGCGCTGCGCACCTCCGCGCTGGCGCGCACGGCGGCGGGCGCGCCGTCGGCGATCACGCGGCCGCGATGCAGGACCGTGATGTTGTCGGCGAGCTTGAACACCACTTCCATGTCGTGCTCGACCAGCAGCACGCTCAGATCTCCCGCCGCCAGCATGTCCTTGAGAATCTGCACCGCCCGGCCGGTCTCCTCGATCGACAAGCCCTGGGTGGGCTCGTCCAGCATCAGCAGGCGTGGCTTCTGCGCGATCGCCATGGCGATTTCGAGCAGTCGCTGGTCGCCGTGCGAGAGCATGGCGGCGGTCGCATCGGCCATGCGGGTGAGCCGCATGCGCGCCATTGCCTCGTCAGCGGCCGTAGCCGACCGGCTCAGCACGCCGCCGCCGCCGAGGAACTGCCAACGCCGGCCCTCGCGTGCCTGCGCCGCCATGCGGACATTCTCGCGCACGGTCAGGGCGGGAAAGATGTGGCAGAGCTGGAAGGTGCGCGCGATTCCCTTTTGCGCCACCTGATGCACCGGCAGTCCGGTGACGTCTTCGCCGGCGAAGATGACCTGCCCCGCACTCGGTTTGAGCACGCTGGTGATCAGGTTGAAGACGGTGGATTTGCCCGCGCCGTTGGGACCGATGACGGCTCGAATCTCGCCCGGCTCCACCGTCAGGTCGAAGCCGTCGACCGCGACCAGGGCACCGAACCGGCGCGTCAGCCCCCTGCACTCAAGTAGCGGCACCGGGTGCCTCCTTGCCGCTATCGGAATTCGGGGCCGCGGGCTTGGACCGGAATCGGCTCGTCAAAATGCCCCAGATGCCCTGCGGCGCGAACATCACGAACGCCATGAAAATGGTGCCGAAAATCAGCGGCCACAGGTCGGTGACCTGCGACAGCTGATGCTCCAGGAAGACGAAGGACACGCCGCCGAGGATCGGGCCGATCAGCGTGCCGGCGCCGCCCACGATCACCATGATGAGGACCCGGCCCGACGTCAGCCAGAAAAACAATTCGGGCGAGGCGAAGCCAGCGAAGGCGGCATAAAGCGCGCCGGCCAGCCCGCCGAACCCGTAGGCGAGCACGACCGTCGTGATCTTGTACGCGCGGGTGTTGTAGCCGAGCGCAATGGTCTTGGGCTCGTTCTCGCGGATGCCCGCGAGCACCGCGCCGAACGGCGAGCGCACGATGGCGCGGCACAGCAGATAGGAACCGAGCAGGCAGACGAGGACGAGGTAGTAGTAGCCGAGCTTGCTCTGAAACCAGTCGATGCCGAGGGGACCGGGATGGCGCGGAATGCCGACGAGGCCGTCGGAGCCGCCGGTGACGTCGCGGAAGCGGAACAGCATGGCATAGCCGAGTTGCGCGAAGGCGAGCGTGAGCATGGCGAAGGACACGCCGGTCGAGCGGGTGCATATCCACGCGATCGGAATTGCGATCAGGATCGTCACCGCCACCGCGAGCAGGATGCCCACCGGCAGCGGCAGCGGCACGTATGTCAGAATGAGCGCGTAGGAATAGGCGCCCAGACCATAGGCGGCGGCGTGCCCGAACGAGTAGAGGCGGCAATAGCCCACGAGCAGGTCGAGGCTCATCGCAAACAGGCCGAGGATCAGCGCCTCGACCAGGATCGTCAGCGAGTGCTGCGGCACCACGAGCGGCAGCACGGCGCAGGCGGCCGCGGTGACGACGAAACCAAGCCTCCAGTTCACTCAGTCCTCCTTGCCGAGCAGGCCGCCGGGTCGAATGATCAGGACGAGCAGCATGAGGAGGTACATCAACGCCAGCGCGAGGTCCTGGAAGTAGTAGGCGCCCATCACCTGCACGAACGCCACCAACACGCTGCCGATGATGGAGCCGAGGAACGAGCCCATTCCGCCGATGATGACGATGACGAAGGCATCGATGACGACACTCGTCCCCATGCCGAGGAATGCGGTGACCAGCGGCGCGGCGAGCACGCCGCCGACCGCGGCCAATGCGCAGCCGAAACCGAACACCGCGGTGCGCACCATGTCGACGTCGGTGCCGAGCGCATGGACCATTTCGGAGTTCTGCGACACCGCACGGATCAGCAGGCCGGGACGCGCGCGCTCGAGGAATTGCCAGATGGCGATGGCGGCGGCAACGCCGAGCCCGATGAGGAACAACCGGTAGAGCGGAAAGGGCTGATCGAGGATGATCACGACGCCGCGCAGGAAATCGGGGATGCCGGTGCCGAGCGGCTGCACTCCCCAGATCAGCCGGATCACTTCGCTCAGCACGACGGCGAGGCCGAAGGTGAGCAGCAGATAGGCCCCGCCGTCCCGGCGTCCATAGAGGTGGCGCAGCAGCGTCCGCTCGAATGCCATCCCGACCAGACCGACGACGACAGGCGCGACGACGAGCGACACGAGAAAACTTCCGGTGACCACGTTCGCGGTGTAGCCGACATAGGCGCCGAGCATGAAGATGACGCCGTGGGCAAAGTTGACGATGCGCATGATCCCGAAGATCAGCGTCAGTCCGCACGCAATGAAAAACAGGATCGACGCTTGCGACAGCGCGTTGAGGCACTGGGCCAGAATGAAGCCGAACCAATTCATCGGATGTCTTGATGGATCAAGCCGGCAGCGGGCGGCACGACCAAGCCGCCCGCAAGCCCGCGGTCACCGGGCGCGAAAGCTGGCGCTTCGGCAATCCGGCGTCGTCATCTCGCGCGGGTAGGTCTTGATGATCTCGCCCACCGGCTCGGCGAACTTGTCGTTCTTGACGACCTTCACCACGAAGCCCTGGTTCTCGCCCTGGTGGTCACACTTGCGCATGAGCACGGGCCCTTTGACGCTGGTGACGTCCAGGCCTTCCATCGCCGGGATGATTTTCGTCGGCTCGGCCGAACCCGCTTTCTCGATGGCGGCGAACAGGATCATCAGCGCCTGATACATCTCGCCGTCGGTCCAGTCCGGAATCTCGTTCTTGTACTCGGCCTGGAAGGCGGCGAGGAAGGCGCGGTTTTCCGGAATGTCGTAGGTGACGGGATAGCGCGACGAGCCGACCAGGCCGAGCGAATCCTTGCCGAGCACCTTGATGTCGGCCTGCGCCACGATCTCGGTGAAGAACTGCACGCGCTGCGCGAGCCCGTACTGGGCGGCCTGCGAATAGAACGCCCGCGCCTCGTCGCCCTGCAGCGCCACGTAGCAACCCTGCGCGCCCGACTGCAGGATCTTGGTGATGTAGGTGGAATAGTCCTTGTTGGCGACGGGCGCGTAGATCTTGTCGACCAGATCCTTGCCGACCGCCTTGATCTGCTCCTCGAAGGCGGCGTTGCTGGATCGGCCCCAGGCGGCATCGGACGCAATGGCGATGAACTTCTTCTCGGGCGCGTCCTTGAGATAGAGCGCGAGCGCGCGCGCACCCATCGGCGCCGACGTGTTGGCGCGGAAGAACCGAGGCACGAACAGCTCGGCGGTGAGCCGGCCGTCGCCGTTGCCGTGCGAGAGGAAGACGGCGTTCCATTCTTCGAGCTTCGGCAGCATGGCGGAGGCCTCGGACGAGACGATCACGCCGGTCAGGATCCGGCAATTGTCGCGCTCGACCAGTTCCTGCGACTTGCGTACGCACATCGCGGGATCGCCCTGGGTGTCCTGAAACAGGAACTCGATCGGACGCCCGATCACGCCGCCCTTGGCGTCGGTCATTTTCTTGACCAGACGGCAGGTGCGTTGCACCTGGCTTCCGAGAATGGCGTAGCCGCCGGTGATCACCGTCGGAATGCCGATCTTGATCGGGTCCGCGGCCAACGCGTGGCGCAGGAACGCGGGCGCGGCCACCAGCGCAGTACCGGCGACGGTCGCTTCGAGCACCTGACGCCGGGTGACTGCTTTTACCCGGTACTTTTCCTTACTGGTCATGCATTCCTCCCACATTGTGTTGCTTTATGACGACGCCTGTCTCGGCAGGCTGAAGCGTCAGTCGATCGGCCGCTACAGCTCGACGGTGTCGAACTCCGCCGGCAGGATGATTTCGAGCAGCTCGCAGTCGTCGGAGTAATCCAGCACGGTGTGCTCGATCCGCGGCGGCTGCAGCCAGGCGGTGCCCTCGCGCATCGTCACCTCGCCCTGCCCCTCGAATTCCGACCGGATCCATCCCTTCAAGACGTAGATCATCTGCACGTGCACGTCGTGATAGTGCCGCTTGGAAACCACCGCGGGGTCGCACGGCGGAATCAGTCGGATGACATGCGCCTGCATCAGCCCATTGGTGGCCTTGCTCATGCCGAGGTCGCGGTATTGCGCGTAGGTTCTCAGGCCGTCGCTACGGAAATCCTCCGGTCGCAGGTGGTTGACGTTGAACACCTGCTTCGGCTGTCCCGGCGGCTTCGGCTTCGGGCGTGAAGCGGCGGCGGGCCTCTTGGGACTTGTCTTCTTCGCGCGTGGTTGCAGCTTCGCCATCGTCTTCGCCATCGTCTTGGCCATGGCTGGTCCTCCGTATCGTTTGCGTTAGGCGGCGCCTTGCGGTCGCAGCTCGATGAAATCCGGACAGCAGTTCGGGGCGCTCGCCGCCGCGTACACGACCGCCTCCGCCACCTCGGCCGGCGTGAGCGCTTCGAATTTCCTGACTTTCAGCGCCTCCAGCACGCGAGGGTGGTCGCTCGTGGCGCGGATTTCGGTATCGACCATGCCGGGCGCGATCTCGCTCACCTTGATGCCGTGGCCCTGCAGCTCAACCCGCAGGCCGCGGGTGATCGCCGAAAGCGCGTGCTTGGTCGCACAGTAGATGACGCCCAACGGATAGACCTCGCGCGCGGCGATCGACGTCATGACGATGATGTGGCCGCGGCGTCGCTCCATCATCGACTTTGCCACCGCGTGCGTGACCCGAAATGCGGCGAGCACGTTGGTGCGGAACATCGCTTCGACCTCGCCGTCGGTCATGTCCATGAGCGGCGCATATTTCAGGATGCCGGCATTGTTGACCAGAATGTCCACGTCACGCGCCCGCTTGGCGAGATCGTCGACGAAGTGCGCGTCGTTGAGGTCGCCGGCGATTGCTTCGGTGACAGCTCCGCCACATTGCTTCACCAGCGAGTCGAGCTCGCGCTTGCGGCGCCCGGTGGCAATGACCTTCGCGCCCGCTTCCGCAAGCGCGATCGCCGACGCCCGGCCGATGCCGGCGCTCGCCCCGGTCACAAGTACTGTCTTGCCGGACAACGCCCCGCCCATTTCCTCCACCTCTTCTTATTATGGATTATAACTATACACGACGCGACGATGGGGCAAAGCGCGGAAGGCGAGTGGCCGGCAACCTGCCGTCGCGCTCTCGTCCGGCATCCGGAAATGAAAACGCCCGAGCGCGCCGGGCCGTCTGTTGCCGCGCACCGACGTTGGCGGCGCAGCTTCGAGCGGCCGCGACGAGCATCGGGTCGGTGAGGATGATGGATGAGCCGGCGTTCCGGATCGCGGTCGGGGAAACATGAGTGTGCGCCGTATGAGCGCAGTCGACCGCCGCCAAGACTTCGTCGTCCGTCATCATCGGCGCAGGCGCGGTGAGTGACGCATGACCCCCGGCCGCCGATACCGGCCCCGATCCCGGGGAGCAACCGGCAGGTTGCCTCGATTGACGGCCTTTGGCCGATGCGAATACTGTCGAATTCAGCCGACCCTTTTCCCCGGACATGGCTCATGTCATTCATTTCACACGTGAATTTTCGGACGGCGATCGCGGCCCAGGTCGCCGTCCTGGTTGCGCTCGGCTCCGCCGGCGCGCGCGAGTTCCGCGTCGCCGATACCCAGGCGGAAGATTATCCCACCGTGCTGGCGCTGCAGTTCATGGCCCGCGTGGTGGAGGAACGAACCGCCGGCCGCCACCGCATCCGCGTGTTCCACTCGCGCCAGCTCGGGGAAGAGAAGGACACCATCGAGCAGACCCGCGTCGGCGCCATCGACCTCAATCGCACCAATGTGGCGCCGATCGGCTCGCTGATCCCGGCGGCGAACGTGCTCGCGTTGCCGTTTCTGTTTCGCTCGTTCAACCATCTGCACACGGTGCTCGATCAGGCGATCGGGCAGGAGATCCTGGCCGGTTCCCAGCGTCATGGTTTCATCGGTCTGACCTTCTACGATTCCGGATCGCGCTCGATTTACAACAGCGTAAGACCGGTTCGCAGCCTTGCTGACCTGAAGGGGCTGCGCATTCGAGTTCAGCAATCCGAGCTCATGTTCGACATGATCAAGGCGCTCGGCGCCGAGCCGGTCGAACTCCCCTATGGCCAGGTCCTGACCGGCCTCTCGACCCGGCTGATCGACGGCGCGGAGAACAACTGGCCGTCCTATGTCACCACCAGCCATTACAAGCTCGCCCCCTATTACACCCTGACCGAGCACACGATGGGACCGGAAGTACTTGTCATGTCGCTGCGCGCGTGGGAAAGCCTCTCGCCCGAGGATCGGGAGATCTTTCGGGACGCGGCGCGGAAGTCGAGCATGTTCATGCGTGAGCTGTGGAGTGGGCTGGAAGAGCGCTCCCGGCAACAGGCGCGCGCCGCCGGGAACACCATCATCGCTGCGTTCGACCGCAAGCCGTTCGAGACCGCGATGGGCACAATTTATGCAAAGACAGTGACGGATCCGGATTTGCGCCAGTTGATCGAGCGTATTCGCCAGGTTCAATGACTTTCGATCTGGTCGCCCTCAAGGACGAACAGGCCGCGGCGCGAGGCGCGCGGCCGCGGCGAAGCCTTGACCTGGAGACCGAAAGCTTCGTGCGGGTGCTCCCGATCAGGTGGCGCCTGCTGTTGATCGCGGCGCTCAACGCGACCGTCGCGGTGATCCTCGCCACCTTGATCTGGAACGGCGCCAACGTGCTTAGCCGCGCCTGGGACGACGTGCGCAGGGTGCGTGAGTCCGACAAGCTGCTGGTCCTCCTGGAAAGCGAGGCCAGCCGCCTGCAGAACCTGATCCACCGCTACATCAATCAGCCCAGCCAGGAGGTTCTGACGGAAATCCTGGGCTTGCACGGCGAAGTCCTGAGCACGTTGCGCAACCGCGGCGCCGCCGATCCCGTTCTTTCCGGCTCCGCTGACGAATTGCGCACGGTCACCGAGCGGTTCCTTCAAGGCTTCGGCGAGGTCCGCGCGGTCCAGACCATGATCTCGCATACCTACGAGAATGACGTGATCAAGCCGGCCAAGGAGATGGCAGGCCTTTATGCCATCATTGAAGGCGCCATCGGCAAGCGCGAGGCCCTGCTCCTTCCGTCGCTCGGAAAATCGCGCGAGGCGTTCACCACCAGTCTCGTTGCCGCCAACGCCTTCTACCTGTCGCTCGCGTCTGACGCCGCCGACGAAGCCAAGCGAAGCATCGCCACGGTCGAGCAGACGATCCCGGTGATGATCGATCTCGCCGAGAACAATCTGCAGCGCACCGCCCTGACGGCGCTGGCTCAGCGCGCCGCCGCGTTCCGCGACGGACTGAAGACGCTGTCCGAGCAGTTCGCGACACGGACGAGCCTGTTGAAGACGGCGATCGACGACAACCAGGCCGCCATGATTGCGGTGATCAACAAGCTCTCCGCGCAGATGACGCTGCGCGAGCTGCAGGCGCAGGGAAGCTTCGATCACACCCTTGCCGACATCTATCAAAACGTCGCGCTCGTCGCGGTGATCTTCCTGACCTTGATTGTCGGCATCGGCGTGCTGATCGCCCGCAGCATCATCCAGCCGCTCAAGGAGATCATGGCGGCGATGCACGCCGTCGTCTCGGAGAAATACGACGATCCCATTCACGGAACGCACGCGCGCGACGAGATCGGCGAGATGGCGCGGGCGGTCGCGGTCTTTCGCGAGAACGCCATCGCCAAGCGCAAGGCGGAGAACGAGTTGCGGGCCTCGAAGGAGCGCGCCGAGCAGGCGCTCGAGGACCTGCGCGAGGCGCAGCAGAACCTGATCGCCGCGGAGAAGCTCGCCGCTCTCGGCGGCCTGGTCGCCGGCGTGGCCCATGAGGTGAACAACCCCATCGGCATCAGTCTGACCGTGGCCTCGAGCTTCGCGCGGCGGTGCGACGATTTCGCCAAGGAATTCCATTCCGGTCCGCTGCGGCGCTCGCGGCTGGAGGAATTCCTCGAAGGCGGCCGGGACGCCGCCACTCAGCTGGTGTCGAACCTCCAGCGCGCGGGCGAACTGGTGCAATCGTTCAAGCAGGTCGCGGTCGATCGCAGCCACGCGGAACGGCGTCCGTTCGATCTGCGGGAATCGACCGATCAGATCGTCGCCAGCTTGCGCCCGGTGCTGAAGAAATCGCAGATCGCGCTCACCGTCGATGTGCCGCCGGGCATCATCATGGACAGCTATCCCGGCTCCTACGGCCAGGTCTTGACCAATCTGTTTCTCAACAGCGTCGTGCACGCTTTTCCCGAGGGTCGGGCCGGAAGCGTCATCGTGGAGGCGCGGCGGGTCCGCGACGACGTGGATATCTTCGTATCCGACGACGGCGTGGGGATGACCGAAGAGATCCAGCGCCGCGCGCTCGACCCGTTCTTCACCACCCGCCGCAACGAAGGCGGTACCGGCCTCGGCCTTCACATCATTTTCAATCTGGTAACACAGCAGCTGGGTGGCCGGCTGACCTTCGAATCAAGGTTGGGCTGGGGCACCCGATTTCGTATCACCGTCCCGCGCGTAGCGCCGGGCGAACCGCCGGCTGAGCGGGCCGCACCAATCATGGACAAAGCTCATGGCTGAAGACGATATCGTCCACTTGATCGACGATCCCAGCGACGAACCTCCGGAGCAGGGCCCGCGCTGGAAGATCGCGGTGATCGACGACGAGCCGGCTGTCCACGATGGCACGCGCTTCGCTCTCCACGACTACCGTTTGAACGGGCAGGGACTCGAGATTCTCTCGGCATATTCGGCGGCCGAGGGGCGCGAGCTCATGCGCAACCATCCCGATGTGGCCGTTGTGCTGCTCGACGTCATCATGGAGAGCGACACCGCCGGACTGGGTCTGGTCGAATTCATCCGCAAGGAGCTCAAGAACGAGACCGTGCGCATCATCCTTCGCACCGGCCAGCCGGGCCAGGCGCCGGAGCGCCGCGTCATCGTCGATTACGACATCAACGACTACAAGGCGAAGACCGAGCTCACCGCCGACAAGCTGTTCACGGCCTTGACCGCGGCGCTGCGCAGCCACCAGCAACTCGAGCGCATGGTTCAGACCCGGCGCGGGCTCGAGATCATCATCGAGGCGGCGTCGGCGCTGTTCGACTTCAAGTCGATGCAACGGCTGGCGGAGGGGGTCCTCACCCAGATCGCATCGCTGCTCAACGTCGACTGCGCGGGAATTCTGGTGTTGCGTGAAGGTCAAAACGCGCACGAGACGTTCTCGGTGCTCGCCGGCTCCGGCTGCTACAGCCGCTTCATCGGCAGCGAGGTCTCCGAGATCATCGAGCACGACCTGCGGCACCTGGTCGAGGAGGCATTCACCCGCCGCCATCACGAGTTCTCGCCGCGCCGATCGGTGCTCTACATCAAGACGCTGAGCGGCCGCGAAGTCGTGGTGGTGCTCGAGGCGGCGCGTCATCTCTCCAGCACCGACCGGGCGCTGGTGGAGATTTTCTGCAGCCGGCTTTCCATCGCCTTCGACAACGTCATCCTCTATGAGCAGCTCCAACGCGCCAACACCCGGCTCGAGGAGCGTGTCTCTGCGCGCACCCAGGATCTCACGACCGCCAACCGCCGCCTCGCCGCGCAATGGGCGCGGCTGCGACAGGCCAATACCTTCAAGAGCGAGATCCTCGGGACCGTCGCCCACGATCTGAAAAACCCGCTCGGCGTGATCCTCGGCCGGACCGAAATATTGCAGGAGATGATCGCCGCCGCCGGCCCGCTCGACGAGAACGTCAAGGGACAGATCGGCTACATCCGGGATGCGGCCAACAGGCTCACCGAGATGGTCGACGATCTGGTGGCCGACGCGATGGCGGACGCGCTCGACATCACGATCCGGCGCGAGCCGGTGGACATCTCGGTCCTGGTGCAGGAGGTCGCGGAGGCGAATCGGCCGCTGGCTGCACGCAAGGAGCAGACGACGACCGTGGTCGCGCCGCCCAATCATGCCGCCATGTGCGATGCGGACCGGATCCGCGAGGCCATCGACAATCTCGTCAGCAACGCCGTCAAATACAGCCCGATCGGCGGAGCGATCGACCTCTTGGTGACGCGGCAGGACGACGGTATAGTGGTCGAAGTCAGGGATCAGGGCGCGGGTCTTTCGCCGGAAGATATCTCTCGACTGTTCGGCCGCTTCCAGCGGCTCTCGGCGAAACCGACCGCAGGCGAAACCTCGACCGGCCTCGGGCTGTCGATCGTCAAACGTATTGTCGATCTGCACGGTGGGCGGATTGCGGTTGAAAGCGCGGGTCCCGGAAAGGGCGCGACCTTCAAGATGACCTTGCCGGTGACATGAGCCAGGTTCAGCACATCGTCGTCGTCGATGACGAGCAGCCGGCGCGCGAGATGGTCGGCGACTATCTGCGCATGCATGGCTTCGGCGTCAGCCTGTGCGACGGCGGCGCAGCCTTGCGCAAGGTCATCGCCCAGCAGGTCCCCGACCTCATCGTCCTCGATCTCAATATGCCGGAGGAGGATGGGCTCTCGATCATTCGCGATCTCAAGCAGCGCATCAACGTGCCGATCATCATGCTCACCGCCACCGCTAGCGCAATCGACCGGGTCGTCGGTCTCGAGCTCGGCGCGGACGATTATCTGGCCAAACCGTGCGAGCTGCGCGAGCTCCTGGCCCGGATTCGCTCGGTCCTGCGCCGGAGCGGCGCCGGCCAGCAGCCGGCGGCCCAGCCCGCGCCCGTGACCCCGCCGCCGGCCTCCGACCGGGCGAAAGTGCGCTTTGGAACCAAGTGGCTCGACCACGAGACCCAGGCGCTGCGCGACGATCAGGGCAATGAGCATCCCCTGACGGCTTCCGAATACGGCCTGCTGAAGGTGTTCGCCGCCAATCCCAAGCGGGTGCTGTCCCGGGATCGCCTGCTGGAACTGGCCAATGCCCGCGACGCAGAGGCATTCGACCGGGCCATCGATCTACGGATCATGCGGATCCGGCGCAAGATCGAACCCGACCCCGCTCACCCCTCGGTCATCCGCACGGTGCGAGGGGGCGGCTATCTATTTTCCCCGGGTGGCGAAACGTCGTCCGTCGATTAATTTCAGAAATGTGCCATAACGAAACAATGTAGGTAATTTTATACCGTTTGTTTCATCCGGCTGCTGGCGACGAAACAATTCGCGCTACTGACGAAACCATTTTTCCCGGACGACGTAACATCGAAGCAACAGGCGCCTGTTACTTAGTTTGCCTAAGGGCTGACTAAAGGGGATCGTCATGCAAAACCAATATGTGCTGCGCGATGTCGCGTCGCCGCATTTTCGGCCGGCTGTCCAGGAGACATCCGACGAGGCGCTCATTGGCCTCATCGCCGACGGTGACAAGCGCGCCATGCAGGTGCTCTACGCTCGGCACAATGTGCGGGTGTACCGCTTCATCGTTCGCCTGACCGGGAACCAGTCGCTGGCCGAGGACCTCGTGAGCGAGGTGTTCCTCGATGTGTGGCGGCAGGCCGAGGGCTTCGAGTCCAAGTCTCAGGTGTCTACCTGGCTGCTCGCGATCGCTCGCTACAAGGCGCTCTCCGCGCTGCGTCGCCGCACCGACGAACATCTGGACGACAACATGGCGGCGACCATCGAAGACACCGCCGACAACCCGGAGATCGTGGCCCACACCAAGGACCGCAACACGATCGTCCAGAAGTGTCTGACCCAGCTTTCGCCGGCGCACCGCGAAGTCATCGACCTCGTCTACTATCACGAGAAGTCGGTCGACGAAGTCGCGCAGATCGTCGGGGTGCCGGCCGCGACCGTCAAGACCCGCATGTTCTACGCGCGGAGCAAGATGGCTGACTTGCTCAAGCAGTCTGGAGTGAGTGCTCTCTGATACCCGTCCGTTCCCCTCGGACGATCTACCCTTCAGTCTCAATGTCCATGATAAGGCCCGACGGGCTGGTACCCAGTACCAGCCCGTCGATAATTTTGGGCCTCGAGATCCGGCCGAAACGCTAACGTCTCGCCACGTTGCGCTGCATCCAATCCCGCAAGCGGCCGAACCCGCTCAGTACCTGCGGCGAAATGCACCCCGGAACAGACTGAGGAGAACCGCGGCCGCCAACAGAGCGCCGGCCAACGGGATGAAGATCACGAACGCGCCCAGCACCAGCAGGAAGACCAGGGCGAGGATGATCGCGACCACGAGCGCCACCATCGCGAAGCCGAACGGGCCGACCTGCGCGACATAGACCCGCTGGGTGCCGCGGGCGTCGAAGGCAGGGCCCCGCCGCGAACGCGGATCCGGCTGGCCCGGCGGGATGATTTCCGGCTCGACCCGGGGGCGGTTGGCGTCTGGTACGGGTCGCTCCATCACCGTCTCCCGATAGTGTCCGCAACGAAGTCTATGTAGGGATGGCGGCAGGCAGCCACAACGGGAGGGCTCGAACCGAGCCTGGCGGACCATGACTGACGCTTTGCGCGAGAAACTTGTCGATGCCGGTCGCGTGCTGGTGAGCGAGGACCAGGGCGACTACGTCGCCGGGCACGTGACCTTACGCCTGCCGGGCGGTGACGGACGCTTTCTGATGAAGCCCGCCGGCATCGGCCTCGAGGAGATGACGCCGGACGGCATCATTACGGTCGATCGCGAGGGCGAACGAATCGACGGCACCATGCCCCGGCACAACGAGGTGTTCATTCATTCGGAAATCTTGCGCGTGCGATCCGACATTGCAGCCGTCGTCCACACCCACCCGCCGAACGCCGTGGCGTTCTCATCGCTCGGGCGGCCGCTGTTGCCGGTCGGCAATGACGGCTCGATCTTCAATGACGGCGTGCCGGTCTTCTCCGAGACCACCGACCTCATCATCGATTCGGCACGCGGCAAGGCGGTGGCACACTGCCTTGGCGACCGCCAGGCGCTGATCCTGCGAAACCATGGCATCGTCACCGCCGGCCGCAGCATCGAGGAGGCGGCATGGCTTGCATTGAAGCTCGAACGCGCCTGCCGCGTGCTGCAGCTGGCCGAAGCGGCCGGCGGTCCCAAGCTGCTCGCGGACGGCGACGACCTGCGGCAGAAGAGCCGGCGGGCCAACCGCACCGATCTGCATACGAATGTCTTCAACTATCTCGTCCGGCGCTGGAAATGCCGGCACTGTCATCAGGATGAGGCCCGCGGCGCGGATCCATCCGGCCACAGCTCGCGCGCATAGGAAATCAGCGCCGCGCTGACCGCGTCCGGCTGCTCGGCGATCACCGCGTGGCTAGAGCGCGCGATCACCACGACGCTCACGCGCTCCCCGAATCGCTCCTTGTAGGCGCTGGCGTCCTCGACATGCGCCAGCGGGTCGTGGTCCGGCTGCAGGTACAGAATCGGCGCCCGACCGGCGGCGAAGTCCTCCTCCCGCGAGGTGCGATCACCGGCGATTCGCTGCGCCTGCAGGACCTCGGGGTGCCAACCCTTGAGCCAGCCGCGCGGATCATTACCAGGGGCGAAGAAGGCGAATTGCAGCGCCTCGATCCGCTCCGCATCTGACAGCAACGGGTCGGCGCTGTTGCGAATCGCCTGGCGGACCTGCGGCGGGCTCGGCGCCTTGCCGATATTCGCAGCCACGAGCGCGACCGCGCGCACCAGTTCGGGACGATCAGTGGCCAGCATGCGCGCCACCCGGTTGCCGAAGGCATGCCCCACGACGAACGCCGGCCCCAGGCCTTCATGCGCGATAACCGCCCCCACGTCCGCTGCCCAATCGTGCAGATCAATTCCCGTAAGCGGACCCCGGCTTTGCCCGATGCCGCGCGGTTGCGGGCGCAGCACGCGGTAGCCGGCAGCCGCAAGCCGTTCTGCGATCGGGTCGAAGTCGGACGCGCCGCGGCCGAGCGAGGGGAGCAGAACGATGACGCGGCCTCGCCCATCGCCTTGCGCCAGGACCTCGATACGCACGTCATGGTTCGCAACGAAGCTGCGGATCGGCGTCTGCGGTGATGCGTCCACGTTTTCCTTCCTCGCACGACGGATGTTGGCGGTGATTACACCAGCCGGGAAGGTGCGACCAATTATTCGCTGCTGCCGGCACGCAGCGGACGGCCGTAGGCACGGGGTGCGCAATGCGCTATGCTTCCCAATGGCCTGGGAGGTCTTTTCAACTCCTTCTAACCCACTCCATCCGGCCTTCATCGACAAAACAACAATAAGAGTTCGCGTCGAAGGCAACTCCGCAAGAGGAAGCTCATGGCAAAGCTCAACATCAACGGCAATATCCGCGACGTGGAGGTAGAGGCGGACACCCCGCTCCTGTGGGTCATCCGCGAGCAGGTCGGTCTCACCGGCACGAAATACGGTTGCGGCGTGGCCCAATGCGGCGCCTGCTCCGTGCACATCAACGATCAGGTGCAACGCTCCTGCTCCATTCGCGTCGGAGACGTGAGCGCCACCGACCGGATCGTCACGATCGAAGGCCTTTCTCCCAACAGCTCGCATCCGGTGCAGAAGGCGTGGGCGGCTGTCGACGTGCCCCAGTGCGGCTATTGCCAGTCCGGCCAGATCATGGCGGCCGCGGCCCTCCTCAAGAGAACACCCAAGCCGACCGACACAGACATCGACGAGGCCATGACCAACATCTGTCGCTGCGGCACCTATCAGCGCGTACGCACCGCCGTCCACATGGCGGCCAACGATACGTCCAGAACCTGAAGGGGGCCGTCGTGAACAAGATCATCCGCAACAAATCCGCCAAGCTTTCGCGCCGCAAATTCGTCATCGGCTCCGCCGCCGCCGGAGGGGGACTCGCGCTGGGCTTCAACCTGCCGTCGGGCTTCGGCGCCGCGCTGGCGCAAGGCGTCGCCGCCAATGGCGGCTCCGAACTCAACGTATGGGTCGCCATCAAGCCCGACGACACCTGCGTGATCCGCATTGCGCGTTCCGAGATGGGCCAGGGTACAATTACCGGCCTCGCCCAGCTCGTCGCCGAGGAACTCGAGTGCGATTGGAAGAAGGTGACGACCGAGCAGATCACCCCCGGCACCAATCTTGCGCGCAAGCGCGCCTGGGGCGACATGAGCACGGGCGGCAGTCGCGGCATCCGCACCTCGCAGGACTATGTCCGTCGCGGCGGCGCGGCCGCACGCATGATGCTGCTCCAGGCGGCAGCCGATGAGTGGAAGGTGCCGGTCGGCGAGCTCAAGGTCGCCAACGGCGTCATCACCCACTCCGCGTCCCAACGCTCGGTGAGCTACGGCAAGGTCGCTACGGCGGCCGCCAAGATCGAGCCGCCGGATCCCAAGAGCATCAAGCTCAAGGATCCGAAGGACTGGACCATCGCGGGCAAGCCGCTGAAGCGGCTCGATACCGCGGACAAGCTCAACGGCAGCAAGGTCTACGCCATCGACGTCAAGCTGCCGGGCATGCTGTGCGCCGCGATCAAGGATTGCCCGGTGTTCGGCGGCAAGCTGAAGAGCTACGACGAGGCAAAGATCGCCGGCATGCCCGGCGTGCGCAAGGTCCTGAAGGTGAAGGACACCGGCATCGCCGTGGTCGCCGATACCTGGTGGCGGGCGAAAGCAGCGCTCGATGCGCTGCCGATCGTCTGGGACGAGGGCGCCGGTGCCAAGCAGTCGGACGCGACCATCGCCGAGCACCTCAAGGAGGGTTTGACCGCGAGCGCCACCAACGGCTCGCGGGAGAACGGCGACGCCCTCAAGGCGATCGAGAGCGCGCCGAAAAAGGTCGAAGCGGTCTACAGCACGCCGTTCCTGGCCCATGCCTGCATGGAGCCCATGAATGCCACGGTGAAGCTGTCGGCCGACAAGGCCGAGCTCTGGGTCCCGAGCCAGAACGTCGAGGCTTCGCTTGCCGCGCTATCGGAGGCGTCCGGCGTTCCGCTCGCCAAATGCGATGTCTACCGGCTCGACCTCGGCGGCGGCTTCGGCCGGCGCGGTGGCACGCAAGATTTCGTCCACCAAGCCGTCGCGATCGCCAAGGAATTCCCCGATGTCCCGGTCAAGCTGATCTGGAGCCGCGAGGAGGATCAGGCGCACGACTTCTACCGTCCGATCTCGCAATGCAAGCTCTCGGCCGGCCTCGACGCCGACGGGAAGCTCGTCGGACTGCATGTCCGCGTGTCCGGGCAGTCAATCAACGCCACCTTGAACCAGGCGGCGATCGTCGGCGGCAAGGACACACGTCAGCTGCAGGGATTCTATGAGGAGCCGGGCGACGCGCAGCTCGGCTACTCCGTCCCGAACCTGCTCATCGAATACGCCATGCGCAACACGCACGTGCCGGTCGGCCCCTGGCGCGGCGTCAACACCAACCAGAACGGCGTCTACATGGAATGCTTCATGGACGAAGTGGCGCGAGCGGCCGGCAAGGACCCGCTCGAGTTCCGCCGCACGCTCATGAGCCAGCATCCCAAGCATCTCGCTGTGCTCAATGCCGCGGCCGAGAAGGGCGACTGGGGCAAGCCGCTTCCCCCCGGTGTCCATCGCGGCATCGCGCAGTTCATGGGCTACGGCAGCTACTCCGCGGCCGTCGCCGAGGTCTCGGTGAGCGACCGAGGCAAGGTCAAGGTTCACCGCATGGTGCTGGCGCTCAATTGCGGCCATGCGGTCAATCCGGACCAGATCGCCGCGCAGGTCGAAGGCTCGGTCGCCTATGGGCTGACGGCGACGTTATACGGCGAGTGCAAGGTCAAGGACGGCCGCATGGTGGATCTGAACTTCGACACCTATGAGATCATGCGGCTCGCCGAGATGCCGAAAGTGGAAACGGTCATCGTGTCGACCCATGACTTCTGGGGTGGCGTCGGCGAACCCACGATCTGCGTGGTCGCGCCCGCCGTGCTCAACGCCATCTACGCCGCGACCGGCAAGCCGGTGCGCAGCCTGCCGCTGAAGAACGTCAGGCTCGCCTAGATCGCAAGTCGAAAGCCGTCCTTGAGCGTCACCCCCGGACCTGGTCCGGGGGTGTATCTTTTTCCCGCAGGAGATAGACTTGTAATAGCGGTCGGCGCGGCCGTTTCGGTCACGCGGCCAATGAAATGCGTGCCACGCGAGCCGCAACGAATCCCGCTGGCCGATCCGGAAGTATTGCCTCCATGACCGGGACCCTGTTCGACAAGATCTGGGACGCGCATCTGGTGGCGCAGCGCGCCGACGGCCGCGATCTCGTCTACATCGACCGGCACGTGCTGCACGAGCTGCACGCGCCCCACGCCTTCGAGCAGTTGGAGAAGCAGCGGCGGCCGGTGCGCCGGCCCGATCTCACATTCTCCATGCAGGATCATACCGTCGCCACCAGACCCGGCCGCGACGACAGTACCAATCCATCCGGCGCGGCGTTCATCAAGGCGATGCGCGAGGGCAGCCGTCGCAACGACATCAGAGTTTTTGACATCGATGACCCGGAGCAGGGCATCTCCCACGTCGTCGCGCCGGAGCTCGGCATGGTGTTGCCGGGCGCGACCCACGCCGTTCCCGACAGCCATGCCAGCACGGTGGGCGGCCTCGGCGCGCTCGCCTTCGGCTGCGGCACCACGGAGCTCGCGCACATCCTGGCGACGCAAGTGATGGCGCTGCGGCGTCCGAAGCGCATGCTGATACGCCTCGAAGGCCGGCTCGGCCCGCAAGTGACGGCCAAGGACGTGGCGCTGCGCATCATCGCCGAGCTCGGCGTCGCCGGCGCGCGCGGCCACGTGGTGGAATATGCCGGCGCGGCGGTGCGGACGATGCCGATCGAAAGCCGCATGACGCTGTGCAATCTCAACATCGAGATGGGCGGACGTTCGGGCTTCGTGGCGCCGGACGACAGCACGTTTTCCTGGATTGCCGGGCGCCCCTTTGCTCCCCAGGGCGTATTTTGGGAGCGCGCACTCGCGCATTGGCGCACCCTCAAATCCGACGACGATGCTGCGTTCGATCGCGAGCATGTGTTGGACTGCGGCAGCCTCGAGCCGCAGATCACCTGGGGCACCGACCCGAGCCAGGTGCTCGGCATTTCCGGCCGCGTGCCCGACCCGTCCGAAGTCGACCCCAGCCGGCGCGCGGCAACTGAAAGCGCGCTCGTCTATATGGGGCTCGAACCCGGCATGGCGCTCGCCGGCCTGCCGGTCGACCGCGTGTTCATCGGCTCCTGCACCAACAGCCGTCTTCCGGATCTCCTCGCCGCCGCCGAGGTGGTGCGGGGCCGCCGTGTTGCG
>Ga0207708_10001024_pt1 | contig 20909 bp, 16 predicted proteins | sample KBSK5101metaG_FD_184340 | JGI IMG/M metagenome (GOLD analysis project Ga0207708, IMG submission 184340) | Corn, switchgrass and miscanthus rhizosphere microbial communities from Kellogg Biological Station, Michigan, USA - KBS K5-10-1 metaG... | ecosystem: Host-associated > Plants > Roots >...
GGCTCCCGGAGCTCGTCGCCGACGGGATCGAGCGGGGCACGTTGCGCTTCACGGACGACCTGAAGGGCGCGTCCGCTGCAGCCGACATGGTCATCGTCGCCGTCGGCACACACGACGGCAACGGTGGGTGGCAGACCGACACCGTGCGCGGCGCCCTGGCGGACATCGTCCCGGCCATGGGCGACACGGCGACACTGGTGATCCGCTCGACACTGCCGCCGGACTTCATCCGCCAGCTCCCGCAGATCGTCGCGAGCCGGCGATCGACCGCCGGGCTTACGCCGATCCCCGTCATGCTGAACCCTGAGTTCACGCGCGAGGGGCGGGCCGTCCGCGATTACCAGCAGCCGGACCGGATCGTCCTGGGCGTCGTCGACGACCCCGAGGGGCATGGCGAGTCGGCGCTCCGCGAGCTGTACCACTCGGCCGCCGCACCGGTCATCGTGATGGGCGCGATCGACGCCGCGATCACGAAGCTCGGAGCCAACCTCTTCCTCGCGACGAAGATCAGCTTCGCCAATGAGCTCGCCGAGATCTGCGATGCCTTCGGCGCCGACGTCTCGACCGTCGTCGATGGCATGTCGTACGACACCCGGATCGGTGGCGCGTTCCTGCGCGCCGGCGTCGGGTTCGGCGGCTCGTGCCTGCCGAATCAGGTCTCGATGACGATCCGCACCGCGGCGCAGGCCGGGGTCGATACCCCGCTCCTGACGGCCGTCGACGATGTCAATCACCGTCGCCGGACGCAGGTCGTCGAGCGCGCGGCAAGTCTCCTCGACGGCACGGTTCGCGGCCGCCGGGTAGCGTTGCTCGGCCTGACCTTCAAGCCCGACACCGACGACCTGCGCGATGCGCCGGCACTGACCATCGCCAGCGAGTTCATCGAAGGCGGCGCCACGGTCATCGCCTATGACCCGATGCCGACCGCTCGAGAGCGATCCGCCTCATTGGTCCCCGGGCTCGAGGTCGTCGCGGCTGCCGCGGATGCGCTCCGCGATGCTGAGATCGCGGTGCTCGTGACCGAGTGGCCTGAGTTCGTCGACATGGACTGGGCCAACGCCGCCATGGCGATGCGCCGACGGATCCTGATCGACGGACGGAACGTGCTCAACGGCACGGAGGTCGCGGCAGCGGGCTTCACCTACTCGTCGTTCGGTCGCGGCACCGTGGCCCCGAAGGACGTCGAGGTCGGGGCCACCAACTCCGCATCATTCGCATCCCTCCAGTGGAATCGAGGATGACTCCAGAACGGCGCCACCACCTGGTCGTCGCTCTTATCGCGGCGCTTGCGGGCGTCGGGATCGGGCTCGAGATCGCGCGGGTCGGGATCGACATCGCCCCGAGTCTCGCGTTCTGGATGGGCATCTTCGGTGTGCTGGCTCTGATGCTGGTGCTCCTGACCGCACCGGCCAGACCGGCCGCGGCGACCACGATCCCGGCGCGAGCCGGCTGGGCCGAATTCCGGCGCGAGCTCCGGCGGTCGCGCCGCAATACCCGGCCGATGACCCTCCTTCGGACCCTGGCACCGCTGGGGCCGGACGCGGTCCAGGAGGATCCCGACGTCCGTTCACGCCGACTGCATGAGCACCTCCGCCTGGTCGACCGTACCTGGGTCGACGACGGTGCTGTCTATCTCCTGCTCCCTGAGACCTCGCGTGCCTCGGCAGACGCCCTTGTCGGACGGCTGCAGACGATCGCTCCCGAGCTGCTGCCGGGCGACGTTCGGATGGCGACCTTCCCGGACGACGGTTTGACGAGCGGCGCGCTGATCTCGGCCGTCCATGGCGCATCCCTGAGTCAGGTGCCGACACCGATCCGCGCGGCGATCGCCGAGGACGAGCCGGTCACCGAAGAGATCCCGGCCGCGGAGCCCGCGCCGTCGGCTGAACGAGCCGCTCGATGAACGATCGCTCTCCGGGCGAGGTCCGTACACCTCGCTTCTACGGGGTGACCAAGCGCGCGCTTGACCTGACCCTGTGCGCGCTCGCGCTCCCGGTGGTGCTCCCGGTGGGCCTGTTGTGCGCGCTCGCGATCCGGCTCGAGTCACCGGGTCCCATGCTGTTCGCGCAGCAGCGGACCGGCCAGCATGGTGTCCGCTTCCCGATGTTCAAGTTCCGGACGATGGTCCAGAACGCCGAGGAGCTGAAGGCCTCCCTCCAGCACCTCAACATCCTGCCGCCGCCGGACTTCAAGATCCCGAACGACCCACGCATCACGCGCATCGGCGGGTTCCTGCGCAAGACGAGCCTCGACGAGCTACCGCAGATCCTCAACGTGATCCGTGGCGAGATGTCGATCGTCGGCCCGCGGCCGACCTCGTTCGCCGCGAGCACCTACGACCTGTGGCACTCCGAGCGACTCGAGGTCGTGCCGGGCATCACCGGGCTGTGGCAGATCAAGGGCCGCGGCACGATGACGTTCGATGAGCGCCTCCGCCTCGACATCGAGTACATCGAGCGCCGCTCGACGATGCTCGATCTGCGGCTGATCGCAGAAACGGCACTCGCCGTCTTCAAGGGATCCGGGGCCTAGCTCCCGACCGTCGCGCTCGCGCCGGCCCTTAGCGCGGGGCTGCCATCCCGCGTCGTGCGAGATGCCACGCGACCTGGCGACCGAGACCCTCGCGCGGCTCGACCACCGGCGCATAGCCAATCGCCTCACGTGCCCGCGTCACGTCGGCGCTCGTGTGGCGCTGGTCACCCGGCCGCGCGGGCTTGCGCTCGATGATCGGCTCGACCCCGACGTGCTCGGCGATCAGTGCGATCGCCTCATTGAGCGAGATCGTTCGGCCGCCTCCGAGGTTGTAGATGCCGCCGACGGCGCCCCGCTCGAGCGCGCGGATCGTTCCGTTCACCGCGTCATCGATATAGGTGTTCGAGCGCGTCTGTTCGCCATCCCCGAAGACCGTGATCGGTCGGCCATCGAGCATCGCCTCGGTGAAGATGTGGTACGCCATGTCCGGCCGCTGGCGAGGCCCGTAGATCGAGAAGTAGCGGATGATCGTGGCGGGGAAGCCGTGCAATGCGACGTTCGCGAGCACGAGCTTTTCGGCGGCGAGCTTCGTGATGCCGTAGGGCGACGATGGCTCGAGGGGCCGATCCTCGTTCCCGACCGCCTCGGTGCCGTAGACCGACGACGTCGATGCGAGCACGAATCGCGAGACACCTGCTCGTCGAGCCGCCTCGATCAACCGGTTCGTCGCCAGGATGTTGCACGAGGTATAGAGCTCGAGGTCCGTCCAGCTCCGCATCAGACCGGCCATGGCGGCCTCGTGGATCACGGCGTCGGCTCCCTCGAGCCATGGGTCGAGCTCGCCGGTCCGGAGATCGACCTCCCCGAAGCGGAACGCGCTCGCCTCGGACAGCCCGGCCAGGTTCGCCTCCTTCATCGGGCGGGGGTAGTAGTCGATGAACGCGCCAAGGCCGACCACCTCGTGGCCGGCGCCTATCAGCGCCTCCGACAGCGTCGAGCCGATGAAACCGGCCGCGCCGGTGACGACGATCCTCATGGGGTCACGACCTGAGTCACACGCACCTCTGCGATATCGATGGTCTGGATGGGCGGCGCCGGCGCCGTCTCGACGCATACCGACTTGACCGACGGCACCACGCGTGCCCGCCAGCGAAGACCGCTGGCCCGCGTGACGAGTCGACCACCACCGGTGTCGATCCGGACGCTGTACGTCTTCCTCACCTGATCGATGGTGGCGCGGACGCGGTACCAGGCGCCCGGCCGGAACACGGCGGTCGTCCGGATCTTGGTCGAGCCGTTGAAATAGGCAAAGACGGACTTCGTGGTGACACGGACGCTCGCGGACTCGCCGCCGCTGCCACGGACCGACAGGATCGTCGCGTCCTCGAGGGCGGGCTTCGAGAGCTTCACGAGGATGTCGACGGAGATGGTCGTGCCCGGGACGTCGGAGAAGTCTCGGCAGGCTCGCACGTTCGTCCGGGCCCCGGTCACCCGGAGCGCGCGGGCCGTCGGACCGGTCACGATCGACATCCGGCCTTTCGGGTCCTCGGGCCGGGTGTACCAGGCCGCCGGAACGGTCCTACCGACGGGGTACGGCTCGAATGTGTCGTGCATGAGGATGGTCGTCGTGCCCTTCGGCGGTGGTGTCGGGAGCTTCGATCGCGAGGCATCGCCAGGATCGACCGTCGGTGCGCCCCCACCGAGATCGACGACACCGTGGAGATACATCCCCGACGTCCGGTCATGGGCGAGCACGAGGAGGCCCGACTCCGCCGTCAGCGGGCCCTTGGCCGAGGTGACGTTGTCGATCGTCGTCTGAGCCGTGCTCGCGACGAGCGGCGTGCCGATGCCTGTGTCGAATTCGATCTGGTCGAGCGACGCGCGCTTGTAGTAGATGACGCCGCCACCGCCCGGGGACGTCGCTGCGACCGCGATCGTCCGGTTCGTCGCGTCGACGAGGATGATCGGGCGCGTATGCCGGTCACGGACGAGACCGGAGACCGCCGTCCGCCAGTCGCCGGACGCGTCACGGGTGGCCACGAGCGTCAGTGCGTCGAGCGTCCGGCCCGCCGCGGACTGGTCGTTCGTCGTGGACACGGCCGCCGCGACCTCGGTCGTGCCGTCCGCGAGCGGATAGGTCGTCAGGTTCAGCAGCTTGTCGGGCTGCGGCCCTGGCAGGATGCTCTCGACCGTCGACCACTGATCGTCGGGCGTGGTGTCGTCGTGGCTCGCGAAGAACACGCCCGAACGCTGGTTCGTCCAGGCGACGCCGATCCGCCCAGGACCGAACGCCACGATCGACGCCACATCGGTCGCATCGACCGCTGCCTCCTGCGCAGTGAACGCGACCGGCACGCTCCACGACGTCGGGGAAGCGAGCGAGTGGGTGATCCAGACCTTGCCGTCGGCCGCATACGCGACCCATGCCGTGCCCTTCGAGTCGAGTGCGATGACCGCGGGGCTCGCACCGATCGGTCGGATCGTGACCGGGAAATCAGGGTCGAGCGTGTACCGCTTCCCCTTGGCGTCATACGTGAACCGCCGGACGCGGATCGCGTGGTTGTCGGTCTCGCGCGAGCCCCCGGACACCGCCCACAGCGTCGACCCGGACGACAGCACGTCGCTGTCGGCGGTCGGGCGCTCGTCGATGAGCGTGCCCGTGTCCGCCCAGACCTGGGTCTTCGGATCGAGCATGAAGATGTTCTGCCGGTTCGTCGTCGGCGCGAAGAGCGCGCCCCACCAACGACCATCCGCGTACCAGAGCTTCGACTGGGCGGTGCTGGTCGTCGGCGAGCGGACGACGGTCGGGTCGACCACGAAGTCCGGGAACGTGATCCCCGTCGGAGGCGCGACGGAGCCACCGCTCGGACTCGTCGTGGTCGACGCGCTCGGTCCGACGCTGGCGGGCGGACGCGACGGGGACGGCGAGGGTGCGGATGGCTGGGCGAGCGCCATCACGGCGACGATCGAGCCCGCGATCACGACCACGAGCGCGGCGAGCGCGACCCACGGGCGAAGCATCCCGTTCGTGGCGGCTCCTTCCCCAATCAGCGCGGGGCCGACGTCGGACCCAGTGGCGGAGTGTACGACGGTGCCCCGTCGCGGGAGCCCGCGGGTGATGCCTTAGCGCACCACGTCAAGCGATCCTGCCCAGGCGAGCTGCGCCCGGATCAATGGCACGCTCGAGCGACCGCCGACGTTGATGCGGTCCAGCCGAAGCGGGTCGTCTCGACGGAGATCGTTGCCACCCCGTCTCGTGGTCATCGCGAGTCGCATCTCCGCGCGTCGCGCCGCCTCGACAGCCGACTCGCCGGCCGCCCCGCTGGGATACGCAAGGACCGCAGGGACGGTCGCGATGCTGCCCGTCTCACGCTGAAGATCGGCGAGTGAGCCCTTGATCTCGGCGACGGCTCGATCGAGTGCGACCCGGTCGAGCAGCGGGTGATGGCGTGTGTGGGGCGCCAGCGTCACGCCCTCTCCGGCAAGCCGCCGAAGCTCATCCCAATCGAGGATGGCGGGCGGGAGGTCCGCGGCCGGGTCGCCATCGGCGCCATCTGCAGGACGACTGCCCAGCCCCTCGACGATCCGGTCGACCTCGAGGAGCACGGCGTCGTGGTCGAGGTCCTTCAGCCAGGTCCGGAGTCGCGCGACCGTGGTCTTCGCCGCGTCGTGCCCGACCGGCAGGGGCCCGACCGGGGTCTCGAACGCCCCGGACTCGGCCCCAGCGACCGCCGACCACAGGCGGTCCCACCAGAATGGCCGACGTGGGTCGTCGCTGAACGCGGTCGCGACGAAGAGGGTCGCCGGAACGGACGCCTCCCTCAGGACGGGCCAGGCGTTCGTGGCGAAGTCTCGATACCCGTCGTCGAAGGTCACGAGGACAGCGCGGCGTGGCAATCGGCGCGGATCGTCGAGCGCGTCCAGGACGTCGGTGAGTGACACGGCATCGAAGTCACGAGCGACGAGGGCGATCTGCGATCCGAAGTCCGCGGGGGTCGCCGAGACAAGGCTCGGCATCAGATCCGGCCGAGCGGACGGCTCGTCGACGCGGTGGTAGGTGAGGATCGTCAGGCTGCCGGGTCTCCGTGGGAGTGCCCGGTCGACGATCCGTGCCGCCACATCCGCGACCGGTCCACGTCCGGCCGCCGCCGCGATCCGCCGAAGGCGGTCAGGCATCGGACCGACGCTGCTCCCGCAAGCCGTCACGGACGATCGTGCCGAGCTGGGCGAGCCCGGGCGCCGGATCGGTCCAGCTCATGAGGTCGTCGGCGATCCGGGGGTCGAGCAGGCCGACCATCGCGCCGACCGCCTGGCGGCGGGAGGGCCACGGCATCCCCCGCTGCCGCCGACGACCAGTGAGCACGCTCCCGATCCACGCGATATCGAGCCGCAGGTTGCGCGCTCGAACGCCGCGCCGGTACTCCGTATCGGTGTCGGTCGCGGTGGTCGCGTCGCTCGGGGCGCCATCCAACAAGAGCTCCGCGAGGCGCGACGGGAAATCGACGCCGGCACGGACTGCCAGCGGGAGTGATCCCCACACCCGCCCATTGATCTCCATGAGGTAGCCGATCCCGTCCCGGCCGCGCCGGAACTCGACCATCGCCAAGCCGGTCCAGCCGAGCTCGGCAAGCATCCGTACCGCCTGATCGTGCAGGTCGGTATCGAGCGCGACACTCTCGCGCAGCGAGCTGGCGCCGCCCGTCGGTGGGAATTCGCGGAGCCGTCGATGCTCGAAGGCGACGAGCGGTCGGCCGTGGTCCATGAGCAGCTCGACGCCGATCCCGTCGCCCGGCACCCAGCGCTGGAGCATGACCGTGGTCCCGGGCGGCAACGCGCTCAATCGGGCCCTGAGCTGCTCGGCGTCGGTGGCATAAGCGACGACGTTCGACCGGATCGTCCGATCAGCGAGCACCTCGCGGGACGCGACCGGCTTGAGCACGACCGGGAAACCGAGCTCGGCACCGACGTCAGAAGCATCCGTCCCCACTTCGACCATCCTCGTCGCCGGTACGGCGATCCCGAGACGATCCGCGAGTGCGAACGTCGCCGACTTGTCGTGTGTCGCCGCGAGCGCCTCCGGTTCGGGGATCGCCAGCGTGGTGAGCCCGGCGAAACGGTCGCGCGCCTCGGAAAGCGGCAAGCCGAGCTCGTCGGTGATCGGGACGACGAGATCGATCCCGTCGCGTTCGACGCGGGCCAGGATGGCATCGACGACCGCGTCCGGATGCTCCGACGGTCGCGGATAGAGCAGCTTGTCGGTGGTGAACCGCGAATGGAAGCCCGCGCTGGCCGGGTCGTGGTCGGCGGCGGTGACCTTCCAGCCGCGCCTACCCAGCGAACGGATGAAAGCGACCGCGCTTCCTCGACCCGCGTCGGTGATCAGGACGTGCCGTCGGGTCGTGTCGTGCTTCATCGCGCCTCCGCCCGCACGGGCGGCCGCCCAGGCAGCCTCGAGACGATGGCCTCCGCGACCCGCTGCGCGACCTCGTCGACCGGCGCGGTCGCGTCGACCTCGACGAAATCCGGGACGTGCCGCGCGATCGCGCGGTATTCGCCGCGACGGCGCTCGAGCGCCTCGATGGTGCCCTCCCCTTTCCGCGCGAGCAGCACCTCGCCCGGCGCGTCGAGATAGACGACGAGATCGGGACGCGGATAGAAGCGCCCCAGGATCGTCCCATGGAGCCGCTGCGACCATGAGCGATCGTCCGCGGCCGCGGCTTCATCGACGTCGTACGCGTGGTAGTCGACGAAGAAATGTCGGTCGAACACCACGACCGCACCCGCCCGTTCCCACCGCCATGCCAGCCACTGGCGGTACCACTCCTCGGCCAACCGGTTGCCGACGCGGAGCGCCGCTCGGACGTCCGCGGTACGCCGCTTGATCCACGATCGAGAACGTGTCCGCCTGGGACCGTGCGATGGCGGACCGGCCGTGTCGGGTGGAGCCCCGGCAGCCCGCTTGATCCGCCGCGCGATGCGGGTCGTCGGCAGCATCACGTTGCTCGAGTCCGTGCTGACGCCCATATAGAGATAGCGGACCGGGACGGGAAGCAGGTCCGGCAGTCGGCGCGCGATGGTCGTCTTTCCTGCGCCATCGGGGCCGATCAATGCGACCGTCGTCATGTCCGCGCGATCGCGGGTCGGACCGCCTCGAAGAGCTCGTGGATGTCGACCGGGTACGGGTGGGTCACGACGCACGCCGGACGGCCCGCGAAGATCGCGTGGAGCAGATCGCGTTGCGTGCTCTCGAACGTCTCGATGTGCTCGTTGTGGATCCCTGGGTGCGCGTAGCGTGCCTGCTGCCAGAGCGCGAGGAACTCGCGTCGCTCGTACATCAGCGAGGCGATCATGCGCTCCGCGACTGCGGACGGATCGATCGGTTCGATGGTCGTCTCAGGCGCGGCCGCACTCACGACGAACAGGATGCGATCCAGGCGTCCTTCCAGGTCGCCGATCGTGCCGAACAGCGTCTCCGGCGCCAGATCGACCCGGAGCTGGTCCTCGAGGATGGGCATCGCCCGGCGCACCGTGCGCCCCGGGGCCGATCGGCGGATGCGGCCCGGCATCGCCTGTTCGACGCCGCGGATCGCAGGGATCCCGCGGAGCTTCGCGCGGTCGCCGACGCCCAGCGTGGAACGGATCTCCGGCAGTTGTTTCAGATGCCAATCCCAGAGCCGGATCGGCTCGGGGATCCCGACCATCCGGCCGTCGGTCGCCAGGTAGACCCATTCGTCGCCGATGTATCGCGCGCCGGCGCGCGCGGCCGCCATCAGCAGCTCGGTCTTGCCACCCTTCGACCAGCCCGTCACGAGCGTCCCGACTCCGTCGAGCTCGAATGCCGCCGCGTGGAGCGGCAACGCCCCGTTGCCGAGCACGGTGAGGTTGAGGATCGCGATCAGGAACGGCACGGCGGGAACGCCGTGCTCCGCGAGGATCTCACTGCGTCCGCCGACGTCCTGCATCGGGATCCGTACGACGACCGGGGTCTTCTTGCTCTTCAGGACGAAGAAGCCGTCGTCGGTCCAGCCGACCTCACGCGCTCCCAGGTAGCGCAACGCGCCGGGCTCGACGGCCCGGTCCACGAACCGGATCGTGATGTCGGGAGCGCGGTCCAGCGCCTTCCGCAATGGACCGAGTTGGCGATCCACGGCACGGGCGTCCGCGGGCGAAGCGTCCACGAGGCGGACGCCGCACAGACCGTGCAGGTCGTAGTCCACCGTCAACGGCTCGGGCATCGTCGAGCGCGTCCTCCCTGCAGGGTGACCTCCTGGTCACAGCCATGGCTCCCGCCGCCGCCACCGGCTGCGACGACGAGGGACAGTACATCAACCGGCTCTGGGGGGCTGTCCTACAGAAGCTGTCCGACAGATGACACGGCGTCCGGTGCGCCGTCCGGCTACCATGCGCGCGTGCAGGAGATCGAGCTCATCCTCGTCGCCGCGGGGTTGATCGTTTCAGCCGCCTATATCGTCGCCCAGTCGCGGTCGCGCGGGACGACTGACCATGTCGCCGTCCGGCTCCTTCTCGGGCTGATCCCGGCCGTGGTCGCCGTATCGATCGTGCTGATCAACCGATTCGACATGGTCCCTGACGACCTCGAGCAGAATCTGTGGTTGCTCTCGATCGTGGTCGTCTCGGGCCTGCTGATCCTCGGGACGGGATACCGGCTCGCACGTCGCTGATCCGCGGGCCCTCCGGGCCCGTTTGCGTGGCCCCTGAGATGTCCATGACGCGTCGTGTACCGCGTGTCGGCCGTTGTCGGGCCGCACCATGGTCCTACCCCATCCGGTCCAGTACCGGGACGTAACGGGTATCCTTTGCGCGATCGGCCCGATGGGCTTGCCAAGGGGGTGGCGTGGAACTTTCTGGATATCTTGCGGTCGCGCGCCGCTGGTGGTGGACGCTCCTCGTCGCGACATGGGTCGCGGGCGTCTCCGGCTATGTGGTCGCCTCGCAGATCCCGCCGACGTACGAGGCGGAGTCGCAGCTCCTCGTCGGGCCGTACAACACGGACCGCGACACACTGGCGGCCGCCGGCGACCTCGTGCAGACGTACTCGCAGCTCGTCACGACGACGCCGCTGCTCGAGTCTGCGATCAACGAATCCGGCGCCGACATCACCCCCGCCGACCTTGCCCTGGCGACGCGCGTCACCGCCAATGACACGACACGCTTCCTGTCGATCCGCGTCCAGGACACGGACCCGCAGATGGCGGCGACCCTCGCCAACAAGCTCGCTGATGAGATCACCCAGCTGGCCTCGCGTGGCACGAGTCGTCCCGAGGGTCAGATCCAGCCGGTGCAGTTCGCTGTCCCGCCGACCGATCCGATCGCCCCACAGAAGTCACTCATCGTGGGCCTCGCCGCGCTCGCCGCCCTGATCGGCGCCATGGTGCTGGTCATGCTGGTCGAATACCTGAGCGCAGCCGTCCGATCCGAGGACGAGCTCACGCGCCTGACCGGGCTTCCGCATCTCGGCAACGTCGACATCAGTCGGTCCCTGCCGTCCGGTGAACGGGGCCTGCTGGACAAGGCCCCGGAGTCGGCGGCGGCCGCCGCATACCGCCTCGTCCAGGCCAAGGCCGCGTTCCTCGAGCGAGGACGCGCAGCCCGATCCATCGTCGTGGTGGGTGCCGGCTCGGACAGTGCGAGCAGCCAGGTCGCGGCGAACCTCGCCGGCATCACGGCCCGGAGCGGCCGCCAGGTCGTCCTCATCGACAACGACGGGAGCGATGGCTCCGTCACCCGCATCTATCGACTCGGCGACCGGTCGGGCGTCACCGACCTGGTCGATGCGTCTCCGGCCGACGTCTCGAGCCGGCTCGTGCGCGTCTCGCCGAACCTGCGGGTCTTGCCGTACGGGCTTTCCGAAGAAGGCGACACGATCGACGCAGAGCGCGCCTCGGTCATCCTGAAGGCCCTCGCCGAGACCGCCGACCTCGTGATGATCAACGGCGGTGTCCTCCATCTGTCGGCCGGCGCCCTCGGATGGGCACAGGCAGCTGATACCTCGATCCTCGTCGCGGTCCGCGACCAAGCGCGGCGTGACGACGTCGAATACGCGGCGGAGAGCCTCCGGCTCGTCGGGGTGGAGGTCGCCGGGACGGTGCTCGCCGAGCGCAAGCGCGGCCTTGGCCGCGGCCGGCAGCGCACCAGCGACCGCGATCGAGCAAGGGCCACCGCGGCGACGCCGCCACCGCCTGTCGAACCGTTGCGACCGATCCGCGATACGCCTCGTCCTGCCTATCCGGAGCCCGAACCGATCCGCGAATACAGGACGGCACCCGAGCCGATGAGCTCATACCGGCCGACACCTGCGCCGGAGCCCATGACCTCGTACCGACCCACACCTGCGCCCGAACCGGTTCGCGAGTACACACCGCCGCCGGCTCCAGAGCCCGTCGACTACGGGAAGCCCGCGCCGGCGCCGCAGTACCGACCGGAAGCGGTCCCGGATCCATACAGCGGCGCGCCGGCGGACGACGTGGACCCGGAGCCCGAGCCGGAGCAAGCGCCACCGCCGCGACCCACCAGGACGACGACCCGCCGAACGTCCCGCCGGCGGACCGACCCCCAGCCGAACACCTAGTCGGCGCTCCTGTCCTGGCGATGCGCATCCTGATCACGGGGGGCGCCGGCTATATCGGCTCCCTCACCGCACGCCACCTCGCGGCGGCCGGTCACACGCCGATCGTCCTGGATGACCTCCGGAACGGTCACCGCGCCGCGGTCGGCCGGCTTCCGTTGGTCGTGGGTGACTGCCGGGACGTCGATCTGGTCGCGGCGACCCTCGAACGCAACGCGATCGACGCCGTGATGCATTTCGCCGCGTTGAAGTCCGTCGAGGATTCCGTCGCGGACCCAGGCGCCTACTTCGATGACAACGTCGGCGGCACGCTCGGTGTCCTGCGAGCGATGGCGAGGACAGGCGTCCGGCGGATCGTGTTCTCGTCGTCCTGTGCGGTGTACGGCATGCCCGACGCGCTCCCGGTGACCGAGTCGTCGCCGATCCAGCCCATGAACCCGTACGGCGAGTCCAAGGCGCTGTCGGAGCGGATGCTCCCGTGGTTCGAGGCTTCCGAGGGCATCCGCTTCGCGGCCCTCCGGTACTTCAACGCGGCGGGGGCCGCCGAGGACGGGTCGGTCGGCGAAGACTGGTCCGAAGCCCAGAACCTGATCCCCGTCGTGCTTCGCACGGCGGCCGGTAAGCAGACCGCGGTCCGCATCTTCGGCACTGATCACCCGACGCCGGACGGGACCGCGATCCGCGACTACATCCACGTCCTCGATCTCGCAGAAGCGCACCGCTGTGCGCTCGAGGCGATCGACGCGCGTGACGCCTCCCTGACCGTGAACGTCGGCACCGGTGTCGGAGCCTCCGTCCTCGAGGTCCTCGAGACGGCACGTCGCGTGACGGGCCGACCGATCCCGGCGGATGAGGCGCCCCGGCGCGCCGGCGATCCGCCTGCCGTCTGGGCGGACACGACGCATGCCGCGGAGCTGCTCGGCTGGCGGGCGACGCACACCCTCGAGGACATCGTGACGACGGCATGGCGCTGGCACACGAGCCACCCCGATGGGTACGGCGACGACCTCCCCGGTCAGCCACTCGAGGCCGTCGGATGAATCCGAACGACGAGCTCACCGTCGCCTACGTCATGTCGCGCTTCCCGAAGCTCACCGAGACCTTCATCCTCGCCGAGCTGGAAGCGATGGATCGGGCAGGCGTCCGGATCGAGCTGTTCCCGCTCCTTCGCCAGACCGGCGAACCCGTCCAACCGGCCGCGGTCCGCTGGGTCGAGCGTGCGCACTACCTGCCATTCCTGTCGTTGCCGATCCTGCGTGCGCAGTGGTGGTTCCTCCGAGATCGCCAGCGGCGACGGCGCTACCTCGGCGCGTTCTTCGACATGCTGGGCGAGACCTGGCGCAGTCCGAACTTCTTCCTCGGTGGGCTGGGGATCTTTCCGAAGGTCGCCCGCATGGCGCTCGACATGCGCGAGCTCGGGGTCGAGCACGTCCACTGCCACTTCGCGAACCACCCAGCCCTCGCCGGATGGCTCATCCACCGGCTGGTCGGTATCCCGTACAGCTTCACGGCGCACGGCTCGGACCTCCACGTCGACCGGACGATGCTTCCGACCAAGGTCGACGAGGCGGCATTCGTCGCGACGATCTCGCACGACAACCGCAGCGTCATCGAAGCTACCGCCGGTCCGAGCGCTCAGCCCAAGGTCACGATCATCCACTGCGGCGTCGACCCGGCGGCATTCGCTCCTGTCGACCGCCCCGCCGTGGGACCGCTACGGATCGTGGCGGTCGGGACCCTGCACGAGGTGAAGGGTCAGATCCACCTGATCGAGGCCTGCCGAATCCTCACGGAACGCGGTGTCGACGTCGTGTGCCGGTTCATCGGCGATGGGCCTGATCGTGAAGCGCTCCAGGCCCGGATCGACGGATACGGCCTGGGGGACCGCGTCGTGCTCGCCGGCCGGATGACGACGGACGCGGTGGTTGCCGAGCTCGCCGGCGCCGACGTCCTCGTGGCTGCGAGCGTGCCGACCAAGGGCGGCAAGCGTGAAGGCATCCCCGTCGTGTTGATGGAAGCGATGGCCAGCGGGCTACCCGTCGTCGCCAGCAGGCTGTCCGGGATCCCGGAGCTCGTGGCCGACGGCGTGAGTGGGCTGCTCGTCCCGCCGGGCGACGCGCACGCCCTCGCCGACGCGCTCGCGACGCTTGCCGAGGACCCTGATCTGCGACGGCGCCTCGGAGCGGCGGGCCGTGACACGGTGCTCGACGACTTCGATGTCGACCGCAACGCAGCCCGCCTTGCCGAGCGGATCCGCCGCGCCTCGCGCGAACCCGGCGACGGTGCGCCGACCGACCCCGCGGCGAACGCCACGATCCGGGAGCCCGCGGCGTGACCGCCTTCCTCTTCTGGCTTGCCAGCGGGCTGATCGGCTACACGTATGCCGGTTTCCCGGTCCTCGTGATGCTGCGAGCCAAGCTCCGGCCGCGGCCGCATCGCGTCGCCGATGTGACGCCGTCGGTGAGCGTCGTGATCGCGGCGCATGACGAAGAGCGTTCGATCGGTGCCCGCGTCGAAAACCTGCTCGCAGTCGACTACCCGCGTGACTGCCTCGAGATCGTCATCGCGTCCGACGGATCGACCGACCGGACGGTGGCGGTAGCTCGTCGCGAGGATCCGCGGGTCCGCGTCCTCGATCTGCCACGGACCGGCAAGGCGAGTGCGTTGAATGCCGCTGTCGCCGCGTCCACCGGCGAGATCCTGGTCTTCTCCGACGCGAACACGGCGTATGCGCCGGATGCGATCCGGCGACTGGTCCGCTCCTTCGCCGACGACGAAGTCGGCGGCGTGGCGGGCAACCAGGTCTACCTGTCGAGCCGCGATGTCGGCGAGGTCGTCGACGCGACGACGGCGTCGGCGATCGGTGCCGGTGAACGCAGCTATTGGGATTTCGACCGGCTCATCAAGGATGCCGAAAGCCTCGGCGGGAGCGTCATCTCGGCGACCGGTGCCATCTACGCGATCCGGCGCGAGCTGTTCAGGCAGGTGCCCGACGGTGTCACCGACGACTTCATCACCTCGACGCAAGTCATCCGCGCGGGCCGCAGGCTCGTCTTCGAGCCCGAAGCGGTTGCGCTCGAGCCGGTCGCGAGTTCCAGCAAGGGCGAGTACCGCCGCAAGGTGCGGATCATGACTCGCGGCCTGCGAGGGGTCGCGATGGCGCGCGAGCTGCTCGACCCGCGGCGGTTCGGCTTCTACTCGTTGCAGCTCCTGACCCACAAGATCCTGCGGCGACTCATGGCGGTCCCACTCCTGGTTATCGCCGTCACGAGCGTCACCTTGTGGCATGACGGACCGTTGTATCGGCTCGCGGTCATCGGCCAGGCGGCCGTCTACGGCCTGGGCGCGATCGGGCTCGGGCTTCGCGGCCATCCCGCGGGACGGCGTCCGTGGTTCTCGTTGCCAGCGTTCTTCGTGCTCGTCAACGTCGCGTCGCTCCACGCCGCGTGGAACCTGCTCACCGGACGGCGCATCGACCGCTGGCAGCCGGTGCGCGCCGGGGAAGCGGCGGCGGACCGGTCGGTGGCGGCTGAGCCGTCGCCCGCGGCGGCTGGTAGCGACCGATGAGCGCGACCGGCAGGAGCATCGACCGCGAGACCGAGGGCCGGGGTTGGACGCAGGAGCGTGCCATCCTTGCGGCTGCCGCGATCATCTTCGGCGGTGCCCTCGCAGCCGGGATCCTGGCCGCCGATGCTCCGGTGCTCGTCGTCATCGGGGCGAGCGTCCTCTTCCTTGGCATCGCGATGGTGCTGCGGCCGGACATCGCGACCCTTGCCGGGATCGGGCTCATCTACAGCAACCTCGCGGTCGTCATGGTCCGTTTCCACGGCGCGCCAGGTTTCGTCGCCGCGATGGTCCCGCTCCTGCTCGTGGTTCCCCTCGCCCGCGACCTCGTCGTCCGCCGCCTCCCGGTCGTCGCGCCCCAGCCACTCCGCTGGATGCTGGTGCTGTTCGGGATCTACCTGGTCTCGGCGCTGTTCTCCACCGATACGCAGCGCTCGTGGGACGAGGTCGTGACGTATATCACCGAGGGGTTGCTCCTCTACTTCCTCATCATCAACGTCGTCCGTACACCCGAGATGATCCGCGGCGTGACGTGGGTGTTGATCGCAGGCGGAGCGCTCGTCAGCGCTGCAGCGGTCCACCAGGCGATCACCGGGAATTACGACTCGAACTATGGCGGGTTGGCTCAGGCCACCTCGCTCATCAGGACGGGCGTGACGACACTGACCGGCGACGTGCTCCAGCCCCGGATCGCCGGCACGATCGGCGAGACGAACCGGTTCGCGCAGACGATGCTCATGCTGGTCCCGCTGGGGATCTTTCGGGCGATCAGCGAGAAGTCGACGTTGCTCCGCATGACGGCGGGAATCCTGACCCTCCTGATCACGCTCGGAGTGGTCCTGTCCTTCTCGCGAGGCGCGGCGGTCGGGCTGGCGGTGCTCGTGCTCGCCCTGCTGGTCCTTCGGATGATCCGGCCGCAGTACGTGGTCGCGATGGTCCTCGTCTTCGCGATGATCCTCGTGGCCTTCCCGCAATACACGAATCGGATCACGTCGCTGGCTGGCGTCGGAGGAATCGATACCGTCGGCACGTCAGCGGTCGACAACTCGCTGCTCAGCCGCGCGACGGAAACACTGTCGGCCGCGCTCGTCATGGTCGATCATCCCGTGATCGGGGTGGGACCGGGGATGTTCCCGGCCTACTACGAGGCCTACGCCAATACGGTCGGAATCCTCGTTCGCAACGACATCGAGCGTCAGGCGCACAACCTCTATCTCGGATTCGGCGCCGAGCTCGGTGTGCCCGGCCTGATCGTCTTCCTCGTGATCGCGTATTCGGTCGTCCGGATGCTGCTGGCGGCGCGTCGGGCGAGCATCGTGAAACGTCCCGACCTCGAACGCTTGACCACGCCGTTCCTGCTCGCGCTCATGACCTACTACGTGACGGGGATGTTCCTGCACCTATCCTTCGCGCGGTTCTACTGGCTGATGCTCGCGGTCGCCACGGCCGCCGCCGTCGTCACGCTGCGCGAGATGGCGTCAGCCGACGAGCCTGCGGCGGCCGAGACGCGTCAGTCGCCCCGCCTCCGGGCTCAGAGGCCGGTCAACCAGTCGGTGTAGCCGAAGTTCTTCCCGGTCCGCGCCGGTGGCGCGGTGCGATAGGACGTCCCGTACCGCCGATCGATGAGCCACGGCTGCCACGTGTCGTCGCCGTCCGCAGCCCAGCCGACGCGGCCATACAGGAACCGCACGGCGCGGAGCAGGCCCTTATCCGACCAGTTCCACGCGTCGTAGCCGGCGGCGCGCAGCAGGTCGGCCTGGAGGACGGCCCCCTGAAGGGCCTCCCAGGCGTAGCCCGTGTACACCGGGGGCCATTGGAATGTCCCGCCGCGGCGCATCTCCTCGGGGAGTGAACCACCGATCTCGATGCCGTTCTTCGTGCACCCGGTGACATTGACGCCGATGGGATGCGCAGGGTCGCATTGCCACGAAAGGTCACCGAAGGTGAAGCCGGCATAGGCCGACCGATCACCGAGCCAGCCCCGGAACACCTGCGCCGTCCGAGCCATCTCGGCGGAGTCACCGAGATAGGCGGCGATCGAGGCGCGGGCCGCGCCGGCGTGGGTCCCCCAGTTGTTCGGCCGCTCCTCGTGGGTGCTGACCAGCGTCTTGCCATCGAGCGGCTCTGACAGCAGCGAGCGTAGCCAGGGGCGGAACGCGCTCGTATCGAACGTCGGATCAGCCGTCCTGAGCGAGATCAGGTCGGCCGAGATGACGTACGCGGGCAGGTTGCGTCCGAGCGCGAGGGTACGTCCGCCGGCCTCCGTGCCAAGCACGCTGTGCAGGGCCGCGACCACGCTCGAGCGGTAGCTCGTCGCACCCGTCCGGACATAGACGAGGGCGCGAGCGAGGACGACCTGGTCGGTGTCGTCGTCCTGGTTCGAGATGTTCGGTGCCGCCAGCGCGCTGTCCGCGCGGGCCTTCAGCGCCGTCCACGCGGCGCCCGACGTCGGCAGGCGCGCGATGTCACTCGCGGAGATCAGGATGCCGTTGCCAGGAGCAACGGGACCCGAGGCTGGAGACGGCGTCGCGCTCGGGCCGGGCGTCGTCGTCGGAGCAGGTGTGGCGGTCGGCGCGGTCGTCGGTGTCGCCGACGGCGTGGCGCTTGGGGATGCGGTGGGCGTCGCGCTCGGGGTTGCGGTGGGCGTCGCGCTCGGGGTCGCAGTCGGGACCGGACTTGGAGTCGCAGTCGCCTGAGCGACCGGCGTCGGCGTTGGCGCGACTGTCGGGGCGGGCGTCGGATCAGGCGTGGGCTTGGGCGTCGGGACCGGCGTCGGATCGGCCGTGGGCTTCGGGGTCGGGTCGGGTGTCGGCTTCGGCGTCGGATCGGGGGTCGGCTTCGGCGTCGGGTCCGGTGTGGGTTGCGGCGTCGGATCCGGGGTGGCGGGCGGCTTGGCGACGACCTCGACATCGAGCTCGGCGCGTTCCGCGTTCGCGGCATCGACGACGACGATCTCGTGGGTCCCGACATCGAACGAGGCCGGCAGCTTCACCTTCACCGAGAACCGGCCGCGACCGTTCGCCGTGAATGCGGCGAGCTCCTCCTTGTCCTCGGCCGCCAGCAGACGACCCTGCATACGGCGGTCGAAGTTCTCGCCGACGATCGTGACGGCGGCGCCGGGCGTGGGGCTGTCGGGGCGGATCCGCAGGGTCGGCGTCGCGGCGAACGTCATGAACATCGGGAAGATCAGCGCAGGGACGAGGAGGAGGATGGGGATCGTCGCCAGGGTGTCGCGGACCTTCGTGGACCGGGGTGGCGGCGGAGGGGCAGGATGCTCGAAGACCCAGTCCTTGCGATCGGCGACGGCGATGTTCCGCACGGCGTCCTCCCTGCATGTGGACGGGGCGGCGCGCGGGCGCAGGCGGCGGACGCGGCGATGGGACGGTGAGCATCCCTGCGGCGCCGTACGACGTCGGCAACCCGGCTACCTGGTGCCCCAGGCCCGTGGCTTTGCGGCCCCGCCTCACGACGGGTGTGCCTGTTCGGTTCTTCCGGTCCGGACGATGCGAGGCGCGACCGTTGCTGACGGGGTCCGTGGACGCGCCCGTTCATCGAGGGGTCTAGCAACCTTGCGCCGGCCGGACCGCGAAGGCAATCGGCTCGATGGTCCCCGTGCGCACCACGCGGCCCCTCCCGATCAGCCCCCGGGCGGTGCGTCGGCGCCACACGCCTTCGACCCGGCACCGACCCGCACCGATGCGGACCTCACCGCCCGAAGGTACCGACTAGCTGCCGTACAGCCAGTCCGTATAGCCGAAGACCCGGCCGAAGCCCGCGGGTCGGGTCGGCAGGTCGAGCGCGTACCTGGCGTTCAGGATCCACGGCACGTAGTAGCTCACCTCGGAACGGTTCCAGGTCAGCCCGCCTGCCTGACCGGAACGCGTGACGATCCCCGCCGCTCGTTTGAGCGCCTGATCGGACCAGCTCCACGCATCGCCGTACCCGTTCACGGTCAGGAGCTCGGCCTGGAGTGTGAGCGCCTGCAGCGACTCGAGGGTGTATCCGATGCCGGCCCGACCTGGCGGCCACTTCAGATTGCCGCCCCGGTCGATGTCGCGGACGATCGCGCCATCCAGGTCGATGCCATCGGCCGAGCATGCCCCGTTGATCGGGATGAACTTGGCTGGGTCGCACGACCAGCTTCGAGCGCCCTCCGGCCCCTGGAAACCGGAGTACGCGCTGCGGTCGCCGAGGAAGCCACGCAGCACCTGGGCAGCCCTCGCGACATCCGCGGTGTCGTTGAGATAGAGGCTCGCCGCGATACGCGACGCTCCGGCGAACGAACCCCAGTTCTGCGGCGCATCCTCGTGGGTCGCGATGAGCGCGGTCCAGCGGCCATGCCCACCGAGCTCTCGGGTCCGGATGCCATCAAGCCATGGGCGGAAGGTCGCGTCGTCCGCACCCGATAGCTTGATGAAGTCGGCCGCGAGGACGTAGGCGCCGAGCTGCCGGCCGAGCGACAGGATCGAGTTCGGCGCGCCCTGCTGTTCCGTGCCGATGACCGCCATGATCTGCGACCGCGCACGCTCCCGATACGTGTCGTCCCCGGTCCGCGCGTAGACGAGCGCCGACGCCAGCGTCATCACCCCGACACGATTGTCCTGATCAGTCAGGTCAGGGGCGCCGGGTGGGTCGTTGGCGATCGCCACGAGGTTCTCCCACGCCGGACCCTTGGTCGGCAGCGCCATCAACGCGTCCTTCGACATGAGGATGTAGTCGCCCGGCGGCCGTGGTGACGGCGGAACGGGGGTCGGCGACGTCGGGACCGACGGTGAGGCCTCGATCGATGGGGACACCTCCACGGACGGCGTTTCGCCGATCCCGGTCGAGGCCGTCGGCAAGGGCGTCGGCGTGACACCGGGGAGCATCGGCCGCCAGGTCGCGAACAGGATCGCCCCGACGACAGCCAGCACGATGATGAGAAGTGGCGACACGCGGCGTCGAGGCGTGCCACCGGGCGGCGTCTTCGGCGGTTCACCGGTCGGCGGATCACCGGCGGGCGGCGTCCCAGCGGGCGCCGCTTCCGGAGACGGCGCGGCGTCTGACGTCTGGTCGGCTGCCTGCGACGAGGACTCCGGCGGCGAGCCCGTCGGCCCCCCGTCGGACGCACCGCGAGGCGTCGGTGTTCGGACCGTCGGACTGTCGTCGGCCATGTCGCCGACAGTCTACGGGCGACGGCCCCGTGGACCATCAGCGGCCTCGCCACCGACGCACTGGTGCTGCATTAGGGCAACGAGTCCACGCACGCCAAGGCCCCAGGTGACAGCCCGGAGGAAGGGGTGCACAC